>Ga0075365_10001580_pt1 | contig 10471 bp, 4 predicted proteins | sample EndMetdeltDD1765_FD_71387 | JGI IMG/M metagenome (GOLD analysis project Ga0075365, IMG submission 71387) | Populus endosphere microbial communities from Tennessee, USA - Endosphere MetaG P. deltoides DD176-5 | ecosystem: Host-associated > Plants > Roots > Endosphere | place: USA: Tennessee... | reverse complement strand
GCGCGGGCGGCTGGATGACGAGGCAGCACGGCAAAATGCCGCGCTGATCCGCCAAAAACCGGAACAGGTTCTGACGCTGATCAGCCATGAGAAGAGCGTGTTCGATCGCCACGACATTGCGAAAACCTTACATCGCTACATCAATGATGACGCCCAGACATTCCAGAACGCCTTTGCGGCTGTCATGGCATCACCAGCGCTCGTTGAGCTTCAACCTGAGCGCACCGATGCCGAGACAGGCGAAGTGTCCAATGCCCGCTATTCGACGCGGGACATGATCGACCTGGAACTCGCAATGGCGCGATCGGCGGAACGGCTGCATCAGGCGCAGTCCCATGGCGTCGATCGTCGCCATGTCGAGCGTGCGATGGAGAAGCAGGATAACGCTCTTCGGAGAAGCTCCGACGGACCGTCGGCTGCGAGCAATCCGTCAGCGGGATTGTCGGACGAACAGCGTCACGCGATCGCGCATATTACCGGGCCAGAACGCATCGCTGCTGTGGTCGGGTTTGCCGGTGCTGGAAAGTCCACCATGCTGGCAGCGGCTCGCGAGGCGTGGGAGGCGCAAGGCTATCAGGTCCATGGTGCCGCACTGTCCGGAAAGGCTGCCGAGGGTCTTGAGGAAAGTTCCGGCATAGAGAGCCGCACCCTGGCGTCATGGTCTTACAGTTGGGACAATGGCCGGGATCTGATCGGTCGCAGTGACGTGTTTGTCATTGACGAGGCCGGCATGGTCGGGAGCCGGCAACTCGCCCGGTTCATTGGTGAGGCTGAAGAGCGCGGCGCAAAGATCGTTCTCGTCGGCGACCATGAGCAGCTCCAGGCGATCGGGGCTGGTGCACCCTTCAGGGCGATTGCCGAGCAGATTGGCCATGTCGAACTTTCCGGGATACGCCGCCAGCGCCATGATTGGCAGAGACAGGCATCGGTTGCCTTTGCGACCCACAAGACGGCCGAGGGGCTGGCCGCCTACCGCGAGCACGGCGACATCCACTTTGCGGAAAGCCGCGACAAGGCGATGGCGCAGATTGTGCGTGATTATCTTGCTGACAGTGAGAAGCGTGCCGATGGCACCCGGGTTGCCATGGCGCATCGCCGCGCTGATGTGCGCGCCCTCAATGCCGCCATCCGCTCCGAGCTTCAGAACAGACAAAAGCTGGAGCGCAGCCCCGGGCTGAACGACGGCGCGGACCGTGGAGACCGTGGGAATGGTGAGGACCGTGTAGTTGGTGAGGATGTTGGAGAACGCGTGTTCCAGACCAATAACGGCAAACGTGCCTTCGCCGCCGGTGACCGGATCATCTTCCTCGAAAACAACCGCGACCTCGGCGTCAAAAACGGCATGCTTGGCACAGTCGAGCATGTGGAGCCGGGCAAGATCATCGCCCGGCTCGATGGTCGAGGCGGCGACAGTGTCAGCATTCCGACAGACAGCTATCAGGCGATCGACCACGGCTATGCGACGACGATCCATAAAAACCAGGGGGCGACAGTCGATCGCGCCTTTGTGCTGGCGTCCAGCACCATGGACCGGCATCTGACCTATGTTGCCATGACAAGGCATCGCGATGGCGTGCAGCTCTATGCTGACATCAAGGAGTTCGCCAAGGCGGGCTGGCTGGTTGATCACGGCATTGCGTCCTACGAACATAATCCGCAATCACGCGACAGCTATTTTGTGACGCTGGAGAATGACAAGGGCGAGCGGCATACCGTGTGGGGTGTTGATCTCAAGCGGGCCATGCGAGATGCATCGCCAAAGATCGGGGACAGGATTGGCCTCCGGCATGAAGGCGCCACGCCTGTTACGCTTCCGGATGGCACGCAGGCCGAGCGCAATGCATGGCGTGTCCTCAAGGGTGACGCGTTGGCGTACGAGCAGCTGACAAGCCGTCTGTCGCGTTCCGGCGCGAAGGAAACCACGCTGGATTACATCAGCGACTTTGCCGAGCGGCGCGGGATCGCAAGCGACCCATGGATCGCAAGCGACCAATGGATCACCAGCGACCCGTGGATCGGGCAAGAGTTTGGGGTGAGATGCAAGATTGAACTTGCTTCCGCCAAAGATGAGCGTCAAGAGGTCTTGTCCCATGCGGCCCATCTGCCACGGGAGCAGCAGGACCGGCCATCGGAGCGTCAGCAGGTTTACGAGGAACGTGCCGGCGATCTGGCCGGCCCTGTTCACCGCGAAGATCAGCCCAGGGCTGAGAACAACAAAGGCTATCGCCGCATCCGGTGGTCCGAGCTCATGTCGCAAGACGGCGCCATCCCTGCCCCCGCAGAAACTGTAGTCCAACAATCGCTGATGGAACCCGGTAAGCTCGCTCCGCTGGTGCCAGCGATCACGCGTCACCACCGCAGCATCGAAGAGGTGGCCCGAGAAAAAGCGATGTCTGTCATCGACCAGAGATTCGATACGGTGGAGTCCGTCGCGCGGCACGTGTTCCGTGACCCGGTCGAGGTCGCGGCAAGACTGCGCACCGCGATGACCGAGAAGGAAGGCAATGGAAAAATCATGGCAAAGGCCATGGCCGAGCAACCAGAGCGGTTCGGGGACCTGCGCGGCAAGTCGGGTCTGTTCGGAAACAACAGGGAGCGGAAAGAGGCGCTGCAATATGCCAGGTCTCTCTCTGCCCACATTGGCTACGTCTCCGAGGCATGGGAGCGAAGGCTTGGCGAAGAACGCGCGAGCGAACAATGGCAGCGTGAGCAGCGTGACGTCATCGAGGTCCCTGGCCTCACGCCGCGCAGCGCCGAGATCATTGCCAGGGTGGAGAAGATGCCGGTCGACAAGCGGAACCAGTTTATCTCGGAGATCCGCGCGTCAGCTGAGGGCCAGGCCGCGCTCGGTGAGGCCAAGCTGGTGGCCGAAGCACTCACCCGGCGGTTCGGTAGTTCTGATCCCCGCAGGTTCGCCAAGGAACTCGACGCACGGCCGGAGCTCGCAAAGCAGGCCGAGCAGATCAACACAATCGCCCGCATCGTGCATCGTACACGCAATGCCGAGCTCAGCCATGACCACGCGCTGAGACAGCAGCTTAATCGGTCTCAAGGGCTTGGATTGAGTCGATAGTCGGCGCTGACGACAACATTGGCGTCATTTAATCGGTCACCCCTAAAAGTGCGCCACGCTCCCAAATTTCCTAGGCGTCGCGATGGACTTGACCCGTCGCGACCGGAGCATTCCGTTCCGACGTGTTTGGTAAGCGCCGTTTGCCGTGCAACTTGACCACGCACGTTTGCCGTTTCGAACGAATTCCGCTGCCAGGCGGATGGCAATAATGCGTGAATTGCAGCGATCAGTAAGTTTATTCCACGATCAGAAAAATTCGCCCGATTTTGATCCTCGGCCTTAACACCGGCCTCATCTCAACGTCGTTCTCTTGACCGCGAAAAAGATCGAATTTTCGTTCGCTTTGGAAAGTGATTTTCGACCTACCTGATGTGAACGAACAGTCCTTTGGGCACTGAATTGTCAAATCTCCAGACTCGACTGCCCCCCGACGACGCCAGGTAACATCCACTTTGACGCCTGATCCTGAACCAGAAATGATCTCGCACTCATTATCGACCCGGCAATGGGCTTGACCGACAATGGGCTCTGCAAACCCATCCAGCATGACAGCGGCTTGAATACGCCGCTCATCGAACGCAGCGATTTGGGCTGAAGCTGTAGCCGTTGATTGGCCAACGCACGCCATGACCGAAAAAAGAAAATATGTGCCTTTAAGCATGTGGCCATCGCCCCGGCTCCGCCCGCTATCATCGCACCATAGGAGCCGCACATTGTGACCCAATGACGGCTAAGCGCCGACTGCTGTCCTCGGAGCACACGACTGATCCCTGTGAGCTCCATGTCACCAACTCATCAATCTCGCTCTGCTTGTGCCCGTTGACGACAGCGGTCAGCGTGGCGGCCATGTGGGTAAGCGGATCAATCGAGCGCCGGTGAGCGGAAGCGCGTTAAGCCGGCGCCTAAATCATTTTGTCCAGGTGCAGAATAGCCCGTTCCAGTGGGCCAGCTGCAAACGGCATGGATCATCGGAGACATCTTGCATGACCCGCCTTGATTGACATCATGTCACCTCGTGGTTCTTGGTTACGGCCTGATACTTGGCTGCCGTATTTGCAGGCGTCTTTTGCGAAAACGAAAATAACTGAACACAATGGAGTGTCACGTGCCCCTCATTACGACGACCGAACGGCTGCTTATACGCAAAATCGTGGAAGCCGATCTCGCCTCTCTCGGCAGGATTTATAGCGACGCTGTCTGCATGCAATATTATGCTGGCATCAAGTCCCATTCAGAAACGCGCGCATGGTTTGAGGAACTGGCATTCGACAGTTACAATCGCCATGGCTTCGGTCTGTGGGCCGTTGTCGACGCAACATCGAACGAGATCATCGGTGATTGCGGGATTACTCTACAGCAAACCCCTGCGGGGCTCGAGCCTGAAATCGGGTATCATCTATGGCGCGAATTCTGGGGACAGGGTTTCGCAACCGAGGCTGCGATTGCATGCCGGGACTATGCTTTTCAAAATCTTGATCTGCGCAGAGTGGTCAGTATCACAAGCCCTGACAACATACCCTCGCAAAAGGTAGCGCAAAGCGTCCACGACAGAAAAGAAATCTATCAGAAACGACTCCGGGGCAGCGGCACGCTCGTGGATCGCCATCTCTATATCAGCGAGAGATGACGACCATCCAGGTGCCGGCGAATGACGAGGACAGATCATCACCTTGAATACGCTGCTTCCACATCCGCTCAGACGACTTTACGCATGTCAGATGAACCCTCACGGAATCTTTGGAGATGGGTCCGGAGGCGCGCGCCTGAAAGCTCCCGCAGGCAGGAAACTTTGGGAGCTTCGATATTGACGACGCACCACCACCAACAGGATGCTCATCTGCAGCGTTCATTCGCAATGTCGTGGACTCGTCCCGACCGGCTTCAAATCTACGTCCTGCCATCCCTGCGCAGCGCCGGACTCTCCATCATGTGATTACAACCTACAGGACATGATCTGACGACGAGAATCTTTGAATTCGTTCCAGATTTGGTTCAACAATCACCATATCTGCTGCATCTATTCAATGGATGTTTCGAACTCTTTTGCCTTCGTGGCGGCTCTTTGTGTTTGCTGCCAGTCCCGGTCCGGGCAACAGGGAGACCATCATCGATGGTCGGTGCCTCGAAGCTGTTCTTGATCTTTGCAAACAGATACCAAAACTACATTTGAATCTGAGGGAGTACGATTTGTGGTGTTACGGCTGGATTAACGGGTGGAAGGCCTGGGGCCGTTTCTTGAGGCGTTGGACGCACAGATACACTGTTTGGGGTAAGAGCGCGAGAAGTACCTCCACGCGAACCTGTTACAACCTTATAATCCCACCATACTCCCCCGTAGGCGAAAGTGAGCGGCCGCGCAAAGCTTTGAGAAAGACCTATAGAATTGCCGGTATAGGATTGCGCCGTAAGGCCGAAAGCGTTGCTACCCTTGTTGGCTGCCAAAGCGGAAATGTCCCCCTGCAGGCCATCGAGCATTTGTTTAAGAAGAACGTCGCGCGCTGAGGAGGGTTTGTTGGAATTCGCGTCCTCGGCGGTGGGAGTGACTAGACTGGTGGCCTTGTCCGCAAAAGCCTGCATGCTGTCAAGTCTCGCACTGGCCACGCGAGCAGCAGCGGCCGAACGAAAGATATAAGTATAATTGATGGTGCGAGTGACGTAGACTCGAGACAGCATCCTTACCCACAACCGGGTTTTTGGCTTTCTGCCGTAAGTCGCTGTAAATGCCGAGTTCATATTCGCCTGACTGCATGGATCGTCAATTCGGCCGCAGAATTTTCGCAAGAGATACTGTGCGTCATAGGCCGGAATGCCGTAAGTGTTGTTGTCAGAAACCGATACTTTCAGGTCTGTGTTTTCTGCTAATCCAAAGCCGAAGAGAAGTCCGAAGATTTGCCCAGGTAGCGAAGCGGAAAAATTAAATAATCTCCCACTAGCGAGGCCGTATTCGGGAAAAGCTACAATCGGAAGGGACTGCTTGAAACGTCCCCGGAAGGGTGATGATGCATCCGCGGCCTGATCCTTGCTGCGGTCAATTACTTTTCCATCAGTGCCGAATTTACTGAGCGGCAACATCAGTCTCTTCTGGTACAGAGCTTCTGCAACCGTATTGATCTCTTCGACATAGCCAATTTTAAGCGACCGACCGGCATTTCCTGTACCGTCTATACTACCCTCAATTGCGTAAACATCACCTATCTGGATGTCTTCCGTCGGCGGATAGACAGACTGTACGTCCGCGCCGAGCCTGCGGATACTTGCATTCCACTGATTTTCAACAAATTCGTTTCCCGGATCTGGAGTGGAACAGGCGACAAGAACAAGGCATCCAAGTACACTCAAGCTCACACTTGCGCGCATATTTATCCCCCCCCAATATATCCCAGAATTCATTATTTTCGCATATCTAAAATTGAGTCAAGCATTATTAAATTCCCGCATAAATAGTTTTGTATTGTTGTTTCATATCAAATAAGGCGCAATATCATCGACCTTTGACCACTACCCTCCCGCAGTGCCAATCAGGCCGGTCTGGAACGCCTCATCCAAACGTTTGGAAAATCAACACCTGCTCTCAATCGAACGCACCGACAAGATTGGCCACAAAACGGACAAATGCTCGCCGGTTCGAGTTTGCCTCCCCGCCAACGCGCAGGAAATTAAACTCTCTGCGTGTCGCGTCTGCAAATGACCACCCGGGTTTCACCAGAAGATTACGGCACGCGCCAACCTCATTCCCGGTTCTTTTGCAGGAGGGTCCGTGATACACGAATTCTTCGCCGCCATTCTCCGGTTTTTTCACTTCGTTGATGACAGCGTTCGCCATCAGTTCGTAGCCCACGGACGAAAGATGCATATTATCAAAGCTGAACAAGCCACCCTGGCTCAACTTGTTGCTGAACGAGGTGCCCGTTACGTAACCGAATTGGCCAAAAGGCAGTTGCGGACGATTGTCAAACATGAGGGCCGGACCAGCGGGTAGCCCGAACTCACCTCTCTTGACCTCGAATGTTCTGGTCGCCTTGCAGATACCGACAGACAAATGTCGAAGGCAGCCCTTGTAGTCATACCGCGCCAGTGTAGACGCCACGTCTATGAAAACAAACTTCGGACCCTGACCTAGGGAATTGTATTCCTTGCCAAGGCTGCTGGCATACCTGTTGGCTGCACGCGCCAATTGATCACCCTCTTCTACCTGCACGGACGTGAGCGACGAATTGCCAAAGAGTGCACTCCGGTATTCTCCGCTTCTGTACTCCAGATTGGCCGGTTGCGACGGAAGACCTATACCGTTAAAAAATACATATTGCAGACCATCAACCTTGCTCAGTTCGTCAAATAGATACTTGATGTCGGCCTTATACCGGGCTCCCAAAAATTCTCGTATGGTGCCGGCCCTGCAACGTGTGCGCCCTTCCTGCCTGTCGAGACCGCTATTCAGACACACCTTCGTGTCGACTGACTTTGCCATAAAGGACATTAGATAAAGACCATTATTGGACCCGATATTGACGATGAGCCGTTTCGGTTTACGGAGCTTCACATGATCGAGTGCGCTAAGTTGATCGATGCATTTGGATTTCGTGGGGTTGAGAACATAATATGCGTTGGAATAGAAAAAGGCATCGGCGAGTGCTGCAAGTCGACCCTTTCCGAGTTGTGCAAGGCTCGCTTTCGCCGCCGTTTTGTAGTCTTTGGCTTTCCACGCATAAAGATCGCTTGTGTTGAACCCGGATACGGCAAGATTATCGACAAAGGCGCGTTTGTTCGGAGGCATTTTCCGGAACGCCAGGTCGTATAATTGTTTGCCCTGATCCCTGGCTGCGCCAGTAAGATCAGACCATCGCAGTCCTTCCAGATTCAGACCATAGCTGATTGTCGAACTCGGTGAAGCGTCATGCGACGGATACTGGGGACCGTAAAATCTTCTCTTTCCGGTGCGGTCACCGTTTTTCTCATCGATCAGGCCCATTGCGATCGCCACGTAGCTTGGCACGGACCACTCTGAAAGCCACCAGTTGATACGAAGTGACTGCACTCCATTATAGAGGCTGTCGCCAAGCGCCATGAGTTCGGGGTTCATATATTTTTGCGGGATATCAAAGTTTGAAGAAACACAAGAAGCTTTGGCTTCGAAGTTTTCCGATTTATTTCCATCCCAATACTTATGAACATCAGTTTTATTGTAACCGGCGTTCTTTGCGTCACGATAGACTGCCGGTTTGGTGTCATATCCCACTTCTTGGGCAAACGCCGGCGAGACCGTTGCTGTGGACAAAACGATTGCGAAGAACTTCCTCATTTCACTCCCCCGAGCCGAAAAGAATAAATGAAATCCAAAAAATACAACGAGCAAAAAACAACTTAAAGTTGGCATTCTGGTCCAATATTTGTCAAGCCTATTCTTTGCGACCGAAACATCCTCCAGTTGTTCTCGAGGCCGGTCGTCCATATTTTTTCAGCAGCGTAGTTTCAGCTCAGTCCGCGCGGTACGACTGTTTCGGGCCGGAATGGAACCGACGGCTTAAGAGTCCCAGTCCGGACGAAGCAGACGTTGATCAACGCCGACTGTTCAGTCACACAGGGCCCAGAGCTGACGCGCGGGTTCTGTTAAGCGTCGCGATGCGGCTTCGCTAGCCAGCCGTCTGCGTTTAAGCGCGGCACGTTGAACGTCGCGAAGGCCACAACTGTCAACGAGGCTGCGAAGTATTTATAAGCGATCTAGCCGCGCCGCTCAGACCACGCTTGCTCGCTCCAGATACCTGCAAAAGGCGTTCGCAAGCTGCATCTGCCGCGGCGTCCGGCACTGCGCTTCGAAGACGGAGGGCGAGGTGACAAGCACGCAGATGCATTTGGCTCGCGAGGTGGCCACGTTGAGCCGGTTGAGGCTGTAGAGAAACTCCATGCCGCGCGGTGCGTCTGCATAGCTTGAGGTCGTCATTGAGTAGATGACGATCGGCGCTTCCTGACCTTGGAATTTGTCGACCGTGCCGATGCGGCCGCCGGGGATCCGGTCCTGCAACTCGATGACTTGAGCATTGTACGGCGCGATGATGAGGATTTCGTTGAGCGTAACAGGCGCTTCGACCCCGTGCTTGTCGATCCATGTCGTCCCCGTACCAAGGATCTCATCCACTAAGTCGCGGACGCAGTCAGCTTCCTCAGGCGACGAACTCTGATTGCCTTCGGTCGGCACGGGTACGTAACGCAGGCCCGCGCCGCTGACACGGCCGCCCGACCTTATCTCCTGCACTTCCAGCCCTGGCCGTGGGTGAAGACGGCCGCCGTAGAACAGCTCAGAGGTATAGGCGCAGATGTCCGGGTGAAGCCGCCACGTCTCGGCCAGAAACAGCCCGCGGTTTTCGGCAATGGTCTGATCACCGCCGAGGATGTGATGGAGCGATGAAACGTCGGTGCCTTCTGGATGGCTACCCTGCATGGGCTGGTCAAGCTGTTGCGGATCCCCGAGCAGCACGATGGTGGATGCCGCCTGAGAGACGGCCAGCACATTGGCAAGCGCCATCTGCGCCGCTTCATCGATAAAGAGTACATCGACGGCTTCGGCGGCGTCGGGTGACGCCCAGAGCCACGCGGTGCCGCCGCCGACGTGGACGCTGTGGCTGATAGCGCCGAGCAGTTCAGGTGCCTTGGTCGTGAAGCGCAAACGGTGGACGTCGTCCTCTTTCTCGGCAGATTTCTGCATACACTGGACATCTACGCCCATCGCGTCGGCCGCCGTCACGACGGCATCCAGAAGATTGCGGATCACCTTGTGGCTGTTGGCGGTCACTCCGACGGTCTTTCCAGCCTGAACGAGAGCGCAGATCATGCGGGCGCCGGTGTGGGTCTTGCCGGCACCGGGTGGCCCTTGAATGGGAAACACGCCCGGCTGCAAATGCGGTGCGATGCGCAGCGCGGCATCGAGCGTGGGTTCGCCGTCCTGCCGGATCGGCTGCCCGCCGAGCCGCGGCGGCATCCGCATGAGAAGATCGCGGGCCGCCCTGTACCGGCCATCTCCCTCCATGCCGTTCGCGGCGACATGTTCACCGATGCGAACAAGCGCCTTCGCAAGCACGTCGGCATCAATCACCTTGTGAACGAAAACGGCCTCGCTGTGGACATCGGCTGTGTCGCCCCGCTTTTTGATATCGACCCAACGTTCGTCCAGCGCCATCTCCTCGACCGTGCCGAAATGGGCACCGCCCATGTTCCGCAGGCTTTCGCCGCCTCGCAGTTCCGTCTCCTGCGCCGGGAAGCTGTAGCGGTGGATCGGCGCCTTGCCGGTGCCGCCGGTTGCGCCGATGAAGGAAAGGCCGGACAGGCCCGCCCGCTCTTCGAGCAGGTCCTCCGCCGCGAGATCCGATAGCCGGAAATACTCCCACCACAGCGCCTTCTGCTCCC
>Ga0075365_10001579_pt1 | contig 10472 bp, 7 predicted proteins | sample EndMetdeltDD1765_FD_71387 | JGI IMG/M metagenome (GOLD analysis project Ga0075365, IMG submission 71387) | Populus endosphere microbial communities from Tennessee, USA - Endosphere MetaG P. deltoides DD176-5 | ecosystem: Host-associated > Plants > Roots > Endosphere | place: USA: Tennessee... | reverse complement strand
CGGATCTGCTTGTTCTTGCGCAGCACGTGGGCCGTCAGGATCGCTGCGATCAGGTTGACGTCGCCGCGTTCCTTCCAGTCCCGCGGTTCCTGCGCGGTCGAGAAGGTGAAGGTCGCCTTGCCGCCCTCGCCCTCGGCCTTGAGCCGCTTGTCCGAGGACACCTCGGTCACCGCCGCGGGATCGGCGGCCCGGACCGTCCAGCTCACCTCGCTGTCCTCCAGCGTGGGGTTGGGCAGGGTGAGGCCGGCGGCCTCCGCGCAGCGCCGCAGCGTCGGGGGCCACACGAGGGGGTTCGTGGAGCGGACGTGCACGGTCGTGTCGAAGGTGAGCTTCTCGCTCCCCAGGACGCCGTACTCGGGGTCGTTCGGGCCGTCCCACGAGGAGGTCAGCGGGTGGATGGTGGTCAGCGCCGTCTGGACGACGGCCATCAGCAGCGAGATCTGGGCCAGGGCCTCGCGGATCGGCGCGACCAGCACCTGGTAGCCGCCGATGACGATCCACTTGGCTCCCTGGCGGATCGCGTCGTAGGCGGAGATGAACAGGTTGAGCAGCCACCCCAGCGGCACCAGGGCGTCGTTCCACAGCGAGGTGTCGACCGGCTTGATCTTGAGGCCGTCGAACAGCTTGCCCAGCATGTCCTCGACCCAGGTGGACGACGCGCTGCAGGGGTCGATCGCCGCCGCTCGGGTGAGGACGGCCGGGGACGCGGACATCGTGGCGGTGGCCTCGCTCCCGCCGGGGGACAGGGCCAGGTCGCGGATGAAGCCCGTGAGGACGACCGTCGGGAAGACCGCCTCGTCCGGGTGTTCCAGGTCGACCGTCGCCAGGGTGCCCCGCAGGCCGGTCGCCATGTCCGAGCCGCTCTGGAGCCAGGCCGCGAGCATGGTGGAGATGCGGAGCTCGCCGCCCGCGCCGATCGCGAACGCCTCGTCCAGCGCCGCGCCCGTGGTGCCGACTCCTCCCGCGGCCTCCGATCCCATCACCTCGACCTGCTCACGCAGCAGGCGCAGCGGGACCTCGGGACCGGTGACCTCGACCATCGGCTCGGTGGCCTCGGCGTCCTCGAACGTCGGGATGCCCCACCCGGCCAGGGCGGCCACGTCCGCCTCCACGTCCCCCTCGTCGTACGGGCCGGGCGCGAACGGGGCGCGCTCCGTGGTCGCGTCGGGCCTCCCGCCCTCGGGCTCGGACGTCGAGCAGCCCGTGAGGACGAGGGCCAGGACGGTCACCACCGCGGTCACGAGTCGCCTGGTCATCGGGACACCTCCACGTCGAGGACCCCGCCGGCGTCGGTGGTGATACCACCGCCGGCGGTGACGTTCAGGACTCCTCCGGAGGTCGAGGCGGAGTAGTCGGAGCCGGGCTCGAGACCCGTGACGAGGACGCGGTCCGTACCGGACGGGAGCGGGACCGTGGTCGCACCGCCCGTGTCGTCGGGGAACAGCACCAGCGTCCCGGCGACGAGCGCGCCGACGTACGCCGTGCCGGCTGTGCTCCGGACCAGCGTGGCGGGATCCGCGGCGGCGCCACCGTCCGCGCCCTGGAGCACGGTGAGGAACCGCGTCCGGGCGGGACCGCCGGGCGCCTCGATCCGGATCCGGAACCGCATCGGCTCGCCGATCGCCGGGCCGGCGTCGTAGGCGTTGCCCAGGGACGACGGAGCCTGCTCCGTGGCGACGTCCGCGTCCTCGGGCAGCAGCGAGGTGGTGACCAGCTGCTGGCCGCCGGGCGTGCGCATCGTGGCGACGTCCCCCGCGACCGTCGCCTCGGTCGGGGTCTGGAACCAGACGCGCTTGAACCGGTTCGCGGTCCGGGTCTCGGCGCGGTCGTAGACCACGACGTGGTCCGGCTGCAGCCACATCACGTCGCGGGTGACCTGGACGACGTCGTCGGCGCCGAGGACGGAGGCGTTGTACGCGGGGGTCGCGTCACCGGCGCGGTAGACGTAACCGTCTCCCTCGCTCCGGGCCGTGACCCGCGGGTCCCCGTCGACCTGGAACGCCTGGCTGCCCCGCTGGTTCAGCAGGATCCAGCGCTCGTCGGTGTCGGGGTCCTTGATCGGGTCGTTCTGCACACTCAGCGTGTTCTGGAAGTCCGAGATGATCGAGAGGTCGTAGCCGGTGCGCTTCTTGGTGAGCCACTCGCCGTTGCGGGCGAGCTCGACACCGAGCGCGTCCGCGCCCTGGTGGTCGATGGACCGCCACGTCGCGGCGAACGTCAGCATCCGTGCCTCGGGGCACCAGCACGTCCGCGCGAGCGTCACCCCGAGCCCCTCGACGTCGTGGACGAGCGGCAGGTCGGGGCGCGGGTCCACGGGCTCGGCCGCATCGGGGTCGAGGAGCAGGAAGAACAGGATGGGGCCGAAAGTCTGGTCGGTCGACGAACCGGCGCGTTGGTAGAGGGAGTCCTCGGCGCCGTACGGCACGTGGCGCTCGTACCATCGGGCCGCGTCCAGGGTCGGCTGGTCGCCGTCCGCGGCCGCGAGCAGGCCCAGCGGACCGAGGGTCTCGACGAGGTCCGGCGCCCAGTAGCGCTCCAGGTCGCCGAACGTCGCCGGCTGGTAGGTCGGTGCCTCGCCCTGGTCGTTGGCGAGGTCGGGATCGGGTGCCACCTGGTCGTGCGAGGGGAGCGAGGCGAACAGCGCGACCACGAAGTCGTCCCAGAAGTCGCCGAGCTCGGTGTCCTCGCGACCGGCGGTGCGCAGGGCGAGCTGGGTCTGCACCACGTACGCCAGCGAGGAGGCGGCGTACTCCGAGCCCTCGGGCGAGAGGCCGCCGGCGGCGTCGCCACGCAGCGCCTCCGCGGTGAGGTACAGCCACTGTCCGGTCGCGTTCTCGAGGAAGCGGTGCAGCTCACCACCGGGGTCGTCGGCGTCGTCGAGAGCGAGCGACATCAGGGTCAGGTTGCGCAGGTGCCCGGTGAAGTAGTTGTTCGTGGACCAGCGGACCTGCGCCGGGCCGTCGGCCAGCGACGTGTCCTCGAACGGACCGTCGACCGAGAAGTCCGGAGCGCCGCCGGACGCCGAGATCGCGGGGTAGGCCCGGAACTGCTCCTCGCTCCAGCGCAGGAACAGGGTGCGGATCTTGTCCTTGTCCTCGTCGGAGAAGTACGGGTAGGCCCAGTCGACCGTCAGGCCGAACCCCTCTCCGGCCCAGCGGGAGCGGTTGAAGGTCGAGAAGCCGAACGCGGTCCAGGGGTCCTCGTCACCGCCGGGCCCGGGGAGGGCCTTGTCGACGACGTACATGAGGAGACGCCGGGCCAGCTCGCCGTACTCGTCGCGCTTGGCCCGGTCTGGGTGCACCAGCGACATGAACGCGAACAGCTCGGCGTAGGACTCGGTCGGGTAGGGCTCGTAGCTCGACCAGAGACCCGAGTCGGTGTCCGGGATCGTCCCGTCGGCCACGAGCTGCTCGGCCTGGGCGACCTTGGGCGCGAGCCCCTCCGCGTAGACGGGGTTGTCGTCGGTGGCCCAGGAGCGCAGCCGGGGCAGGTCGTCGGGGGTGACCAGCAGGCGTGGGTGGTCGGTCCGGGCGACCAGGGGCGCCGCGGCCGTCGTGGTCCGACCGGTCGTCGGCGCCGGCGCCGGAGCAGGTGTGTCGGTGCCGGAGCAGGCAGCGGCGAGCATTGCCAGCGCCCCCCCGAGGATCGCCAGTCGTCGCATGGTCAGCCCGCCCCGCACGGGTTCGGCGCGTCCGCGAGGATGCCGTCGGCCCAGGCGACGTAGGCCTCGGCGGTCGGGTGCAGCTGGTCCTCCTGCCACATCTCCTGCTGGACCTGCTCCTCGAAGACGTCGGACAGGTCCACGTAGGTCGCGCCGACGGCCTCGCCCTCCTCGACGAGGACCTGGTTGAAGGCGGCACGCTGGGCGGCGAGCTCCTCGGGAGTCCCGTAGTCGCCGTCGACGGCGAACGGTGTGCGGTCCCAGTACTGCATCGAGACGGTGACGATGTCGGCGCCGGCCTCGGAGAGCGTGGCGAGCGTCTGCCGGACGTTCTCGCGGTACGCGTCGATGCCGATCCCGTTCGCGATGTCGTTGCCGCCGACCATGAGTGTCGCGACGGTCGGCTCGAACCCGACCGCGGGCGGCACCTCGACGATCAGGACGTCCTCGCTCTTGTAGCCGGTCACGGCCACGTTGCTGAGCTCCACCTCGCAGCCGGTGCCGCGCCAGAGGTCGGCGAGCAGGCTCGGGTACGTCTCCTCGGGGAGCAGGCCCTCACCGGAGGTGACGGAGTCGCCCAGCGCCACGTAGCGCACCGGACCGGTGGCCGCCGCGCGAGTGGTGGCGGGAGTGCTTGCTGGAGTGCCGGCGGGAGTGGGGGAGGAGGGCGTCGGGGCGTCGGGCTTCGTGACCGGACCGGGGTCGGACGAGCAGGCGACGAGGACCGCGCAGAGCAGCGTCGCCGCCACCAGCCGCCGCCTCATGACGCGGCTCGCGCGATGCGGTGGTTGGCGAGGATCACGTCGTCCGGATCCACGGCTGCGCGCACCTCGGTGAGCCGCCGCCAGGTAGCGCCGTCGTACGCCGCTCTCGCGTCGACGGCGGTCTCGGCGAAGTTCAGGTACAGCCCGTCGGACCAGGGCGCCAGGGCCGCCACGAGCGCTTCGCCCGCCGCGGTGCCGGCTGCGGCCGCCTCCGGCGTCGGTGTCATCGCGACAGCGAAGACGGTGGCCGCTCCCGCCACGTGGCTGAGCGCGCCGGCGTCCGGGGCCGGGCGACCGAGGGCGCCGCCGAGGTGACGCAGCTCCGCGGCCAGCAGCGGTGATGTCGCGTCCGGACCCACCTGGTCCAGGTAGGCGTCGAGGGCGCTGTCGGTGAGCTCGGTGAGGACGCAGTGCTCCGCCACGAACGGGGCGCCGCCCTCCGGGTCCTGGTGGAGCCGGGTCAGGGTGTGCGCCGGGACCCGTCGGAACGTGTCGAGCTCGGGACCGAGCTCGCGCAAGCCCGCCACGAGGGCGGCGCCCTCCTCGTCGGAGCCGAGGACAACCCCGTCCACGACCGCCAGCTCGCGGCCGCGGAGGAACTCGGGGATCTCGGGGATGGACGGCAGCCGGAGGACCCGGAACGCGGTGGTGACGTGGTCCGGGGCGGTGGCCGTCCACGCGGCCCAGCGGCGCAGCACCTTCACGGTGTCGCGCACGTCCCAGGCGAGGAACCCGGCGTACGCGGTGTCGATCGGGAACAGCGAGAGCTCGATCGCCGTGACGACGCCGAAGCCGCCACCGCCCCCGCGCACCGCCCAGAACAGGTCCGGCTCGTGGTCGGCGTCGGCGCGGACGAGCGTGCCGTCCGCGGTGACGAGCTCGACTGCGAGCACGCTGTTGCAGGCCAGCCCGAGCTTGCGCGCGTACCAGCCCATCCCGCCGCCGAGCGTGTAGCCGGCGACGCCCACGTCGGGGGAGGAGCCGTGCAGACCGGCGAGCCCGTGGGGGGCGGCGGCCTCCACGAGGGGTTGCCAGATCGCCCCCGCCTCGGCTCGTGCGACGCCGCGAGCGGGATCGACGAAGACGTGGCCCATCCGGGTCGTGCGCAGCAGCACCGTGCGGGACAGGTCGTTGACCGCGAGTGGCCGCGCCGCGTGTCCGGTGCCCTGCGGTGCGACCTGGAGCCCGGCGTCCGCGGCGGCGCGCACCACGGAGGCGACCTCCTGGGCGGAGCCGGGCAGGGCGACGGCGGCCGGCCGCTGGTCGACGGCGACGTTCCAGGGCCGTCGGCCTTCGTCGTAGGCCGGGTCGCCGGGGAAGACGGCCAGACCGGCGAGGTCGGGAGAGGTGGTGGTCATGCCTCGGAACGTAGGTCCGCGGCGACCCTCGCCTCATCGGGTCATTCCCTACATCAGGGACCCGCGCCGCCCTCGTCGGAGGCGCGCTCGGCCATCACCCGCCCGAGCTCCGCGCGGGAGCGCACGCCGAGCTTCCGGTAGGCCCGGGCGAGGTTGGCCTCGACGGTCTTGGTGCTGACGAAGGCCGCGGCGGCGACCTCCCGGTTGGTCAGGCCGCTCGCCGCGAGCTCGGCGATCCGGGCCTCGCTGGGGGTGAGGTCGGACGACGCCCGCGGGCGCAGGTTGACCCGCGCCAGCTCGCCGCGGACCTCGTCCGCCCAGCCGTCAGCGCCGGCCGCCTCGAAGATCGCGAGCGCCTCGGTGAGCACCTCCTGGGCCAGCTTCTTCTCCTTGGCCCGACGGTGCAGCCGGCCCTTGACGAGCAGGGTCCGTCCCCGCTCCAGCGGCAGCTGGGTGCCCTCGTGCCAGGCGACAGCGGACTCCGCGTGCCGTGCAGCCGCGTCGTGCTGACCACGCGCGGACGCGAGCAGGGCGCGGCTCCGTTCGGCGACCGCGGTCAGGCCGGGTCTCCTGGCCCGTTCGGCGATCGTCGCGATCTCGTCGACGAACTCCTCGGCACGGTCGAGCTCACCTGCGGCCACCAGCGCCTCCGCCCGGTCGCCGTGGTGGCGGCTGATCCCAGGGTCGCCGGTGCCCGCGAAGCGTCGCCACCACTCGTCGAAGGTGTCCACCGCGGCGGCTGCCTCACCGCGGCGCAGCTGGGTCGCCCCGAGCAGCCCGTAGCCGGTCCGCCGGGCGGACGACTCGTCGACCCTGGTCAGCGAGCGGGCGAGCGTCTCCGCCAGGTCCAGGTCACCACGGGCCAGGGCGAGGGTCCCCAGGTTCACGTCGGACTGCCAGAGCTGGTTGCTCTGTCCGGTGGCCCGCGCGAGATCGGCCTGGCGGTGCGCCGCCTGCTCGCAGGCCGCCAGGTCGCCGTCGTGGTACGCGGCCCGGGACAGGTGGCCGAGCAGGTAGGGGAGGCCGCCCGTGTTGCCCTCGTCCTCGGCACGTTGGGCGAGCTCCTCCAGGGCGACGCGGCCCTGGCGGATCTCGTCGGCGAACACCAGGAGCACCGCGCGGTTCACGGCGACGTGGTCGTCGCTGTGCCAGTTCGGGCGGCCCCGACGCTCGAGAGCGAGCGCCTCGTCGAGTGCCACGAGGTCCAGCCCGAGCCCCGCGTCCATCGCGTCCCCGACCGGCTGCAGCCGGACCCAGGCTGACAGCTGTGGGTCGAGCTCGTGGGAGGCCGCGATCTCGGTGGCGGCTGCCGTGTGGGTGGGGTCGTCCTTGGTGAGGAACGCGAGAAGCAGGTGGGCCCGGACGACGAGGGCGGGAACGCCCTCGGCATCGGCCAGGGCGGCTCGGGCGACGCCCACGCAGCGCTCGGTGTTGCCCACCTCCCAGAGCACCTCGGTCAGCTCCAGTCCCGCCTCGGCACGGACCGCAGGGTCGGTGGCGTGCGCGATGACGTGACGGAGCAGCTCCTCGCTCCGCGTCGCGTCGCCGTTCTCGTAGGCGAGCCGCGCGGAGGTGAGCGCGCGGCGCACGCCGTCGGCGGACGTCGGGTCCGAGGTGTGCTCCAGGGCCAGGCGCGCGAGCTCGGCCGCCTCGGCGGTGGCGCCGCGGTCACGGGCGGAGGCGACGGCCGCGTCCAGGGCGGACGCCGCCTCCGCCGACGCGGCGACCGACGCCATGGCCAGGTGACGGGCCCGTGCCTCCTGCTCGGTGGCCACCGCGGACAGCGTGCGGTGGGCGGCCCGGACGTCGTCCGGCGCGGCCACCGCGACGGCCGCGTCGGCGAGCAATGGATGGGTGAACACCACCCACCCGTCGCGGCGGGCCACCACGATCCCCGCGGTCTCCGCCTCGGCGAAGCCGGCGTCGACGTCGATCCCGGTCAGGGTGTCGAGCGTCGGGCGCGCCGCCAGGGACGCGTGCAGCACGGTGCGACGTGCCTCCGCGCCCAGCCGCTTGATGCGCTCGGTCGTCAGCGCCGCGAGCGAGCCGGGGAGGGGGAGGGGCAGGCCGGGGCCGAGGTCGTGCGGGCTCGCCTGGATCGCCCGGGCGAGCTCGAGGGCGTAGAAGGGGTTCCCTCCGGACGTGAGACAGGCCCGCGCCACGCCGGGGTAGCCGATCTCGTCACCCAGCTCGGCCAGGACGAGGTGCTGCAGCGCGTCCTCGGGCAGAGGTCCCAGGGTCACGGCGTGCAGCCGGTCGCCGAGTCCGGCAGCCACGGGGGAGTCGCTCACGTCGCCCCGGATCGAGCACGCGAACCCGACCGGCGTCCGGCGCAGGGCGAAGCCGAGCACCTGCACGGTGTCCTGGTCCATCCACTGCAGGTCGTCGACGGCCACGACGACGGGTCCCGTCCGCGCGAGCGTGTCCAGCAGGGTGGCCAGCCCGGTGCCGACGGCACGGGGGTCGACGGCCTGGGAAGGGGAGGCCGTGCGCAAGGTCGCGGCGGCGAGGGCTACGCGCTGGGGCTCCGGCAGGACGTCGATCTCGTCGGCCGCGACCGTCGAGAGGAGGTCGGTGAGTCCCGCGAAGCCGAAGTCCCGCTCGGCCTCGCTGCACCCGGCACGCAGCATCCGCACCCCGTCGGGCAGACCGTCGAGGAGCTGCAGCAGGAGAGCCGTCTTGCCGATGCCGGGGCTCCCGCAGATCGCCACCGCCCACGGCGGCGGTCCGATCGCGTGCGTCAGAGCCTCGAGCTCGTGGTCACGCCCCCAGAGCCGGCCCACGGGGTGAGGCTAGCGGCGTTCGTCGACGCGGTAATGGAGGAGCAGGTTCCCCGTGGACGAGGTCAGACCCGCGAGCAAGGTCAGGTTCACGGGCGGAACTCCGTCGAGGAGCCTCCGTCCCGCGCCGGCCGTGCCAGGAGCGACCACGAGCCGGAGCTCGTCGACGACGCCCGCCGTGAGCAGCGCCTGGGCGACCGAGATGCTGGCGTGCACACCGATGTCACGTCCGGGCTGGGCCTTGAGGTCCCGCACGAACGCGACCAGGTCGCCGTCGATCACCCGGGAGCCGGCCCACTCGGTCGCCAGGGGCGTCGAGGTGGCGACGTACTTGGGGACGCTGTTGACGAACGACGCGAACGGCTCGATCTGGGCGGTCGGCCAGAACGTCGCCCACAGGTCGAAGCTGCGTCGTCCCAGGATCACAGCGTCCTGCGACGCGATCACCGCGGCGGCGAGCCGGTCGTCCAGGTCGTCGTCGGCCTGTCCGGTGAAGAAGCCCTCGATGCCCTCGACGACGCCGTCCAGGGTCATGAACTCGTAGACGACGACGTTCCTCACGAGAGGGGACACTGGCAAATCGCAGCCGCGGAGTCGAGGCCCGGATCCAGATTACCTGACATAATGTCGCTTATCGGCGATCTATTCACGCCTGGTGGGTCGGTCGAGAAGCGGTAGGTCGAGGTCGTAGGCCAGGACGACTGCCCTCGCGAGCTCGAGCTCCTGGGCGCGGTTGAGATATCCGACCGTCCGTCCCAGTGCCGTGACGGGGACGGTGATCACGTTGTCCAGTGCGATGACACCGTCGGCGTCCAGTCCGTTGTGCCTGCCCACGCGTACCTCGCTGGACAATCCCTTCACCGTCGTGGTGATCGGCGCGACGGTGACCTTGGTCATCGCGGCTCGTGCAGACTCGCGGGTCAACACTGCGGCCGGCCTGGTCTTGTCGAGGCGCACCAGACAGATCTCGCGCACGGGTCAGTCGTCCAACGTGACGTTAGCGGCCGTCCAGGCCACGAGCTCGTCGAGCTCGTCGTCCGGACCGGCGGTCCTCAGGAGCTCGACATCGTGTTCGGCGACCAGGCGTCGCATCTCGCGCTCGAGGGCGCTCATGACGACGGCGGCCCGACTGGGTGCCACGCCCGCGGCCACGGACCTGTCCAGGAAGGCCACCATCTCCTCCGGCAGTCGGACCGCGATCTGGGTGCTCATGCACCCACTCTACCTCGTTGCATCCCATATTGGGATGCATGGGATCCGGCAATGCCGACCTCAAGCGGTGTACTCGGCCAGGTGCTTGCCGGTGAGCGTCTTCTTCTTCGCCGAGACGAGCTCCGAAGGGGTTCCCTCGAAGACGATCGCGCCGCCCTCGTGGCCGGCGCCCGGGCCGAGGTCGATGATCCAGTCGGCGTGCGCCATCACGGCCTGGTGGTGCTCGATGACGATCACCGACTTCCCGGAGTCCACCAGCCTGTCCAGCAGCCCCAGCAGCTGCTCGACGTCGGCCAGGTGCAGACCGGTCGTCGGCTCGTCCAGGACGTAGACGTCGCCCTTCTCCGACATCTGGGTGGCGAGCTTCAGGCGTTGCCGCTCCCCGCCCGAGAGGGTCGTCAGTGGCTGACCGAGGTTGACATAACCCAAGCCCACGTCCGCCAGCTGCCTCAGCACCTTGTACGCCGCGGGGGTCGCGCCATCGCCGCCCTCGCCGAAGAACTCGAGCGCCTCCGCGACCGGCATCTCCAGCACGTCGGCGATGTTCTTGCCGCCGAACTCGTACTCGAGCACTGACGCCTGGAAGCGCCTCCCCTCGCACTCCTCGCACACCGACTCGACGGTCGCCATCACGCCGAGCTCGGTGAAGATGACGCCGGCGCCGTTGCACGACGGGCAGGCGCCCTCGGAGTTGGCG
>Ga0075365_10001578_pt1 | contig 10473 bp, 8 predicted proteins | sample EndMetdeltDD1765_FD_71387 | JGI IMG/M metagenome (GOLD analysis project Ga0075365, IMG submission 71387) | Populus endosphere microbial communities from Tennessee, USA - Endosphere MetaG P. deltoides DD176-5 | ecosystem: Host-associated > Plants > Roots > Endosphere | place: USA: Tennessee... | reverse complement strand
TTCCCATATCGCTTGGCTTCCTTACTACTTTGTTAAAGCATTTCTCTCTGGTGATTGGGTTTTCTTTTCAGGATTTTATCTTGCTCTTATGCGTTTCCCAAAAGTTATGCAATCAAGACAAACTGCACAAAAACTTTTCGTTAAGAGTGACACGACGATTTTAAAAAATTACAATTCATGAAGTTATCAATTATCATCCCTGTTTATAATGAAGAGAAAACAGTTGCTTCAATCCTCGAACGAGTTGCGAAAGTAAAATTTGTTGGCGTCGAAAAAGAAGTCATTATTGTTGATGATGGATCGACCGATGGTTCAGCGGAAATAATAGCTAAATTTCAAAAAAATAAATCAGATTTCAAATTTATTCAACAAAAAAAGAACCAAGGAAAAGGATCAGCTGTCCGGACGGGGATAGAAAAAGCAACCGGTGAGTACATCATTATTCAAGATGCTGATTTAGAATATGATCCTCACGATATTACGCGCTTACTTAAACCAATCCAAGAAGGGAAAGCCACTGTTGTCTATGGAACAAGACTTAAGCGGATGCCGGATTTCTCTCGTGATGAGCGATTGGGTATATCAAAGCTTCATTATTTCGGTAATAAATTTTTAAGTCTCGTGACAAGCATGCTTTATTTCCATTGGGTAACCGATATGGAAACCTGTTATAAACTTTTTCCCAAAAAGGCATTAACAGGTGTTTCTCTTCATGCAAGAGGGTTTGAACTAGAACCAGAAATTACTGCTAAATTACTCAAAAAAGGATACAAGATAGTTGAAGTTCCTATCTCAACAAAACCAAGGGGCTATGAAGAAGGCAAAAAACTTAACACTGTTCGTGATGGCTCTAAAGCTTTGTGGTCGCTTGTAAAATATCGTTTTGTTGATTAAACCCATGAAGATCTCAAAAACTATTCTTCTCTTGATCTTGATAGTCTTATTTGCTGGATTCCTTCGTTTTTATCAACTTTCTACAATTGCTCCTTCTCTCACCTGGGACGAGGTTGCTTGGGCATATAATGCTTATTCACTTGGACTTGATGGGAAAGATGAATTTGGAATGAATTTGCCCTATGCGTTTCTCGAATCATTTGGAGATTTTAAACCTCCGTTCTACGCATATCTTGCAATTTTACCAGTCAAACTATTTGGGTTGACGGAACTTGCTGTACGATTTCCTGCTGCACTATTTGGGACACTGACAGTTCTCGTCGCGTATTTTTTGACGCGAAGTATTTTTTATCAGTCGCCATTATCCAAACAATATGCATTAACGGCAGCATTCTTGCTTGCTGTTTCTCCGTGGCATATCATGTTGTCACGAGCTGCTTTTGAAGCAAACGTTGCAACCTTCTTTTTAGCCAGCGGTGTTTGGCTTTTTCTTGAAGCGATGCATAAAAAGCGATGGGTATTAATTCTTTCAATTCTCTGTTTTGTTTGTGCATTCTTCACGTTCAATACTGCAAGAATCGTTGGTCCCTTATTGCTGATTATATTAACAATTGCTCATTGGAAAAAACTTTGGCAGACTAAAAAAATAGTGGGATTGGCAGTACTTGTTGGTTTTGTCTTCCTATTACCGACACTCTCCTTTTTCGCGTCACCTCAGTCAAAGTTGCGATTTAATGAAGTAAATATTTTTTCAGATAGTAAAGTGGTTGTTCGCGCAAATCAAGAAATCGCAAATGATCATAATGCCTGGTGGTCAAAAATTCTTCACAATCGGCGGATGGCATATGCCACTGAGTATCTTAACCACTATTTTGATAATCTCAGCCCATTATTTCTCTTCATTGATGGAGATGAGAATCCTAAATTTTCAATTCGATCAATGGGACAGATGTATTTGTTTGAGGCGCCGTTTCTTATTCTTGGTCTACTGCTCCTTTTTCGTAAACGGGAAAAGCAATGGTGGATTATTCCTCTCTGGTTGCTTATTGGTATTATCCCTGCAGCGACAGCGCGTGAAACACCTCATGCTTTACGGATTGAATCGACACTTCCGACATTTCAACTATTGGTTGCTTATGGATTAGTGAATGCATTTCATCTAATGAAAAAATATAATCTCGCAAGAAAAGTCACTGTAGCATTTGTTGTGCTTTTAGCATTTGGGAATATGGTGTTCTTTGCCGAAAATTATTTTGTTCATTATGCCAAGAAGTATTCTTTAGAATGGCAATATGGCTATAAAGATGCGATCTCATATATTGGAACGGTAGAAAATAACTATGACCAAATCTTTATCACCGAATATTATGGTCGGCCGTATATTTATATGCTGTACTACAAACAATATGATCCTGTACAATTTCGTAAAGAAGCAACTGTTGACCGAGATGGCTTTGGGTTGGTAACGGTTAAAGCATTTAATAAGTATTATTTTGATCGATCACTGGTTGATCCAACAAAAAAAGTGTTATATTTCGATATCAAAGATCACGTACCTAGTAATGCAAAAGTTCAAAAAACATTTTATGTACTTGATGGAAGACCCGTCTTTGTTGCATATACGTTATAACGAAACAAAATGATGAAGCGATTACAAAAACTGATAACAAATAAAAAATTCCCAATAATTGCGTTAGGTATTATTGTTCTGCTTGCAGCGGTTTTACGATTGTGGAGTTTAGGCACTGTTCCTCCATCTCCTGATTGGGATGAGGTGGCGTTAGGGTATAACGCCTATTCAATAATGCATACGGGTCGTGATGAATACGGTAAGCTTATGCCCATCGTTTTGCAATCATTCAATGATTATAAACCTGCATTCTATATGTACACGACAATTCCCTTTATTGCGATCTTCGGTCTCACCACTTTTGCTGTTCGACTTCCTTCTGCTCTTGTTGGTATCGGAGCGATTCTGATCACCTATTTTTTGGTGAAAGAATTATTTACTGTCCGTGGAGCTACTAAAAATTCGAAGCCACATACGACAGAAATACTCGCATTGATCGCGGCATTCCTTCTTGCCATCTCTCCTTGGCACATTCAATTTTCTCGAGCAGCCTTTGAAGCAAATATGGGACTAACAATAAATCTCTTAGCGATGCTGCTTTTTCTCAAAGGTCTTAAAAGACCTTGGTTGCTTTCTCTTGCCGCTGCATGTATGGCAGGAAATTTCTACATTTATCAAAGTGATCGCGTCTTTACTCCACTGCTTGGCATTGCACTTGTCATTATTTATTGGAAAGAACTTTTCTCATTACACAAGAAGTATCTTGTGAGTGCTTTTCTCATAGGAATTCTGGTTTTGTCCCCTCTTTTTTATTATATTGCTACCAACGTAAACGCGCTTTCTCGAGCAAAAGGAGTAAGCGTTTTTTCTCAACAGACGCAGGTGCTTGCAAGCAGTCAGAAAAAACTAGAGGAAGATAAAGCAAATCATAATTTTCTTGGAGAAGTGTTACATAATCGTCGTATCATTTATACTCGTGAATCTATCGGTGGGTATCTTGCTCATTTTGATTTGAACTGGCTTTTCTTGACCGGAGATTCTGAGCGTCATCACGCGCCACATATGGGATTGTTGTATCTCTGGGAGTTGCCCTTCCTTCTCATCGGAATCTATGCACTCTTATTCTTTCCGTTTCCGACGAAAACAAAATTGCTTATTTTTAGTTGGTTCTTAATAACTCCGCTTCCTGCGGCAATCACTTTTGATGTTCCGCATGCCGTCCGCACGCTCAATTTCCTTCCAACATTTCAAGTTTTTATCGCGCTCGGTCTTATGCAAGCATTTGTGTTTATAAAAAGTTATCGATTAAAGATACTTGTTTATTGTCTATTCTTTATTGTTGTTTTCGGCAACTTTGCCTACTATCTCAATCAATATTTTGTTCAGCAAAATTATTATTCGTCTAGAGAATGGCAATATGGTTATGAAGACGCAGTGAAGTATGTAAAACAGATTGAAGGGAAGTACGATACCATTATGATTGCACGAGATACACCGCTTGATCAATCATATATATTCTTTTTGTTCTATCTCAAATATCCACCGCAAGAGTATCAGCAGCAGACGAAAAATCGTTCTGACGGTTCAGTAATCTTTGATGATGCCCATGACTTTGGTAAATATAAATTCCGTCGTTTCAAATGGGAAAAAGATAAAAAACCAAATGTATTGTATGTAGGCAGACCGAGTGATTTCCCACCTGTTGTTGGGGGAGAACGACTTAAAACAATTAACTATCTCGATGGAAAGCCTGCTATAATGATTGTGGAAGGGAAGTGATTTATGGCCAAATTAACCGTTGCGCTGGCAACATATAACGAAGAAAAGAATATTGGAGCATGTCTTGCATCAGTAAAAGATATCGCTGATCAAATTGTTATTGTTGATGGTACCTCTCAGGACAAAACAGTTGAGATTGTTAAAAAATATGGTGCAAAGGTCAAAGTTGTTCCGAATCAACAAATCTTTCACATAAACAAACAAAAAGCACTTGATATGGCAGCGCACCAATGGATTCTCCAACTTGATGCTGATGAGATTGTTAGTCCAGAACTCGCCAAAGAAATAAAAAAAGTAATTGAAATGGATGAAGCAGAGGCGGCGGCTTATCAAGAAAAGTTACCAAGCAAAAAGCTTTTCCTTCGCCATCAACATCTCCTTGAAAAACGTGACGGGAATATTGGATCCAATACAGGCCCTTATACCGCATATTTTATTCCTCGCGCCAATTTCTTTTTGGGACGATATTTACGATATGGTGGGGTTTATCCTGACGGAGTAATCCGACTAGTAAAAAAAGGTTATTCTCATTTTCCTTGTAAAGATGTGCATGAGCAGATTGTTATAAAGGGAAGAGTCGGTTGGTTACAGCATGATCTGATTCATATGGCAGACCCTACGTTCAAACGCTACATTGATAGGAACAATCGGTACATTAATCTCATCGCAAAACAACTAAATGATGCGAAGACGAGTACTGATCCTGTAACCGCTGCCAAGCATTTATTTGTTTTACCAACATCATGGTTTTTACTGACTTTCCTTCGTCATAAAGGCGTCCTTGATGGTTGGCAGGGGTTTGTCTTCTCTTTCTTCTCAGCTCTCCGTTTCCCGCGAGCATATAGCAGATATGTACGCCAAAAAAATGACAAAAAAGCATAAAAACGTTTACACACTATTCAAGAAATATAAGTACCATATCTTAACCGGCCTCATCTTATTACTTGCGCTCGTTGTTCGGTTTTATAATTTTGACGCTCGGTGGGGAATCGGAAACGATGATTCTCGTGACGTTCTGATTGCTCAAGAAGCACTCAAGCGTGGAGAATTACCACTGATCGGTTCCTTTAGTTCTGCTGGTCCTTTTGTCTTTGGACCTTTCTTCTATTGGTTCATCATGCTTAGTTATTTACTCCTTCCGTTTATCCTTATAGCTCCTTGGATATTGATTTGTTTGGTCGGCGTGGCGACAGTTGGTGTCATGATGTATTGTGGAAAAAAGATTGGTGGGAATAATTTCGCGTTACTTGTAGGATTATTAGCAGCGACGTCACCACAACTCGTTATTCGATCTTTAACACTTGGACAACATACCTTCGTTGGTTTATTTACGGCATGTGCAATCTTATCTTTACTCATTTTTCTTGAAAAGAAAAAGCTTCGATACGCATTGCTTATTGGTTTGTGTATCGGCACCGCCATTAACTTTCATTATCAAGCATTGAACTTGCTTATCTTATTAGGGGTATTTTTATTTATCCCTAAAATGTCTTTTCGCACTAAACTTATAAGTATCCTTCTTTCGATAACGGGGCTTCTTATTGCATTATCCCCTTTGATTATTTGGGATGCGCAGCAGGGCTTTGCAAACTTTAACAATATCTTGGAGTACTTTTTAATCGGACAATACCGACTCTACGTCCCAAATAGCTGGAAATTATTCCTCTTCACGTATCTTCCTAATTATTGGGCATTCGTCGTAGGTGGTTATCAATATATTGCCTTGAGTATGATGGTTCTCTCCGGCATACTCACACTTTTTGCTATTGTGAAGAAAAAGCTTCCTTATATGCTTTATTTCCTTTTCGTTCCTTTTTCTTTGCTGGTGTTATTAAATCGTTTCTACAAAGGTGAAAGATCAGAAGGCTATTTGCTTTATTTTCTCCCTTTTATTCTTTTGTTAACCGCTTACGCTCTGTCTCTCTTTTTTCGATCAGATATTATCTCTAAACGATTTTTGTTTCTACAAAAAAGTATCGGTACCCTCATAATAATTATTTTAGTATCAGCAAATATTTATTTTTTAGCAACAACAGTATGGTCATATAAAAGTCCACGAGCGATGATTAACAGCGGGATTGATCGGTTAGTGGAAAAGTACCCTGATAAAAAATTTGCAGTTTATGACTATAAAGCAAACTATTCGTCCTTCAATCAACCGCTCAGTTTATTTTTGGATCAACGTCATTTGATCGATAAGAAAGGCATGCCGATTGGGATTATTTGTTATGTTAAATGTCCAAAGTATCCAAAGGTCGTTGATCTTGGCGGTGTTTATATCGCTGATTTAGGAAAAGTACGAAATATTGAAGCGAGTCCAACATGGGTGAACGTAAATCCTGCAAATATGTACGATGATCTTATCGGATGGTCCAAGCGCCACGAACTCCGTTCAGGGTTCTCATTCCAAGATTATCTTACGCAAAAATTCTTCCATTTCTGATACAATAACTCTATGAAAATCTTAGTTACCGGTGGTGCCGGATATATTGGCAGCTTCATGGTAAAACGTCTTCTTGACGATGGTCACAGTGTCACTGTTGCTGATAGTCTTGAGCGAGGCTATGAAAAAGCAGTTGATAAGAGAGCAACATTTGCCAAAGGAGATTTAAACGATGGCTCTTTTATTACCAGTCTCTTTTCTGGTGATACTTTTGACGCAATCATACATTTCGCTGGCTACATTTCTGTGGGTGAATCCATGAAAGATGCCTATATGTATTTTAATAATAATGTCTCTTCATCACTTCATCTTATCGAAGAAGCCCGTAAACATAACATCAAGAAAATTGTCTTCTCATCGTCAGCAGCTGTCTATGGAAGCCCTGTAAAAGTTCCTATCCCTGAAGATCACCAAAAAGATCCTGAGAGTCCTTATGGAGAAAGTAAATTGATGTTTGAGACAATACTCAAATGGTATCAGAGAGTCTACCAACTTAATTCTGTTTCTCTTCGCTATTTTAATGCTTGTGGAGCTGCTCTTGACGGAAGCATGGGAGAACTCCATGATCCAGAAACCCATATCATCCCTAATGCCATAAAAGCGGTGCTTGGTAACCGACCATTCACTCTTTACGGAAGTGACTACAAAACACCAGACGGTACCTGTGTACGCGATTATATTCACGTATTAGATCTAGTAGAAGCGCATGTTTTAGCACTTTCTAAATTAGAAAAAGACACTGGGGCCTTTGCTTACAATGTAGGGACAGGTAAGGGCTTCTCCAATAAAGAAGTGCTCGAGATGGTAAAGAAAGTTTCAGGAAAAGAGTTTGATGTAACAATGGCAGAGAGAAGACCTGGTGATGCTGATACGCTTGTTGCTGATTCAACAAAAATAACAACTGAACTACAATTCTCTCCGAAAAATTCTGATCTAGAAACCATCGTCAATAGTGCCTGGCAATGGCATACTAAGCAACAGAAATGAAATTCTCCAAAGTATTTTTTAGTTTCCTCATAATCATGATGATTATTTATAACGTGGGAAGTATGCTCTGGCAACAGCAAGCAAATTATACGACAGTGCATTATTGGAAAAATTATCCCGTTCTAGAACAACAATATCTTGATTCTCAATATATCAATAAACATCCCAAATGGGTCGGTGACGAAATTGTTTTTTCTTATGCTGGCGGTGCGCTTATCAAAGGAACAAATCCCGTTTTGGTAATTCCTGATGCTCCACCTCTGGGGAAGTATCTGATTGGTATATCAATTTTACTGTTTGATAATCCGCACATTATTATTGGTATATCGGGGATCGCCTCATTAGTCTTACTCTATATGCTCAGTAAACAAGTCCTAAAAGACAAATTTATCGCACTTTTCCCTACCTTACTTTATAGCTCCGAACCTTTGTTTAAAAACCAATTTGTTTATTCTCCGCTTATGGACTTGTTTCAGTTAGTATTTCTTCTCTCGTATTTTTATTGTATTAATAAAGCATTTCTTGGCAAAAAACAAACAACTCTCTTTTTTATACTTGCAAGTATGTTGTTAGGATTCTTTATAGCAACAAAGTTTTTTGTCAGTGGAATTACGATCCTTATAGCTTCCGTGTTATGGACACTCTTAAATCGAAATAAGAAAAAGCTTTTGACTCTTTTGGCAACAATCCCTATCTCTGTGGGGATTCTTTTAGCAAGTTATGCAAGAGTCTTTGCATTTGGTTATTCATTCAGAGAATTTTTGGGTATTCAGAAATGGGTTTTTCTTTATCATCAAGGTCAGATTATCCTTCCTCTTTCTGTATGGCCATTACTTCTTTTGAATCGTTGGTATGTCTGGTATGGTAACAATCCAGTCATTTCTGATGCACAATGGTTACCGACATGGCCAATTATTACGATAGTATCATTTGTTACCATTGGGTTTTATCTCTTCAAAAAAATTGAGAGGAGACGTGAGGTTGAAATTCTTATGTTGTGGATTACTTGCTATCTTGGATTCTTAAGCTTTGGGCAAATTTTTGCTCGTTATTTCGTTATTTTACTTCCAATTTTATATATAATTGCAACGTACGGAACAGTTGCTGTTGCCAAACAATTAATACTCACAAAGAAGAAAAAACATAAAAAATAATATGAAAGTAGCAATTGATATCACCCCATTAAAAGGGGACTTAAATGGACATAAAGTTCGTGGAGTTGGTTTCTATTTAGAATATCTAAAAAGATCGCTTCTCAAATACTATCCAGATAATACTTATCATTTTTTTGCGCGGGGAGAAAAAATTCCTTCTGTTGATCTCGTGCATTATCCTTACTTTGATCCTTTTTTTCTCACATTACCTTTGCTTGAAAAGAGAACACGGGTTGTTACCGTTCATGATCTCACTCCGTTGGTATTCCCGCAACATTTCCCTTCTGGTATTAAAGGTAATCTTCGTTGGCAGATCCAGAAGCTGAGTTTGAAAAATACGACTCGCATTATCACTGATTCTCAGTCTTCAAAAGAAGATGTTGTACAATTATTGGGAGAGAAAAGTGATAAAATTAATGTTGCTTATCTAGCTGCAGCTGAAGAATTTACGCAGATTGAAAAAGGAGTGCGAGTAAAAGCAAAATATAATTTACCTGAGAAATTTGTTTTGTATGTAGGTGATGTCACTTGGAATAAAAATCTTCCTCGTTTAATAAAGGCAATACAGGAGATCAATTTGACATTAGTAATGGTAGGGAAGGCACTCGTCGAAAAGGACTTTGATAAAACAAACCCGTGGAATAAAGATCTGGTCGAGGTCAATAAATTAATTGAAAACGATAAACGATTCATTCGATTAGGGTTTCTGCCAACAGATGATCTTGTAGCTCTTTATAATTCTGCTACCGTTTTTGCTTTCCCGTCAATTTACGAAGGATTTGGTTTACCCGTTATTGAAGCGATGCAATGCGGTTGCCCAGTTGTTACATCCAAAGGGGGTTCGTTAGCAGAAGTTGCAGGTGAAGCAAGTATGTCGGTTGATCCAGAAGATATATCGAGCATTGCCAACGGCATCGGTGAAGTGTTCTTTAATAGAAAACTACAAGATGAATTATCAAAAAAAGGTTTAACACAAGCAAAGAAATTTAGTTGGAAAAAAACCGCTGAAGATACCATTGCATCATATAAAAAAGCATTAACATGAAACAAAAAGTAAAAACACTACTAAAGCATCCACTCATTTATGGCAGTGGTGTTGTGGTATTTGGGACATTAATAGCAAACTTTTTTAACTTTCTCTTCAATCTTTTTATGAGCCGCAATTTATCTGTTGCAGATTACGGTACAGTTGCAAGTATTATCTCCCTCATTGGTTTTCCTGCACTAGCCGCGACGGCAATTATTCCGCTTGTTGTGCAATTTGGAGGCACGTACTTTGCGACCGGTCAGTTAGCTATGGTACGAGGACTTTATTTAAAGATTACAAAGTTTTTTATCGTTGTTGCTGCACTTATTTTCCTTATTTTTATCATCTTTCTTTCTCCAATAGGTGAGTTCTTTCATATTACTGATAAGACAATATTAATTGTAACAGCATCTATTATTTTCTTTAACATAATCAGCGTTATTAATGTTGCCTTTCTCCAAGCAAAGCTCTCGTTCATTTTTCAAGTATTCGTAACTATTATTAATACGCTTTGTAAACTAGTATTTGGCGTGCTGCTTATTTGGTTAAGCTACGCTGCTCTTGGGGCGGCGTATGCAATGCTAATTGGCGCTGCCGTTGCGTACGTCATTAGTTTTTT
>Ga0075365_10001577_pt1 | contig 10474 bp, 6 predicted proteins | sample EndMetdeltDD1765_FD_71387 | JGI IMG/M metagenome (GOLD analysis project Ga0075365, IMG submission 71387) | Populus endosphere microbial communities from Tennessee, USA - Endosphere MetaG P. deltoides DD176-5 | ecosystem: Host-associated > Plants > Roots > Endosphere | place: USA: Tennessee... | reverse complement strand
GATCGCGCCGTCCGCGACGATGACACCGCCGTCCATCACCACGGCCCGGTCGCAGAGTTGCGCCGCATAGGGCAGGTCGTGGGTGACGATCAACATGGTGGCGTTCAGCCCGGTCAGCGTCTCGGCCAGTTCACGCCGCGCGACCGGGTCAAGGTTGGCCGACGGCTCGTCGAGCACCAGGATGTCGGGCTGGCAGGCCAGCACCGTGGCCAACGCGGCCCTGCGCCGTTGACCCGCAGACAGGTGGGTCGGGCTGCGTTCGGCGTCCTCGGTCAACGACACCACTTCCAATGCGCTCGCCACCCGGGCCGCGAGCTCCTCACCGCGCAGCCCGAAGTTCGCCGGACCGAAGGCGACGTCCTGAGCGACCGTCGGCATGAACAGCTGGTCGTCAGGGTCCTGGAAGACCAGTCCGACGCGTCTGCGAATGTTGTGGAGACTCTTGCGGTCCAACCGAATTCCGCTGATCTGCACCGACCCGGTCGTCGCCGTCAAGACACCGTTGAGATGCAGCATCAACGTCGTCTTGCCCGCTCCGTTGGGGCCGAGTACCGCGACCCGCTCCCCCGCGGCGACCTCGAGGTCGATACCGCCGAGCGCCACGTGTCCGTCGGGGTACACGTGGTGCAGCCCCTCCACACGGATAGCGGTCACAGCGTCACCCACGCCGCCGCTGACACCACGACCGCGGCGGCAGCAGGGAGCATCGCCACCACCCATTGACTCGCCGCCGCTTTCGGAGGCGCACCGATCACGGCGAGATCCGGTGCCCTACCGTCGAAGCCACGTGACAGCATCGCCGCGTACACCCGTTCGCCCCGCTCGTAGGAACGCAGAAACAGGGCGCCGATGCCGGTCGCGATCGCACGGGCCTGGTGCAGTGCCCGCGGCGAATCGCCGCGCGCGATCCTGGCCATCCGCATCCGGCTGACCTCGGCCGCGAGCAGGTCGATGTAGCGGATCATCAGCACGAGCACCGAGGTCACGACGGCGGGAACGGCCAGCCGGCTCAGCGCCGCCGGCAGTTCGGTCGCCGACGTGGTCGCGGCCAGGGTCAGTGCGGCCGCGACACCCAGGGTGCCCTTGACGACGATGCCCCATGCCGCCCACAGCCCACTCACCGAAAGCTGCAACCCGACAACGTCGATGCGCTGCCCGCCTTCGGCGAACGGCAGCAGCACGGCGAGTACCACGAACGGCGCCTCGATGAGCATGCGCGGCAACACCCACCGCAGAGGAATCCGTGCGACGCGCCACGTCACCACGATGATTGCGGCGTAGACCGCGAACGGCCAGAACATCTCTCGCGGGGTTGCGACGACCGCGAGAACGAAGACCAACAAGCACACGATCTTCACCTCGGCGGGCGTCCGGTGCACGGCCGACTCGTCGTGGCGGTAAAGCGGGTGCGCGCCTGCGCCCATACGTCAGGTCTGCTTGTCGTCGCCGGCCCGCCGGCTGGGGCTGGTTTCGCCGGCCCGCCCGCCGTGCGCGATCAACCAGAAGGCTCCACCTGCAATCACAACAGTGACTACGACGCCGATGATGCCTGCGATCCCGCCGGTGCCGTCCTGTCCACCGATCGCGTAGTCGGCCAACGGCGACGTGGCCAGCGGGTGTTCGGCGGCGTGCTGGGCGATGCAATCGCCGGTGAGTTGTTCACCGTCGGCGGTTTCGGTGATTTCACAGCCCTGCAGCGTCGCGGAGTCCAGACCGTCCGGGCTGGAGCTGGCGAAGTACGAGACGACCCCCGCGATCAACAGCGTGGCGGCCGCGAACGCGATCCAGAACGACCACCGCTTCACGCGGGCACCTCCGTCCGTGCGCGGCGCATCAGATAGACCAGGTCGGGACGCGCGCGAACGACCGCCATCACCGTGACAGCGGTGATCAGTCCCTCCCCGATTCCGATCAGCGCATGGGTGCCCAGCATGTAGGCGGCGACGGCGCCCAGTGATGTGGCTCCGGCGCCTCCGATGGCGTATTCGACGACAAATGCCATTGACGCACAGACGGTTCCGATCAGCGCGGCGATGAACGCGATGACGCCGAGCCCGGCGACCGGCACATTGGGCGAGCGCCGCCGCGCGATCGCGTACAGCGCAACAGCTGTCGCGTACGCCGCCGCGACGCCGACGATCGACATGTTGGTGATGTTTGTGCCCAGCGCGGTGATCCCGCCGTCGGCGAACAGCAGCGCCTGCACGATCAGCACGATCGCGATGCACAGGCCGCCGGTGTAGGGACCCACCAGGATCGCCGCGAGCGCGCCGCCGAGCAGGTGCCCGCTCACGCCGGGCAGGATCGGGAAGTTGACCATCTGCACGGCAAAGATGAACGCCGCGACCAGGCCGGCCAGCGGCACGGTGCGCTCGTCGAGCTCGTTACGCGCCTTGACGGCGCAGATGCCGATGGCAACGGCGGCGATGACGAGGAAGACCACCGACGTCGGCGCGTTGACGATGCCGTCGCTCATATGCATGGCGACCGTGTTCACAACCACACGGTGAGCCTAGAACCCACACCGAACACCTGTCTAGCTGAACACATGTTCATGTGTGGGTTTCGGGCGTCCTACCGCTTGGTGGCGGTCACCAACAGATACTCGGCCTCCCAGACCGCTCGCTCACCTCCGCCACGGTTCCAGCTGGTGAGGAACTCGAGGAAGTCGGCGTCCAGCGCCGCGACTGTTTCGGGCGCGTGCGCGTTGAACTTGTACGCGGCGATCGTCGGGCCGTAGTTGCGTTTCCAGTACTCGCGGAACTCGGTCGGTTCGGTGCAGTGGTCGAGCACCACGGTGCGGCGCTGCATCGTCAGGCCCGTGACACGATCGCCGAACAGTTCGCGGACGTGGTCCTCCGAACCCCACAGCGGCGCGGGGCTGGCGCCGGGCGGGGGCGGTGGGGCGTAGGGCTTCATGGTTTTGAACAGGTTGCCGATGAAGCCTTCGGGAGTCCAGTTGATCAGCCCGATGGTCCCGCCGGGTCGGACCACGCGAATCAACTCGTCGGCGGCCGCCTGGTGATGCGGGGCGAACATCACGCCGACGCAGGAGATCACGGAGTCAAAACCGTTGTCCGCGAACGGCAGCGCCTCGGCGTCCGCCTCCGCCCATTCCAGGTCGACTCCGCGTTGCGCCGCGATGCGGCGGCCGGCGTCGAACAGTTCGGGCGTCAGATCACTCGCGGTGACGACCGCCCCGGCCTCAGCGGCCGGAATGGATGCGTTCCCCGAACCGGCCGCGACGTCCAGGACCCGGTCTCCGGCCTGGATGCCGCAGGCTTGCACGAGCGTGGGCCCGAGCTCGGGTATCAACTCCGCGGCCACCGCCGGGTAGTCGCCGGCCGCCCACAGCGCCCGGTGCTTGCTTTTCAACTCTCGGTCTACATCGACACTGGTCATGTCGGTCTCCTTGTCTGGTCAGAGTCTGGTCGGAACGCTCACCAGGTTGCTTCCCGGCGGTTGCGCAGACCTTCGGCAGTCGTGAAATCGCCAGGTCAGGTCTGATTTACCGCCGGTTGGCTTCGAGGTCAGCAATATCGACGCAGCGCGACCCTGGCGAACTCGACGACCTCGGAGCTATCTCCGGCGTCATCGGCCACGCCACCGAGTTCCGACACCTCGGCAGCGGTGAGTGCCGGATCCATGTCGGCAGCCACGATGCTGCAATGCAGCGCCAGGGCGTCGTCATTGGCGCCGACGCGGTGCAGGAACCGACTCACGTATCGCAGGGAGTCCCACTGTTGAGGAATGACACTTGCAGCGCCCTTCTCCCAGTGATCGACCAACTCGATCAACAATCGCGCGGTCGCCGCCGGGTCGCCGTGCGCGACGCGAATGGCGGCGCTCTCCATCCTCGACGTCCCGATCGTCCAGTTGTTCTCGACCAGCGCACCGAGTTCGAACGCGTCGTCCAACAATCTCAGCGCCCGGTCGGGATCGGACTGCGCCAGCGCTCGACCCAGCGCACACCGTGCCAGCGACCGCGTCGTGGGATTGGCTGTGGCTTCGGCGACTTCGACCGCCCGCTCCGCGGCGGAGATCACCGCGTCCGGTGTGCCCAACACCTGATGACAGGTGGCGAGCTTGTCGACGATCAGCACATGCCGGATCGGTTCCGTGCCGTCTCCCACACCTGCCAGTTGACCTTCGTAAAACGCAAGTGCCGCAGCAGCATTGCCCTCGTACAGATCCAGGTCGGCCAGGATCTCGTCCGGATACGCGAGGTACGGAGTGTCGGGAGGCGGGACACGTCCCGACGCCAGGAGCGCCAGCGATCGTGCGTGCGCGAACTGGCCGTTCACCCACGCCGCCCGCGCCGCCACACCGACGGCGGCCACGTAGAGCGGATGATCGGTCGCGGCGAGTTCGACAGCGCGGTCCGCCCAAACAGCGGAGTGATATCCGATGCGGTTCATGATCTCCGGCAGAGGTAGGACCAGCCGAAGCGCGAGGTCGATATCGAAAGCGAAGGCGTATTCGAACGCCGTTCGGATATTGTCGTAGTCGGGTGCTGTGTAGTTCGTCGCCGCTCCGGGTGCCAACCGCTCTATCCAAGCCTGCTCATCGGCACCGCGCATCCCGACGTTCGCCTGGTCGAGCAGCATTGTGAAATAGCGGGCGTGCCTGGATGCCAGTTCGTCGTGAATCCCCCTGTCGCGCAGACGGTCCCGGCCGTAGGTGCGCAGCGTTTCGAGGACTCCGTAGCGAGTGCGGTTGGTTCCGCCGCGAAGTACGACCATCGACTTGTCGACGAGTCCGGTCAGCAGGTCGAGGGTGTCGTCCTCGGAGAGTCCGTCCTCGGCGCACACACCGTGAGCCGCTTCGAGGTCGAAACCGCCGGCGAATACCGACAACCGGTCGAAGAAGGCCTGCTCGTCTTCCGCGAGAAGCCGGTAGGACCACTCGATGGTCGCCGTCACGCTCTGCTGCCGGGGGTGGGCGCCGCGCGCGCCACCGCTCAACAGCCGCAACCGATCCAGACGGCGCGCGACGTCGAGACTGCTCATCGCGCGCATCCGGGCGGCGGCCAGCTCGATGGCGAGCGGAATCCCGTCGAGTCGTCGGCAGATCTCTGCGACTGCCCCGACCGGCTCGTGGGTGGGGTCGAAATCTGGCCGGCTGGCCCTGGCCCGCTCGGCGAACAGCTCGGCGGCGTCAGCATCGGCCAGGGCAGACACCCGCGAAACCCGTTCACCCTCGATACCGAGCGGCTCCCGACTGGTGACGAGCACCGAAACTTTCGGGCAGTTGCGCACTATGCGGTCGGTCAATTGAGCGGCCCCGTCCAGGACATGCTCGCAGTTGTCGATGACCAACAGCAGCTCGCGCGGGCGCAGATAGTCGATCAACGTCTCGTCGAGTCCCTGGGCATTCTTCTGCTGCAGCCGCAACGCCGACGCTACCGCGTGCGGCAATGCGGCACCGTCGGTCAGGGGCGCGAGTTCGCAGAACCACGCACCGTCGGTGAACCGGTTCTTGCTGCGGTCGGCGAACTCCAGGGCGAGTCGCGTTTTGCCGACTCCGCCGACACCGGTGAGCGTCACCTGAGGGCCGTGTCTCAAAGCCTCTTCGACGATGCCGACTTCTCGTTCGCGTCCGATGAATCGCTTCGTCAGCCGCGGCAGGTTCGTCGCCGCGGAGCCGGCGGTCGGCAGCGGTTGCGGAATCGGTTCCACCGGAATGCTTTCCAAAATATGCTGGTGGACCTCGCGCAGCGGCGGACTGGGATCGATGCCGAGCTGATCGATCAGCCGTTGACGCATCAGGCGATAGGTTTCCAATGCTTCGGCCTGACGTCCGCACCGGTATTGCGCCAGCATCACCTGTGCCGCGAGGCGCTCGTCGAGGGGGTGGGTCTGTTGCGCCGCCGCCAGCTCGTCCACGATGTCGGTGTGCCTGCCCGCTCGCAGTGCCGCGTCGTTGCGGTCCAGCTCGACCGAAAGGCGTTCGGCCTCAAGAGAACCACGCACTTCGTTGATCCATGGCGTATCCAGTCCCGCGAACGGCTCGCCACGCCACAGTGAAAGCGCCTGCCGGAACAGGGTGTTGGCCTCGGCACTGTCGGCGTTCGCGCGGGCCCTTTGGGCGAGGTGCCGGAAGAGGTGCACGTCGACCGAGAGCCCCGCGGCGGTCAGGGTGTATCCGGCGGGGCCCCTGGTGATCTGTACCTCGTCGCCATCGGCCAGCAGCGTGCGGAGCCGAGACAGGTAGCCCGCGAGCGCATTGCGGGCCCGGTGCGGCGGGTCGTCCGCCCACACGCGGTCGATTAGTTGGTCCACCGAAACGGGCCGGTTCACGTCGACGAGAAGCGATGCCAGCACGCACCGCTGCCGGGCGTGACCGAGATCGAGGCGCCCGCCGTCGCGGTACGCCTCGATCTCCCCGAGCACCCTGTACTCCGCTGCCATCGAAGTACAGCGTTCACCAGTGACCGCGGTGTGTCCATCACCACACCGCGGTCACCGGCGTTTTTCGTCAGTCGCCGTTGTCTCCGTTGTTGCCGTTCGAGGTACCCGGGTTCTTTCCGCTTCCGGTGCCGCCCGTGCCACCGGTGCCACCGGTGCCGCCTGAGCCGCGATCGCCGCCGTCACCGCCGTTTCCACCCTTGCCGGTGGAATTGGTGGAGGTGGCGCCGCCGCCGTCGCCACCGTTGCCGCCCGGCGAACGCGGTCCGCCATTGCCGCCGTCGCCACCGGTGCCACCTTGTGCGGGACCGTTCGGCGAGGACGAACTGCCGCCCTTGCCGCCCGAACCGCCTGCGCCGCCGTAGGTGCCGCCGTTGCCACCGTTGCCGCCGCCGTTGCCGTTGGCGTCGCCGTCATCGAGGGCGGCCGCCTTACCCGAATCGCCACCGTTACCGCCATTGCCGGCGCCCTGCGCGTCAGCCCCTTCGCCACCGGGTCCGCTGTTGGCAGTTCCGGTGTTGGTTTGGGCGTCGCCGCCGTTGCCGCCGTTTCCGCCGTTTCCGATCACACCGGATTGGCCGCCGTCGCCGCCTTCACCGGCGTTGGCCGTGTCGTCGCCGGTGACGGCGTTGCCGCCGTGCCCGCCTTGACCTCCGTTGCCGGACATTCCTGCGGCGCCGCCGTTAGCACCATTGCCGCCGGTCGCGTTGGCGTCGCTGACCGCCAGACCGCCTGTGCCGCCCCGACCGCCATTACCCGAGACGGATCCGCCATTGCCGCCCACGCCTCCAACGCCGCCGGTCGCATCACCTCCGGCGGACACCGCGCCGCCATAGCCGCCCGCGCCGCCGTTACCGAACCAACCTGCATCGCCGCCCTTGCCGCCCGCGCCGCCTACGCCCGCACCGGACGTGATGACGTCGCCGCCGTTGCCTCCGCGACCGCCGTTGCCGAAGATGCCTGCGTCACCGCCATTTCCGCCGGCCTGACCCGCAAGTCCCGTCCCGCCGTTTCCGCCGTTGCCGAACAGCAATCCGCCCCGTCCGCCGTCCTGCCCGGGTCCGCCGTCGGCGCCGTTGCCGATCAGAAGACCGCCGTCCTCCCCCGGTTCGTCACCGTCTCCGACCCACTTCTCGAGTAAGTCAGCACCCAGATTCTGTTGTTGCAGAGTGAAATTCGAGGCCGGGGCCCAGGCCGACCTTCGGTCGCCGCGTGGCAACGACATCGGAATCGGGTTGCGCCGCAGTCCGATCTGCGCGGTGGGCGTGGCGCTGACGCGACGTGCGCTGCGCGTATCGCCCTCCGACGCGACGATGGCGGAATCGCCGCCGTCGAGGACCCACGCTGTCGAATACGATGCGAATCCGGGCACTGTGGTCGCATGCGCCACCGGTGACAGCTCGACATTCGGAAGCGGTGCCGCCTGCCGTAGCAGCCGGACGACCGGCGCCGTTTCGGACGCATCCGCCATTGACTCAGCCGCCGGCTGGACCAACTGCTGCGATGGTGGGCCGACGACGAATCCGACGCCGAGCGCCACTGCGAGAACTCCGACACGACCGACGTATCGGCTGCCACCGAGGTGATGGTGATTGCTCATCTTGATCTCCGTAGGTTCGCGGGCCGCCGCCCTATCGAGTAGTACGGGTAGACGGTCGCCCCGCGCCGTGCAGCGACTGTTGAGCGACGATTAAATGCGCACGTCAGGACCCGTACGGGGTTCTCGACGGAAGAGGTCAGCGGTAGGTGGCCAACGCCGCGCGAGCCCGGCTGACGGCCTCCGGTCCGCTCAACGCCTCGGGCGGCGCGTCACCGATCGACGCGAGCGCCGCGGCGCTCAACGGTGACGGCCGGCCCGCGCGAATCAGGGCGCAGTGCAGCGCCATCGCGTCGTCCTGAGCCCCGGCCCGAAGCAGGAACCTCGTGACGTAGCGCAAGTTCAGCCACTGCTGGCTCCAGTCGCCCACGCGGTCCCAATGGTCAAGCACCTCGATCAATGCTGTTGCCGCGTCCGAGGTATCAGCGTGTACCGCGCGAGTGGACGCGGCTTCCATCAGCGCGATGCCGTGCCACCAGAAGTTCTGCACCGACGCCGCCAGTTCAGCCGCCTCGTCGAACAACGTCAGCGCGCGCTCCGGTTCGGCCTTCTTCAGCACCAGCCCGAGTGCGTAGCGAGCCATCGACCGCGCGGACGGATTGCCCGTACTCTCCGATACCTGCATCGCCTCGGTCGCGGCGGCCAACCCGTCCTCCGGCTTGCGCAGTGCCGCATGGCATATCGCCACATAGAAGAGTGTCCACACCAGCCGGATCGGATCGTCGTCCGTACGGGCACGATTCATCTCCGCCTCGTAATGTGTCAGCGCCGCAGCCCCATCACCCTCATACAGCGCGAGATCCGCGAGCACGTCGCCCGGATATGCGACGCGACCGTTGCCGCGTCTTGGCACCCGGTCCTCCGCGAGCACCGCGATCGCACGTGCACGGGCGAAATCCCCGCGGTTCCACGCTCCCCGTGCGGCGAAACCAACTGTGGCGGCGAACAACGGATGCTCGGGCGGCGCCTGCTCGAGCAGTCGTTCCGCCCAACCCGAGGACTCGTAGCCGATCCGCAGGTGTACGAACTCGGGCAGCGATGTCACCAGGCGCATTGCGAGGTCGATATCCCGGTCAGCCATCGCGTGTTCGAACGCGGCCCGCAGATTGTCGTAGTCGGGCAGCATCTGCAGCACCCAGACCCGCTCGTCGGCGCCGTGCATTCCGGCCGCGGCGCGCTCGGCGAGCGCGGTGAAGTACGCGGCGTGACGCATCGCGTGCACATCGTCAAGCATGTTCTCGCGCAGGCGGTCCCGGCCGTACGCGCGCAGCGTCTCCAGGATGCTGAACCGGGAAGTCTGCGTGCCGCCTCGGGCGGTGACCATCGATTTGTCGATGAGCCCCGTCAGCAGTTCGAGTGTGTCGTCTTCTTCGGTGTCCTCGTCACCGCAGACGCCGTGGGCGCCGTCGATGTCGAACCCGCCGGCGAACACCGACAGCCGCACGAACAAGGCTTGTTCCGGCTCTGATAACAGGTGATAGGACCAGTCGATCGTGGCCGACAGGCTCTGCTGTCGAGGATGGGCGCCCCGCGCTCCGCCGGTCAGCAGTCGCTGCCGATCCAGCCGGCGCGCGACGTCCAGGCTGCTCATCGCGCGCATCCGTGCTGCGGCCAACTCGATCGCGAGCGGCAGCCCGTCGAGGCGGCGACAGATCTCGGCGACCGCGCCCACCGGCTCACGCTCGAGGTCGAAGTCCGACCGGGTCGCCTTCGCCCGGTCCGCGAACAGCACCGTCGCGTCGTCGACGGAAAGGGGTTCGACGGGCACGATGCGTTCGCCCGCGATTCCCAGCGCTTCCCTGCTGGTGGCCAGGATCGTGACGCCGGGACAGTGCCCGGCGATGCGATCGAGCAGCAGCGCCGCGTCGTTCAGAACGTGCTCGCAATTGTCGATGACCAGCAGCATTTCGCGCGTCCGCAGATACTCGATGACGGTGTCCTCGATGCCGAGGCCCTGCTGTTGCTGCAGCCGCAGTACAGCCGCGACGGCATGGCTGACCGCCGAACCATCCTCGATCGGTGCCAGCTCGCAGATCGCGACACCGTCGGCGAAGCGTGACTGCTCGCGCTCGGCGGCCTCGAGCGCCAGGCGTGTTTTGCCGACGCCTCCGACGCCGGTCAGGGTGACCAGTGGACCGTGGGCGAGCGCGGCGCCAATATCGCCCAGATCGGGTTCCCTGCCCACGAAGCTGGTGGCGCGTCGCGGCAGGCCGGCCAGCGGCCGGGTCGCGACCCGAACGGCCGGGCCAGCAACCTCGACTCGCGGCGCGGCCTCGCCGTCGAGGATCTGCTGGTGCACGTTCTGCAGTAATGGGCTGGGATCGACACCGAGTTCGTCGACGAGCCGGTCACGCGTCTTGCGGTACGTTTCAAGGGCTTCGGCCTGCCTGCCGCTGCGGTATTGCGCAAGCATCAGCTGTCCGGTCAATCGCTCGTCCAGCGGATAAGACTGAACGGCCGCAGTCAGACC
>Ga0075365_10001576_pt1 | contig 10474 bp, 3 predicted proteins | sample EndMetdeltDD1765_FD_71387 | JGI IMG/M metagenome (GOLD analysis project Ga0075365, IMG submission 71387) | Populus endosphere microbial communities from Tennessee, USA - Endosphere MetaG P. deltoides DD176-5 | ecosystem: Host-associated > Plants > Roots > Endosphere | place: USA: Tennessee... | reverse complement strand
GCACGCCGGCCTCGCGGAACAGCGTCAGCATGTCGGACGGCCAGAACTCGAACACCTCGAACCGCACGCCTTCCGCAAACGGCGGACAGCCGGGCCGCCCCGACCGCGCGTCGACGGCCACGGCACGGTGCAGCCGGCTGACGCGAATCGGCGACTTGCCGGGGATGTACCACGTGTCCACGGTGTGCGGACAGTCGGTGTTCGGCAGATCGCCGCTGCCGCTGCAGACGGCGATCTGGCTGACGCCGGGGGGAGGCGCGGGCCGCGCGATGCCGTCCGCCGTCCGCGCCAGATTCAGCGCGTCCGCGATGCGAAAGAACAGCGGCGCGGCGGCATCGACGCCCACGAACGCGGGGTTGCCACGGCCGTCGAAGTTCCCGATCCACACGACCAGGACGTACGGACCGACGACGCCGGCGGACCAGGCGTCGCGGAACCCCCACGAGGTGCCCGTCTTCCAGGCGACCGGCCAGCGCGCGCGCGCCGGGATCATCCCCTCGTCGTCAGGCCGCGGGTTGCGCGTCAGCATGTCGAGCGTGATGAAGCTGGCCTCGGGACTGAGCAGCCGGACGCCCTCGTCGCGGGCGCGCGACGTGTCGGCGCGCAGCGGCTGCAGCGTCCCCTGGTTGGCGAGCATCGCGTACAGCCCGGCGAGCTCCTCCATCGTGATTTCGCCGCCGCCGAGCGTCAGCGCCAGCCCGTAGAAGGACGCCGGCTTCAGATCGCGCACGCCGGCGCTCTCCAGGAACTGATACAGGCTCGGCTGCGTCAGCTGCGCGGCGGTCCACACGGCCGGCACGTTGCGGCTGCGGATCAGCGCCTCCTCGGCGGTGACCGGCCCGAAGAAGCGCCCGTCGAAGTTCTCCGGCGTGAACGGACCGAAGGAGGTCGGCGCATCGCGCAGCATCGTCTGCGGATGCAGCACGCCCTGGTCGAGCGCCAGCGCATAGACGAACGGTTTCAACGTGGAGCCGGGCGATCGTTTGGCGAGGACGCCGTTCACCTGCCCGTCGCCCGCCCGCCAGTAGTCGGCCGAGCCGACCCAGGCCTTGACCGACATGTCGCGCGTGTCCACCAGCAGCGACGCGGCGTTGCTGATGCCGACGTCCTGCCGCTGCGAGAGGTAGCGGCGGATCTGCCGCTCGATCACGCGCTGCAGACCGGCGTCGAGCGTCGTCTCGATGCGCCCGGCCGCCCTTCCGGGCGGATGGGCGGCGAGCAGCGCGTCGACGAAGTGAGGCGCCTGCCACGGCATCGCCGACGCCGACCCGGCGAGGATCGGCAATTCGACTTGCCGGCGATCCGCGGCGGTGTCGCCGTGATGCGCCAACCAGAGGCGCCCGAGCCTGGCCCGCGCGGCGAGCATGTCCGGTTCAGAGGCGGTCCGGCCGGCGCGCCCGGCCGGACGCTGCGGGATGACCGCGAGCGTCAGCGCCTCGCCGAGGGTCACCCGGTCCGGCGGCTTGCCGAAATACACCAGGCTCGCCGCGCCGACCCCCTGCAGGTTCCCGCCGAACGGGACAACGTTCAGATAGGACTCCAGCAACTCGCGTTTCGAATAGCGCGCCTCCAGCCAGAGCGCGGCGCCGATCTGGCGAAGCTTGCCGGCCGGCGTCTTCGTGTTCAGCCGGTAGGTCAGCCGCGCCAGCTGCATGGTGATCGTCGAGCCGCCCTGGCGCTCGCCGCGAGACGTCCGGAACGCCGCGCGCGCGAGCGCGACCGGATTCACCCCGCCGTGCCAGTAGAACCAGCGGTCTTCCTTGAGCAGGAACGCGTCGACGATCGGGGACGACATCCGCGGCAGCGGGACCCACAACCGGTACTGATCGTCGGCCGACAGCGTCACGCGAAGCAGCTCGCCGTCGGCCGACCACACGCCGGTGGACATCGAGAAGCGCTGGCGCAGCGGCGCGTGCGGCCAGGCGCGCAGCGCGACCAGCGCGAGCACGGCACACACGATTCCGTAGCGCCACGGAATCCGCGGCGACGCTGACCGCTGCGAGCGAGCGAACGCGAGTGAGCCGCGCGTCCGGCCCGCCGTCGCGCGACGCGCAGCGGCGAGGCCTCGCCGCAGCTGTCGCGCGGGCGAAAGTACGCCGGCCAGGCGGCGCGCGCGCGCGCGTGACGAACGAGGCGTCACGGCTTCACGACCTCCAGCGTGGCGGCGCGGCTCAACCCGGTAACCGTGCGGTTGTACATCCCCTCGGCAAAGGCGGGCGGCACCTGATAGGTGCCCGCGTTGTTGGCCCGCACGCGATAGACGAACGTCCCGGCGTTCTTCCCGGCGTCGCCGTAGATGATGAGACGATCCTCGCGCACGTCGACATGAGTGGGCACCCAGTCCGACTTGTCGGGCAACCCGACCGGCAGGGAGGCGCTCGCCCCCGCCCCCCTCTGCATCGCCGGATCCGCGCCAGGCGCGCTCGAATCGGCCGGCGCCTGCAGTTCCAGCACCGGCTCGACGCCGCCCGGCAGCAGGTCGACGATCGCGATCTGCGGCTGTCGATCGCGAGTCGTGCTGCGGACCCGGAGCCGGACCAGGAACTCCTCGCCCACCGCGACACGCGACACCGGGTTCCCCTTCGCGTCGAGGAACTCACGAATGATCTCGATCCCCTCGCTCTTGTCCGCCGTTGGCGGCTGGCGATCGAAGCCGGACTCGCTGATCGAATAGTACGCGGGTGCGGTCCCGCGCCGGGAGAACTGCACCTTGGCCGCGCCCTCCGACACATCCGCTTTGCGGATGGCGCCGTCCGGCAGCGTCAGCGCGCGCTCGCGCCCGTCCTTGCCGATCTCGCTCACTCCAAGCGTGGTGGTCGCGGCGGCGCTCGTCGCGAAGGTCTCGAGTGCCAGCAGGGTGTAGGCCGCCGACAACGAGGTCGCCAGGTTGCCGCTCACCGCGTGGCTGATGGTCTCGAGCGCGGCCGGCGGCGCCGCGCCGAGCCGGTTCGGAAAATGCCGCGCGAGCAGATACAGCAGCTGGGCGTCGTGGACGACAGGGTCGTAGTACACCTCGTCGCCGAGCGCGCCCTTCTGCGTCGACCACGGCACTTTCGCGATGATGCGGTTCGCGTCCTGGGTCCGCTGCATCAGCCGATAGGTCGACGCGAGGTAGGCCGCGGCCAGATCCGTCGGCCATGTCTGCGGGTAGCGGTTGGTCAGCTCCTGCTCGACGTTCGACAGCGCGGCGGTGGGCTTGGCGCCCTGGCGTGCCAGCAGGTACACCGCGTAGGCGCGCAGGCGCGCGTCGGCGAGCGTGCTCGCGGGGGTCGAGGCGAACCGCGTGAGCCAGCCGTTCAGGCCGGTCAGCAGTTCCTCCGGGATCTTCTGGCCGCGATCCCTGGCCTCGATCAGGAAGTGCGCCGCGTACACCGTCGGAAACTCCGCGGTCTGAGGCGACGACGACCACAAGCCGAGCCCGCCCTGATCGTTCATCCGGCCGCGCAGCGTCGAATACGTCGCGTCGAGCGGCTGCTCGGCGCGGTTCCGGATCGTCCCGAGCTCAGGCCGCGAGATCAGAATGAGGGCGGAGAATCCCTTGCTGAGCAGCTGTTCCGTACACGAGTACTCGTAGTGATCGAGGTATGCGGTCAGTCCCTGCCCCCAGACGAGCGGCACGGTGGACACGGCCGCGTCGACCTTGCGCTGCTGGCTGTAGAGATCGCGCGTCAGCAACGCCGTGGCGGCGGGCCCGTCGACGCGGCCGAGCGTCAATTGCGTGCGGAACGGCGAGGCGGGACGCACGCCGACACTCTCGTCGACATGCGCTTCGGCCGGGCCGCGACGCGCGGTAAAGGTGAGCGGCGCGGATCCGAGCGTCGCGGTGGCCTTGACCCGGAACTCGCCGACCCCTTCCTTCTTGTCCGCAATCTGCAGCTCGGTACTGGCCGCGCCGACCAGCGTCAACCCCGCGCCGGGCTGCGCGGTGAGGCGAATCGGGCCGGTCCCGCCCGTGGTGTTGTTGAACACGCCGACGCTGACGATGAATTCGTCGCCGGGCGAGGTCGTCGCGGGAAGATTGGGCGTCAGGATGAAGTCGCCCTTCACTTCGGTCGCGACTTCCGTCACCCCGACGCGCCTCGCGCTGGCGCCGATCGCGACGATCCGCAGCTTGCCGTTGAAGTAGTCGGGTACGGTGTACTTGAACTCCCGGCCGCCCGGGCCCACGTCCACGACGCCGGACCAGTAGGCCACCGGTGCCTTGCGCTTCCGGTTGAACGGATTCAGATGCCGGGCGAACCCGCCGCCGGCATCGCCGCCCGGCGCGGCCAGCGCGAGAAAGCGTTTGAAGTCCGGCAGGATCAGATCGAGGATCTGCGTCGTCTCGACCTCGAGCCTCCGCTTCTGGAAGAAGTACCCCAGTGGATCGGGGTTCCTGTAGCGCGCGACCTGCAGGATGCCCTCGTCGACCGCGAGGACCACGACTCGTGAGGCCTCGCCCGGCGCCACCCGCATCGTCAGCGTCGTGCCGGGCTTCACCTGGCGCGGCGCCGTCAGCGTCACCACCTGCGTACGCGCGGCGAGGTTGGCGCCGAACGGCGCGACGCCGTACGACAGGGGGCTCATGAACAGCTCGTCGGACGAGGGATCGCGGACGAACTGGACGCTGACGTAGCCGTTGCCCTCGAAGTCGTCCGGCACCCTGATGCGCTGAACCGAGCTGGTGGTGGTGGTCTTGAACCACTGAGAGGTGAAGACGCGGTCGCGTTCGATGGTGATCAAGCCGGCGCCCACATACGGGGCGCGGATGCTGACCGCGATCGTGTCGCCGCTGCTGTAGGCAGCCTTGTCGAGCTGAATCTGCAGTTCGGCATTGCGATCGAGCGAGCGCGACAGGTTCGCCTGCCCCGCCACGCTGTAGCTCAGGGTGTTGAGGGTCGTGCCGGCGGCGTCCCGCAGGACGAGGTCGAAGTCGCCCGGTTCGTCGGTGGGCAAGGCAAACGTGCTGCCGCCGGCGCCGATCCTGACCGCGCGGGAATTCCGCACGATCGTCTTCAGGCGCGACACGTACCTGAAGGTGCCGTTGCCCTGCTGGGTGAGCACGGAGACGAACTTCCGCTGGACCCAGTCCAGCGCCAACTTGTCGGCCGCCACGGGATTCAGCTGCTGGTTGACGGCGAGCCACTGCGCCTGCCGCGCGCTGGCGCGCTGCACGAACGTGAGGTCGCCGTCCGGCTTGACGCCGACCAGGAACGGCGCGTCCGCCACGATGGCGCTGTCCTGCGCCGCGACATTGCGGCCGCCTTCCGCCTCGAAGGCGCGGCCGAGGAGGTTGAGGCGATAGGCGCGGCCGACGAAGCGCTTCAGATCGAGATTGAATGCGGCCGTCCCCTTGTCGTCGGTCCGCAGCGCCGCGAGCGACTCGTGATACGGCTCCTTGATCACCTCGCCAATCTGAAAGCGGTGCTCAGGGTAGCGCGCGAACCGCGGCAGAACCGGCGTCAGGCTCAATTCACCCTCGACGCGGCGGTTGCCGGCCGGCGCGCCAAACAGGTGCGCGACCGTGATCCGCGCGGTCACCTCGTCGGGACGAAGCCAGCCGGCCACCGGCGTGGCCCCGAGCTCGAGCTGCACCTTCATGCGGTCCGGCTCGAACTCCTGCACCTTGAAGGCGGTGGTGCCGAGCACCTCGCGATGTTTCTCGTCTTTCGCCAGGTAGGCGACCGCTTCGTAGGTTCCGGTGGGCGCGCTCGTCTGGCTGGTGTAGGTGAGCTCGTCGAACGAACCGGCCGACACGGTGATCTGCCGGCGGCTGACCACCAGGCCGCGCGCATCCGTGATCTCGATATCGAGCGGCAGACCGGCCAGTGACGCCTTCCAGTCGGCGGTCCGCGCGATCACCCCAAGATGGGTCGTCTCGCCGGGACGGTAGATGCCGCGATCCGAGAAGAGGTAGGCGGACACCTGCTGCGCCGACGGCGCGCTCTCCACGCCGCCGGTGTCGTAGCGCGAGAAGTCGAGATCCCGTCCACCGCTGCGGAACGGCATGAACGACATGTCCTCGTCGCGTTCGACGACGATCAGCTGCGGCGTGCGCTCGCGGATCGCGCTCTGGGGCGGGGCCGGCAGCCGCGCCCGGCCGGCGGCGTCGGTCGTCGCGGCGAGCACGGGCTGGCCGTTGCTGCCGACGAGATCGACGCGCGCGCCGGCGACGGGTGCGCCGCCGCGGATCGACTGCACGAACACATCGCGGCTGCCGTCCTTGGCGCGCTTGACGATGAACCCCAGGTCGGTCACGAGAATGAGCCGCGAGTCCTCGAGCGTCCGGTCGTCGCCCTCACGCTCCGAGTCGCCGTCGCCGGCGCCGGGCGCGCCGGGCGGCTTGGCGATCGCGCGGATGTGCAGCAGGAACAGGCCCCGGCGGGACGGCCCGTGGTCCTGCAGATACTGACCGACGTCGATGCTGTCGTAGGTCGGCTTGCCCGGCAGCCTGGCGGCATAGTCGCGGGCCGCGACGGTCCGCTCGACCAGTTTGTCCTCCAGGCCGCCGTACAGCCTGGGCCGCGAGAAGTCCCACATTTCCGGCGCGAGATGCTGCAGCTGGTTGGGCAGCACGCGGCCGATCTCGACCTGGACGTTCTCGACATCGCGCACGAGGAAGCCGACCTTGCGGTCGCCGGACAGCGACAGGAGCGCGCCCTCCCCGAGGAACGTCAGCGCGCGCGGGTACGGTTCGACCTTGATCGTCCCGACGTACGCCTTGCCGGCGATGTAGCCGCCGGTCCCCTCCACGCCGTCTTTCACGAGCACGTACAGGTAGCGGCCTACGGGCGCCTGAAACTTGAACCCGTGAGACGTGTCGCCGCCTTCGTCCGCCGCCACATAGCTCGCGCCGACGGGCGGCGCCTTCGACAGAATGTCGGCGCCAATCTCGCTCTCGTCGCGCCAGTCGTACGGCTCCTGGTCTTCCTTCGGCTGCCGCGGATGGCGGACCGGCAACAGGTGCACCGACACCTTGCCGGCGAGCGCGCGCTCCGCCACCGGCGACGAGCTCTTCACGAACAGGATCTGCTCGGGCTCGTAGCGCGCGTTGTCGACGACGGTCATCGCCGCGTCGGAGAAGCGCAGGCTGGTGCGGCCGGGAATGGTGACCACCGTCTCGAGCCGCTCGGCCGTGTCGTTGCCGCCGCGCGCGGCGCGCAGGCCCTTGTCGATGCGCACGGTAATCGGCGTGTCGTCGCGCGGGATGGGGAGCGCGGCCGAATGGATGTAGGCGCCGAGCTTGAACTTGTCGTAGGCCACGGTGAAGTGACGGCTGTCTCCGGTCAGCCCCAGGTACTCCGCGTCCCTGGCCACGACGAGCGACACCTGCGATTCGAATTGCGCGGTGTCCACGGGATGGCTGAACGCCACCGTCGCGACCAGCTTCTTCAGGCCGGGGTCGCGCGGATCCTGATAGAACTCGCTGCTGCTGATGCGCGCGGAGAACGGCTGGCTGCGGAACTTGAACCGGTAGCTCTCGAGCTGCACCTGCCGCGCGAGCAGGCCGTTGACGGCAACCCGCACCGAGAACGCGCCGTCGACGGGCCAGTCGTTCTTCGGCGTGAACCGCAGCTCCTTGTCGCTGGTCCAGAACCACGTCCCCGCCAGCGCCGGCGAGAGCTCGATGCCGCTCTGGATCGCCGTCTTGATCTGCTTCAGCGGCGCGGCCGACTCGCTGAAGGCGATGGTCAGCGGCTTGATCGAGGCGATGCCGGTGTCGTTGTATTCCGTCAGGCCGGGCCCGGTGACGACGTAGGTCACGTAGTGGGGCTTGGGACGGGTCACATACCAGGCATAACCGCCGGCGGCGGCCAGGATGACGAGCGCCAGGAATCCCGCCCGGCCCGGGTGGGCGGCCAGCGCGCGCCGGCCGCGCGCCACCTGCGCGCCGGCCCCCGAGAGCCAGGGCGGCGCCTGCCAGTGCCAGCGACCGAACACGAGAAGGAGGGCTTTACGGATGGCGAGGAACACAGCACTCGACGACATGGGGGGGCTCGCGGCACTCTACAGCAAACGCAGGGTCACATCAGTAGATGCCGGGTGCCATAATAAGTTCCGCTCCCCAAGGTTCAGCGCCCATGACACAGCCCCGGTGGATGCCCGCCCTCGTGCGGGTCGCGCGCGACTATTCCTGGCCGGCTTTTGGCCAGGATCTGATCGCGGGCGTGACGGTCGGACTCGTCGCCCTTCCCCTGGCGATGGCGTTTGCCATCGCCTCCGGCCTGAAGCCGGAACAGGGGATTTACTGCGCCATCGTCACCGGCTTCCTGATTTCCGCGCTGGGCGGCTCGCGCTACCAGATCGGCGGCCCCACCGGCGCCTTCGTCGTCGTTGTCGCGGGGATTGTCTCGACCTACGGCGTCGACGGGCTGTACATGTGCACGATGATGGCCGGGGTCATCCTGCTCATCCTCGGCTTCACGGGGATGGGCGCGGCGGTCAAGTACCTGCCACGGCCGGTCGTCATCGGCTTCACCAACGGCATCGCCGTCCTCATCGCCAGCACGCAGCTGCGCGATTTCTTCGGGCTCCAGCTCGCCGAAGCGCCATCCGAGTTCACCGCCCGAATGGCGGCGCTGCTTCGCCACGCCGGCAGCTGGTCGCCCGCGGCCCTCGCCTGTAGCGCCTCGGCGCTGGCGCTGATGATCGGGCTGCGCCGTTTCTTTCCGCGCGTTCCGGGCGGCATCCTCGCCCTCGTGGGCGGCACCGCCGCGGTGATGCTGGCCGTCGGCGGGGTCGAGACGGTCGGGAGCCGCTTCGGCGGGATTCCGTCCGGGCTCCCCCGCATCGCCATCCCGACATTCCACGCCAGCCTGATTCCAACGCTCTTCAGACCGGCGCTGACCGTGGCGCTGCTCGGGGCGATCGAGTCGCTGCTGTCGGCGGTGGTCGCGGATCGGATGGGACGGGATCGTCACAACCCGAACGTCGAGCTCGTCGCCCAAGGCGTCGCCAACATCGCGTCGCCGCTTTTCGGCGGGCTGCCGGCGACCGGGGCGATCGCGCGGACGGCGACGAACATCCGCGCCGGCGCGCGCACGCCGGTGGCGGGGATGGTCCACGCGCTCACCCTGCTGGTGGTGCTGCTCTCCGCCGCGCCGCTCGCCGCGTTCATTCCCATGCCGGTGCTCGCCGCGATCCTCCTGATGGTGGCGTGGAACATGGGCGAGTGGCACGAGATCCCGAAGCTGCTCCGGCTGACCAAGACCGACATCGTCGTGTGGCTGGTCACGTTCGCGCTGACGGTGTTCGCCGATCTCACGATCGCGGTGGAAGTGGGAATGGTGCTGGCCGGCCTGACGTTCATCCGGCGCGTCGCCGTCACCACCGACATCGCGCTGGTCACGCCCGATTTCGTCGAAGAAGGGCGCATCCACATCCTGCAGGACAAGCCGATCCCCGCTTACGTGGCGATCTTCAAGATCCGCGGACCGTTTTTGTTCGGCACCAGCGACAAGCTGGCGCGCGTCACCGAGCCGCTGGACGCCCTGCCTCCGATCGTCATCCTGCGGCTGCGCCACATGACGGCCATTGACGCGACCGGACTGCGCGCCTTCGAGGATCTGGCCGAGCGGCTGCGGCTGGCCGGCCGGACGCTGCTGCTGTGCGGCGCCCGCGAGCAGCCTGCCGCCGTCATGCGCCAGGCCCAGTTCCACGAGCACGTCGGCGAGGCGAACGTCTGTCCGAACATCGAGGCCGCGCTGGCGCGCGCCGCGGACCTGCACGCGGCACGGGCGGCGTAGGGACGCGAGCGGGCGAGCCACGCGTTCGGCCCGCCTTCGCGCGAAGCGCTGCGGCGAGGTCGCGCCGTAGCTTGCAGCGCGGGCGGAAGCAGGCCGGCGGAGCGGCGCGCAAGAGAACGTGTCAGCGGGTTCCGCCTCCGTCCAGGCGACGGTGGACTCCGCTGAAACGTTCGCCGGAGGCGTGACGGGGGACGACTCCCCCGGTCAACCTAGACCCACTCGGGCGGCGGCTGGATCGTCGGCAGCGGCGCGGGACCGGGATCGGGACGGCCGCTGCCTTCGAGACGGCTGATCGCGCGGACGTGGATGTCGTGGTCGCAGACGATCTGGCACGACAGCCGGACGCCGGTGACGCCGCGCGCGTTCAGCACGTGCTTCTCGGCGGCGGTCATCTTCTCCGGTTCCCCGGCGATGAACTCGACGCGGCAGGTGGTACACCGCGCGTTGCCGCCGCAGGCATGGAGCACGTCGACGTGCGCGTCCTGCTCGATCGCGAGCACGAGCCGCTTACCCGCCTCGACGTCCACAGGGGCATAACCTTCAACTGTCAGCTTCGGCATGCGGTGATCATACAGGGCCGCGGACCCCAACGGTCAGACGATCTGCAGGAAGCGGGAAGCTGGAAGCTGGCAACTGAAAGCTGGAAGCTGAAAGCTGGAAGCTGAAAGCTGGAAGCGGGAAGCCGGAAGCTGGAAGCCGGAAGCTGGCAGCCGGCAACTGGCAACTGGCAACTGTTACGAGTAGCGCCG
>Ga0075365_10001575_pt1 | contig 10475 bp, 12 predicted proteins | sample EndMetdeltDD1765_FD_71387 | JGI IMG/M metagenome (GOLD analysis project Ga0075365, IMG submission 71387) | Populus endosphere microbial communities from Tennessee, USA - Endosphere MetaG P. deltoides DD176-5 | ecosystem: Host-associated > Plants > Roots > Endosphere | place: USA: Tennessee... | reverse complement strand
CGGCCATCTCCGGCTCGTCCTCCACCAGCAATACGCGCAACGGACGGCCTCGCTTCGCAGGGGTCACCCCAAGCTAGGCCCTCAACATTGCGGCAACATTGCGAGATTGGCGTGCTGTGCTCAGGCCGCCGGCTTGCCGTAGGGCGGCTTGTCGAGCTTGCCGGGCGACAGCGTGAAGATCTCGACGCCGGTTTCGGTGACGCCGACGGCGTGCTCGAACTGCGCCGACAGCGAGCGGTCGCGGGTCACCGCGGTCCAGCCGTCGGACAGGATCTTCACGTGCGGCTTGCCGAGATTGATCATCGGCTCGATGGTGAAGAACATGCCGGGGCGCAGAATGATCCCTTCGCCCGGACGGCCGACATGGATGATGTTCGGCTCGTCGTGGAACATGCGGCCGAGGCCGTGGCCGCAGAAGTCGCGCACCACGCTCATCTGCTGCGGCTCGACGAAACTCTGGATCGCGTGGCCGATGTCGCCGGTGGTGGCGCCGGGCTTCACGGCGGCGATGCCGCGCATCATCGCTTCGTGCGTCACCTCGATCAGCCGCTCCGCCTTGCGGGCGATCTCGCCGACCGCATACATGCGGCTGGAATCGCCGTGCCAGCCGTCGACGATAAACGTCACGTCGATATTGACGATGTCGCCTTCCTTCAGCGGCCGCTCGCCCGGCATGCCGTGGCAGACCACGTGGTTGATCGAAGTGCAGGTGGAATAGCGGTAGCCGCGATACATCAGCGTTGCCGGAATGGCGCCACGGCTGAGCGCGAAGTTGCGCACCACGTCGTCGATCCGCGAGGTCGGAACGCCTGGCTTCACCTCGTCGACCAGCACGTCAAGGCACTCGGCCACGAGCTGGCCGGCCTTGCGCATGCCTGCGAAGGCTGCGGGACCGTGCAATTTGATCTGACCGGTTTTGCGGAGCGGGGCCTGGGCGGCTTCGACGTAATTCATGTGGGATAAGGTGCGTAAATCTGTGTTTCGCTGCAAGCTTGAATTGGCACTAATTTAAGCGATGGGCGCGCCGGCGCAAGCGCGTTCCCAGTGTAACAGCTATTGGCAAATGGTAGGCTAATTTCCGATCGGAACGGGCCCCGACAGCGCAATTTCATCGACGCAAAGCGCGCATTTGTACGCAAGCGTCTCGACGCCTGCGGCACGTGCCCGGTCGAAGGCCGCCCCATAGGCCGGATCGATATCCCGCGCCAGTGCAAAGCGATCGGCGGAGCCGATCTGGATGACGTACAGCATGACCGAGCGAAAGCCCTGCGCGACCATGGCGGCAAGCTCATCGAGATGCCGGGCGCCGCGTGCGGTAACCGAGTCGGGGAACTCCGCAAGGCCCCGCTGGCGCATCAGGTGCACGTTCTTGATCTCGAGATAGCACGAAGTTTTGCCGGGGCCCTCGAGCAGGAAGTCGACCCGTGATGCCTTGCCGTACTTCACCTCGCGGCGAATCGTCGGGTACGCGGCGAGTTCGGGGATCGCCTGCGCGGCGAGCGCCTCGGCGACGATGGTGTTCGGATGAGCCGTGTTGAGTCCGGCAAGCTCGGGCCCCGAACCGAAGTCTGCCTCGACCAATTCCCACGACAGCGGCAGCTTGCGCGCCTTGTTCAGCGAGCGTGACAGCCACACGCGCGCGCCCCGCGGCTGCAGGCCGATCATCGCGCCGGGATTGGCCACATGCACGGTCGTCACGCTGCCGTCGGCAAGCTCGACGTCGGCCAGGAAGCGCTTGTAGCGACGGATCAGCGTCGCAGGTACGAGCTCGCCGGAAAAGCGCATCAGCGCAAGTGGGCTTCGACCGCAGGAACCGCCGGCGGCGCGTCGTCGATGCGGATGTCGCGGATGGGATAGTTGCTGACGGCGCCTTCGATCCGGAAGGCATCCCACAGCGCGAGCATTACCTGGCTGCGCACGTTGCCGATGCCTTTTTCGGGATCGCTGATCCAGAACGACAGCGAAAAGCGCATCGATTGCTCGCCGAACTCGACGATGCTGCAGGTCGGCGGATTGAATTTGACGACGCGCGGCGTCGCCTTGGCGATTTCGGCGGCGATCTCGCAGACCCGGCGCGGGTTGGCCTCGTAGCTGGTGGAGAACGTTACGTCGATGCGCGTGTTGGTGTCGTAGTAGGTCCAGTTCACCACCCGTTCGGTGACCAGTTTCTCGTTCGGGATCAGGAATTCGCGGCCGTCGTTGCCGGTGACCGAGATGTAGCGCGTGTTCATCGCGCGCACCTGGCCGTGGCTCTCGCCGATGGTGACGATGTCGCCAGGCTTGACCGACTTGTCGGCGAGCAGGATGACGCCGCTGACGAAGTTGCCGACGATCTTCTGCAGGCCAAAGCCGATGCCGACGCCAACCGCGCCGGAGAAGATGGCCAGCGCCGACAGGTCGACGCCGGCGGCCGCCAGCACGATCACGACTGCCAGACAGATGAACAGGATGCGCACCAGCTTGCTGGTGAGCGCCCGCACCGACGGCGTGAGGTCGGCCAGGTTGGAGATTCGCGAATCGACGAAGTTGCCGGCGATGTTCGCAGCCCACAGCGCGAAGGCGAGCAGAGCGGAGACCTTCAGGGCCAGCAGCAGCGAGAAGCGGTGGCCGCCGAAGGCAATGGCCAGACTGTCGAGCGCTGCCGTGGTCTGATCGAGCAGACCGAGAATGCTGAGCGCCGCGATGCTCCAGGCGGTAAACGATACGAGCTTCACCGCGGTTTCGTTGCGGATCAGGCTGGTCGCAAGGCGGATCAGCAGCCACGCGGCGGCGAGGTTGGCTGCGACGACCAGCAGGTAGCTTCGGCTCGGCCAGGTCGAGGCGACCATGATGACCCGCGCAATTCCCATCAGCGCGGCGAAGAAGCCGAACGCCATGTTGCGGATCAGCACCCGCGCGGCAAGACGAAATGCCGCAGGCCAGCCCATGGCGAAAGACGTGACGTCGATCCGCGAGCGCAAGGCGACGGCGAGAAGGTGCGCCAGTCCGGCGCCGGCAATGATGATCCCGAACTGGAAATAGAACCACGGCGAGGTGACTTCGGCGCCGACGGAGCGAAGCGCTGTCTGAATAAATTCGTAGATTTCCTCAAGCTCAGGCATCGGCAAGGCTCTCTGTCTGCAATCTCAGGTCGCGCGGAATGATTCGAGGACGGTAGGTTGTTTATACGTCAAACGGGCGCTTTTCGTCCCGTCCAGGCCGCGCGATACGGGTGGTGCGGCGGTGTGCAAGCATCCGGGGTTGGCGTTGCACGTGCCGGACGATATGAGGGGTCATAGAGGTGCGAATTGCGGAAATGATATGGCGTCGCTCGATTCGGTAAGCATTGCCATTCTGCTGGGCGCGATCCTGGTGATGGCAGGCATTATGTCGAGCCTGGTCGCGCTCCGCTTCGGCGCCCCTTTGCTGCTGGTGTTCCTGTTCATCGGTGTGTTCGCGGGCGAGGCCGGCCCCGGCGGGATCCGGTTCGACGACGTGCGCTCGACCTATCTGGTGGGGTCGGTTGCACTGGCGCTGATCCTGTTCGACGGCGGGCTGAAGACCCGCTTCAACAGCATCCAGACCGTGCTGGTGCCCTCGGCGGTGCTGGCCACGGTGGGCGTGCTGCTGACGGCGGTCATCACCGCGCCGATCGCCAAGTACACGATCGGCATGAGCTGGACCGAGGCGCTGCTGGTCGGCGCCGTGATCGCCTCGACCGATGCCGCGGCGGTGTTCCTCCTGATCCACGGTCGCGGCCTGCGCCTGCGGCCGCGCGTCGGTGCGACGCTCGAAGCCGAGTCCGGCACCAACGACCCGTTCGCGATCTTTCTCACGCTGGCGCTTGTGGAGGCGCTGTCGATCGGCCGGAGCACGCTCGTCGATGTCGCGCTGCAGTTCGCCCGCGAGGGCGGCCTCGGCACCCTGATCGGTATCGTCGGCGGTCGGCTGGTGGTGCTCGGGCTCAACCGCATCGCGCTGCCGCAGGGCCTGCACGCGCCGTTTGTCGCAACGGGTGCGGTGGTGATTTTCGGCGTCGCCCAGGCTGTGCATTCGTCCGGCTTCCTCGCCGTCTATCTCGCCGGCATCGTCATCGGCAACCGCCCGACGCGAGCGCACAATTCGGTGGTGGTCTTTCTCGACGCCGCCACCTGGCTCGCGCAGATCATCATGTTCGTGCTGCTGGGTCTGCTCGTCTCCCCCCAACGGCTGGTCTCGACCTTCCTGCCGGCGCTCGCCATCGCGCTCGGGCTGATGTTCGTCGCGAGACCCGTGGCCGTGTTCCTGTGCCTGGCGCCGTTTCCGTTTCCGACGCGAGAGAAGCTCTTCATCTCATGGGTCGGCCTGCGCGGCGCGGTGGCGATCTTCCTGGCCTCGATACCGGTGCTGGTCGATCTGCCGAAGGGTGCGGTCTATTTCGACATCGCTTTTGTCGTGGTGCTCGTGTCGCTCGGGATACAGGGCTGGACGATCGCATCGGCCGCGCGGCGCCTGCACGTGGCGCTGCCGCGGGCTGAACGGAAGTTGCGCCGCGTCGAGCTCGACCTGCCGGGCCAGCTCGAGCAGGAGCTGGTCGGCTACCTCGTCCGCAAGAACAGCCTGTTCCTCAGTCGGCGCGTGATCCCGTCCTGGTCGAAGCCGACGCTCATTATCCGCGACGAGCAGATCTTTACACCGGCCGAGGCGGAGCCGATCGTGGCCGGCGACTATGTCTATCTGCTCGCGCCACCGGAAAAGGCCGAGGCACTCGATCGCTTCTTCACCGACATGCCGTCCGTGCTTCCGGTCGATCCACATATGCTGGGCGACTTCATGGTGCTCGGCGAAATCACGCTCGGCAACCTCGCCGAGGTCTACGGCGTGCCGGTGACGCCTGAACAGACCGAGTTGTCGCTCGCCGACTACTTCGACATCAACCTCGATCATCTGCCGAAGATCGACGACACGCTGCCGCTCGGCGACATCGTGCTGGTGGTGCGCTCGATCGGCGGCGGCCGGGTCAGCGTCGTGGGCTTGCGGCTGCCTGAAGATGAGGTCGAGCCTGGCCCGCCGCCGAAGCGGCGCGAGCGCGCCAGGCGCAAGGCACGGCAGATGTGGAAGAGGTTCGTTGAGTCGATTTAGATGCGGTTTCAGGATTACCGGCCGGCCCATGACCAAAGCGAAACCACAGCTTCCGTCTCTGAGCCTGCGGATCGACCTCGATGCGGAACGGCGCATTGGACCCGGCAAGATTCAACTGCTGGAGCAGATCAACGCGCACGGGTCAATCTCGGCTGCCGGCCGTGCGATGGACATGTCCTACAAGCGCGCCTGGGACCTGGTCGATGAGATCAATCGCATATGCGGTCAGCCTGCGGTTGAGCGGCAGACCGGTGGCCGCCACGGTGGCGGTGCGATGCTTACGCCGTTCGGCCTGTCGCTGGTGAAGCGCTATCGCGATATCGAGCGGGCGGCGTCGAACGCCGCGCGAAAGCATCTCGTTGCGTTGCAGTCGGGGATCAAGCCGCAAAGGCGGTCGAAGGCGTGATCTCAAGCGTCCCCCAGTAGCGTCAGGGGCGCGAACTGCCTGCTTGCTGCAACACTTCGATGCCGCCCTGCGCGGTGATCTTGCCATCCTGCACGCGGATCACCCGCGTTGCGAGCCGTCTCACCTCTCCGGCGTCATGGCTGACATAGACCATCGGTACGCCCGCCTGGTCACGCAGGCGGACGAGATAGGGCAGAATGTCCGACTTCCGCTCGTCGTCGAGCGAGCCAAGCGGTTCGTCCATCAGCAGCAGGCGAGGGCGCGATAGCAGCGCCCGGCCGAGCGCCACGCGCTGCTTCTCGCCGCCGGACAATTTACCGGGTCGCCGCTGTAGCAAGCCCTCCAGATCGAGCAACTGCACGACGCGCTCTTGTTCGTCCCCGTCGAAGGGCAGCTTGTTCATGCGTCGTCCATAGTCGAGATTTTGAGCGACACTCAAATGCGGGAACAGCCGCGCATCCTGAAATACGTAGCCGATCCGCCGCCGATGCGCGGGGATGTGGATGCGGTCTGCGATATCATCGAGTGTGTCGCCGTCGAGCTCGATCCGTCCACGATCCGGCTTCAGCAGGCCGGCGATCATGTTGATCAGCGACGTCTTGCCTGCCCCGGACGGACCGAACAGGGCAGTAACGCCCCCCTCGCTCGCAAAAGCCGCTTCGACGGTCGTCGCTCCCAGGGTCTTGGTCACATCGACACGGAGCATCGTCAATCTCCGCGCATGCGCGCGACGGCGCGGCGCGCGAACCATTCGGAGACGAGCAGAGCGCCAAAGGCAAGGATCATCGAGACGACGATCAGCTGGGCGGCCTCCCGATCGCCGGTCGGTGTCTGGATCAAGGCATAGACGGCTGAGGAGATCGTCTGCGTTTCGCCGGGAATGTTGGAGACGAAGGTGATGGTCGCACCGAACTCGCCCAGCGCCTTGGCGAAACACAGCACCATGCCGGCGATGATGCCTGGCAGCGCCAGCGGCAGCGTGATCGTCGCGAATGCCTTGAACGGATTGGCACCAAGCGTCGTTGCCGCCTGCTCGAGCCGGGCGTCGATCGTCTCGAACGACAGGCGGATCGGACGCACCAGCAGCGGGAACGCCATGATTCCGCAGGCGAGCGCGGCGCCTGTCCAGCGAAACGACAGCACGATGCCGAATACGTCGGCGAGAAATATGCCGATCGGCCCGCGCCGGCCGAACGAAAGCAAGAGCAGATAACCCGTCACCACCGGCGGCAACACCAGAGGCAAGTGCACCAGCGCCTCGATGATCATTTTGCCTGGAAACCGCTTGCGCGCGAGCAGCCATGCCACCGCGACGCCGATCGGCGTCGCCACCAGCGTCGCGACGACAGCGATCCGCAACGTGAGCGTGATCGCCGTCCAGGCTGTCTCGGAAAGCTCAAGCACGTCGGAAAACTACGACACCGGCTGGATCAGGAACGCGAAGCCATACTTCTCGAAGATCGCCTTCGCTGCGGAGGATCGGAGGAATGCGACATAGTCGGCCGCTTCCGGCTTTGCCGTCTTCGTCGCCGCCACCGGATAGACGATCGCGGGATGCGAGTCCGCCGGGAAGTGACCGATGATCTTCACGCCGGGATCGACCTTGGCGTCGGTCTCATAGACAATGCCCAGCGCCGCCTCATTGCGGGAAACCAGCGTCAAGGCGGCACGAACGTTGTCGGCCATTGCGAATTTCGCGGACGCGGCGCTCCAGGCGCCGAGCTTTTCAAGCGCGGCCTTGGCGTATTTGCCGACCGGCACCGATTGCACGTCACCGGTGGCGATGCGGCCGTCGCCCGCGAGCTTTGCGAGATCGAACCCTTGCGCGATCGTCACGTTGCTGGCCGGCGAATCCTTCGGCGCGATCAGCACCAGCTTGTTGCCCAACAGGTTCACGCGGGTCGCTTCGTCGATGGTGTTCTTCTGCGTCGCATAGTCCATCCACTCAAGATCCGCGGAGGCGAAGAAATCCGCAGGCGCGCCTTGCTCGATCTGACGCGCCAGCGCGGAGCTCGCCGCATAGCTGGCGGCGACCTTCACGCCGGTTTTTGCGGTGTAAGCTGCGTTGATGTCATCCAGCGCATGCTTCATCGAGGCGGCGACGAACGCGGTAATGGACTTTTCCTGTGCGAATGATGGCTGACCGGCCGCGGCCAGAAGCAAGGCAAGGACGAACGAGAGGCGGGACAGATAAGGCATGGGGGCGCTCCGACAGAAATGTGACGCGATGGCTATGGCCGCAGCGTCAACAGACACGAACACGATCGAGCGGAAGCGCCGTTCCGCGGGCGAAGCCAACGCTTACGGCGTGGCTGCGCATCGCGGCCGGAACCTAGCAGGAAGCTCAGCGAGGTCAAAGGGCTGGCAGTGCCTGGCGATGCCGGGCACACGCGTGAATTTGGCGCGTCGGCGCTAGCCAGTCTGAAAATCACCTGGCTGTGGCGGGGCGATCGGTGTGAACAGCGTGCGGTCGGGCTTGAGGTCCAGCAATGGCGTGCCGTCAAGGCAGTCCAGCCCGCGCACCAGCAACACGTTGCCGTTTCTCGAGGCCAGATGTGCAACGCTGGTGCCGATCGGGTTCGGTCGCACCGGCGAACGGAGCGCAAACGTGCCACGGGTCGAGCCGTCGTTCGCGGGGCTTTGCTGCACCAGGTCCCGGCGCGATTGGTCCAGCCAGTAAAGTACCTCGATGCGTTCGAATTGCTCGATGCCGTCGAGCGCGCGCTGCCAGAGCGCATCGATCTCGATCCGGCAGATCGGTCCGTCGGCGCGGCCCTGGCGCGGGCATTGCAGGCGGTCGCTCCAGGGCGTGCGGATCCGGCCGATGAAGATCAGCCCGGCATCGTTGGTCGCGGGCAGCTCGACGGAGACTTCGTTCTGCCGGATCTCGTTCAGGCGGACCATCAGTCCACCGCGATCATCACGTCGGACGCCTTGATGACGACTGTGGCCTTGCCGCCGGCCTTCAGGCCAAGCTCATCTACGGCGGTGTTGGTGATCGATGAGGTGATGATCTTGCCGCCGCCGATGTCGACGCGCACGTGCGAGGTGGTTGCACCCCTGGTGACGTCGACGATCGTTCCGGCGATCTGGTTTCTGGCGCTGATCCGCATGACGGCTCCTTTTTGACTTGTGGCGCAAAAAAATGCGCGCACGTCATTCGATACAGGAACCGCCGTTCCGATGTGTGATGGTCGCGGGACGGCGAACCATCGCATTCAGTTTAGCAAAGATGTGCCGCGCTACAATATGCGCGCCTGATTACGGCGCCAGCAGCACCTGCTTGCAGGCTGCGGGAAGCTGCGCCAGCGTCATCGGCGGCTTCGGCTTCGGCGGTGTTTTGGGCGGTTTTGGGTGCAGCACCGCATCGCTGAACCAGTAGGCGAGGTCGCCGGTCGAGCAGCCTTCGGAACTTGTCGGCGGGTCCTGCGCTTCGCAGTTATCGCTGCCGGCCGGACAGCGGATGCGAATGTGGAAATGATAGTTGTGGCCGTACATCGGCCGCACCTTGGACAGCCAGGACCGGTCGCCGTTGCCGGCGTCGCGGCACAGGGCTTTTTTTATCGCCGCGTTGACGAAGATGCGTTCGACGTTAGCTTCCTGCGCTGCAGCCTTGATTACCGCGACATGGTTGCGCGTCCACACCTTCGGATCGACGTCGAGCCGGTTTTCCGCCACGACGTCGATCGCCGACATCTCTTCGCGCTCGACCCGTGTCAGCTCGCGCTTCGGCATCGGCGTCAGCCAGATGTCGGCATCGAGCCCCACCTGATGGCTCGCATGTCCGGTCAGCATCGGTCCGCCGCGTGCCTGCGAGATGTCGCCGACCAGGAGGCCCGCCCAGCTCGATACCTTCGGAACCTTGTTCGCAAGCCGCTCAAGCAGTGCAATGAGGTCGGCGTGGCCGTACATGCGGTTTCGCGACAGCCGCATTACCTGCCAGGTCTCGCCGTTGATCGCCAGCGCCTTCGCTCCGGCGATGCAGCCCTTGGCATAGAAGCCGATCGAGCGGGTCTGCAGTTTCGCCGGCGTCAGCTTGCGGCCGAACAGTTCCTTGGCAGGAAGCTTCGGATCGTTCGGATTGGCCAGCGCCGGCAGCGGCTTTGGATCGACGGTGCCCTTGTCCTGCGCCAGAGCAAGGCCCGTAAACTGCAATGCAAAAAGTGCCGGGAGCAGGAGGCGATGAATCATGAGCAGGTCTTATATGCGATCTGCAGGTTTTTCGCGACCCATTAAAAGGCGCGCGATTAAGCCTAATCCGTGAAGCGCCTGCTCGTCGGGGTACTCCCTCCTTTACAAGTCGCGCCGGCCGCCGCCATGCTTGCGGTTGCAGCGAAAGCTGCAAAACACTGGGCAGTGTCATGCTGGGCTTCATTGGCAGGATGAGCCTCGCAGTAGTGGTTGCGCTGGCATTCGTCACGTTTGCCAGCGCACCATCGCGCGCTGCGATTCTCGTCGCCATCGAGAAGTCGACGCAGACCATGTATGTGTCGGTCGACGGCGTCACGCGCCATCAGTGGCCGGTGTCCACCGGACGCGGCCGGTTCGGCACGCCGAGCGGTGTCTTCCGGCCGCTGCGCCTGGAACGCCGATGGTTCTCACGCCGCTACTACAACTCGCCGATGCCGTACTCGGTGTTCTTCCACAAGGGCTATGCCATTCACGGCACCACCGAGCTGCATCGGTTCGGCGGACCTGCCTCGCACGGTTGCGTGCGGCTGCATCCGCACAATGCGGCGACGCTGTTTGCGCTCGTGCAAGGGTTTGGCGCGGGGCAAACGCGCATCGCGATCTATCGCTGACCGCCACGGATCGTTCGTAAGCTTTTGTTAACGCTCTCGCGCGTTGGCGAAAATTCATGCGCGTCGCCAACCGCATGTGCAATCGGCGCAGCTCGTGTCCGATTGTGGACCGCGCGCTTCGACTTTGCCGCAAGCTGCATCGCATCGACCGTGCGAATTCACCGCAG
>Ga0075365_10001574_pt1 | contig 10476 bp, 10 predicted proteins | sample EndMetdeltDD1765_FD_71387 | JGI IMG/M metagenome (GOLD analysis project Ga0075365, IMG submission 71387) | Populus endosphere microbial communities from Tennessee, USA - Endosphere MetaG P. deltoides DD176-5 | ecosystem: Host-associated > Plants > Roots > Endosphere | place: USA: Tennessee... | reverse complement strand
GATACGGAGCACGCGCTTCAGGATGGCTTCGGCCTCGTCGAGCCGGCCTTGCAGAACGAGAAGGTCAGCCAGCGTCGACTGCGTGGTTGCTGCAAGCGGATGCTCCTTGCCCGCAACCTTCTCCGCCGTGGTAACCAGCTGCCGCGCGAGCGTCGTCGCCTCGGCGAACTGTCCCGCCTTGGCAAGGTCGGTAATGCGCCGCATGAGACCTGGCAGGTCGGCCGGCTGGGCTTCGCCCGGCACCGCCATACAGAGCTGGAACAACAGCGCGATGATGAGGGCCGCAAGAAAGCTGCGGTGCTTCGGCCGCATGGGATGTTCCGCTCGTCGCTGGACAATGTGCGGCCCAATATGCGGGACAGTTCGTCGGCGATGTGACGGAGCGGCCGTTGTCGGTGCAAGCAGCTTGCGAAATGCAGGCGCGGGTTCGCCATGCGAATGCCGGAATTGTTGAACGCCCGCGTCACGTGATAAGCAAACGGCCTGACAGGCGAAGCGCAGTAGACACCGTATGAGTACGATCTACGTGACGGTCGACGAGCTCATTGTCTTCGCGATCGCGGTTTCAATCGCTCTCGTGCCATTGATCATATGGCGAGGCCGGCGCACGCCGGAGATTCGCCTTGAGGCGAATGAGAAAAGCTTTGGTGCTGCGGATACCGCTCGCACCACGGCGGGCAGGCAGGTTCCCGATACGGTGCGCCAGCCGGGTGAGGCAGATTACCCTCGTGCTGCCGCAATTTCGGATTCCAGTGCGTCGGGCGCATTTCAAGGGGAACCGCCATGAAGAAACTGGTTGTTGCGGCGGTACTCGCAACCACGCTGATCTCATTCGAAGCGCAAGCTCAGGACCGCGGCGGAAGCGCCGTCCTTGGCGGGGTTTCGGGATTGCTCGTTTTTGGACCGGTGGGCGCAGTTGCAGGTGCGGTGGTCGGATATACGGCAGGACCCGCGATCGCCCATTCCTGGGGCATCAGGCAACCCGCACGAGGATCCAAAGCTCGGCGCACGGCACGATCAAACGCGGCAACGAAGCAACCCACTGCCGTTGCTGTAACCCAGCAGCCCGCTGCAAGAACTCCGCCGCCACCAGTTGCGCAGGCTCCGGCAGCGGTCGCCAGCACGAAGGCTCCGCCGCCAATTCAGACGTTCGAATAAGCGGTCGGCGGCGACGACGCTCATCGACAGCCTGTCGCAGCAAAGCTGAGCCCCCGCGCAGATTCACCGCGTGATGCGGCGATAAGCGCCAACCGCGATCGTCAGCGCGATGACGATCAGCAGAGCCGCGACGGCGAACGTGATCCGCATGCCGGTCGCAATGGCCTCAGCAGGCGCGGCCGTGATATCGCTTGCTCCCGAAGCCAGCGCGAACACGGCGCCCATGGCCGATGCGCCGGTGATGAGGCCGAGATTGCGCGACAGGTTCAGCATGCCGGACATCACGCCGCGCTGCTCCGGATCGGCATCGGCCATGACGGCGGTGTTGTTGGCAGTCTGGAACAGTGCGTAGCCAACGGTCATCACGGCGATCGGGCCGATATAGCCCGCGACACCGAGCGTCGCCGGCATCATCGACAGGATGAAAGAACCGGACGCCAATATCATGAGCCCGGCGATCGTGATGCGTTGGGCGCCAAACCGGTCCGCGATGCGGCCGGCGGGCAGGCCGGCCAGTGCGGTGACGACTGGGCCGACCGATGCGACGAGTCCGACAGAAGCCGGCCCGAGTCCGAGGGCGCGGGAGAGGTAGAACGGCCCGACCACCAGCGTCGCCATCATCACCGTCATGACAAGTCCGCTCATGGCGAGGCTCGCTCCGAGCTTCGGAGCGCGGAACATCTGAGGCTGGATCAAAGGCGAGTCTGCCTTGGCCTGGCGCAGCATGAAGAGACCCGCACCGACGACGGCGGCCGCCAGCAGCGTCGCGTTGAGCGCGCCAAAGCTCCCGCGTCCGATCGTCATGTGGAACAGCGCAGATGGCGTTGGCCACGCGTGCATTTCCTGCATCGGAAGAATCCGGATGAGCTCGTTCAAGTTTTTCCTTAACTCGTTTGCGCGATCATGGTCGCGGGACGGGTCGTAATCGTAGCGTGTCGATGTACCGCCCCTGCGTACGCAACGGCACCCCGTCAGCAATGGCGGGGTGCTTTGCTTTTGCGAGCGTCGTTGATGCACATCGGAAGGTCGTGCCTCACATTTCGGTTTTGATCGATTTCGGTAACTTCCCGCCAGAGCGCAGCACAACTTGCCGCGATGTCGGGAACCGTTTTGCGGCGCGGGATTTCTCTTCGAAAGACGAGGGAGATCCAGTATGCGTACAATCATTGCGTTTGTTTTCGCTGGCTTGTTGATTGCACTGCCGGCCGCGGCGCAGACATCCGGCGGGAGCGGTGCCACATCGGGTACGGGCACCACCACGCGCAGCACGACCGTGGGCGTGAGCCCCAGCGGAGCCGGCGCGACCGGCTCAGCGAGCCGAAACTGCGACGCTACGAAAGCTGGAGACTGCGAGACGTCGCTCAGCGGTCGTTACATGCAATTGGTGAACGCGATGGCAAGAATCGCGTGCGGTAGCTGCGCGAGCAAGTGAACGTCACGCTGACGCGCGTCAGTATCTCAGCACGATCCCGGCAAAGATCCGCTCGCCGTTCAGCCGCGGGTCGCGGTCGACCTCACGACAGCAGCATCAACGGCGCAACAAGCGAGCGCGGCCAGGATACCGGCGACGACGAGCAGGGCGTCGTCGCTCAGGCGGCATGAATTGACGGCGGAGAGCGTGGGGAGGTCCTCGCGCTCTGTCCGCCCGCCTCTGTGACCTGGATCACTTTTTCTGCTCCCCAGATTGGCATGATGACATCTGTCACACGTTGCATGGGGAGAGAGCTATGAAGTCATTTCTGATCGCCGCGACCGTTGCTCTGGCTGGCACCAGCCTGATTGCCGACACCGCCTTCGCCAAATCGAAGCGTTCGGCCGCCGGAATGGGTGGGATGGGCGGCATGGCCGGCATGGCGGCAATGGCGCCGATGATTGCTGCGGGCGTCGGCATGATCGGGTCGGCAGGATCTATCGGCGGGCCGGTGGTTACGCCCTATGTCGGGCCGATCAACACCTATGTGGAGCCGCCGATTGTTCCGAACGTGTACGTGCCGCCGGTCTATACGCCGTCACTGCCGGCCGGATTTGGCCTGCCGGGCGCCGCGCGAGAGGACATCGGCGGCTGAAACGCTCGCAAAAAGCAAAAAAATCGCGGCAAACGAAAGTTTGCCGCCGTACTTTTGAACCTTCTTTATTCTATGCTGACCTAATCGGAACAGGCGAGCGGGAGGCGCGTTATCAAGCGCCTCTGAGGCGGACACCGATGCGCGCACTCTCGAACGATAAAAACATCTGCAATGACAAGTGGCTGGCAGCCCTTGTGGATGCATTTGACGAGGTCGAGTCCGAGCGTTCGGAGGATATCTGCCGTGGTTCTTACGTGCCTGCGGGCCTGATGGCCCAGCTCTACGGCCGCACCGCGGACCCGCGGCCTGCGTTTGCATCCCGTTTCGAGTTGGCTTGAACTTCCCAAACTTTCTATCAGATCAGCGGCGCGACACGCGAAAATCCGGCGCGTGATCGGGCGCGGTCACGACCACGCCGAGCGGCATGACCGGCTGCCGGCTCGTGATTTCTACCCGATAGTTCGCAAGGATCTTTGCCAGCGCCAACGTCGCTTCGGTCAGCGCAAACTGCGCGCCGATGCAGACGCGTGGGCCGACGCCGAACGGCAGATAGGCGAAGCGATCGGGCTGCGGTGACGGGGGCAGGAAGCGTTGCGGTATGAACGCATGCGGGTTCTCCCACAGCTTCTCGTGCCGGTGCAGCAGCCACGGCGCGATCAGGATGACGTCGTGCTTGTTGATTGTCTCGCCCGCGACCGTGTCCGGACCAATCGCTGCGCGCGCGATCAGGAACGCCGGCGGGTAGAGTCTCAGCGCTTCGTCCAGCACCGCGCGGGTGAACTTCAGCTTTGTTATATCCAGTTCGGCCGGCAGATGCGCGCCGTTGGCGCGCGCCTCGGTTGCAAGCTGCTCCTGGACGGTTTGATCGAGCGAGAGCAGGTACAGCGACCAGAACAGCGCGGTGGCTGTGGTCTCGTGGCCTGCGAGAATCATCGTCGCCACCTGGTCGGCGAGCTGAGTATCGGAAAATGCTTCGCCGGTCTCAGGATCGCGCGCGGCCACCATCAGGTCGAACAGGTCGCGTGGCGCGCCTTCGCTGGTGCCGAGCGCGCGGCGCTCGGTGATCAGCACATTCAGGAACTGCGTCCACTCGCGGCGGAATTTTCGGCGCGCGAAATCCTTTGGGCTCGGCCAGTTGAGCGGCAGGATCACGTCGAGAAAGTGAGGCGAAGCAAGGTGTTCGGCATAATAATTGACGAAGCGGCGGAGCGTCGACCCATGCTTCTCGAGCGCGAACGAGAACATCGTGCGTCCGGCGATGTCGAGCGCCAGCCGCTGCATCGCCTCGCGCAGGTTGGCCGGGCCGCCGTTGCACTTGGCCGCAAGTTCGGTGACCATGTCGTCGGTGGCGGCCAGCATATGTGGCACCAGCATCGACACCGCACGCGGTGAAAACGGCGGCGCCAGCGTGCGACGCTGATGCTTCCAGGCTTTTCCGTGCGCCAGCAGCAGGCCTTCCTCGCCGAGAATCGGCCGCAGCACGCGGATGCCGATATGGGTGCGGCTGTAGTTCTCGTAGTTGTCGATCAAGACATGCTTGATCGCTTCCGGCGCATTGACGGTAAAACTGTTGCGGCCGAGGAACTTGCTTTTGACGACGTCCTCGCGATAGGCGCGTTCGCCCCAGGTGCCGATGGCACTGCGGCGCATCTGTGCGATTCGACCGAACATCGACATGCCCGGCGGTGCAAGTTCAGGTCGTGGGGGTATGAGCGGCCCGCGCCGTGGCATCTGAAGGACTTCGGCAATGCTCATCGTCAGCCCTTTCGCCAGATTTCCCCAATGAAAGTTCAAACTAGGGGGCGGGGAGAGGCCTTGGCAACCTCTCGTTCACCGCCGTAGGCTATGCCGCACTTCTGCCGCCTTTACCGGACGATAACGTTGTGTCGTAAGGATGTTGGGTGGCCTTGCGGTTTTGGCAAGAACGCCGTGAGGCCAACGGCCAAACGTAGTGCTTGGGGAGTTATGGGGACAGTTTCGGGCGGGCCGCTCTTCTCCGTGGCGCGATTTGCTGCCGTCGGAGGCGCTTGTCTGATGCTTGCGGCATGCGGCTCCGCCAGCAAGCTCACCAACCGACTTGATCCGCAATACGGCGTGTCGGCAAGCCCGCGCGTCGTCGAATCAGGTGAGCCCGTGCCGAGAGGCGGAGGCACCTACCGGGTCGGCAGGCCGTATACGGTCGCCGGCCGTCTCTACGTGCCGGAGGAAGACCGCAACTACAGCGCCATCGGCCTTGCGTCGTGGTACGGCGATGATTTCCACGGCCGGCAAACGGCCAATGGCGAAGTCTTCGACATGACCTCGATCTCGGCTGCGCACCCGACATTGCCGATGCCGAGTTATGCACGCGTCACCAACCTCGCAAACGGCAAGTCGCTGATCGTGCGCGTCAACGATCGCGGCCCGTTTCACGCCAATCGAGTCATGGACGTCTCCTATCGCGCGGCGAAACTGCTCGAGTTTGAGCGGTTGGGCACCGCGCATGTTCGCGTCGAGTATGTCGGCCGCGCCTCGTTGGACGGGTCCGATGACCGGCAGCTGATGGCAACGCTACGCACCGGCCAGCCGGCGCCAACGCCGTCCGCCGTGATGGTCGCCTCCGCCAGGCCGTTCGTGCCGGAACTCGCATCCATGCGGGGAGCGGTCCGCGGCGACATTCCGCTCCCCGAGGGACGGCCCTATTCGCTCGGCCGCACCTCGGCCGACGTCGCCTCGATCGGCGCAACCTCGTCCATGTCGGCCTCGCGTCGGCAGGCCGCGCCTCGCATCGCCGACTATGAGGCCGGCGAGGCGATGCCGCGCCCGGTTTCGGCTTATGCGCCGGTGCGCGACGGATTTGCCGCCGAGACGCTGTCCGGCCGCGGCCTCTACTAGACCGCCTTCAGGCCCCCACGGAAAACTGCGTCACACCGCTGGCGCCTCGCGCTCGTCTCATCCCCAGCGATCTGGCCGCGCCGGGCCACCGCAACCCTTGTCTTCATTGTTCGTACTTGAATGAACTGGTAAAATCGGCGCGTCGGGATGTTCGTCATGCGCACAAATGCGACTGGTCGCATCGGAAAGGTTTCAATCGGTTCCAGTCTGGCTCGCGCGGTCATCGCGGCGGTAGCCGTGCTGGGCCTCGCTTTCGTGTGCGTCAGTGGTGCGCCGGCCGCCAACAACAGCATCCAGGGCGGCCAGAAGAAGGAACAGGGCGGTTTCGAGAGTGCGGCTCCGAACGCCATCCTGATCGAGGCCGAGAGCGGCAGCGTGCTTTACGAGAAGAACGCGGACCAGCTTACCGCCCCCTCCAACATGCTGAAGATGATGACGGCGGAAGTCGTCTTCAACGAGCTGAAGAAGGGAACCATCAAGCCCACCGACGAGTACCGCGTTAGCGAGTATGCGTGGCGGACGGGCGGTGCGCCGGCCGGCGCCTCGACGATGTTCGCGGCGCTGAAGAGCCAGATCAAGGTCGAGGATCTGCTGCGCGGCCTCGCCGTCATGAGCGGCAACGATTCCTGCATCATCCTGGCCGAAGGCATCGCCGGGAACGAGAACGCCTTCACCGAGATGATGACCAAGCGGGCGCGGGAAATCGGGCTGACGCAGGCGTCGTTCGGCAATTCGAGCGGTATCTCCAATCCGAACAACCTGATGACGGTGCGCGAGATGGCAAAGCTCGCACGGCACATCATCAAGACCCATCCGGAATACTACCCGATGTTCTCGGAGCGCGAGTTCACCTGGAACAAGATCCGGCAGCAGAATCGCAATCCGCTGATCAACACGATGCCCGGCGTCGACGGCTTCATGTCCGGCCAGACCAAGGAAGGCCAGTACGGCATGGCCGCGTCGGTGCTGCAGAGCGGCCTGCGCCTGATCGCCGTCGTCAATGGCGTCGGTGATCCGGATGACAGGAACACAGAGACCAAGAAGCTGATCGATTGGGGCTATCGAAATTTCGAGTCGCGTCCGTTGTTCGCCGCCAATCAGGTCGTCGGCCAGGCGAAGGTTTTTGGTGGCGAGTCCTCCTCGATCGGGCTGAAGAGCCTGACGGCGGTGCGCTTGATGGTCCAGCGCAGCGGCGCCGACAAGATCATCGCGCGGATCATCTACACGGGGCCGGTGCGCGCGCCGATCGAGGCCGGCCAGCAGATCGGCGTGATCAAGGTCTGGCGTGGTGAAACGGTTGCCCTCGAAGCGCCGCTGTTTGCCGATACCTCCATCGCCAAGGGCTCGATGACCCAGAAGGCGCTCGATACGGCCAGCGAAATGGTGATCGGCCTGCTCCGCGCCGGCGCCGAAAAGGCGCTTGCCAAGGACAAAGACAAGGACAAGGCGGCCAAGCCGCAATGAATGCACAGAATTCAAAGCGCGGGCGCTTCATCACCTTCGAGGGTGGTGAGGGATCGGGGAAATCCACGCAGATCAAGCGCCTGGCCGATATGCTTGGCGCAAAGGGCGTTCGCACGCTGGTGACGCGCGAGCCGGGCGGCTCGCCGGGTGCCGAGATCGTGCGTCATCTGGTTCTGTCCGGGGTCGGCAAGGTCCTTGGCGCCAGCGGTGAGGCACTGCTGTTTGCAGCCGCGCGCGACGATCATGTGCACAACGTGATCGCGCCTGCATTGAATCACGGTACGTGGGTGCTGTGCGACCGCTTCACCGACTCCACGCGCGTCTATCAGGGCAGGCTCGGCTCGGCCGACATCAAGCTGATCCGCGCCATGGAACGGGTGACGATCGGCGAGTTGCAACCCGACCTCACCATCATCCTCGACGTGCCGGCCGAGGACGGGCTCGCCCGCGCCGCAAAACGTCGCGGCGAGGCGGCGGCCGATCGCTTCGAGGCCGAGGACATCAGTTTCCATCGGAGGCTGCGCGAGGCCTACTGGCAGGTCGCGGCCGAAGAGCCTGACCGCTGCGTCCTGATCGACGCTGCGGCGGATGTCGAGACGGTGGCCCAGCGCGTGTGGGACGCGGTCGCGTCGCGCTTCGGCGAATTGGGCGAGGCCCGCAGCCTCGAGACCAACAGCGCATGAGCAAGAAGGGCGACGAAGCACCCCTCGTGCGCCACCCGCGCGAGACCGTCTCGCTGTACGGCCATCAGGACGCGGAGGCCACGCTGCTTGAGGCCTATCGTGGCGGCCAGTGCCCCCATGCCTGGCTGATCGGCGGTCCGCATGGCATCGGCAAGGCGACGCTGGCGTTTCGCTTCGCGCGTTTCGTGCTGGCGCAGCCGATTCCTTCTGCCGCATCCGTCCAGAACGCGTCCTCGCTGGCGATCGACGCGAACCAACCCAGTGCCCGTCACATCGCCGCCGGTACGCATGGTGGTCTGCTCGTGCTGGAGCGCACGCTGAATGATCGCGGCGTGCTGCGGACTGAAATCTCCGTCGAGGATGCGCGCGCAACCATCTCGTTCTTCGGCTCGACCTCGGCCGATGACGGCTGGCGCGTCTGCGTCGTCGATACCGTGGACGAGTTGAACGCCAACTCGGCCAACGCGCTATTGAAGGTTCTCGAAGAGCCGCCGGCGCGCGCGATGTTCCTGCTGGTCAGCAACGCGCCGGCGCGGGTGCTGCCGACCATCCAGTCGCGCTGCCGGAAATTGCTACTGCGTCCGCTGGAGGAGGGGGAGGTCGTGCGCGCCGTCGCGGATGCGACTGACACGAGCCCCGACGACAAGGCGCTCAAGGAAGTCGCCGGCCGCGCCGAAGGCAGTGTCGCGCGGGCGCTGATGCTGCTCGGCGGCGAAGCGCTCGGGCTTCAGCACCGGACCGAGGCCTTGCTGCAGGCGCTGCCGCAGCTCGATCCCAAAGGTCTGCACGGGCTCGGCGATTCGTTGGCCGGCAACGACCGCGCCGCCTTGCTGGCGTTCGTCGACACATTGGAGCGCTGGATGGGCGCACAGCTCAAAACCGGCGGGGCAGGGGCGGATTTGCCCCGCCTTGCGCGTCTGTCCGAGGTGTGGGAGAAGATCAGCCGCGCCGTGCGCGAGACCCAGGAATTCAACTTGGAACGCAAACCGCTGGTTTTTTCGGTGTTCGGAATGCTTGCTGAGGCCATGCGCTGACCGCAGCGCTTTCGTACGTCCGCCTCAATTCCCTGCAATTCCGACAATTTGGTCCAAAGCCATGACAACCGAGAAAACCGTTGCCTGTGCACCCTATTGTCTGCCTTCCGCAACCTCCCCTCCGAGCGTCATGCAGCTCATGGGCATGCGAATGCCTATGAGACGAACGACCGATCATCTGCGAACGCACTAGATATACGGAAGGAACAGGTTATGGCTCGGAAAGCGAAGAAGGTGGCCAAGAAGCAAAAGGCCAAGAAGGCGAAGAAAACCGGGAAGACGTCGACCGCCGCGGCTCGAAAGGCGCGCAAGACGCAGGCGCCTTCGACCGCGCGCGCAGCCGCGACGACGAAGAAGGCTGCGAAAGCGAAATCCAAAGCTGCGAAATCCAAAGCTGCGAAGTCCAAAGCTGCGACGAGCAAGGCTGCGACGAGCAAGACTGCGAAGACCAAGGCGCCCAAGGGCGCAAAGACTGCGTCGAAGGCAAGCAAGCCATTGTCGAAGACGACAATGGCCTCTGCTGCAGTGAAAACGAAGGCGGCGGCGAAGCCTGCCAGGCGCGCCCCGAAGCCGGTGCTGGTGGATGAGGTCGCGAGCCGGCCCGCGCCTAATCCGGTCAAGCGTGTGGCCAGGCGACCTGCGCCGAAGCCGATCGAGCAGGCGGTGATCCAGCCTGTACCGACGCCGCTTGAGGAGGTTGTGAACCAGACCGCATTGGAGCCGGTTGAGGAAGTGGCGGTCGAGCCCGCGCCGGAGCTGGTTGAGAAGGTGGTGATCGAGGCCGCACCTGAGCCGGTTGAGGAGGTGGCGATCGAGCCTGCACCGGAGGCGGTTGAGGAAGTGGAGATCGAGCCCGCACCGCCGCCAGTCGAGGAGGTGGTGAGCCAGCCGCCACCGAAGGCGGAGCCGGTGGCAACCAAGGCCGCCGAGCCCTCGACGTATTACATCACGACGGCGATCTCCTATCCGAACGGCGTGCCGCACATCGGTCACGCTTATGAGGCGATCGCGACCGACGCGCTGGCCCGTTTCCAGCGTCTCGACGGCAAGGAGGTGTTCTTCCTCACGGGCACCGACGAGCACGGCCTGAAGATGGTGCAGACCGCCGAGCGCGAGAATTTGACAGTACGGGATTTCGCCGATCGCAATTCCGGGCGCTTCAAGGCGATGGGCGAGCGGCTGAACGTGTCGTTCAAC
>Ga0075365_10001573_pt1 | contig 10476 bp, 10 predicted proteins | sample EndMetdeltDD1765_FD_71387 | JGI IMG/M metagenome (GOLD analysis project Ga0075365, IMG submission 71387) | Populus endosphere microbial communities from Tennessee, USA - Endosphere MetaG P. deltoides DD176-5 | ecosystem: Host-associated > Plants > Roots > Endosphere | place: USA: Tennessee... | reverse complement strand
GGTCAAGCGTGCGCGATCAGCTCGACAAGCGAGACAGCGCCTTCGGCGACTATCGAACGAAGAAGTAGTCTTGTTGAAGGATCAGCGCATGCAGATCGTCCAGAAATCGATCCAGTCGAATGGCATTCAGATGCACATTGCCGAGGCAGGCGAAGGACCGGCCGTCCTGTTGTGCCACGGCTTTCCCGAATCCTGGTACTCGTGGCGGCATCAGCTGGTGGCGCTGGCGAACGCAGGCTATCGCGCCATCGCGCCGCATATGCGTGGCTACGGGCTGACGGACAAGCCGGACGCGATCGATCAGTACACCCTGTTTCACCTGACCGGGGACATGGTCGGCGTGCTCGACGCGCTGGAGTTGAAACAGGCCGCGATCGTCGGCCACGACTGGGGTGCGCCGGTCGCCTGGCACTGCGCACTGTTCAGACCCGACAGGTTTCCGGCGGTGGTCGGCCTCAGCGTGCCGTTCCGGCCGCGCGGGCCGGCGCGGCCCACCACGGTGATGCCGCGCACCGACGACGCCGTCTTCTACCAGCTTCACTTTCAAGAACCGGGTGTGGCGGAGGCCGATTTCGAGAAGGACGTTCGAAGCACGGTTCGCGGTGTGCTGTTTTCCCTCTCGGGTGACGCAGATCCGGCCTCGGTTGGATCGCCCATGGTGCCAAAGCGCGGCGGCGGTGGCCTGGGTCACACCGCCACGCCGGCCACGCTGCCGCCCTGGTTGTCCGAGGCGGATATCGATGTCTATGCAGATGAGTTTCGCGAGAGCGGTTTTCGTGGCGGCCTGAACTGGTATCGCAACATCGATCGCAATTGGGAGCTGCTGGCGCCGTGGAGCGGAACAGCCGTCCAGGTGCCCGCGCTTTATGTTGCCGGTGACCGCGACCTGGTGCTGACGTTTCGCGGCATGGATCAGCTTCTGGCGAGCCTGAGGCAATTCATTCCAAAGCTCGACGAGACGATCATCCTTCCCGGATGTGGGCACTGGACGCAGCAGGAACGGCCCGAGCAGGTCAACACGGCGCTGTGCTCCTTCCTGAAGAAGCACTATCGCTAGGGGGCGACCATGCTCTTTCTCGTTGTCTCCACGCCACGCCCGGAACGGCCGACTGAAGTCGCGGCCACCCGGCAAACGTTCTGGCCGTGGATCGACGGCTATCGTCAGAAGAACATCTGCCGGCACATCTATGCCCGGGTCGGACGCGGCGCGGTGGCGATCTTCGACGTCGAGAGCAACAACGACCTGCATCGGATCCTGAACGAATGGGCCGACATCATTCCGGCGCAGTTCGACACCTATCCGTTGGTCGACACGCAGGTGTCAGCGCAATTGCTCGCGGCGCAGGTGGCCGCGAAAAAATGACAGGGTCCGTTCAATGACATCCCGCCCGGTTCCGGTTTTCGATGGCCACAACGACGTGCTGCTGCGGCTCTACCGCAAGGATGACGCCGCAAAGGCGTTCATGCAGGGCGACGGCAAGGGTCAGCTGGATTTTCCACGCGCCAAGGAGGGAGGCTTCGCCGGCGGGATGTTCGCGATCTTCGTGCCGTCACCGCAACGCCAGCGCGCGCCGAACGAACCGCCGCCGCCTTCGGACGATGCGCGTGCAGCGGCCGGCGAAAAGGTCGAAACACCGCCGCCGCCGGACATCAACGACGCCTTGCAGGCGACGCTGAAAATGGCGTCGCTGCTGTTTGCGATCGAACGCGAATCCGAAGGCAAGGTGCGCGTCTGCCGCACGGCCGAGGACATCCAGGCATGCATCGACAGCGATGTGCTCGCGCCGGTGCTGCACATCGAGGGCGCCGAGGCGATCGACGAGAATTTCAATGCGCTCGATGTGCTGTATCAGGCGGGCTTGCGCTCGATCGGGCCGGTGTGGAGCCGGTCGAACATCTTCGGACACGGCGTGCCGTTCAACTTTCCGTCGTCGCCGGATACAGGGCCGGGCCTGACCGATGTCGGCAAGGAACTGATCCGTGTGTGCAACCGGATGAAGATCATGGTCGATCTGTCGCACCTGAACGAAAAGGGCTTCTGGGATGTCGCTGCGATCAGCGACGCGCCGCTGGTCGCCACGCACTCGAACGTGCATGCCATCTGTGAGCATTCGCGCAACCTCACCGACAAGCAGCTGGCGGCGATCAAGGAAACCGACGGCATGGTCGGGGTGAACTATGCGGTGACTTTCCTCAGGCCCGACGGCAAGCGCGACGACGACACGCCGTTGTCGCAGGTGGTCGATCACATCGACTATCTGATCCGCCATCTGGGTGAGGATCGCGTCGGCCTCGGCTCCGACTTCGATGGCGCTGCGATCCCCAAGCAGATCGGCACGGCCGCCGGCTTGCCCAATCTCGTTGCGGAAATGCGCGCGCGCCAGTACGGCGAGGCGCTGATCGAGAAGATCTGCTTTCGCAACTGGCTGCGCGTTTTGAAGAAGACGTGGAGCTAGTTGGCCGGCCGCTGTGCGGCTGGTTCAAATGAAGAAAAAAGGGAGGAATATCCGTGGCCGGAGCAGCGATGCTGGAGGCGGTAGCAACCACCAACGGCCGCGTGAGCGGCCTCCCGCGGCAGGGTCACGTCGCGTTTCTTGGCATCCCCTACGCGAGAGCGGAGCGGTTTGCTGCACCAGAACCAGCATCTCCGTGGAGCGGCGTGAGAGAGGCGACCAGGATCGGCTTCGCTGCGCCGCAGACCTCGCACGTCATTGCTGGTTTTTCCGCCTCCGGGCCGCAGGACGAGGACTGCCTGAACCTCAACGTGTTCACACCGGCTTGCGATGGCCGGAAACGGCCGGTGATGGTCTGGATCCACGGCGGCGGCTTCACCCATGGCGCGGGCTATGAGGCCCTCTATGACGGCGGCCCGCTCGCCGTGCGCGGCGACGTCGTGGTGGTGACGATCAACTACCGGCTCGGCGCGCTCGGCCTGCTGCGGCTGCCGGAGATTGGCGCGCATGGCAACCAGGGCTTGCTTGATCAGGTGATGGCGCTCAGCTGGGTGCGCGACAATATCGCATCGTTCGGCGGCGATCCCCTGCAGGTAACGATCTTCGGCGAAAGCGCGGGATCAGCCTCCGTCGGCTGCCTGCTGGCGATGCCGGCGGCGCGCGGACTGTTCCGCCGCGCCATCCAGCAGAGCGGTATCGGCCGGGCCAACACGCCGGAGGTCGCAGAGCGGATCGCGAATGCGATGCTGGAGTTGCTTGGCCTTGACCGGGCACGGGCGAGGGAGCTCCTGACGATCGCGCCGGACAAGATCCTGCAGGCGCAGAGCGCGATCGGCGCGAAGCTCGGCGCGGACGTGCGCTTCGGCCCGGTTGTGGATCCCGCCACGCTGCCGGCCGCTCCGCCGAAAGCGATCGCCGGCGGCGCGGCCAAAGACGTCGATGTGGTCATCGGCACCAACCGCGACGAGGTCAAGCTGTTCGCGGCGGCGATGCGGCGTGAGCCGATCGACGATGCGGCGCTGCTGAAAGACGTGCGTGCCGCGCTGCCGAAGGCAGGCGAGGGCGAAGCGAAGGATCTGATCGAGGTCTATCGTGCGTCACGAAAAGTGCGTCAGCTGCCTGACGACAACCTCGACATTCTCGACGCAATCGGCAGCGATGTACGCTTCCGCATCGGCTCGGTGCGCTGGGCGCAGAACCAGCGCGCTGCCGGCGGCAAGGCGTGGCTCTACCTGTTCACGCATGCCTCGCCCGCGCGACGCGGCGCGCTCGGCTCCTGCCATGCGCTCGAGATGCCGTTCGTGTTCGGCACGCTTGGTGCGCCGACGCAGGACAAATTTGCCGGTACCGGACCCGACGTGCAGCGGCTGTCGCGCGAGATGATGGATTCCTGGCTCAGCTTCGCCAACAACGGTGATCCGGCACATCCCTCGATCGCGCCGTGGTCGCAATACGACGACGGCCGGCGGCCGACGATGATTTTCGGCACCAGGGCTTCGGGCCAGGAGAACGACCCGTTCGGCGAGCAACGGGCGGCGATTGAGAAGCTGATCTAGGCCAAGCTCCATGCTGTCGTTCCCGCCTTCGCGGGGACGACATGAACGAAACCATCCGCTGCTTCCGCGCTTATCTCCGGATGAGTGTCCCAGCATTTCCCGGCTTCGAAACCCTGCACATCGAAACCGGCGACACGACGATCTTCGTGCGACGCGCCGGTACAGGCCCGGCGGTTCTGCTGCTGCACGGGTTTCCGCAGACGCATCTGATGTGGCGCGATATCGCTCCGTTGCTCGCACGCGACTTCACAGTCATTTGCGCCGATCTGCGCGGTTATGGCCGGAGCGGGTGTCCGCCATCGACCCCCGACCACGCGCCCTACACGAAGCGCGCGCTGGCGCGCGACATGGTCGCGGTGATGGAGACGCTCGGTTTTGCACGCTTCTCTCTCGCAGGTCACGACCGGGGCGGTCGCGTGGCCTACCGCCTTGCGCTCGACCATCCTCAGTGCGTGCAACGGCTCGCCGTTCTCGACGTGCTGACGATTGCCGACGCCTGGGAGCACGCCGACAAAAGGCTCACCACGGGGTACTGGCCATGGTCGCTGCTGGCGCAGGACGCGCCGTTGCCGGAAGCGCTCGTCTCGTCGGCGCCCGACGCCGTCGTCGACAGCGCACTGCAGGGCTGGGGTTCGGCTGCGAACGCGTTCAGCGCCGAGGTGCGCGCAGCCTATATCGACGCACTGCGTGAGCCTGAGCATGTGCACGCAATCTGCGAAGAGTATCGCGCGGCGGCAACGCTCGATCACGCGCACGATATCGCCGATCGCACTGCGGGCCGGCGCATCGCGGCGCCTCTGCTGGTGCTGTGGAGCGGCTGCGGCCCGCTTGCGACCTGGTATGCCGATTGGGGTGGCCCGCTCGCGCTGTGGCGCGCCTGGGCCGACGACGTCAGCGGTGCGCCGCTTGATGGCGGTCACTTCTTTCCGGAAGAGATGCCGGAACGCACGGCCCGGGAACTGAGCCGGTTCTTTGCGGCCTAGCTCGCGGCGGATACTCGCATGCACGACGACACTCTGCTCCTGCTTGCACAGGCGCAGCGAGATGGGTCAGGGCATTGCGCGCCGCGCTCAGTGGGTCAGGCCGACGAACTCGCGCAGCCTTTGCACCGTTACCTCAGCAGCCTGCGCCTCTTCGGTGGTCAGCACCATCGTCTCGCCGGTTCGGCGATGCATGACGCTGTGATAGATCTGCGCGCCGGAGAGGCCGTCCATCTCAGATTTCACCGCGATGTCGTCGATGTCGGAGAGGTCGAACTCGACCGGCTTTCGACTCCACAACAGCAGAATCCTCTGCTGCAGAATCGCGTGGCCGGAGGTCTTGTCGAAGGTGACAGTCGTCGAGCCGTCTTTCAGAATGAGCCTGCTCGGTGTGCTCTCGATCATTGCCATGCAGGACACTCCCGCTTGGTTCGAATCCCGGCATGATAGCAAGAATGGCCGTGCCGGAGGTTGCGACCTGCTGCCGCGCTGGGCTGGTAAAGACGAGATCGCCGGGCAGTGAGCCCGGCGACCGCACGCGAAACCTGGCGTATCAGCTCATTCCGGCTCGATGCCCGCGTCCTTGATCAGCCGTGTCCACAGCACGAGTTGCTCGTCGACGAACTTGGAGAAACTCTCGGGAGTGCCGGAAAACGCATCCATGCCGCGGTCGGCGAGTTGCTTCTTGATCTCGGGATTTTCGATCACCTTGCGAACTTCAGCGTTCAGCCGCGCGACGACATCCTTCGGCATGTTGGCGGGACCGAGCCAACCCTGCCAGGACGTGATGTCGAAATCAGGCACTCCGGCCTCCGTCATCGACGGAAGATCCGGCAGCAAGGTCGAGCGCTCCTTGGTCGTCACCGCAAGTGCGCGCAGCTTGCCCGAATTGACGAGGGGCAGCCCGGTCGGAATGTCGATGTACATCATGCTGACGCGGCCGCCGATCACGTCGGTAAGCGCCGGCGGCGAGCTCTTGTAGGGCACGTGCAGCATGTCGAGCCCGGCGCGCCGCGCGTAGGTCGCACCCATCACGATCGCCCCTGACGAGCCGCTCGCATAGGTGAGCTTGCCGGGATTGGCTTTGCCGTAAGCCGTGAGCTCCTGCACGGTCTTCGCCGGAACGTCCGGATTGACGACCAGCATGAACGGCAGGTTGCCGGTGCGCGCGATCGGCGTGAAATCCTTGATCGGGTCGTAGGTGAGCTGCTTCATCAGGCTCGGATTGGCCGAGTGCGCTGTGTTGGTCGACACCATCAGCGTGTAGCCGTCGGGCGCGGCACGCGCGACATGGGTCGCAGCCAGCATGCCGTTCGCGCCCGGCTTGTTCTCGATGACCAGGCTCTGGCCGAGCGCCTTGCCGACTTCGGCTGCAATCAGGCGCGTCGTGGTGTCGGTGCCGCTGCCGGCGGCAAACGGCAGCACCACGGTAATGTTGCGGGTCGGATAGTTTTGCGCCTGCGCCGTGCCTGCGAGGAGGGCGCCCGCAAGTGCAATTCCGGCAAGGGCCGAGATCGATGAACGGATGACAGCGTGCGGCGTCATTTCAGAATATCCTCCCTGTGCGCGTGCTTGCTTTTCGGCGCACGTTTTCAAGCCGACGTTTAGCCGTTTGCGCGAAAGGTTGCCAGAGGCGGCGTGCCGCAACCTCAACAGCCGCGGCAGATCCGGAGCCTGCGGTTGAGCTCGGCCTGCTGCCGTTCTTCGAGCAGCTCTGTCGGCGTCTTGTCGGTCTGCGGGATGTCCGCCGCGCGCGGCTGGCGGTGACCGACCGGTGCGTTGGTAAACGCACCGCGCGCATAGGTGCGATCGGATGGCGGCGTGAGCTGCTCCTGCGCCGACAGACCGGGTCCAAGCAGCATTGGCGCTGCAAGCACGGCGGCAAAAGCGGTTGCGCGTAGGACGAATGCAATCCTCATGGGTCACCTGAAAACAGCGAAACGAAAATCTCGAGGAGCAGATATCGCAATGAATTGCGCAAAAGCCAACCGGGCTCACGCGATGAAACGATAGTTTTATGGTATTGCGCGGGGCTTCTGATCAAGTTTGAGGCAAATGCGGCCGCCGCCTACCGCCGCGCCGCGATGAAAACGCCGAGCAGCACGAGCACGTAGCCTACGAGGTGAAACAGCTTCGGCTCCTCGCCGAGAAAGCTGATGGCGAGCACCGAGCCGAACACCGGAATCAGGTGGTAGAACGGCGCCGAACGGTTCGCGCCGATCAGTTCGACGCCGCGGTTGTAGCAGAGATAGGCAAGCGTCGAAGGGAAGATGATCACGTACGCCAGCGCCAGCAGCGTCTCCTTGTCGAACGACACTGTATAGCCGCTGGCGGCTTCCCAGAGCGCGAACGGCACGTTGATCAGCGCCCCGACGCCGATGGTGAATCCCAGGAATGCGAGCGCATGCAGCTTCGGCCGATAGGGCATCATCGCCGAGTAGGCGCAGAAGATCAGCAAGGCGCCGCCGAAGATCAGATCGCCCTTGTTGAAGTCGACGGCGCTCAGCACTTCGAAGTCGCCGCGCACGAGAATGGTCAGCACGCCGCCAAGCGAGATGACGATGCCGACCGCCTGCGCCCAGGTGAGACGCGTGCGAAACAGCAGAAACGACCAGAGCGCGATGAACAGCGGCCCGGCCGACTGGATCAGCAGCGCGTTGAGCGCGGTCGTATACTGCAGGCCGACATAGGCGATGGTGTTGTAGGCGCTGATGCCGGTGATGGACAACAGGATCAGCATCGGCAGGTTGCTGCGGATCACGTTCCATTCGCGCTGCATGTGCGGCCAGGCGAATGGCAGGATCAGCAGGAACGCGCCGCCCCAGCGCAGCGTCGCCAGTGCGATCGGCGGCACATGTCCCGCCACATAGCGGCCGAGCACGACGTTGCCTGCCCAGAACAGCGAGGTCAGGCTCAACAGCAGATAAGGCTGGTTGGCGACCCAGCCGAGCACGGGCCAACTGCGTTGCGTCGTCTGATCAGGCGTTGTCATAGTGTTGAAATCTTTTTTCATCCGAGCGCGGGCGCTGCTTCTATCACACTGCGCCGCGCTAGTGTCCCGAATCTGAAGTTCGCCTCGGGAGCGAACTTCGGACTCGATAAGGACGCCAGCAAGCTTATGATTCCAGTGTCATTATGGTTCAGAAATTCGCTCGATAGGCTCGCCGCGGAAACAGGGCGAATTGCGCGAGCCCTATGCGAAATGCTGGTCTGCCCTGCGATCCGGCCGGATGATTGAGGAATGATAATCATCATACCTTCGGTATCGGCGCAAAGATGGATTGAGCGCGAACGGGAGGCTGCATCATGACCAAACCGGTATGTGTGATCACCGGCGTCGGACCCGGCACCGGCAGTGCGCTCGTCCGGCGCTTCGTCTCCGGCGGATATCGTGTCGCCATGCTCGCGCGCAATGCCGGACGGCTCGATGCGCTGGCGAACGAACTGCCGGACGCGCACGCTTTCGCCTGCGATGTGTCGGATCGCGCGCAGGTCGACGCGGCGATCGCCGCGATCGAGACGCAACTCGGCGCGCCGGACGTGCTGATCCACAACGCTGTCGGGGGCGCGTTCGGCAGCTTCCTCGAGATCGATCCCGAGGTGCTGAACCGCAACTTTCAGGTCAACACCATGGGCCTGCTCTACCTCGCCCGACGGGTGGCGCCCGGCATGGCGGCGCGCGGCAAGGGCGCGGTCATCGTCACCGGCAACACGTCGGCGCTGCGCGGGCGGCCGAATTTCGCAGGCTTTGCGCCGACCAAGGCGGCGCAGCGCATTCTCGCCGAGGCGATGGCGCGCGAACTCGGTCCGAAGGGCGTGCACGTCGCCTATGTGGTCATCGATGCGGTGATCGATTCGCCGCGCCAGCGCGAACGCTTTCCCGGCCGGCCCGACGATTTCTACATCAAGCCGGCGGCGATCGCCGACGAATGCTTCCACCTTGCGCATCAGGACCGTTCGGCGTGGTCGTTCCTGGTCGAAGTCAGGCCGTTCGGCGAGACGTGGTAGGGTGGACGGGACCGGCCGTCGCGATCAGGGCCGTACCGGAGGCAAGGATGACCAGGACGACGAGCTTCAGGTGAAGCCGGGAGCAGGCGGGGGCGGGCATTGTCGCGTCCGCAGGATGCACCGGGACGGCAGGAGGCGATTTTTTACACACTTGCCCTTTCACGGCACGGGGCGTCACGGCAATAACCGCTCGAATTAAGATTTCCCGTGGAAATCAATAGTTTGACTGCCTCCAAAACGCCCGAATGGCGCGCGTTTAACTTGCGAAAGAATTCGTCATCCTTTATCCGAAAAGCCAAAGCCTTGCTGGGAGAAGTTCCCGCCGCCGGGCGGTGTCACTCCTGCGGATAACAGGCCTCTAAGGACTGTCTTAAAACATGGCGAACGTTGTGGTCGTCGGCGCCCAGTGGGGTGACGAGGGAAAAGGCAAGATTGTCGACTGGCTGTCGGAGCAGGCGGACATCGTCGTCCGTTTCCAGGGCGGTCACAATGCCGGCCATACGCTCGTCATCGACGGCAACATCTACAAGCTCGCGCTGCTACCGTCAGGCGTGCTGCGTCCGTCAAAACTGTCGGTGATCGGCAACGGCGTGGTGTTCGACGCGCAGGCGTTCCTCGATGAGGTGGAGCGGCTGACGTCGCAGGGCGTGGCGGTGTCGCCGGACAATCTGCGCGTGGCCGAGAACGTCACGCTGATCCTCGAACTGCACCGCGAACTCGATGCGCTGCGCGAATCGTCCAACAGCGGCACGGCGATCGGTACCACGCGCCGCGGCATCGGCCCGGCCTATGAGGACAAGGTCGGCCGCCGCGCGATCCGGCTGATGGATCTCGCCGACCTCGGCAGCCTGCCGCGCAAGATCGACCGGCTGCTCGCGCACCACAATGCCCTGCGTCGCGGCATGAACCTTCCCGAGATCGACGGCAATGCGCTGCATGCCGACCTCTCGGCGCTGGCCCCGAAAGTGCTGCCCTATGCGGAGACGGTCTGGAGCCTGCTCGATGCCAAGCGGCGTGAGGGCAAGCGGATCCTGTTCGAAGGCGCGCAGGGCGCGCTGCTGGACGTGGATCACGGGACCTATCCCTACGTCACCTCGTCCAATACGGTCGCCTCGCAGGCGGCCACCGGCTCCGGCATGGGCCCGGGCGCGGTCGGCTATGTGCTGGGCATCTGCAAGGCCTATACCACGCGCGTCGGCCTCGGGCCGTTTCCGACCGAGCAGGACAACGCCATTGGCAATCTGATCGGCGAGCGCGGCCGTGAATTCGGCACCAACACCGGGCGCAAGCGCCGCTGCGGCTGGTTCGATAGCGTACTAGTGCGGCAAACTGCGCGCACCTCCGGAATCAACGGCCTGGCGCTGACCAAGCTCGACATCCTCGATGGCTTCGATTCGATCGACGTCTGCGTGGGCTACAAGCTCGACGGCAAGGAGATTGATCACCTGCCGGCTGGCGAGGGCGCGCAGGCGCGGGTGG
>Ga0075365_10001571_pt1 | contig 10481 bp, 8 predicted proteins | sample EndMetdeltDD1765_FD_71387 | JGI IMG/M metagenome (GOLD analysis project Ga0075365, IMG submission 71387) | Populus endosphere microbial communities from Tennessee, USA - Endosphere MetaG P. deltoides DD176-5 | ecosystem: Host-associated > Plants > Roots > Endosphere | place: USA: Tennessee... | reverse complement strand
GAGGGTTCTCTCGATCGATCCCGAACGCAAGCGCGTGGTGACGAACGTGGGCACGTACGACAGCGACATCCTCGTCGTGGCATTGGGAGCCGATCTGGACCCTGCAGCGACGCCGGGCCTCGTCGAGAGCGGCTACGAGTTCTACTCACCCGAGGGCGCGGCGCGGGTACGGGAGATCCTGCCGAGCTTCGACGGTGGGGCGATCATCATCTCGGTGCTGGGGGGCTTCTTCAAGTGCCCTCCTGCGCCGTACGAGACGGCCTTCATGCTCCACGACTTCCTATCGCAGCGAGGAGTGCGGGACGCGAGCACCATCCATCTCATCACGCCGATGCCGAAGCCGATCCCGATCTCCGACGAGGTCTCCAACGCCATCCTGGGCCTCCTCGACGAGCGGGGCATCGAGCATTCGCATGCATCGCGGGTCACCAACCTCGATCCGGCGGCACGAGTGGCGCATCTCGCGGACGGACGTGCACTTCCGTTCGACCTCTTCCTCGGGGTGCCGGTGCATTGCGCTCCACCTGTGGTGGTGGAGTCGGGCCTCACCGAAAATGGATGGATCCCGGTTGATGCGGCAACGTTGGCCACGAGGTTTCCCGGTGTGTACGCCGTCGGCGACGTCACCAGTGCCCCGGTTCCCCGAGCGGGCGTCATCGCCGAGGGCGAGGCATCCACGGTGGCCGATGTGCTCATCGCCCAGATCAAGGGCGGGCCGACGCCGGCACCGTTCGCCGGTGAGGTGATCTGCTACGTCGAGATGGGCGACAGCACGATCGGCAAGGTCAACGTCAACTTCCTGTCCGGCCCCTCGCCGACCGCGGTGTTCACACCACCGTCGCTCGCGGGGGCCGCCGAGAAGCGTTCGTTCGCCGCCCATCGCCGGCGGCGATGGTTCAACCACGACGAGCCCACCACGTAGCCGGTACACCTCCGGGCGGATCGGCGGTCAGCGGACACGCTCGTAGTCGGCCCACCCGGTGCTGCGCCACAAGGTGCCGTCGGCGTCGACGACGCACGAGCCGGCATCGTCCAGCGCGTCGACGAAGGCGACTCCAGCGCTCGCGTCGAGCACGCCGGTCACCGTCGCGGTTGCGTCGGCGGTGCCGGCGTCGGCGGCGATCACCGTTGCCGAACGGATGTGGCCGACCGGATGACCCGTGCGGGGATCGAGGACGTGGCTGTAGCGGCGCCCGCCGATGCGGAACCCGCGTCGGCTCGACCCGCTGGTCGCCAAGCCACGATTGGCGATGTCGACCACCATCAGCGGCACCGCGTTGTCGTACGGCGTGGCCGGGTTCTCGATCCCGACGGCAAGTGAACCTTCGCCGCGATGGCAGAGGTCACCGCCGGCATTGACCGTGACCGAGGTGACGGCCGTGTCCGTCATGCCGGCATCGACCGCACGATCGACGACGAAGCCCTTCGCGATCGCGTTGAAGTTCAGCGACGAGCAGTCGCCGATGCGCGTGGCTGCGTCGCCGTCGACGCGGTAGCGCGGTGCACTGATCGACTCGGCCAGTTCGGCGAGCAATCCGGCATCGGGCTCGCGGCCTTCTCGCGCGGCGACGACCCAGGCCCGGCTCACCACACCGGCCGCCGGGTTGAACGCTCCGCCGCCCGCCACCTGCCAGTGGAGGGCCGTTCGCAACAGCTCCACGAACTCCGTGCTGTGCTCGAAGTCCTCACCGCGGCGCCAGCGGCACAGCTCACTCGTCTCGTCGAACACACTGAAGATGTGCTCGAGCCGCCGCATCTCGGCGAAGACGCGAGCATCGGCCAACGCTGCTGTGGACGAATCGGCCGCATGGACACGAACCTCGACGACCGTGCCCAACAAGGGCTCGTACACGCTCACCCGGGGAGCGGGCAACGGGTCCGACGTCACGCCCGCAGACTAGGTGTCAGCGGGGAAGGTGCTCGGTGCGGCCGTGCTCGGCGAACTCGGCCACCAGGGCGGCTTCGTCGTCGGCGGTGAAGCGACGGTAGCCGTCGCCGCGAGCCGGCTTCCACCAGACCGGCTCGGTGGTGTGCCAGCCGACGGCCCGCAGCGGTTGCTTGTTGACCTTGTTGTTCGCGGTGAGCGGCATGTCGGCGGTGATCCGCACGAACCGAGGCGTCCACTTCGTGCCGAGGTCGTGCTGTTCGGCGAGGAACGCCTCGAACGCCGCCGGGTCGAACTCGGCACCGGCGCGCATCTCGATCGCGGCCATCACCTGGTCGCCCGTCCGCGGATCGGGCACGGCATAGACGGCGACCATCACCGCGTCGTCGAGCCGGTTGAGGATGTTCTCGACGGGGGCGGCGGCGAAGTTCTCGCTGTCGACGCGCAACCAATCCGAGCTGCGCCCGGCGAAGTAGTAGAACCCGTCGGCATCGATGTACGCGAGGTCGCCGGTCCAGTACCACCCGTTGCGGAGGCGGTCGTTGGTGGCCTCGGTGTTGTTGTAGTACCCCTCGAACAGGCCGCCGCCACTGCGGTTGACGATCTCGCCGATCGCGGTGTCGCCGTTGACGAGGCCGCCGTGCTCGTCGAAGTGTGCGGGTGGGCACGGCTCCAGGGTCTGTGGATCGACGACGGCGATGTCGGCACCGCCGTCGAGCCGCGGAACGCCGAGTGCATTGGCGGGAGTGTCGGGGGTGCGCATGATCACGACGACGCTCTCGCTCGACCCGTAACCCTCGATCAGCGGACAGCCGAAGCGGGCGAGGAATCGTTGCCGATCCTGCGCGCTCGCCTCGGTTCCGAAGCCGAGTCGCAGCGAGTGGTCACCGTCGTGCTCGGTCGGTGGTTGGCCGAGGATGTATGCGATCGTGCGCCCGACGTAGGTGAAGTACGTGCAGCCGTGGCGGCGCACGTCGGGCAGGAAGCCGCTCGCCGAGAACTTGCGGCGCAGGATCACGGTCGCGCCGACGGCGAGCGACGGCGCCCAGCACGCCATCAACGCGTTGCCGTGGAACAGCGGCATCGAGCAGTAGCTGACGTCGTCGCGGGTGATGCCGTACGATTGCCCGGCCCGCACCCCGGCGCCCGCCATTCGTTCGGTGCTGCAGACGACCGCCTTCGGCGCGCTGGTCGACCCGCTGGTGAACAGCAGGAACAGGATCGTCGACGGCGGGGGATCGTCGGCTTCGGACGGCAGCGCGTCGATCGCGGGCACCGCTGCCGCGTAAGACGGATCGTCGACGAACAGCACTCGGCCCGTCGCCGGACCGAGATCGAGTCCTTCGAGCAACGGTGCTCCGGCGCGGTCGGTGATGATCAGTTGGCAGTCAGTGTGGCGGATGTCGCGGGCGAGCTCGTCGCCGCGGCGGGTCGGGTTGATGCCGACGATGGTCGCCCCGGCGAAGGCCGCGCCGCCCGCCAGGAACAGGTACTCGGGCACGTTCTCGAGCAGCACCCCGACGTGGAACGGCCCGGGTTGGCGAAGGGCGCGCAGCATCGCCGCCCGCCGCGCACTCTCGTGCACCACCTCGCGCCAGGTCCACGCAGCATCCTCGAAGCGGTAGCCGACCTTGTCGTCGTCGGCGCGGTCGCGCAGCAGGGACGCGGTCGTGTACGTCTTCGTCGACTCCATCGCGGGGAGGCTCACGTGGGTGCTGTCCGTTCGGGCACGAGACCGAGTTCACGGGCCGTGTCGAGGGCCTGCACGTAGCTGCCGTTGACCACGGTTGGATCGTCGATGAGGCGAGCGATGGCCGTGCCGATGACGTCGGGGGTGATGCCGTGCTTGGCGACGAACTCGAGCTGGTCGCCGGCCGCGACGACTCGTTCGGTGGCGACGAACCCGGGGTTGACGTTGAAGGCCCGGATGCCCTGATCGCCGTACTCCACGACGAGCATGTCGGCGATGCGGTGGAAGCCGGCCTTGGTGACCGAGTACGCGAGCGGCCATCCGCCGCGGCCCACGGGTGAGCGCGGGGTCGTCTGCCCGGCGGCCGAGGTGATGTTGCACACCGTGCCACCGCCGGCAGCGAGCATGTGCCGCACCGCGCGCTGGGTGATCAGCATCTGCGCGGTGATGTTGCCGGTGACGCGCTTGATCAGGTTGTCGGGCCCGCAGTCTGCGAACAACCGGTCGTTGCCCTCGCCGACGTAGATGGCATTGTTGACGAGGACATCGAGTCGCCCGCCGAGGCCGGTGATGGCCGCATCCACGGCGCCGGCCAGCGTGTCGAGCTCGAGCAGGTCGAGTCGCACCGAGACGGCACGGGCGCCCACGGACTCGATCTCGTCGGCGGTCGTCGCCAGCGAGCCGGGGAGCGCGAGGCCAGTCTCCGGTGCGATCGACGACGGGTCGCCCTCGTTGAGGGTGCGCGCCGTGATCGCGATGTCGTACCCAGCTCTCGCGAGCGCGATCGCGATTCCCTTGCCGATGCCTCTGCTGGCACCGGTGACGAGTGCCGTGCGCCGCACGGGGTCGGGCCCCGGATCAGCAACGGTCATCAGGTGAACTGGGTCAGCCGCAACATCTTGATCGCGTTGCCGCGCACGATCTTGTACATCGTTTCGTCGTCGAGGTCGGCGACCTGTTCGGCGTACAGCTTCTGGCTGTCGGGCCACGTCGAGTCGGTGTGTGGGTAGTCGGTCTCGTAGGTGACGTTGTCGACGCCGATGCGATGCAGGCTTTCGAGGCCGTGACGGTCGCGGAAGAAGCAGCCGTAGATCTGGCGGTGCCAATAGGTGCTCGGTGGCTCGGGCACGAGCTCTTTGACGCCACCCCATGCCCGGTGCTCGCGCCAGACGTCGTCGACGCGCTCGAGGATGTACGGGAGCCAACCGATCTGGCCTTCGCTGTACGCGAGCTTGAGGTCGGGGTAGCGGACGAGGATGCCGCTGAACAGGAAGTCGCTGAGCGAGCTCATCGCGTTGCCGAAGCTCAGCGTTGCTGCGACTGCCGGAGGCGCGTCGGAGGATGTCGCCGGCATCTGCGACGACGAACCGATGTGCATGCAGACGACGGTCTTGGTCTCTGCGCACGCACGGAAGAACGGCTCCCAGTAGCCGCTGTGGATGGTGGGCAGGCCGAGCTTGGCCGGGATCTCGCTGAACGCGACCGCGGTCGCGCCGCGCGCGGCGTTCTTGTACACGGCTGCCGCAGCGAGGTCGACGTCCCACAACGGCACCAGCGGCAGCGGGATCAGGCGGCCGCCGGAATCACCGCACCACTCCTCGATCATCCAGTCGTTGTAAGCCTCGACGCAGGCCAAGGCCAGCTCTTTGTCCTTGGCCTCGGCGAACGTCTGCCCGCAGAATCGGGGCATCGTCGGGAAGCACAGCGACGCCTCGACGCCGTCGATGTCCATGTCGTCGAGCCGGGCCTTGGGGTCGTAGCAGCCGGGACGCATCTCGTCGTAGGTGATGGGCGACATCGTCATGTCGTCGCGGTCGAACCCGACCGCTGCGACGTGACGCTTGTGCACGTTGATGAGATCGCCGTACAACCACATGTCGGCCTTGGGAGCGGCGTCGTCCCACTGGTACTCGTACGTCGTGCCGCCCATGTACTTGATGCCGGCGATGCCACGGCGCTCGACGCGTGGCTTGTCGGGATGGTTCTGGAACTTGTCCGGCAACCAGCGATCGAACAGGTGCGGGGGCTCGACGACGTGGTCGTCGACGCTGATGATTTTGGGGATCTGACGCTCGGTCATCGTGTCCCTCCCAGGAGTTGGAAGCGGTGAAAGTGCTGCTCAACGGGGCTGTCAAGCGTTTCTGAAAGGGTATCAGATTCGTGCTTGGGATCCCCGGCCGTGTAAGGATCGCTGCGATGACGGGGCTACGCGACGAGAAGTCCTTCGTCCGCTGGGCACTGGCCGACGGCGTCTCGGTCACGGGCACCACCGTGAGCACCGTCGTTCTTCCGCTGGTGGTGTACCACGAGACCGGCTCGTCGGCGGCAACCGGCGGCCTGTTCGCGTTGCGCGTCATCCCGTACATCCTCTTCGGGGCCGTGGCGGGGCCGGTCGCCGATCGTTGGAACCGGCGCCGACTCATCGTCGGCGGGCACGTCATCGAGGGCATCCTCGGCGCCACCATCCCCGTCGCTGCGCTGCTCGGTGTGCTGACGGTTGCCCAGGTCTATGTTGTCGGCCTGCTGTCGGCGACCGCCTTCGTGTTCTCGGACGCGGCGGTGTTCGGGGCGGTCCCGGCGTTGGTCGGCACAGATCGGCTCGCTGCCGCGAACGGCTTTCTGGCCACGATCATCTCCGCGGCCGAGGTCGCCGGGCCGGCGATCGGCGGCGTCCTCGCGGCCACGATCGGCGCGACGAACGCGGTGTGGTTCGACTCGGCAACGTTCTTCTTCGCCGCTGCGGTGCAGGGATCGATCCGCTCCACGTTCCGTATCGGCGAGCCGCCCCACGGGCCGTTGCGCATACGCGAGCAGATCGGCAAGGCGCTGCGGTTCGTGCGCGGGAACCGCACCGTGGCGACGCTGCTGCTGACCGGCTTCGGGAACTCGCTCGGATTCGGCGCGGTGCTCGGCCTGTTGGTGCCGTACGGTGTCGAGCAGCTCGGCCTGCCCGAGAAGGACCTCCGCATCGGGCTCCTCTACACGGCCACCGGCGTTGGGGCGTTGATCGCCGGGCTGCTCTTCTCGCGCGTCTTTGCACCGCCACGGGTCAAGCGGATCACGCCGATCTCGACCGCGATCACTGCGGGCATCACGGTGGGCCTCGTCCTCAGCACGTGGTGGATCTCGGCAATCCTGCTGCTCGTCCTGTTCCAGTGGGCGGTCGGCACGACGATCACGACGGGCATCACCTACCGTCAGCTCGCCGCACCGGACGATCTCCGTTCCAGCGTCAACGTCTTCGGCCGGATGATCTCATGGGGCGGGCAACCGTTCGGCGCCGGCATCGGCGCGGCGATCTCCGCCGCGCTCGACGTGCGCGCCGCCTACATCTTCGCCGCGATCGCGCTGACCCTGAGCGCCAGCGGTGCGTGGACCTTCCTCCCGCGATCGACGGCGATCGCTCCGCCCCCAGACGACCGGCTGTGAGGCCGGTTGCAATGCCAGGACAGGGGCGATGCTGCGGCCGGATTCGCCGGCGGCCGCCATCCCCAACGTTGGTCAGTTGACGACAAGGCATGTGGGCAATCGACCGCTGATGGTCGCACCGACGGCAACGCTGGTCACTTGACTACTTGCCGTGTGCACAATCCACCACGGTTGCCGCGGTGTCGGGCGTCAGTGGATGATGTCGGTGGCGAAGCGGTCGAGCGACGCGGTGAAGTCGGCGACCGTTGTGCCGGGCAGGATGACGGTCACACCCGACACTCCGAGCTCGGCGAGGGCGGCGAGCTCGTCGCGCAGCGGGCGCGGGTCCCACTGCTGGTCGCCGAAGCCCGACAGCGCCCACGGCGTGAACCAGATCTCGAGCGGCTCGGCTCGACCGGCTTCGTCGGCCATCCGCCGCGCGATCGCGATGCGCTCGCCCAGTTGCTCGAGTGACTCGATGCCAGGCGTGCCCAACCGCTTGGCCGCACTGGCGGGGCTGGGCATCGGCAACCATCCCTGCGCGTGGGTGACAGCGCGGCGGATCGCGGCGGTCGAGTTGCCGCCGATCAGCAGTGGCGGATGTGGTCGTTGGACAGGGAGTGGTTGAAGCATGTTCTCGGCCGCGCTGAAGTCGCTGCCGGTGATCGTCACCGGATCGCCGGTCCAGGCCTCGACCATCGCTCGCAGCACTTCATCGGTGCGCGCGCCGCGGGTCGCGAACGGTGCTCCGAGCGCGTTGAACTCGGGCTCGAGGTAGCCCGCCCCGACACCGATCATCGTGCGGCCGTTGCTCAACGAATCGAGGGTGGCGATCGAGTGGGCGGTCACGAACGGATTGCGGTAGCCGAGGATCAGCAGATTGGTCTGGACCCGCAAGGTGGTGGTGGCCGCCGCGGCGAACGACAGGGTGACGAACGGATCGAGCGAGTGATGGCCGCCGTGGGTGACGTACTTCTTGCTCGGGAAAGGGTGGTCGGTGACGAAGACCGCGTGATAACCGGCGGCCTCGGCGCGTCGGCTGATCGACGTGATCGCCTCAACCGTTGCCAGTTCTGGATGGGCCGGCAGGCGGTCGGTGGGCAGGCCAAGTGAGATCAGCATCGCCGCGAGCATAGAATCTGACGACGTATCAGAAACGGTCCGGGCGCGTGAGCGCCGACGACACGCGACGACAACTTGGGGGGATTTTCAGATGGGTGTTCTCGACGGCAGGGTCGCAATCGTCACGGGCGCGGGTCAGGGTGTCGGTCGCTGTCACGCCGAACGACTGGCGGCTGAGGGAGCCGCGGTCGTCGTCAACGACATAGGCGACAGCGCCGATGAAGCCGCCGCCGCGATCGTCGCCGCCGGCGGCCGAGCAGTTGCGCAGCGGGGGAACGTGACGTCGTGGTCCGACGCCGAGGCCCTCGTCAACCGCGCCGTCAGCGAGTTCGGCGATCTGCACATCCTGGTCAACAACGCCGGCATCCTGCGCGACGCGATGATCTTCTCGATGGAGGAGGAGCGCTTCGATTCCGTCGTCGCCGTGCACCTGAAGGGGCACTTCAACGTCACCCACTTCGCGGCCGCGTACTGGCGGGCGCAGGCCAAGGCAGCCGGTGAGAATGCCGAGCTCGTGCCGCGCCGGATCATCAACACGGCCAGCGAGAGCGGCCTCTTCGGCGGACCGGGCCAGACCAACTACGGCGCGGCCAAGGGAGGCATCGTCGCGCTCACCTCGATCTGGGCGCGCGAGCTCGAACGGCTCAACGTGACGGTGAACGCGATCGCTCCCAGGGCTCGCACGCCGATGACCGAGGTCAACCCGAAGTTCGCCAAGCCCGAGACGGGCTTCGACAAGTACGACCCCGCCAACATCAGCCCGATGGTTGCGTTCCTCGCCAGCGACGCCGCGGCCGACATCAGCGCCCAGACGTTCGTGGTGCTCGGCGACCAAGTGCACCGGATGCAGCCGGCCACCATCGTGTCGTCGATCACCAACGGCAAGAAGCAATGGACCGTGGCCGAGCTGATCGCCGCCCGCGACGAGCTCTTCGCCGGTGCCCCCAGCGGCGTCCCCGCGTGGGGCGGCCCACCGATGCTGGATTGAAACGGGCTACCGGCCGGTCAGGCTGCGGTACAACAGGACGGCGATGGTGTCGCGGACGGCTTCGCTGGCCGCGCCGCGTCGGGCGATCTCGTTGCGGTACGGCAGCAGGCGTTCGATGATCGCGATCATCGCGGTGGCTGTCACGAAGGGGTTGATCGACTTCGGCAGGCGGCCCTCGGACTGGGCGACTTCGACCATCTTCGACATCGTCGCGATGACAAACAGGTGGGCCTTGGAGCGCGACTCGCGGAACGCGGGATCGCCCTCCTCGGCCTTCAGGTTGCGCACGCGCAGGACGGCGTTGTGGTCGTCCCAGTAGCGGGTGTAGGCATCGACGAACTCTCCGGCGCACGTGAGGCCGTCGGCGCCGTCCCAACCGTTCTCGAGGTACGTCAACAGCGGACCTTCGTCCTTGGTTGCCTCCTCGGCGAGGGCGAGCAGGGCGGCGTCGACATCGACGAAGTATTGGTAGAAAGTGGCCGGTGACGACCCGATCTCACGGGTGATGTCGACGATCTTCAGCTCGAGCACACCCTGCTCGTTGAGCAGCTTCGCCGTTGCTTCGAGCAGCCGCGATCTGGTTCCTTCCGCGCGCGTCCCGAGGACTCTGCCGTCGGCTCCGAGAATGGCTTTCTTGCTACGCGGCACGTCGATTCCCTCTCTCGAACTCAGGAACCGTACACGGGCGCGGGCGTGGGCGAGTTCTTGAGCAGATCGTCGACCAGCGCGCCGATTTCGGCCGGCTCGAATCGAGCCCCCTTGTCGAACACCGCGCCGTGCTGCCACCCGTCGGCGACGCTGAGTTGGCCGCCGGCTGTTTCGAACATCCGCCCCGAGACGTTGCACTCCCCGGAGCCGAGCCAGACGACGATCGGGCTGACGTTGGCCGGATCCATCGCGTCGAAGCCCTCCTCCGGTCGGCGCATCATGTCGGCGAAGGCCTCCTCCGTCATCCGGCTTCGAGCAGAGGGAGCGATCCCGTTCACCAGGACCCCGATCCGCCCCAGCTCCTGCGCAGCGACGATCGTGAACGCGGCGATGCCGGCCTTGGCCGCCGAGTAGTTGCCCTGGGAGACGCTGCCGAACAGGCCGGCACCCGAGGACGTCGTCACGACGCGCGCCTCGCGCTGGCGCCCGGCCTTCGACTCGGCCCGCCAGTAGTCGATCGCATGGCGCACCGGGCAGAACATGCCGCGCAGGTGGACACGCATGACGGCGTCCCACTCGTCGACCGTCATGTTGACAATCATCCGGTCGCGCACGATGCCGGCGTTGCAGACGACCGTGTCGAGCCGGCCGAACGTCTCCAGGGTCTGGGCGACGAGATGCCCGGCTTGGTCCCAGTCGCTGATGTCGTCGCCGTTGACGATTGCCTCGCCACCGGCCCC
>Ga0075365_10001569_pt1 | contig 10483 bp, 10 predicted proteins | sample EndMetdeltDD1765_FD_71387 | JGI IMG/M metagenome (GOLD analysis project Ga0075365, IMG submission 71387) | Populus endosphere microbial communities from Tennessee, USA - Endosphere MetaG P. deltoides DD176-5 | ecosystem: Host-associated > Plants > Roots > Endosphere | place: USA: Tennessee... | reverse complement strand
CTCGTCACGGGTTCCACCCAGGGCATCGGATTGGCGATCGCCCAGGGGCTGGCCGGCAGCGGTGCCCGCGTCGTGGTCAACGGGCGCACGTCCGAACGCGTCGACGAGGCCGTCGCCAAGCTGGGTGGTGACGCCATCGGGGTGGCCGCCGACGTGGCGACCGACGACGGCGTCGCCGAACTCCTGGCGCAGCTGCCCGATGTCGACATCCTGGTGAACAACCTCGGGATCTTCGAGGCGGTCCCCGCCCGCGAAATCACCGACGATCAGTGGCGAACCTACTTCGAGGTGAATGTCCTTGCGGCAGCCCGACTTATCCGCAGCTACCTGCCCGCGATGGCAGAGCGTGGCTGGGGCAGGGTCATCCAGATCGCGAGCGATTCCGCCATCGTGATTCCCGAAGAGATGATCCACTACGGCGTCTCCAAGACCGCTCTGCTGGCGTTGTCGCGCGGTTTCGCCAAGGACGCCTCTGGCACGGGTGTCACCGTGAACTCCGTCATCGCCGGACCGACACACACCGCGGGAGTTGAGGACTTCGTCTACCAACTGGTCGACAAGTCATTGCCGTGGGATACCGCCCAGCGCGAGTTCATGCGCAAACACCGACCCCAGTCGCTGCTGGAACGACTCATCGAACCCGACGAGATCGCCAACATGGTCACGTATCTGGCGTCTCCGCAGGCGTCGGCGACAACCGGTGGTGCGCTTCGTGTCGACGGCGGTTACGTCGACTCGATCATCCCGTAGCCGCCTGAATCGCGGCTCCGGGAATCGACAGGCACACCAGCATGAGGATCAGCAGGAACCAGCCCGCGCCCTGCCAGGCCACCCAGGCCCCTTGGGCTTTCCACTCTCGATAGGTCTTGACGAACGCCCCAACGCCGCCGGCGAACAGGATCGCCGGCACCAGCGACGCCACCACAACGGAATCGCGCGCGGTCAACGCGTAGACGGCGAAGACGATCCCCGCGACCGCGACGACGACACCGAGATAGATAGCGGCGGAGCGGAAAGCACCTGGCCGATCCCAACGCTTTTCGACGTCATTGGTCATGTCGAGCGTTAGTGCGGGTTGTTGATGTACCAGGACAGGCAGCCGGGGATGCCGCGGCATGCGATCACCGCCGCTTGGTCGGGTGGTCCGCCCCGAACCCGGGGCGTCCGCGGCCCGACGTTGCACGACGGGACGTACGGATTACCGGGAACGAATCCCGGATAGCAGCCCTGCGCCTGCGCCTCGGCGGCCTGCACCATCAGCATGGCCGGTGCGATCAAAAAGCTCAGTGCAGCCACAGCGGTGACGATGACGCGCGTCAGTCGGTGTTCCAAATTTCGCATCATCACCACCAACGTCTTCGGGTCTCACAGGTATTTCCATGCTACGCCCGCTGTCGAGGGCTTTACGGATCCCGAGGGAGGCCGAGCAGGCGCTCGGCGATGATGTTCAGCTGCACTTCGGACGTGCCGCCGTAGATGGTCGTGGCGCGGCTGGCCAACAGGAACTCGGCCCACTTGCCCTGCGGTGTCTCCGGATCGCCGACGGCGCCGTCGGTGCCGAACGACGACACCGCGAACTCGGCGTACTTCTGCCCGGTGCGCATCGACAACAGCTTCGAGATGGCCGCGGCCGGCATCGGATCACCGCCGGCCAGGGTCAGCAGGGTCGACCGCATGTTCAGCACCTTCGCGGCGTACCCCTCGGCGATCAGGTGTCCGGCCTGGTTCTGCCCGACCTGATCGAACTGGCCCTCGCGGATGAAGTCGACGAAGCCGTCCAGCGTGGGGAGGAACGGTGGCTCGGTGCTGCCGATCGACACCCGCTCGGCGGTCAGGGTGGTGCGGCTGACCTCCCAGCCACGGTTCACCTCACCGAGCACCATGTCGTCGGGGACGAAGACGTCGTCGATGAACACGGTGTTGAACATCGCGTTGCCGGTCAATTCGCGCAGCGGCTTCACCTCGACACCGTCACTGCTCATATCGAGCAGGAAGTAGGTGATGCCGTTGTGCTTCGGTGCGCTCGGATCGGTGCGAGCGAGCAGCATGCCCCACTGTGAGTACTGAGCGCCGGTGGTCCAGATCTTCTGGCCGGTGATCCGCCAGCCGCCGTCGACCTTGGTGGCCTTGGTGGTCAGGCTCGCGAGGTCGGATCCGGCGCCGGGCTCGGAAAACAGCTGGCACCAAATCATCTCGCCGCGCAGCGTTGGGGGCAGGAAGCGCTGCTGCTGCTCCTCTGTTCCGAATGCCACCACCGACGGGATCAGCCATGCCGCGATGCCCATCGCCGGTCGGCGCACGCGGCCGCTGCTGAACTCCTGGGCGATGATGATCTGCTCGATCGGACTGGCGGCGCGGCCCCACGGCTTGGGCAGGTGGGGGACCACCCAACCGCCCTCGGCGATTGCGGTGGTGCGCTCTTCGCTCGGAATCGCCTTCAGCCCAGCGACTTCCGCGCGAATCTCCTCACGCAGCTTCTCCGTATCGGGGTCCAGGTCGATGTCGAGCTTGCGCGTGCCGGTGCTCGTCGCGATGTCGACGACCTGCTGCGGGTAGTCGCCGGTGCGACCGAAGCACGCGGCCAGCAGAAGCGCGCGGCGGTAGTACACGTTGGTGTCGTGCTCCCAGGTGAAGCCGATGCCACCGTGCACCTGGATGCAGTCCTGGGTGGTATGCAGCACCGCGTCGGGCGCCAATGTGGCGGCAACGGCCGCGGCGAACTCGAAAGTCGTGGCTTCCGTTGGGTTCTGGGTGTGCTCGTCGATGGCCCGCGCCGCGTCCCATACCGCCGCAGTGGCGCGCTCAGTGTCAGCGATCATCTGGGAGCACTTGTGCTTGATGGCCTGGAATTGGCCGATCGGGCGGCCGAACTGCTCGCGGATCTTGGCGTACGCGGTCGCGGTGTCCGTCGCCCAGCGTGCGACGCCGACGCATTCGGAGGACAGCAGTGTCGAGATGATGGCGCGCGCCTGGTTGCGGCTCAAGTTGGTCAGCACACGGTCGTCGCCGACCTCGACGGCGTTCGCGCGCACATGCGCGACCGGGCGAAGCGGATCGACACTCTGCACCGGCTCGATCTCCAAAGCCTCGGCGTCGAGGACCACCCACTCCTCGCCGCTGTCGATCGCCACCGGAAGGACCAGCACCGATGCCTGTGCGGCCGCTGGTACGGCCCGGACCTCACCGCGAATGACCAGGTCGTCACCCTGCCTGGTGGCCGTCAGCCCGGAGTCGATGGCGTATGCGGCGATGACCTCGCCGGAGGCCAGCTCGCCCAGCACCTTGGCGTCGGGGTCGTTGGCGGCGATCAGCGCGCTGGCGATCGCCGACGGGACGAACGGGCCCGGTACGGCACCGTAGCCGAACTCCGCCAGCACGATTGCGAGCTCGAGAATGCCGAACCCTTGTCCGCCAACGGATTCCGATAGATGGACACCCTGCAGGCCCTGCTCGGCAGCGGCCTTCCAATACGGCGGCGGGTTGGGGACCGGCGTCTCCAGTGCCTCGTGCAGCACCTCCGATGGCGCGATGCGCGCCACCAGGGACCGGACCGAATCAGCCAGGTCGTTGTGCTCAGTGTGGATTGCGATAGGCATGCGATTGCACCTCAGCGTGTCATCGAAGCGGGGGTTCTTCCCTATTAACCGGTCGGTTGGGAACCACGATACCGTTCACCACATTGGCGAGGTCCCTGCCGTCCCGGATGCGGCGGCAGTTGTCCACGGCCACCTCCAGGTATCGCCGCATCGTGTCCAGCGTGTACCAGCTGACGTGCGGCGTCAGGACCACGTTGGCCAGGCTGAGCAGCGGATTTCCGGCCGGAATCGGTTCGGCGGCGAAGACGTCCAGGCCCGCGGCCGCCAGCCCGCCCGACCTCAACGCGTCAACGAGTGCGTCCTCGTCGACCACCGGGCCGCGCGAGGTGTTCACCAGCACCGCGTCGGAGGACATCAACCCGAGCGCGTCGCGGTCCAGCAGGCCTTCGGTCGCCGCCGTCAACGGGATGTGCAGCGAAACGATGTCGCTGGCCGCAAGCAGCTCCCGCAGCGGGCGCCAGCCGGGCAAGCCGTCGTCGCGCGTGCTGGTGTGCAGTACATCTGCACCCATTGCGACCACGATCCGCTCCACGGCCTTGGCGATGTTGCCGTAGCCGATCAAGCCGACGGTGCAGCCACCGATGTCGCGAACCGTCTCACCGAGGCTCGCATCCGATGGCCACCCGTTGCCGTCGCGGGTGGCGCGGTCCAGTTCGGTGAGCCGGCGTAGCGCGGCGAGCATCAGCAGCACGGTGCCCTCGGCGACCGAAGGGGCGTTGGCACCAGGCATGTTCGCCACGGCAATGCCCAGCCGCGTCGCGGTCTCGACGTCGATGGTGTTGACGCCCGCGCCCAGCTTGTGCACGAGCCGGCAGCGCGAAGCCTGTTCGAGATCCGCGCCCGATATCGGCCGCAGCACATGCCAGATCACGTCGGCATGGGGGAGCTCGCGATAGAAAGTGTCGTCGTCGTCTTCTGCGCAGTAGTGAATATCGAGCCAATCCGCTTCTGGTGCAACGAACTGCGCGACCTTTTCACCGGGAACGTAATGAGCGAGGACTCTCAGCGCCACCGCTTCGCGATCCATTTGGCGATGGTATCGGCCTTCTCGCTGCGTGCGCCCGGGGTGGCGAAGTAGTGGTCGGTGTCGATGGAGCACTGCGCTTTGTCGTCGGTGGCCAGGGCGTCATAGATGCGTTGCGCGTCCGACGGATACACGCCGGTGTCCTGCTGGGCGTTGATCACCAGTGCTGGACAGGTGAGACGCGACAGATGGGGTTCGGCCCGGGTCTGCGCATGCCGCAGGCTCCACATGCCGATCCAACTGCGCAGCGTGCATGCCGCGGCGATGCCATGAGCGGATCGGTTGGCGTTGACCGGGACGCCGGCGTAGCACATGTTGGCCTGGCGTCGGGTCGGCTCGAGGGACGGGTCGACCATGCGCGGGTCTGCCCAGGTTCGCAAAACGGTGAAGGGCCGGTCCGAGAAGCCGGAGGCGTGTACGCGTTTGAGTTCGTTCTCCGCCCAATCGGTGATGGCGTTGTTGCGATCGACCTGCGCTGCGCGGTAGCGCGCGACGAATTCCTCGGAGAACGGTGGACCGTTCTCCGGATTGAACAGGTCGAGCTCGGGATCGCTGGCGACAGCATCGGTTTCGTCGACGACGGACGCGTCCATCCACGCGGTCAGCACATCGGGACGGCCGGGGTGCGCCGCGCTGGCGATGTAACCGTCGGCGGGCAACAGATCGTTGAGGCCCGCGGCAGGCCGCATACCGTCCAGCGGCGTGACGTGATGGCTGACGGCCTGTGCCTGATAAGCCGCCATGAGAGAGCCGCCGCCAGAATTGCCCAGTAGTACAACGGTTTCCACGCCCTGTACCTCGCGCAGCCAACGCACCCCAACCCCGATGTCGACAAGTGCGTGGTCTAGCAGGAAGCTGCTCTCGAAGCCGCGATAGCGGGTGTTCCACCCGAGGAATCCGATGCCCCGGGTAGCCATGTAGTCGGCGAGATAGTGCTCGGAGAAGTCGATCTGGTAATGGGTGGCGATCATCGCGACCTTCGGTTTTCGCCCGACACCGCGGTAGTACAGGCCCTGGCACGGATTGCCGCCCGCGCCCGCTCTCCGCGCGGAGGGCGACTGCACCCCGACGAATTCGCGGGTGACACCCGGTGTTCCGCCGCTCGATGGTGCCCTGGTCATACCGCCCCCTTGTGATAGATCGTCCGGTAGAACACGTTCGCAAGCGTGGTGATGCACGCCTCGTCGTCGACGGCAGTCTCTTCGCCGTCCCTGTCCCCGGCCAGCTGTGTGTAGCAGAACTGATTGAGCATCGACACCAACGCCACCGCCACCAGCTGTGGATCGTCGTCGGCGCAGAAGCCCTGCTGCTGAGCGTGTTTCACCATATGTGTGACCAGCGCTATCGGTAGCGAGCAGATGTCGTTCCAGTATTCGGCGAAGTCGTCGTTGACCATTGCGAGCTGTGACACGCTGACGATCTCGGCGAGTTGGTTGCGGTAGGTGTCCCAGTGCGCGGCCGCCGCCTTGTAGGACCGCTCCCAGTCGGACAGGCCCGGCTCGGCCGCGGCGCGGGATCGTTGTCTGGCCTCGTCACGGAACCGCAGGGCCCATTCGCGGACCATCGCTTCCTTGGAGTCGTAATAGTTGTAGAAGGACGCGGTGGACTTGCCGGCTTCGGCCGTGATATCCGAAATCGTGGTCGCGAGAATGCCTTTGCGAGCAATCACTGATCTGGCTCCCGCGTCGATCGCCGCCTGCGTCCGTCTGCCGCGCATGGTCGAAAGATGCACGCGCTGACTACCGGCCACGGCCTCTCCTCGACCATTGATCGAACCTGAACCTGATGTTAGATTCAGAAATCGAGCTTGACTAGAGGAGCAGCCACACATGATCAAGCCGAACAATCCGAATTCCGAGTTCGACCTCGGCGGCATCAACCATGTAGCGCTGGTGTGCTCAGATATGGCGAAGACCGTCGATTTCTACAGCAATGTCCTTGGTATGCCCCTGATCAAGTCGCTCGACCTGCCGGGAGGTATGGGGCAACACTTCTTCTTCGATGCGGGCAACGGTGACTGCGTGGCGTTTTTCTGGTTCGCCGACGCACCGGACCGCGTTCCGGGAATCTCGTCGCCCGAGGCGATTCCAGGCATTGGCGACATCGTCAGCGCGGTGAGCACGATGAATCACCTTGCGTTCCACGTTCCCGCGGAGAAGTTCGACGAGTACCGGCAGCGACTCAAGGACAAGGGCGTACGCGTCGGCCCGGTGCTCAACCATGACGAGAGCAAGCAGCAGGTGTCCCCGTCGGTGCACCCTGGGGTGTACGTGCGGTCGTTCTACTTCTTCGATCCCGACGGCATAACGCTCGAATTCGCCTGCTGGACGAAGGAATTCACCGACAGCGACACGACCACCGAGCCGAAGACCGCCGCAGATCGCCGGCCACGGGTGTCCGTCTAGGGTTTCGGCGGCATAGCGGCCAGCTGCTCGATCAAAGCCGCCAGCGTCTCCACGAGTTCGTCGTGGTCGAGGCTGACCTCACCGGACAACCATGCGCTGATGGTCTGGCCCACGCCGCCGACCGCGAAATGCGATGCGGCCTTGACGTGGTCGTTGTCCAGTGCACCCTGGGCGCCTGCGTGTGCGAACAGCAGCGCGGCGAACAGGGCCGTCGACTCCGCGCGCTTGCGCACGATCACGGTGTTCGACAGTTCCACGCTGAACAGCAGGCGGCCGACCCTGGTGTCGGCCGAGATCGTCCGCACGACGTTCGCCATCGCCGCCCGGGCCTGCTCGGGCGGTGATGCCGAGGCGACCGCGGCCTGGGTGGTCGCCGCGATGTCGGCGATCACCGAGTCGAACACCGCTCCGACGAAGTCGTCCTTGTCGTTGAAGCTCTCGTAGAAGTACCGGACACCCAGGCCCGCCTGCCCGCAGATCGCGCGGACCGTCAGCTCGGCAGGGTCCTTCCCGGCCGCTCCAAGCAGGTCAAGGCCTGCATCCAGCAGTCGACGCCGGCGACCGGCCACGCGTTCGACCGCATCGACGCCGCGGTACGGGCGGACCTGTGCCATGCCTGCCATCTTGACACCCGTCACTTGCGCGGGGCAAGATCAGGAAACACACGTTCTCACTTTTCCGATAGGGGCGGCCAATGACGGTCACTGTTCCGATCGACCACGTCGAGCGTCCGCTCAACGATCCGGTGCTTCCCGGCGGTAGGAAGCCGCCGAGGTGGATGGGTGCCGCGGATGACGCCGCGTTCATCGGTCTGCTGTCCGGCGGCGCCAACGTGATCATGGAGTTGGCCCGCCCCGGCGTCGGTTACGGGGTGAAGGACAGCCGCGTCGAAAGCGGTCGCGCCGATCGCCATCCCATCAAGCGGGCGCGGACCACCTTCACGTATCTCGCGGTCGCGCTCTCGGGCACCGAGGAGCAGAAGAAGCTGTACCGCCGCGCGGTCAACAAGTCCCACGCGCAGGTGTACTCGCAGCCTGACAGCCCGGTGAAGTACAGCGCGTTCGACAAAGACCTGCAGCTGTGGGTCGCCGCGTGTCTGTACAAGGGTTTCGTCGACGTGCATCGCATCTTCGTCGGCGAGATGGACGACGAGACCGCGGACCGTCACTATCGCGAAGGCATGACGCTCGGTACGACACTGCAGGTGCCCGAGGAGATGTGGCCCGCCGATCGCAAGGCGTTCGACGAGTACTGGCAGCAATCGCTGGACCAGGTCCACATCGACGACGCCGTCCACGAGTACCTGTGGCCCATCGCGGCAGGACGACTCGGCAAGGCCGTGCTCCCGCGTCCGTTGCAGAAGCGGGTGGACGCGGTCAACCTGTTCATGACGACGGGCTTTCTGCCGCAACGGTTCCGCGACGAGATGCGTTTGCCGTGGGACGCGGCCAAGCAGCGCAGGTTCAATCGCGTGATGGGGTTCATCGGCAATGTCAACAAGGTGATGCCGCGATTCATCCGGCGGTTCCCGTTCAACTGGATGCTGCGGGACCTGGACTGGCGGATCCGCACGGGCAGGCCGCTGACCTAGCGGGCAGCTCAGCAGGTTGTCAGATTCCGGGGGTAGAAACGCGTACATGCGTAGCGATAACGACACCTGGGACATCAAGACGAGTGTCGGGTCGACCGCGTTGTTCGTGGCCGCGGCCAGGGCGCTGGAGGCGCAGAAGCCCGATCCCGTCGCCGTCGACCCGTTCGCCGAGGTGTTCTGCCGCGCCGTCGGGGGCGAGTGGGGCGAGCTGCTCGACGGCGGGGCACCCGAGCACGCGCTGAAGTCCGAGTTCGGCGCGGGCTTCGTGAACTTCCAGGGCGTGCGCACGCGCTACTTCGACACGTTCTTCAGCAGGGCCGCCACCGCGGGCGTCCGTCAGATCGTGCTGTTGGCTGCCGGGCTGGACTCCCGGGCATACCGGCTGGACTGGCCCGACGGGACGGTCGTCTACGAACTGGATCAGCCGCGGGTCCTGGACTTCAAACGTGCCGCCCTGGCCGGGGTGAGGCCCACCGCGCAGCGTCGTGAGGTCGCCGTCGACCTGCGTGACGACTGGCCGCGGGCCTTGCTCCAGCACGGGTTCGATCCGGCGGCGCCGTCGGCCTGGATCGCCGAGGGTCTGTTGATCTATCTGCCCGCGACCGCGCAGGTTCAGCTCTTCAGCGGTATCGACGCTCTCTCCGCGCCCGGCAGCTACGTCGCCGTGGAGGAGGCCGTGCCGATGGACGCCGAGGCCTTCGCGGCGAAACAGGACGAAGAGCGCAGCGGTTCAGACTCGGCCCACGGCGGTCCGTTCTTCCAGCTCATTTACAACGAGCAACACGAGCCTGCACCCGCATGGTTCGGGGCCAGGGGCTGGGAGGCCGATGCCACACCGCTAGTCGACTATCTGCGGGCCCACGGCCGCCCTGTTCCGTCGCCGGAATCCGAAGCAGGGACCATGACCGGGACGATAAGCCTGGTCAGCGCGATCAAGAGGTGAGGGGAGTCACCGCGTAGCCGAGACCGTGAGTCTCGACAGTTAAGTTATGCAATGCTAACTTTTGGCGAAAGTTAGCCTGCCATAATTTACGGGGGAGACAAGCGCGCGTGCCTCTACCAACGGATTTTGCTGCGACCTCCCGGGTCGACAGCGACGTCGTGAGCCGTTTTGCGACATGTTGCCGGGCGCTTGGCTTGTCCGTGCACGATCGGCGCCGTCCGCCGGATCTGGCGGCAGCCCGTTCCGGGTTTGCCGAACTCACCCGAATCGCGCGCGAGCAGTGCGACGCGTGGACGGGCCTGGCCGCCGCCGGCGACACCAGCGCACGCGTGATCGAAGCCGTGTGGCAGACGGTCGCGTCGGCCGGTGCGCTGCAGCGCGAGGTCGACCTCGCCGACGGCGATCTGGTGTTCGACTACGAAACCGGCCTCTACCTCCAATTCGCGGCCTCGACGCCTGACGACTTCGCGCTCGCCTATGCCGTCACGCTGTGCGACTCCGGTGACTACGCGGCGGCAGACACGATCGTCGATCCGCTCATCGCCCGGCGGCCTAGCTGGCTCGAGGCGCGATGGGTGCGGGTGGCTATGTACTACCGGACCGAGCGGTGGTCGGATGTGGTGCGCCTGCTCACCCCGATCGTCAACGACGCGAAGCTGGACGAGCAGTACGCCCACGCCGTGCGCATCGCGCTGGGCACCGCACTGGCCAGGCTGGGCATGTTCGCACCCGCGTTGTCGTATCTCGAGGACCCGGCCGGACCTGTCGCGGTCGCGGCCGTCGACGGCGCGTTGGCCAAGGCGCTGTGCCTGCGCGCACAGGGTGAAGACCTCGATGCGGCCGACGTGCTCGCCGAGCTCTATGCGGCCAACCCCGAAAACGAAGAGGTCGAGACCGCGATCTCGGATACGTCGTACGGCATCG
>Ga0075365_10001568_pt1 | contig 10485 bp, 7 predicted proteins | sample EndMetdeltDD1765_FD_71387 | JGI IMG/M metagenome (GOLD analysis project Ga0075365, IMG submission 71387) | Populus endosphere microbial communities from Tennessee, USA - Endosphere MetaG P. deltoides DD176-5 | ecosystem: Host-associated > Plants > Roots > Endosphere | place: USA: Tennessee... | reverse complement strand
ATGCCCGCGGGCAGACCCGCGTGCGCCTGAGCCAGCACCGCATCCGCATGCGACTTGCCGGTCAGGCGGATGAGGCCGGTGTCGACGCCGGAGGGCAGATCCACGGTGGCCAGCGACAACAGGCGGAGCGGAGCGCCCGTGGCGACGGCGAGCGCGATCGCCTCCGCGAGGAGGACGTCTCCCCCCGGACGGGTGCCGATCGCCGCGGTGACCCGAGTGACGCCGGCGGATGCCGGGACCTCTCGCGCCCCCTCGGGGGCGAGGACGACCGGCACGTCGGAGTAGTGCATGAGCTCGTTGGCGACCGTGCCGAGGCGGTGCCGTCCGCGGAGTCCGCCGTTCGCGGCGCCGACGACGATGTGGGTCGCCTCGAACTCGTCGGCCGCGGCCACGAGGCCCTCGGCGAAGGACTCGGCGTAGCGCACGTGACGGTGGTGGGTGATCGCCGCCTGCAGGGTCTGGACGGCGCGATCGAGCCATCCGTCCGCCGTCTCGCGCAGATACCGGTCGTACCCGGCGTCGGGCGGGGTGATGACGGAGCGTTCGTCGCTCGGCAGGACCAGGACGACGTCGAGCACCGAGTCGGAGGCGGCCGCGATCCGCTCACCGAGGGCGAGCGCGTCGGCACCGGCCTCGGTGGCCGTGTACCCGACGACGATGCGGCCGCTCATGCGCGCAGCTCCGCGACGATCGCGCCGGCGGCGAGGCGCCCCATCCGGATCGCGCCGTCCACGTGCTGGTACCCGGCGCCGGCCAGGTCGCTGCACGCGAACGAGATCGGTCCGACCGGCGTGCGGAGGTCCGCGCCGTAGCGGTGGAGTCCGCCGAGGTCGAAGCTCGCGGCGTAGGCGCCGCGCGTCCACTCCTCGCTGCCCCAGTCGCTCTCGTAGTAGACGATCGGGTTCTTCGCCTCGGGACCGTAGTAGTGCGAGAGCGACTCGAGGATGCGCTCCCGGCGCTCCTCGGCCGACAGCCGGAACACGTCGTCGGCGTGGAGGTCCGACACGAACCCGACGAGCGTGCCGCGTTCGTCGCCGTGGTTGGTGTTGTCGTAGGCCTCGTGCGAGAGCTCGTACGGGCTGAACGCGGTGCCGGAGAGGCCCTGCTCCCGCCAGAAGGGGCGGTCGTACACCGCGTGCACCTTGATGACGAAGCCCATCGAGAGGTGCTGGTGCATCTGATGCTGCAGCCGCGGAAGCGGCGGCACGAAGGAGATCCGGTCGTAGAGCACCGGCGCGAGCGCGAGGATCGCCCGGCGGGCGCGGACCGTGATGCCGTCGGCGACGACGGTGACGCCGTCGTCGTCCCAGTGCAGCGTCCGCACCGGCTGCTCGAGGTGCACGTCGTCGCCGAGCCGCTCGGCCAGGAGCAGGGGCACCTGCTGCAGTCCGCCCACGACCCGCTTGTCGAGGATGAAGTCGGCGTCGACGAGGTTCGAGTACGAACCGGCGGATGCGGCCATCAGCAGCGACTGCAGCAGGGAGAAGGAGTGGGTGGGCTTGGTCAGCATCGCCGAGCCCGTCGCGAAGGCGAGGTTCCGCACGGCCTCGTCGTCGTCGGTCTGCGCCCGCAGCCAGGCGTCCCACGAGATCGTGTCCCATTCGACGGCGTTCTCGTGCGCCCACGGGCGGTCGGGGTCGATCTCGGCGACCATCGCGTCCAGTCGCGCGGTGATCTCCGCGATGATGCGCTCGGTCTCGGCCGCGACGGGGAACATCTCCCCCGTGAACCGGGAGGCGACGCCGTCCGGGCCGACGTACACGCTGTCGCCCTCGCGGTAGCGGCTGAACGTCTCGAGGCCCAGGTCGGCGACCGTGTCGATCAGCGCGTCCTGGTCGGGCGAGACCCACTGGCCGCCGATCTCGAGCATGGCACCGTCGATGACGTCGGTCCACAGCCGCCCGCCGACGCGATCGCGCGCCTCGAGCACGGCGACCGAGAGACCGGCCTTCTTCAGCTCGTTCGCCGCCGTGAGCCCCGCAGCGCCCGCGCCCACGATCACGACGTCCCTGGTGATCTCCGTCATTCTGACTCCTTCGTCTCGGGTCGCCCCGGATACGTCACGGATCGCGAGCGGATGCTGCTCACTATGCCGCCTTCAGGGCTGCGGCGAGCACATCCAGGCCCTCGTGCAGAAGCTCGTCATCGATCGACAGCGGCGGAAGGAAGCGGATGACGTTTCCGTACGTGCCGCACGTGAGCACGATGACGCCCTCGGCGATGCAGGCCTTCGCGATCGCGGAGGCGAGCCCCGCATCCGGGTCGCCCGTCTCCGGCACGACGAACTCGGCGGCCACCATCGCGCCCTTCCCGCGCACGTCGCCGACGCGCGGATCCGCCGCCTGCAGCGTCTGCAGTCGGTCCATCAGGATCGCGCCCACGGCCCGGGCCCGCTCGATCAGGCCCTCGTTCTCGAACACGTCGATCGCGGCGAGCGCCGCGGCGCAGGCGATCGGATTGCCGCCGTACGTGCCGCCGAGGCCGCCGGCGTGCGAGGCGTCCATGATCTCGGCACGCCCGGTGACCGCCGCGAGCGGAAGTCCTCCCGCGATGCCCTTCGCGGTCGTGATCAGGTCGGGCACGATGCCGAACACGTCGCTCGCGAACATCTCACCGGTGCGGGTGAACCCGGTCTGCACCTCGTCGGCGATGAACACGACGTCGTTCTCCCGGCACCAGCGCACGAGTGTCTCGAGGAAGCCGTCGGCGGGCACGATGAAGCCGCCCTCGCCCTGGATGGGCTCGATGACGATCGCCGCCAGGTTGTCGGCTCCGACCTGCTTCTCGATCATGGTGATCGCGCGGCGTGCCGCATCCGGGCCGTTCAGGCGGTCGCGATAGGGGTAGGAGACGGGTGCCCGGTACACCTCGCCGGCGAACGGGCCGAATCCGCTCTTGTACGGCATCGACTTGGCGGTCAAGGCCATCGTGAGGTTCGTGCGGCCGTGGTAGCCGTGATCGAACGCGACGACGGCCGGTTTCCGGGTGTACTTCCGCGCGATCTTGACGGCGTTCTCGACCGCCTCGGCGCCGGAGTTGAACAGCGCGGTGCGCTTCGCGTGGTCGCCGGGGGTGAGGCGGTTGAGGGCCTCGGCGACGGCGACGTAGGACTCGTAGGGAGAGATCATGAAGCACGTGTGGGTGAACTGGGCCGCCTGCGCCTGGACGGCGGCGACCACCTTCGGGTGAGAGTTCCCGACCGTCGTCACCGCGATCCCTGACCCGAGATCGATGAGCGAGTTGCCGTCGGCGTCGACCACGACACCGCCGCCCGCGGCGACCGCGTGGATCGGCGCGGTGTGCCCCACACCCGCCGGCACCGCCGCCGCCTTGCGCGCCAGCAGCTCCTGCGACCGGGGTCCGGGGATGGCCGTGACGAGGCGACGCTCCTGCGCGAGCGAGGGTCCGCCGACGGGTACGGGGGCGAGTTCGGTGAGGCTCATGGCCGAGAGCGTATGGCGTCGCCTCTGCGCGCCGCACTCGCCGAGGAGTACACACACGACGGCGGATGCGCCACGATGTACACCGGGGCTCCGCCCCGGGACGAGAGGACAGCGCATGGCGACACCCCCCACCGAGTCCTCCACGCTCGGCGCGCTGCTCGCCCGGCGGGAATTGCAGCTCACGTGGACCGGCCCCGACCACCCGGACGCCCTCGCCCGCCGCGTCCGGGGCGTGCACAGCTCCGACCTGCCGGATCCGACCCCGTTCCTGTCCGAGGACATCGTGCTGCTCACCACCGGCACCCAGTTCGGCGGCGAGGAGGAGGACGCGCCGTACGACGCGTACGTGCAGAGACTGCGCGCCCGGGGGGTCGCCGCGCTGGGGTTCGGCACCGAGGTGGTGCGGGACGGGGTGCCCCTGCCGCTCGCACGCGCCTGCCGGGCGCACGGCATGCCCCTGTTCGAGGTCCCGTACCGCACGCCGTTCATCGCCGTCGCCCGCGCGAACGCCGAGGCCATCGCCGCGGAGCAGTACGCCCGGCGCAGCTGGGCGCTCTCCGCCCAGCGCGCCTTGTCGCTCGCGGCGCTGCGCACCGACGGCCTGCGCGCGACCCTCGACGAGCTGTCCCGGCAGCTGGACACCTGGGTGGGACTCTTCGACGCATCGGGCACACTCACGCACGAGCGGCCCGCGGGACGGCTGGCCGCATCCGTCGCCGTCGAACTGCGCGCGGACGTCGGCACGCTGCTGCGCCGGGGGGCGCGCGCGGGATCGGCGCTGCGCATCGAGGACACGTCGTTCAGCGTGCAGACGCTCGGCCGTGGCGGACACCTCCGCGGCGCCCTGGCGATCGAGGCGGACGAACTCGACGCGGAGGCCCGCGGCGTGCTCACCATCGTGGTCGCGATGGCCGGGCTGGCGCTCGAGCAGCAGCAGGGCCTGACCAACGCGCGAGCCGCCCTGCGCGCGGGGCTCGCCGCATCCGTCGCCGTGGACGACACCGCCCTCGCCCGGCGCGTGGCGAGGGCCGCATGGGGAGGCTTCCCCGCGGCGCCGCTGATCGTGGGACTCGCCGCGCCGACGGTGCTCCGCCGCGACGACGCCCTCGAGTGGCTCGAGGCGACCGCCGCGGAGACCTCCGGCGCGCTCTTCTTCGGACGAGTGGAGGACGGGATGCTGCTGCTGGCCGCGGCCGGTCGCGCCGACCTCCTCCGCGAGTTCGCCGACCGCTTCGACGTCGCGGTGGGTGCATCCGCGCCCGCCGCGCACGACGGCATCGCGGCCGGTCTCGCGCAGGCGCGCGTGGCCCTCGAGCGCGGCGGCGAGCGGCTGAGCGAGTTCGGCGCGGTGCGCGGCGGCATCCTGGCGGTGCTCGACGACGAGCATGCGCGGGTGATCGCCGCGGCGGAGATCGCCCCGCTCGTGGCACACGATCAGGCGCAGGGCACACGGCTGGTCGAGACCCTCCGCGCCTGGCTCGACAACGACGCGTCGCACGAGTCCGCGGCGCGGGTGCTGGGCGTGCATCGGCACACCGTGCGTGCACGGCTCGCGCTGGTCGAGCGCACGCTGGGCCGCGACCTCGGGTCGTTCGCGACGCGCGCCGAGCTGTGGCTCGCGTTGCGGGCCCTCCCCTAGCCGCGGGATCGACGCGTCACGCGGGGGCGTGCTCGGCGAGGAACTCGTACACCTCGGTCGTGTCCACCCCGGGGAAGGCTCCGGTCGGCAGCGTCGCGAGCAGGGTGCGCGGGGTGCGCACGTTCGGCCAGGCGTTCTCGCGCCACGCCGCCTCGAGATCCGTGGGCGCACGCCGGCAGCACACTTCGACCGAGTGCTTCGACACGCCCCGATGCGGGGTGTCGCGCCCGAGGAACCACTTCGTGTCGTCGAATCGCACCCCCACGCTCACGGAGTGCTGCCCCTCGCTGGAGTTCTCGACGCGGGCCGTGCACCAGTACGTGCCGTTGCCCGTGTCGGTGTACTGGTAATAGGGGTTGAACCTGTCGTCCACGTCGAACACGACCCGGCTCGTCCATCGCCGGCAGCACATCTGACCCTCGATCGCGCCCAGCCGGTCGGCGGGGAAGTTCACGTCGTCGTTCTCGTAGGCCTTCGTGATCGTGCCGGACTCGTGCACCTTGAGGAAGTGCACCGGGATGCCGAGATGCACGCTGGCGAGGTTGGTGAACCGGTGTGCCGCGGTCTCGTACGACACGGAGTACAGGTCGCGCAGATCCTCGATCGAGATCGCCCGTTCGGCCTTCGCGGCGGCGAGGAACGGCACGACATGGGCCTCGGGCATCAGCAGCGCGCCGGTGAGGTAGTTCGTCTCGACCCGCTGCCGCAGGAACTCCGCGTAGCTCGTCGGCTCGCGGTGGCCGAGGATCCGGCTCGACAGCGCCTGCAGCACCGCCGTCCGCGAATCCCCCTTCTGCGTCACCTTGCTCGAGAGATAGAGCCGGCCGTGCTTCAGATCGGCGACGCTGCGCGTGGTCTGCGGCAGGTCGGGCACATAGTGCAGGGTGAAGCCGAGGTGTGCGGCGATGTCGCTCGCTGTCCGCTGGGTCAGCGCCCCGCCGGGGTGCGCCACCGCATCCAGGATGCCACGGGCCTGCTGCTCCAGGTCGGCGAAATAGTTGTTCTGCTGTCGCATGAGGTGGCGAAGGTCCACGTTCGCCCGGCGCGCCTCCTCCGGCGTCGCGGACCTCTCGTCGCGGAGGCGATCGATCTCCCCCTGCAGCGAGAGCATGGCCCGCAGCGCCTCGTCCGGCACGGTCTTGCCGATGCGGAACGGAGCGATGCCGAGCGCCCGGAAGGTCGTCCCCCGCATGGCCCGCTCGAGCGAGATCTCCAGCGCCGCCCGCTCGTCGAGGGGCTCCGCCTCGAGCAGCGCATCGAGGGAGGAACCGAGGGCCTTCGCGATCGCCCGCAGCAGCGTCAGCTTCGGCTCCCGCTTGCCGTTCTCGATCATCGACAGCTGGCTCGGCGCCCGGCCGACGGCGGTGGCGAGCTCCTCGAGCGTCATGCCGCGTTGGCCGCGCAGCTGCCGGATGCGGCGGCCGATCGTGAGCGCGTCGGCGTCGCCGTCCTCGTCGAGGTGATCTTCGTCGATCGTCATGGACGGGATTGTGTCACGTGAGCAGAAATCAGGTCAAATTTCTCGCGATCGAAGTCATCCGAACCGTTGGATCTTCACCCAGAGTGGTCCCACGACCGCCGGGACGCCGATCGCCCCGGCAGCACAGGAGACCGACATGACGATCCACGCCACCCCCGGACGGCCGCCGCTCCGCCCGGGCGACCAGACGCAGACGGCCGCCGAGCTCGAGGAGACCTGGGCGACCGATCCCCGATGGGACGGCATCTCCCGCACCTTCCGCGGCGCCGACGTCGTGCGCCTGCGCGGATCGGTGCGCGCGGAGAGCACCCTCGCCCGCCGCGGCGCCGAGAACCTCTGGAACCTGCTCCACACCGAGGACTACATCCGGGCGCTCGGCGCGTACACCGGTGGGCAGGCCGTGCAGCAGGTGCGTGCGGGCCTGAAGGCGATCTATCTGTCGGGCTGGCAGGTGGCCGCCGACGGCAACCTCGCCGGCCAGACCTACCCCGATCAGAGCCTCTACCCCGCCAACTCCGTGCCGGCGGTGGTGAGCCGGATCAACAACGCGCTGATCCGCCAGGACCAGATCGAGCACGCCGAGGGAGCGGTCACCCGCGATTGGATCGCGCCGATCGTCGCGGATGCGGAGGCGGGTTTCGGCGGGCCCCTCAACGCGTACGAGCTCGCCCTCTCCCTGATCCAGGCGGGGGCCGCAGGCATCCACTGGGAGGATCAGCTCGCGAGCGAGAAGAAGTGCGGGCACCTGGGCGGCAAGGTGCTCGTGCCGACGCAGCAGCACATCCGCACGCTCAATGCCGCGCGGCTGGCCGCCGACGTCGCGGGCGTGCCGACCGTCATCATCGCCCGCACGGACGCGCTCGCCGCGGACCTGCTCACGAGCGACGTCGATCCTCGCGACCGGGAGTTCACGACCGGCGAGCGCACGACGGAGGGCTTCTACCGGGTGCGCCCGGGGCTGGATGCCGTCGTCAGCCGCGGACTCGCGTTCGCCCCCTACGCCGATCTGCTGTGGGTCGAGACCGGGGAGCCGGACATCGAGCTCGCGCGCGAGTTCGCCACGGCGATCCACGCCGAGTACCCCGGGAAGATGCTCGCGTACAACTGCTCGCCCAGCTTCAACTGGAAGCGTCACCTCGACGACGAGCGGATCGCGTCGTTCCAGGCCGAGCTCGCGGAGCTGGGCTACGCGTTCCAGTTCATCACCCTGGCCGGATTCCACGCGGTCAACCATTCGATGTTCGACCTCGCCTCCGGGTACGCGGACCGCGCCATGAGCGCCTACGTCGAGCTGCAGGAGGCGGAGTTCGCCGCCGAGTCCCGCGGATATACCGCGACCCGGCACCAGCGCGAGGTGGGCACGGGCTACTTCGACCACGTGTCGAGCGCCCTCAATCCGGACAGCGCGACGCTCGCCCTCGCCGGGTCCACCGAGACGGCGCAGTTCCACTGACCGCGAGCGCGTACGGACAGGAATGCGAACGGGTCGTCGCCATCGGGTCTCCCGCCCGGCGACGGCCCGCTCGCCGCGCGATATCCTCTTCGTCCCAGTCCAGACTTCCTTCGGATATGTAAGGTATTGCGTCCCGGCGGGCGAAGTTTGAGACTGTGGGAGTATCAGCGCAGGGACATGGGGGCGTCCCGAGGATGAATTCCGCCGCAGTACCCGGGAATCCGGACGAACGACGTGCAAGGAGGCAACGTTGTCGATCGAGAGCCGTCAGCTGCGGTATTTCATCGCCGTCGCCGAGGAACAGCACTTCGGACGCGCGGCGGAACGACTGCGGATGGCGCAGCCGCCGCTGTCTCAGCAGATCCGCCAGCTCGAGCGCTCGCTCGACACCGAGCTGCTGACGCGCACGACCCGCAAGGTCGAGCTCAACCCGGCGGGTGAACTGCTGCTGGAACGCGGGCGCCGCATCCTGGAGGAGCTCCAGTCCCTCGAGTCCGACGTGCGCCGCGTCGGCGAGGGACTGCAGGGCACGCTCCGGCTCGGATTCACCGGGGCCGCGACCTACGGCATCATGCCGCGCGTCGTCCGCGAGGCGAGCCGGGCGTTCGAAGGACTGGCGCTGGCGGTCAGCGGCGAGATGCTCACGCCGCAGCTGGTCGCCGGCCTCATCGAGCACCGCATCGACGTGGCGGTGCTGCGCCCTCCGGTCTCCTCCCCCGCCGTGCAGCACGTGGTCGTCGGGCGCGAAGCGATCGTCGTCGCCCTGCCGTCGAACTCGCGCCTGGTCGACCGCGCGGAACTCCGGATGCAGGACTTCGACGACCAGGTCCTGGTGGGATACCCGGAGAACTCGACGACGGCGCAGCTGATCGCCGCGCGCCTGCTCGAGCTCGGGGTGCGCCCGACCTTCGCGCAGCGCGTGTCGGAGACCTCGACGCTGCTCTCCCTCGTCGCCGCCGGCGTCGGCGCCGCGTTCATCCCGGAGTCGGCGACCTCGCTGACACTCGGCGGCACGATCTTCCGGCGGGTGGAGGATGCCCCCGCGGTCGAGCTGGCCGTCGGATGGCGCACGGATGATCAGTCCCGTGCGGTGCAGCGGTTCGTGCCGTTCCTCGAGAGCGTCGTTCGCGATGTCCAGGCCGCGGCGCCTCTTCGCGAATCAAGCACACAGATTCGGATGTTGTAAGTCTTAATCTTGACGATTGAGATCCTTCCCCGCACCAAACGGCGAAAGTATCGTTCCCCGTGACCCTTCCGTGCGCGACGACGCGCACCCACGCCAAGGAGCGCCCCGTTGATCATCACGCGAGTCGAGGCGATCCCCTACCGGATCCCGATGCGCAAACCGCTGCACTTCGCCAGCGGAGATGTCCACAACGTCGAGCACGTCCTCGTGCGACTCACCACCGATGAGGGGCTCGTGGGAACCGCGGACATCCCACCCCGCCCGTACACGTACGGTGAGACCTCCGCGTCGGTGTGCGCACTGCTCGACGGCCCGTTCGCATCCGTCCTGCTCGGGGCCGACCCTCTCGACCGCAACCGCATCCATGCCGGGCTCGCACGGACCGTCGGCAACCACGCCACGAAGGGGGGCGTCGACATCGCCCTCTGGGACATCGTCGGCGCGGCCCTCGGAACCTCCGTGCACCGTCTGCTGGGCGGGTACACCGACCGGCTGCGCGTGTCGCACATGGTCGGGTTCGCGTCGGGCGCCCAGATGCTCGACGAGGCCCAGCAGTACCGTGATTCGCTCGGGATCACCACATTCAAGATCAAGGTCGGCCGACGCCCCCTCGGGCTCGACATCGACGCGTGCCGCATGCTGCGGGAAGGCCTCGGCGACGACGTGGACCTCTACCTCGACGCGAATCGCGGATGGACCGCCGAAGAGGCCCGGCGCGTCCTGGACGCGACGGCGGATCTCGGTTTCACCTACTTCGAGGAGCCCTGCGATGCCGCCGACATCATGGGCCGGCGCCGCCTGACCCAGCTCTCGCGCATCCCGATCGTCGCGGACGAGAGCGCCCCCTCCCTCGGGGACGCCGCCCGCGAACTCCTCACCGGCGGGGCCACGGCACTGAGCATCAAGACCGCCCGCACCGGCTTCACCGAGTCGCAGCGCATCCTGGGTCTGGCCGACGGACTGGGCGTCGACGTGCTCATGGGCAATCAGATCGATTCGCAGCTCGGCAGCACGGCCACCGTCGTGTTCGGCGCGGCATTCGCGTCCACGTCACGCCGTGCCGCAGAACTGTCGAACTTCCTCGATATGGAGGATGATCTGATCGCCGAGCCTCTGCAGATCAGCGACGGCGAGATCCGGGTACCCGTCACCCCCGGCGCCGGAGCCGCTGTCGATCCGGAGAAGCTCGCCCGCTACCGAGTGGATGGACTCTGACATGCTCTTCCTCGTTCGTATGGACGTGCACCTGCCCGCCGACATGGACCCGGCCGTCGCCGACGACAT
>Ga0075365_10001567_pt1 | contig 10487 bp, 7 predicted proteins | sample EndMetdeltDD1765_FD_71387 | JGI IMG/M metagenome (GOLD analysis project Ga0075365, IMG submission 71387) | Populus endosphere microbial communities from Tennessee, USA - Endosphere MetaG P. deltoides DD176-5 | ecosystem: Host-associated > Plants > Roots > Endosphere | place: USA: Tennessee... | reverse complement strand
CTGGAAACAGCGTTCTGCCGCGAGTGCGAGCACTGGTATCTGCGGAAGCTGCCGAGTCCCGAATGGTACGGGCGGTACTACGCGGAGAACTGGGATGCCGGGCGCGCGCCCGCGGGCGCGGCTCCCGGCGTCGTGACCCGGGCCAAGATCCTGCTCCATCGCCTGGCGTTCGCGCGGCGCGCGCGGGCGCTCGCGCGCTACTACGCGCTCAATCGATCGGGCAGCCGTGAGTTCCCCATCTTCAACCCAGAGGTGCCGGGCGCCGCGACGCTGATCTTTCCGTTTCTCGCCGGCGTCGTCGAGCGGAGCGGCTTCTATGAGCCGCAGCCCGACGTCAACCGGATCCTCGAGGTCGGGTGCGGCTATGGGACGGTCCTGGAGGTGTTCCAGCGGAAGGGATTTACCACCGTCGGTACGGAGGCGTCGCTGACGCGCGCCCAGGCCTGCCGCACGCGCGGCCTGGATGTCTTCGACTGTCCGACCGACAACTTCGATCCGATCCGGCACCTGGCGCCGTTCGACCTCGCCTATTCGATCCATGTACTCGAGCACATCGTGGATCCCGGGCCGCACATCAGGAACCTGGCGGCCCTGATTCGCGACGGCGGGTATCTCTACATCCAGGTGCCTCACTTGATGTACGAAGTGAACGTCGTCCACCGCTGCCACTCCGCGGTACACTGCAGCAGTTTTTCGCCGCGCTCCCTGGCGCTCCTGCTGCAGGCGCACGGATTCGCCACGCTCAGGATCCAGGCCGACAACAACATTCACATCCTGGCCAGGAAGACCGGCGCGCTGACGTCGGCGTTCACGACGCTGCAGGCGCACCGCAACACCGCCGACCCGGCCATGTTCCTCGACCTCTTCGCGGCGCTGGCCGCCGATCGCGGCACACCGCTTCGCTTCACCTGGGACCACGCGTATTTCACGATCACGCGGATCCGCGACGGCGCGACGCTGTTCACGCGGCCGGTTCACTTCAACATCACGCCCGTGCCGGACCCGCATGCGCTCGACCTGACGATCCGCGCCGGCGACGGCGGGCCGTCGCTGCCGATTCACTTCACGCACACGTCCGAGGCGCCGCCGATTTATGTCAAGTTGCAGTAGGGGATTGGGGCGGCGCTGATGGTGGCGAAGATCCGGCGCCTGGTCGGGCGCGAGATCGTCAGGTCCACGTTCGCGTGGAGGTGGGTCCGCAATCCGCGCCGAACGTTGCGCCAGGGGGTCGAGAGCCGTGGCGCGGGCGGGCATCAGCTCGACCGCGACGTGGACCTGCTCCGCTCCGAGGGGATCATCGTGCGCCACGCGGACCAGGTGTTCGACGCCAGCGGACTGCGCCACCTGGAAGCCGTCGTCGCCTCCGCCGAGGCCAGGATGCGTGAGGTCGAGGTCCAGGCCGTCCTCGCCAATCCCGGCTCGCTGGGGACCCGGAAGGACTACCGGATTCACCTGGCCGCGAAGGCCTTCGCCGTCGCGAGTCCCCTGATCCAGCTGGCCATCCACCCGGCGCTGCTCGCGCGGGTGAACGGATACCTCGGGATGTGGAGCTACCTGCGGGAAGTCCAGATCTGGCTGGACATGCCGACGCCTGGCGAAGCGAAGGAAACGCAGTTGTGGCACCGCGACGACGACGATCACGCCAACGTCAAGGCCTTCATCTATCTCAACGCGGTCAACGACGAAGGCGGCCCCTTCTGTTTCGTGTCCGGAACCCACGTGTTCGGGAAGCTGAAGCACGCGGTCGCGCCGACCGCGCCGGGGCGGATGGACGACGCGCAGATGGCGGGCCATGTGCCCGCCGCGGGCTGGACGCGCTGTACCGGATCCTCCGGAACGCTGATCCTTGCCGACACGACCGGCTTCCACAAGGGACTGAAGCCGCAGGTGCAGCGCCGCGTGATGGTCTCGCTGCACTACACGTCCGGCACGCCGCGGTATCCGCGGAACTTCGAGCTGGAGCCAACGGCGGGCTCGCCGATGCCGCTGACCGACGTCCAGAAGTACGCGCTCTTTGCGAGGGGTGAGTGAATGGCAGTGCAGATCATCGCCGAGATCGGCTCGGTCCACGACGGCAGCTTCGGCAACGCGCTGTGCCTGACCCGTGCGGCGGTCGCCGCCGGGACCGACGTCGTCAAGTTCCAGACGCACATCGCGGCCGCCGAAACGCTGCGCTCGGCGCCATCGCCGTCGTACTTCTCGGATGAATCGCGCTACGACTACTTTCAGCGGACCTCGTTCTCGGAGCCGCAATGGCGGCGGTTGAAGGAGGAATGCGCCGGGCTCGGCGCCGGCTTCATGACCTCGGTCTTCTCGGCCGAGGCGGCGCACCTGATGGAATCGCTCGGCGTCGACGCCTACAAGATTCCCTCCGGCGAAGTGACCAACCTGCCGCTGCTCGACCTGATTGCCTCGACCGGCAAGCCGGTACTGCTGTCGTCGGGCATGAGCGACTGGCGCGAGCTGGACGCCGCGGTCAACGTCATCCTCGCCCGGCACCGGAACCTGATGGTGCTGCAGTGTACGTCCGCGTATCCGTGTCCCTACGAGCAGGTCGGCCTGAACGTCATGCTCGAGATGCGCGCGCGCTACGGCGTGCCGGTCGGTCTCTCCGATCACACGCGCACCAACTATGCGTCGTTCGCGGCCGTCGCCCTCGGCGCGGCGGTGATCGAGAAGCACTTCACGATGAGCCGTCTGATGTACGGGAGCGACGCCAAGCACTCGCTCGAGCCGGCGGAATTCGCCGACCTGGTGGCCGGCATCCGCGCGACCGAGCGGATGCTCGCGACGCCCGTCGACAAAGATCGCCTCGACGACGTCCGCCAGATGAAGACCACGTTCGAGAAGAGCATCGTCAGCCGCTGCCGCATTCCGGCCGGGGCGACGATTACGGCCGAGATGCTCGCGATCAAGAAACCCGGTACCGGCATTCCGCCGGCCCGGTTCGGCGAGGTTCTCGGCCGCCGCGCCGCCCGCACGATTGAAGCCGACGAGGTCGTCACCGAGCCGGACGTCGAATGGGCCGTGGACCGCGCATGAGAAAGGTGTGCGTCGTCGTCGGCTCGAGGGCGAACTACAGCAGCATCAAGTCGGTGATGCGCGCCGTGGATCGCCATCCGGACCTGGAGCTCCAGGTCGTGGCCGCGGCCTCGGCGATCCTCGGCCGCTACGGCGCGGTCGTGACGCACATCGAACAGGACGGCTTCCGGATCGCGGCGCGCCTGCACATGCTCGTCGAAGGGGAGACGCCCGCGACGATGGTGCAGTCGACCGGCATGGGACTGGTCGAGCTGCCGGTGGTGTTCGATCAGCTTCGGCCCGACATCGTCGTCACCGTCGGCGATCGCTTCGAGACGATGGCGACGGCGGTGGCGGCCGCCTACATGAACATCACGCTGGCCCACACCATGGGCGGGGAGATCAGCGGCACGATCGACGAGAGCATCCGTCACGCGGTGACGAAGTTCGCGCACGTCCACTTTCCGGCGTGCGAGCAGGCGCGCGAGCGCATCGTGCGGCTGGGGGAGCGGCCGGAACACGTCCACCTGGTCGGCTGCCCGCGCATCGATCTCGTGGCCGAGATCCTGCAAGACGCCCTGCCGCTGCGCAACGATCTGTTCGGCACTGGCGTCGGCGGGCGGTTCGACATCGACGGCGAGTTCCTGCTCGTGTCGCAGCATCCGGTCACGACCGAGTACGGATCGGGCCGCGACCAGATCCTGGCGACGCTGCAGGCGGTCGAGCAGGTGGGACTGCCCGCGATCATCCTGTGGCCGAACGCCGACGCCGGCTCCGAGGACATCGCGGCCGGCATGCGGTGGTTCCGCGAACATCGTGACGAGAGCCGGCTGCACTTCTTCAAGAACCTGCCGACCGACGTCTACGTGCGCCTGATGGCGCGGGCGGCCTGTCTCGTCGGCAACTCGAGCAGCGGCATCCGCGAGGGGGCGTTCATCGGCACGCCGGCCGTGAACATCGGCACGCGCCAGATGAACCGGCAGCGCGGCCCCAACGTCGTCGACGTCGACTACGACGCGGACGCCATCGCCGGCGCCATCGACGCGCAGCGCCGCCATGGCCGCTACGATCGGCAGCCGATCTACGGCGACGGCTGCGCCGGACCGCGCGTCGCGGACATCCTCGCCGTGACCAGTCCGCCGCTGCAAAAGGTGCTGACGTTCTGAACCGGCGTGCCATGACGATCTGCTACACCCTCATCTGCGATATCAGGTATGTCGCCCCCGCGCTGGCGTTCTACCGATCCCTGCGCTCGGTCAGCGGCGATCGGCTGCGGATCTACACGCTGGACGCGGAGGCCGCCGCGGTGGCGCGGCGGTTCGCCCTCGAGCGCGTCGAGGTGTTTGCGCCGGAGGAGTACATCCCGCCGGACGTCGAGCAGCTCCGGCAGAGCCGATCGCTGAGCGCCTTCGCGTTCACGCTGAAGCCGATCGTGCTGCTGCACGCGAGCAGCACCGGCGCCGACTGGATTTCCTACTTCGATACGGACATCTTCGTCTTCACCGATCCGGCCCGGCTCCTCGAGGGACTTCCGCCGGACGCGCCGGCATCGTTCACGCCGCACCGCTTCTCGCCGGCCTTCCGCTACTACGAAGCGTCGGTGGGCCGATTCAACGCCGGCTATGTCGCGTTCAGGAACGGGCCGGAGGGCAGGAAGATTCTCGAAGACTGGCGCGACCGCTGCGTCGCCTGGTGCCAGGACTTCGTCGAGGGCAACCGCTACAGCGACCAGAAGTATCTCGACGAACTGTCCGACATCTATCCGTCGATCGACATCTGCCGTCACAAGGGCGCCAACGTCGCGCCGTGGAATATTTCAGGCATGCGGCTGTCGCTCGAAGAGGAGCAGGTCTGCGTCGACGGCGATCCGCTGGTCTTCTACCACTTTCAGGGACTCAAGATCTACGGTCCGAGGCTGTTCGATCTCTACGCCAGCGGCGAGCTGATCGTCGACGGGCCGCTGCTGGACCTGGTCTACCGGCCCTACGTCCGGCTTCTCGATCAGGCCTACGACGACGTGACGCAGGTGAACCGGCGCGCGGTCGAATACGCGGCGAACCCCTGGACCAGGACGCTGGCCCGATTCGGATGGCGGCAGCCGGGCAACTTGTATCGCATCGACACCAGCCGCGCCTGATCTTCCCGAGCCAAGCTGCATGGAAATCCTGGGTCTGATCCCCGCCCGCCTGAACTCGAAGGGCATCCCGCGAAAGAGCCTGGCGCCGCTGGCCGGCCGGCCGCTGGTCGAATATACGTTCGACGCGGCGCGCGCCGCGCAGACGCTGAGCCGCATCGTCGTCTCGACCGACGATCCGGACGTGGCGGCCCTCGCCCGGGCGCAGGGGATTGACGTGCCGTTCATGCGCCCGCCGGCGCTGGCGGACGACGACACGCCGATGCTCGCGGTGATCCGCCACGCGATCGGCTGGCTGCGCCAGGCGCAGTCGTACGAGAGCGCCGTCATCGTGCTGCTCCAGCCGACCTCGCCGCTGCGGCGCGCGTCGGACGTGGACGATGCCGTCCGCCGTCTGCTGGACACGGGTGCCGACGTGACCGTGAGCGTCGTCGACGTGCCGCACCAGTTCGCGCCCGAGTCGCTGATGGTCGAGGAGAGCGGGTGGCTGACGCCGCTGCGGCCGGGAAATCCCGTCCTCAGGCGCCAGGACAAGCCGCGCTATCTGGCGCGAAACGGTCCGGCGGTGCTCGCGGCGCGCACCGCGTACGTCGAGTCCTGCGCGCATCTCTACGAGGGCCGGGTCGCCGGTCAGCCGATGGATCGGCGGCACTCAGCCGACATCGACGGTCCGGACGATCTCCTGGAGGTGAACGACGCCATCATCCGGATGCGACAGGGCGACGCCGCGAGGCGCGGATGAGAGAGGCGGTGCGCGCGCTCCTGACCTTTCGGCCGGGCGCGTGGCGGCACGCCGTGCGGTCGGCGCCCGCCTACGCGGCGGGATGGAGCCTGAGGCGCCGCGTGCAAGCCGAGCTCGACGAGCTGATGCAGGGTCCGGGACGGGCCCTGCGTGAGGCGATGGCACACGACCGGCCGGGGCCGCTCGTGCTCTTCGCCTGTTTCCACGACTTCCGGCAGCAGATCAAGTACGACCTGGCCTTCGCCGGAGCCCTCGCGGTGCAGGGCGCGAATGTCGCGGTGCTGACGCGCCCGGATTGCTCGCTGGTGCGGCGCTACTGGACCGCGGTGGGGAAGGCCGACGCCGTGCATGCGCTGACGGTCGGCGCGTCCGCGGCGCGGCCGCCCTTGACCGATGGCGCGATCGACGTGCGGCAGTTCCTCGATCTGCGGTATCGGGGCGTGTCCGTCGGCCGGTGGGCGCTCGCCACCGCCTTCTCGAGATTGCGCAAGTCGTACTCGGAGCTCCAGGAGCCCGGCGCCCGCGCCGTGGTCGCCGCCGCGCTCGACGAGTCGTATGCCGCCACCGACGCCGCGCACGAGGCGCTCGACCGGATCCGTCCGGCCGCGATCGTGTTCGTCGAGAAGGGCTACAGCCCCGCGGGCGAGCTGTTCGAAGCGGCGGTCGAGCGGCAGATCGACGTCGTGCAGTACGTGCACGGCCATGCGTCAAACCGTCTGCTGGTCAAACGATTCGGATCGCACAACCGCTTCCAGCATCCGGCCGAGCCGTCGGCGGCGCTGTGGTCCGACGTCCAGGCGCGCCCGGCGGATGGGGAACGCACCGGCGCGGTTCGCCGGCGCATCCGCGAGGCCTATGCGAGCGGCGAGTGGTTCAACCGGAAGTACGGCCAGGCCGGCAAGCGGCTGCGGTCGCGCGACGAGCTGACGCGCGAGCTCGGCCTGGATCCGTCCAGGCCGACCGCGGTGATCTTCAGCCACGTCGGCTGGGACGCGACGTTTTTCTACGGGCGGAACCTGTTTGCCGACTACGACGAGTGGCTCACCGAAACGGTTCGTGCCGCGGCGGAGATTCCCGGCGTCAACTGGCTCGTCCGGGTTCACCCCGACAATCTGTGGAAGGCGAAGGCCAGTCATCGCGCCGAGGACCGCGATCGCGATCGCCGGCTGGTCGAGCGCGCCCTCGGACGCGTGCCCGCCAACGTCGGATGGCTGGGGCCGTCGAGCGACGTGCGCACCGACTCGCTCTTCGATGTAGCGGATATCTGTCTGACGGTGCGCGGGACGATCGGCCTCGAAATGGCCTGCATGGGCCGGCATGTCGTCACCGCGGGCACGGGCCGCTACTCCGGCTACGGCTTCACGCTGGATTCGGAGACCAGGGACGAATATTTCGCGCGGCTGCGCCAGGTGGGCAGCCTGCCGCCACCCTCGCCCGAGCGCGCCGATCTCGCCGCGCGCTACGTCGATACGCTGATTCGCGAGCGCCCGATCGCGATGGTCACCGCGGTCGATCGCCGCCCGCCGCCGGAACTGGTCGGCACCGATCCCCTCGGCGACGACGTGGACTACCGGTTCTCGAGCGTCGCGGACTTGCGGACCGCGCCGGATCTCGCGCCGGTGGCGCATTGGATCCTGCACTCCGCCGATCAGGATCTCGTGGTGACGCCATGTGCGGGATAGCCGGGATTGCCGGGCGCGGCGTGTCGCAGTGGATTCATCCCATGGTCGCGCGGCAGACGCACCGCGGGCCCGACGACGCCGGCGTGTTCGTGGACGAACCGGCCGCGGTCGCTCTCGGGATGCGGCGCCTGAGCATCCTGGATCTCGAGGGCGGCCATCAGCCGATGTGCAACGACGCCCGGACCCTGTGGATCGTGTTCAATGGCGAGATCTTCAACTCGCCCGAGCTGCGATCCGGGCTGGAGCGCGAGGGGATCAGGTTCTCGACCACGAACTCCGACACCGAAGTGCTGCTCAAGCTCTACGAAGCGCGCGGCGAAGAGATGCTGCAGGCGCTGAACGGCATGTTCGCGTTCGTCATTTATGACGCGCGTCGCGGGCGGCTGTTCGGCGCTCGCGATCGTCTCGGCATCAAGCCGCTCTACTACTGCTGCGACGGAGGACGATTCGCCTTCGCCTCCGAGCTCAAGGCGCTCGTCGAGCTGCCGTGGATGCCGCGCGAGCTGAACCTGGAGAGCTGCTATCACTATCTGAGCCTGCTCTACGTCCCCGGCCGCGCCTCGATTCTCAAGGGGATCAACCGCCTTCAGCCGGCCGAGTCGTTCCGGTTCGATCTCGAGACGCGCGATCTGGCGTTGTCCCGGTATTGGCGCGTCGAGGAGCAGACCGCCGAACGTCCGGCCTCTTCGTCCGCCGACGACGCGGCCCGCATCCGCGGCGGCCTGCGCGACGCCGTCAAGCGCTGGACCCTCGCCGACGTGCCGATCGGGTGCTCGCTCTCCGGCGGTCTCGATTCCTCGGCCGTCGTCGGCCTGATGCGCGAGAACGGCGTGCGGGACGTGCGCACCTATTCGGTCGGCTTCGAGGAGGACAGTGTCAACGAGCTGCCGCTGGCGCGGCTCGTGGCCGAGAAGTGGGAGACCGACCATCACGAGCACGTGCTCAGCACGAAGGGCCTGCTCGACGCGCTTCCCGCGATGGTCTGGCACCTCGACGAGCCGTACGGCGGCGGACTGCCGTCCTGGTATGTGTTCGAGGTGATGGCCAGGGACGTGAAGGTCGCCATGACCGGCACCGGCGGCGACGAGCTGTTCGGCGGCTACGGCAAGTATCGCTATCTCGAACGCGGTGCCGGCTGGCGGCTGTGGAGCCTGGCGACCGGCGGCCGGCTGGCCAGCGGGCCGTGGACGGGTGAACGCCTCGCGCGATTCGTCGGCGGATCCCCGGCCACCTGTTTCCACGACGCGTTCTACTACTTCAGCGACGCGTCGAAGCGGACGTTCTTCAGCGGGCGGCCGGAGGGCGTCGGCACCGCGCGGATGCTGGAAGACATGCTCGCGGCGGCCGCCGGTATCGGCGGACGGCGGAATGCGGCGACGCTGGTCGACATGCGCACGCAGCTTCCGGAAGAGTTCCTGATGATGACCGACAGGTTCTCGATGGCGCATTCGGTCGAGGCCCGGGTGCCCTTTCTGGATCACCAGTTCGTGGAGCTGTGCCTGTCGATCCCCGCCGCGCGGCGATTCCACGACGAGGACTACAAGTACCTGCTGCGCCAGGCGATTGCCGACCTGCTGCCGCCGGCGCTCCTGACCGCGCCGAAGAAGGGATTCGTCCTGCCGATCGGCGAGTGGCTGCGCGGCGGGCTTCGCGGCCTGGTCGAGACCCTGCTCGGACGCGAGCGCCTGGCGCGCCAGGGCATCTTCAATCCATCCCTCTACGACGAGGTGGTGGCGCCGTTCTTTGCCGGACCGGGCGCCAGCCGTCCGGTGCAGGTCTGGGCCCTGCTGATGTTCCAGCTGTGGCACTGGGTGTTCATCGAGCAGCGCTTCGACGTGTCGCCGCGTCTGAGCGCGACCGAGATCGCCTCGTAGGCGAATTGTCGTAATGCGTATCGTCCACATCAACACGGCGGACAACCAGGGCGGCGCCGCCCGCGCGGCGTTCCGGCTTCACACCGGACTGCTCGAGGCGGGGCACGACTCGGCGATGCTCGTCGGACGGGCGGTCGACCGGCGGCCGGAGATCGCCGACGTGCATCCGACGCCGCTGGCGGCGCGCGCCGCGCGGCGTGCGATCGGCGAGGTCGAACGGCTGACGGGGCTGCAGTACCTGCTCGGCTGGTGGGGAGACCAGATCGCGTCGCATCCGCTGGTCAGGAACGCGGACGTCATCCATCTGCACAACCTGCACGGCGGTTTCTTTCCGATCCGGACGCTGCCGGCGCTGAGCCGGGTCGCGCCGCTGGTCTGGAGCGTGTGCGATTTCTGGATGATGACCGGACACTGCTCCTATCCGAGCTTCGCCGGCTGCGACAAGTGGCGCTCCGGCTGCGGGACCTGTCCCGACCTCGGCGACTACCCGGCGATCTCGGTGGATACGACGGCGCTGCTCTGGCGAACCAAGCGTTCGCTCTACGCCCAATGCGAGGGGACCGTCGTCGCCAAGTCGCGCTGGGCGCTGGAGCTGCTCAACGACAGCCCGCTGCTGGCCGGCTTCCAGAAGGAATACGTGCCCAACGGCTATCGCACCGAGGTGTTCCGGCCGTTCGACAAGGCGGCGGCGCGCCAGGCGCTGGGCCTGCCGCCGGGGGCGCGGACCGTGTTCGTCGGCGCGCCGGATCTGTCGAGCCGGCGCAAGGGAGCCGACCAGATCGGTCACGTGCTCGCCGCCGTCGGACAACAGGTCCCGGGCCTGACGATCATCGCGGTGGGGCAGGACACCCGGTCGACGATCGAGGAGCACGCCGGCTATCGCGTGTTCCGCGCCGGCTACGTGCAGAACGACGCGCTGCTCGCGGCGTGCTACAACGCGGCGGATGCGACGCTCCTGACGTCGCTCGCCGACAATTCGCCGAACGTGATGTACGAAAGCCTGTCCTGCGGCGTGCCGGTCGCGGCCTATCGGG
>Ga0075365_10001566_pt1 | contig 10488 bp, 10 predicted proteins | sample EndMetdeltDD1765_FD_71387 | JGI IMG/M metagenome (GOLD analysis project Ga0075365, IMG submission 71387) | Populus endosphere microbial communities from Tennessee, USA - Endosphere MetaG P. deltoides DD176-5 | ecosystem: Host-associated > Plants > Roots > Endosphere | place: USA: Tennessee... | reverse complement strand
TGCCGCCAAACGCGCCGGCTACCGCGCACCGATCATCGGCGGCGGCCACGGCGTGCGCTTCCTCACCGAGGCGATCTGGAAGGCGTTCGCGCCGAAATCGCTGGACGTCGACATCTACTTCCGCCGTCCGCTGTTCTGGGACGACACGTTCGACATCTTGGTCGACGACCGCGGCGGCAAGTGGAGCGCGATGTGCCTCGCCAAGGACGGCAAGGTCGCAACCGAAATGCGGATCAATTCAATGGGGGCGTGAGACTTCCTCGCGTCGTCCCGGCCAGGCGAAGCAGGGACGACACCTGTCATAAGGCGACGTACGCGGTTACTTACGCGTAATCGCTGTCGCCGGTATCAAAGCCGTCGTCGGAATCGTAATCGTCGTCGTCCTCGTAATGGTCCTCATTCGAGGCCTGATCGACAATGCCCTGCCGTCCGCCGGCATCCGTATCCGCATCGCGTCCGCCGCCACGGCCGATGTCGTTGACGCCGGCTTCGCGGGCGAGATCGCCCTTCGATTGATCGCCGGTCCACGGGCTGCCGCCGCTGCCGCCACGGTCCATCGACGACGCGTCGCCGAAGCCCTGCCGGTGGCCGCCCATCAACCCGCCGATGCTGTTCATCAGCATCGAGCCGCCGATCATGCCGACGGCCGCGGCCGCAGCCGTGCCGAGGAACGAGCCGCCGCCGCCAAAACCGCCCGCGCCCTGCGCGCGCGGATCGGCCTGCGGTATCGGCGGAGGAGCAGCGGGAGCAGTCTGATAGGCGCCGCCGCCCGTGCTCCACACCGGCCGGCTCTGCTCGGCCGGCCGTACGCTCGGGACGGAACCGCCTTTCTGCTGCTGGCCGAAGATGGCGCCTCGCATGCTGTCGAGAAAGCCGCCCTGGCTCTCCTGCTGCTGGCTGCCGGCGTGGGCCTCGAGCTCCTCGATGCGGGCCGCGGCGCGCTTGAGTGCCTCTTCCTGCAGCAGCACTGTCTGCACCAGCGGGTAGATCGCGTTGGGGGCGCGCCCGAGCCCTTGATTGATCGCAGCCGCGGCGTCCGCGTCCCGCGGCGCGCTCTCAAGCTTCGCAAGACGCTCGAACAACTCGTCGACCAGTTGACGCTCTTGGGGATTCATTCTCGCCTCCTCCGTGAAGACATCGCGGCATGTAGGGAACGGCCGGGGCGGCTCAAAGCCGTGCGCGATAATTAATTTTCCGAAACCTGCGACACTTTCGGCGCCGTCCGGTCCGCGCGTGTCACGCTCAGGTCACATTGTTCACGTCGCGACGGTTCCACACGGCCTCAAGCCAGTGTGACATTCTGCGCTGCGAGCAGTTTCGCGAAATTGTCGCTCATCAACCAGTCGTATTCATTCTTGCGCTGGTGGGTGAGGGGATCGAGCTCCACCAGCGTCTGGTCGACGAAGCCCGGATGGCACATGATCAGGCCGCCGTCGGGCAGGCGCAGCAGGAAGCGCTCGAACAGCTTGGCGAGATCGGGCTTCTTGGAAAAGTTGTAGGAGCCGGCGAAGGCCGGGTTGAACGTCAGCCCTGCGCGCGTGGCGTTCTCGCGAAAACCCTTGCTGAGCACGTCCAGCATCAAGGCCTTGGCGTCGCGGAAGCGGCCGGGGCGCTGCCCGCCGCGGCCGCACTGGCGTACCCAGGCGTTCGGCGCGTGCTCCTTCACGGCTGCGACGAACGCTTCACGCACCTGCGGGAACAACTGCACGTGCTGATGTCCATCGACATAGTCCGGCGCCTTGCCGACCATGTCGGTGAACGCAGCGATTTGGGCTGCGATCTCCGCGCGCAGGATCTCCACGTCGAGCCGGCGCAGCACGGCCGTCTGCAGCATCCTGCCGAGCTTGAGAAACTCTCCGCCCTTGAGCGGGCGAAAGTGAAGGGTCAACGGGTGGTGCGGCGCCGTGAGCGTCACATGCAGGCCGATCGAGAAGCCGTCCCGCACCTTCGCGGCCACCTTCAACTCGTCGATCTCGCCGCGCGTAAAGGCGGGTGTGACCACCATCACCGAGGTCGCGCTCAGGCGGCGCTTGCCGATCAGATCGCGGATCGCCCGGTTGACGCCTTCCGACATGCCGTAGTCGTCGGCACAGAGCGAAATCCGCCGTTGCGCGGGCCCGACGCTCATTCGGCGGCGGTCCGCGGTTGTTCGGCAAGCGGGAGGTTGGTCTGCATCTCGCTACCTGCGCGCTTGATGGTCTTCTCGGCCACGAAATACACCGGCCGTGCCTTCAGCTCGTAAATGATCTTGCCGATATATTCGCCGACTACGCCGATCATCACAAGCTGCATTCCGCCGAGTACCATGACGCCGACGATGACCGACGCGTAGCCCGGCACCGATTTACCGTCGACGAAGGTCTCCCAAAGGATCATCAGACCGAAGATGAAGGAGGCAAATGCAATCAACGCCCCCAGCATGATGGCCACCCGCAACGGGGCGACGGAAAACGAGGTGATGCCGTCGATCGACAGGCCGATCAGCCGGCCCGGGCTGAACGACGTGCGGCCGTGCGCGCGGGGTTCGGGGTGGTAGTCGACGCGAAGCTGCTTGAAGCCGATCCAGCTCGACAGCCCCTTGAAGAAGCGGTTGCGCTCGGGCAGCTGGCGCAGCGCTGCGGCAGCTCGCGGCGAGAGCAGGCGGAAATCGCCGGCGTCCGGCGGGATCTTGTGCCGGGCGCGGAAGTTCATCAGCGAGTAGAAGCCGCGCACGGCCATCCGCAACAGCATCGCCTCGTTCTTGCGATGCGCCTTTGCCGTGTAGACGACGTCGTAGCCGTCCTCGACCCAGTGGCGGACCAGCGTCTCCACGAGCGCCGGCGGGTGCTGGCCGTCGCCGTCCATGAACAGCACGGCGTTGCCGCGGCGCGCATGGTCGAGGCCCGCCATCAGCGCCGCCTCCTTGCCGAAGTTGCGCGACAGCGAGATCACGTTCACGTCGAGCGATGTGGCCGGCAAGCTCTGTGCCACACTGAGCGTGTCGTCGCGGCTGCCGTCGTCGACATAGACGACCTCGGTCGAGAGACCGTAAGCCTGCTTCAGCTTCACCGCGAGCGTCGCGATGCGTTCATGCAGTCCTGCGAGACCGCCGCTCTCGTTATAGCAGGGGACCACGATGGACAGGCCCCTGGCCGCTGCGGAGTGCGCCTCGGCGGTCACATCGGAAATGTCGGCTCCCAGCGTCATGTTGCGTGTCCGTAAGAGCTTGTCACGCCCTCAGATATGGCCATGGTGTCATGTCGTTGCCATGGCCTGCAACGCGGCAAAAAGACTGAACGCCCGTTCACGAACGCAGGAATTCCTGCAGCCGCGCGAACAGCGGGTCGGCACGGTCGAACACGTAGTCGAGCGAGGCGACGGAAACGGCTTCCGCGCCATGGTTGCGCAGGAAGCTCGCCAGCGCATAGAGCTTCGCCGGCGGGCAGTGCAGCGTCACCATGCCGGACGAGGTCGGGCCGCCGAACGGCGACACCACGCCGAACTTCGTATGCGCCTCGGCGAGCAGGGCGGCATCGCAACCCGGGAAACGCGTGCGCACCGCCTTGAAGGCCTCCGCACGCGCGCTCGCCGAGATGTGGTCGAAGATGATGCGCGCGGTGTCGAGCGCGTGCTGTGACCAGTCGGCGTCGCGCGCGGCGACGAGGTTGGCCTGGCTGCGCAGGATGGTGCCGTCGTCGAGCACCTTCAGGCCGTTGGCCGCGAGCGTCGCGCCGGTGGTGGTGATGTCGACGATCAGTTCGGCAGTGCCGGAGGCGGGCGCACCTTCGGTCGCGCCGGCGCTTTCGACGATGCGGTAATCGACCACGCCGTGCTTGGCGAAGAAGGTGCGCGTCAGGTTGATGTACTTGGTGGCAACCCGCATCCGCCGATTGTGCTGAATGCGAAACTCGGTGGACACGTCGTCGAGGTCGGCCATGGTGCGCACGTCGATCCAGGCTTGCGGCACCGCGACGACCACATCGGCATAGCCGAAGCCGAGGCCCTCGATCAGCGCCACCTTGCGGTCGGCGTTGACGATGTTGTCGCGCACCAGATCCTCGCCGGTGACGCCGAGGTGCACGGCGCCGCGCGCCAGATGCGTGGCGATCTCGCTCGCGGACAGGTAGGCGACCTCGACATTGTCGAAGCCCGCAATGGTGCCGCGATAGTCGCGGGCGCCGCCCGGCTTCTTCATCGTCAGGCCGGCGTTGGCGAAGAAGTCGTCGGTCGCTTCCTGCATGCGTCCCTTGGAAGGAACGGCGATGACGAATGGTTGCGTCATGGCCTGCTCCCCGCATGTGCGAGGGCGTCGATCCACACCGAAAAGCCGACGGCGGGGATCGGCGTCTTCGCGCCCAGCCGCGTCAGCAGTCCGTCATAGCGGCCGCCGGCGACCAGCGGCTCACCGCCGTTGCCCTTCGTGTGCAGTTCGAATTCGAAGCCGGTGTAGTAGTCGACGCCGCGGCCGAACGAGGTGGCGAAGCGGATCTTTGCGACATCGAGGCCGCGCGCCGCCATGAAGCCGATTCGCGTCTCGAGCAGGTCGATGGCTTTGGCGATGTCGAGCTTCGCGTCCGCGGCGAGGCGGCGCAGTTGCGCCAGCGCGTCGTCAGGCTCGCCTGCAATCGACAGGAAGCGCTCGAGCGCGTCCACAGTCTGCTTCGGCAAGGCGCCGCCGGCCATTGTCGATTGCTCGAGAAAGCGATCGGCGATTTCGGCGTTGGTGCGCCCGCTCAAATTCGTTGCGCCCGCAATCGAGATCAGGTCGCTCACCAGTGCGAGCGCGGCTTTGCGGTCGGAGCCTGCGAGGGCTGCGAGCACGCCGTGATAGTCGGTGCGGCTCGCGCTGGTGGCGAGCGTCATCCGCTTGAGATCCTGCGCAAGGCTGATCTTGCGGTTGAAATCCTTCATCAGCCGCCGCTTCCACACCGGCGCCAGATCGAGCGCACCGATCAGGGCTGCGAACAGGCCGACGTCGCCGGTGCGCACCTCCACGTCGGTGATGCCGAACGCGGCCGTCGCTTCCAGCCCGAGCGCGAGCATCTCGGCGTCGGCGGCAGCCAGGTCCTTGCGTCCGAACGACTCGACGCCTGCCTGCACGAATTCGCTCGGCTTGTCGCCGCGATAGCGGAACACTGGGCCGAGATAGCAGAAGCCGGCCGCCTGGCCCGCGCGGGCGGAGGCGAGGTAGTCGCGCGCCACCGGGATGGTCAGGTCCGGCCGCAGGCAGAGTTCCTCGCCACTGGCATCGGTCGTGAGATAGAGGCTCTTGCGGATATCCTCGCCCGAGAGATCGAGAAACGGCTCGGCCGGTTGCAGGATCGAGGGTTGCACGGCCGCATAACCGGCCGCCGCAAACGACGCCAGCAGGGCTTCCGCGCGGGAGGCGGAGCCGGTCGCAGATGGCGCGGCGGGGGTGGTCATTCAGGCGGTTCCGGAGCTTCGAAGTGGCGGGCGTTTAGCACGGGCAAGCCTAAGTTTCGACCCGCAATCGCCAACTGAATTAACGCCTTATGCCTTATCGAAATGCCCCGTCAGGAACCGGCATGAGGCCGTTAACCAAGCACCGCCTGCACCAGCGCCAGGGCTGCGACCGCAGCCGTATCGGCGCGCAGAATGCGGGGCCCGAGCGACAGCCGTGCAACATGCGTCTGGCGCATCAGCACGTCGCGCTCGCTTTCCGCGAATCCGCCCTCCGGTCCGATCAGCACGTCGACGCCCGCTGTGGCCTGTTGGCGGGCGGCTTGCAGGGTCGCAACCGCGTCGGCCTCTTCCGCATCCTCGTCGCAGAAGACCAGGAGGCTGTTGGCATCGCGTTCGTGCAGAAAGCGATCGAGCGGCAGCGGCTCTTCGACACTGGCGATGCTGAGAATGCCGCATTGCTCGGCCGCCTCGATGACATTGGCGCGCATGCGCTCGAGATTGATGCGGCTGACCTGCGTGTGTTGCGTCAGCACCGGACACAGCGCTGATGCACCCATCTCGACCGCCTTCTGCACCATGTAGTCGAGCCGCGCATGTTTTAGCGGCGCGAATGCGTAGCGGATGCGCGTTGGCGGTTCCTGACCCCGCGTTTGCGTTTCGACCATCAGTTGCTCGGGCCGCTTGCGGCCGGCAATGACCGCGCGCCATTCGCCGTCACGCCCGTTGAAGGCGAGCACGGCGTCGCCGCTCTTCAGCCGCAGCACGTTGCCTAGATAGTTGCTCTGGTCGGGGGCAAGCGCGACGGATGCGCGGGGCGAAAGGGTTGTGTCGACATAAAGGCGAGGCGTTCGGAAATCGGCACGGGACATCAGGGCAAGGCTCTCGCAGATTTGTACGCTTTTAGCCCATGTAGGGGCCGGTAACAGCGCTGGCGGACCATCTGGCGGCCGGTTTCAGGTTGCACCGCGGCGTCGCGCCGCGCTAATGCCGGAATCATCGGGTTGTTAACTGGCCCCGGTAATCGTAAAAACCGCCCCGGTGACCTGCTTCGGCAGCGCCGCGCAACCCACCTGGTCCGAGGAGAGATTGTGAGCGTTCGCCGCCTCTTGATGCCGCTGACCCTGACCGCGATGGCCGCGTTTTGCGCGGAAGCCGCGGCGCAAGGCGCATTTCCGGCGCCGCTGCCGAATCAGTCCAGCAACTCGTCGTCGCCGTTCCCTCCGGTCAACCAGTCCGGCCCGAGCAATGCGGCGCCGGCCGCGTCGTCGCCGTTCCCGCCGGTGAATGGCGGTGCTGCGTCCCAACAGCGGCCGGCATCGGCTTCGCCGTTCCCGTCGACTGGCGGCGCGGCGGCTTCGCAGGGCGTGTTCCCGCAAGGCGCGGCCCCGCTCGGCGGCGGCCTCGCTGCCGGCGCCTACAACGGTGGTGCGCAAGGAGGCGGGGGCGGGAGTGCCAGCGCTGCCGAGCAGCAGGAGTGCATGGAGAAATTCGTGCCGCTGCGGCAGGATGCCGAGAAGCGGGCGCAGGCAATCAAGGCGGCCAGCGAGCGCAAGGCGGCGCCGAAGGAAGCGTGCGGCCTGATCACGAGCTACGTCCAGGCGGAAGCGAAGCTCGTGAACTATGTCACGACCAAGCAGACCGCCTGCGGAATTCCGGCGGAAATTCCGAAACAGCTGAAGGCAAATCAGGCCAAGTCGCAGCAGATGATGAAGGCCGTCTGTCAGGCGGCGAGCCAGCCCCAGGGCGGGGCAGGGGCGCCGCCCTCGTTGAGCGAAACGCTCGGCTCGAGTTCGGCGCCCGAGATTCGCCGCGTACGCGGCGGCGGCAGCACGTTCGATACTCTCAACGGTAATGTGCTTGGGCGCTGATCGCCATGCCGCGTCGTCGCTGAGCCCATGAGCGACGCCAGCGGCCGCGTCGCCGACTCAACCGGCAACTGGGTCGACTCGCACGCCCCCGCCTGGTCGCGCCCCTACCTTCGTCTCGCCCGGTTCGATCGTCCGATCGGCTCATGGTTGCTGTTACTGCCGTGCTGCTGGTCGGCTGCACTCGCCGCCGGCATCGCGGGCAGCGTCAAATCGCTGCCCTGGCTGCTGGCGCTGTTCTTCATCGGCGCCTTCGCGATGCGTGGCGCAGGCTGCACCTGGAACGACATCACCGATCGCGATCTCGACGCGAAGGTCGAGCGCACCAGGTCGCGGCCGATCCCGGCGGGGCAGGTGAGCGTTCAGGGCGCGTTCGCGTTTCTGGTCGTGCTGGCCCTTGTCGGCCTCGCCGTGTTGCTGCAGTTCAATCAGTTCGCGATCCTGACCGGCCTCGCGTCGCTCGCCATCGTTGCCGTCTATCCGTTCATGAAGCGGATCACCTACTGGCCGCAGGTTGTGCTGGGCCTGGCGTTCTCCTGGGGCGCCTTGATGGGATTTGCGGAGACGCTTGGCACGCTCGGAGCGCCGGCGCTTGTTCTCTATGCAGGTTCAATCGCCTGGGTGATCGCCTATGACACGATCTATGCGCATCAGGACCGCGATGACGATGCGCTGATCGGCGTGAAGTCGACCGCGCTGCTGTTCGGCGAGAACACGCAGATGATGTTGACGCTGTTCTACGCGCTGGCGGTGCTGCTAATCGGCGTATCGATCAGGTTGAGCGGCGGCGGCTGGCTGGCCTATGCGGGGCTCCTCGCGTTCACCGCGCATCTCGTCTGGCAGATCCGCAGTATCCGCATCGATGATCCGGCGCTCTGCCGCCGGCTATTCTATTCGAACCGCGATGCGGGATCGCTGTTGTTTGCGGGGCTGGTCGCCGACGCACTGGTGCGGGCGGCCTGACGCTCAATTCCGGGCGATGATCTCGCGCTCGTCGCGATAGATGCGCATCATGGCCAGCAGCCCGCCGATCTTGCGGCGCATCAGGATCGAGGGACGGCGCCGCTTGATCGCATTGCGGCGACGGCGGCGCGGTGCGGGTTCGACCGCAGACGGAGTGTCCTGGTCGGACAGTTGCGGCAGCGCCAGCGTTTCCGACCAGATGCGCCAGTCGGTCTCGACGTCTTCGTCGCCGACGGCAAGCGGTACCGACAGCGACGGATCGCGATGCTTGAGGATCAGCGTCGGCGCGCCTTCGATGGTGCGCAACGCGACGCCGAGAAAATCGGAGATGCGCAGATTGATCGCCATGCGCATGCCGTGCACGGCGCGGCGGAGCGTGACGCGATCGCGATCGAGCTCGATTCGGCGCACGCCGCCGTCGGCGCGTGTATCGCGCGCTTCGAAACTTGCCGGAAGTGAGAGAGGGTCGAGCCGCTCGACGCGGCTCGACCCGGCGGGATTGACCCCGCTTGTTGTTTGACGCCTCACGGCTTTTAGCTCCCCCGCCGGGATTTGTTCCCGGTCGATGGGGCCACCTTGCCAGACGCGCGGCCGAAACCGCTTAAGAAGGCTGGTTAAGAGACTCTACCTTGATCGCATACTTGACGAGTCCTTGCCGAGTTCCTGAAAAAGCCGTTATGTACAAGATGAATCGTGCTTGAAGCCTCGCTGAATCAGGCACATCTCCTTATCTGTTGCGTTTCACGCTCAACTTTCAGGGCTAAGCCAGGACCAAGTAGTGTCTCAATCCACTCTCGCTGCAGCCAAACGTTCGGCCGAAAAATCCAAAGACCTGCTCGATCAGTCGGCGCTGATCGAGCTCGCGCAGCGCCTGGTCGAGGCGGCCAAGCAGGCCGGCGCGGACGCGGCCGACGCGATCGCCGTGCGCGGCGTGTCGCAGAGCGTCGAAATCCGCGACGGCAATGTCGAGGAGTCCGAGCGCGCCGAAGGCGATGACATCGGCTTGCGCGTGCTGATCGGGCACAAGCAGGCCGTGGTCTCGACCAACGATATCAAGGCCGACGTGGCGACGCTCGCCGAGCGCGTGGTCGCCATGGCGCGCATCGCGCCGGAGGACAAGTACGCCGGCCTTGCGGATCCTTCACTGCTGGCGAAGGAGTTTCCGGAGTTGGACCTGCTCGATCCCGACGTTCCCCCGGTCGAAGAGCTGGAACGGCGGGCACGCACGGCCGAAGCTGCGGGCCTTGCGGTGAAGGGCGTCACCAAATCCGGCGGGGCTTCGGCGTCCGCAGGGATTGGCGGCATGGTGCTGGTGACCAGCACGGGCTTCTGCGGCGCGTATCTGCGTTCGAGCCAGGGTATCTCGATGACCGCGATCGCCGGTGAAGGCACCGGCATGGAGCGCGACTACGATTTTTCGACCGCGATCCACGCGTCCGATCTCGCGTCGCCCGAGAGCGTCGGCAAGACCGCGGCCGAACGTACCGTGGCGCGCATCAATCCGCGCAAGGTCGCAACCTGCAAGGTGCCGATCGTGTTCGATCCGCGCGTGGCGAGCTCGTTGATCGGCCACTTGATGGGGTCCATCAATGGCGCCTCCATCGCCCGCAAGACCAGCTTCCTGAAGGACAAGATGGGCGAACAGCTGTTCGACGCAAGCGTCAGCATCGTCGATGACCCGTTGCGCGTGCGCGGCCTGCGCTCGCAGCCATTCGACGCCGAGGGCGTGACGGTCAAACCGCTCTCGTTCATCGAGAACGGCGTGCTGACCTCCTGGGTGCTGGATTCGTCGACCGCGCGCGAGCTCGGCTTCGTCACCAACGGCCGGGCGCATCGCGGCGTGTCGTCATCGCCGTCGCCGGGCGCTTACAACCTGCACATGACGCCGGGCAAGGCGACGCCGGCCGGGCTGATGAGCGACATCAAGGAAGGCTTTTACGTCACCGACCTGATCGGGTCGGGCGTCAACGGCGTGACCGGCGACTACAGCCGCGGTGCCAGCGGCTTCTGGATCGAGAACGGCAAGCGCAGCTACCCCGTCAGCGAGGTGACCATCGCCGGAAATCTGATCGACATGTTCCAGGCACTCGTTCCCGCGAACGATCTGGAATTCCGTTTCGCCACCAATGCGCCGACCGTGCGCGTGGAGGGTCTCACTGTTGGCGGCCGATGACGCCGACCGCGTGGCGTTGCGCGATCATCTCGCTTTGGCCGTGCGCGAAGCCGGCGCGGTGGCGCTGCGAACCTTTCGCCGCCA
>Ga0075365_10001565_pt1 | contig 10491 bp, 11 predicted proteins | sample EndMetdeltDD1765_FD_71387 | JGI IMG/M metagenome (GOLD analysis project Ga0075365, IMG submission 71387) | Populus endosphere microbial communities from Tennessee, USA - Endosphere MetaG P. deltoides DD176-5 | ecosystem: Host-associated > Plants > Roots > Endosphere | place: USA: Tennessee... | reverse complement strand
ACCTGGCCGGCGGCGCTGGTCACGGTCCCCACCTCGCGACCGTTCACCACCAGCGTGTCGCCCACCTGCGCCTGCCCCGAGATCCGGCGCAGCTTCGTCGGCACGCGGTCGCCGCGGGCGTCGATGCGGGCCACCAGCTCCTGGCCCGTGTAGCAGCCCTTGGTGAACGAGACCGATCGGTCGACGATGCCGGCGGCGGCCGGGATGGTGGACTCGTCGAGCTCCCGTCCGAGGCGGGGCACACCCTCGGCGATGCGGCGCTCCTCGAGCTCGCCGTCGTCGAGACCGCCCGTCGCACCGAGCAGGGCGACCATGCCGTCGAGCTCGGAGACGGCCGGCCACGCACCCTCGGGCACCTCGGGCCCGGGTGCGACGTGCACGGCGACGGGCCACTGCTCGAGCCGAAGGGTCGCCTTGGTCCGCAGCAGGAAGCGGCGAAGGCGGGCTTCGACCCGCTCGCCCCACCCCGCCTCGACGTCGAGGGCGTAGGACTCGTCGCCGGTGCGGGTGACGCGCAGCCAGGCGTCGACCTTCCCCTGCGGTTGCAGGAGCAGCGAGAACGCGGAGTCGCCGACCTCGAGCGCGGCGACGTCCTGGCTCAGCTGACCCTGCAGGTAGTCGCGCGCGTCGGGTCCCTCGACGAGGACGACGTCGCGGATCACGGCCCCGACCGCTTGGCCGTCATGCGCCGGGCTGCCGGCACCGCAGCCAGGAGGGCGGCGGCCTTGTTGCGGCACTCCAGGTCTTCGTCGTCGGGATCACTGTCGGCCACGATGCCCGCTCCGGCCTGGACCGACGCCTTCCCGTTGGCGACGACCATGGTGCGGATGGCGATGGCGGTGTCGAGGTTGCCCGAGAAGTCGACGTAGCCGACGGTGCCGGCATAGGGCCCGCGCTTGGTGGGCTCGAGCTCGTCGATGATCTCCATCGCCCGCACCTTGGGCGCGCCGGAGACCGTGCCGGCGGGCAGCGTGGCCCGCAGCACGTCGACCGGGCCCCTGTCACCGACGAGGTCGCCCGACACCTGCGAGGTGAGGTGCATGACGTGGCTGTAGCGCTCCAGCGTCATCAGCTCGTCGACGTGCACCGAGCCGAACTCGACGACACGTCCAACGTCGTTGCGGGCCAGGTCGACGAGCATCACGTGCTCGGCCCGCTCCTTGGGGTGCTCGATCAGCTCGGCGGCCAGCTTGCGGTCGTGCTCCTCGGTGGTGCCGCGCTTGCGGGTGCCGGCGATCGGGCGGGAGATCACCCTGTTGCCGAGCAGCTGCACCATCGGCTCCGGCGACGAGCCCACGAGCGTCACCTCGGGGTGGCGCAGGAAGTACATGTACGGGCTCGGGTTCACCTGTCGCAGCACCCGGTAGACGTCGAACGGATCGGCGTCGAGGTCGAGCTCGAAGCGCTGGGCCAGCACGACCTGGAAGATGTCGCCGGCGAGGATGTGCTCCTTCGCCACCTCCACAGCTCGCTGGTAGGCACCGTCGCCCATGCTCGAACGCACCTCGGGCAGCTCGTCGTCGCCGTTCGGCGGGTCGATCATCGGCTCGTCGATGCTGCGGGCCCCGGCGGCGGCGAGCTCGTCGAGACGGGCGACCGCGTCGTCGTAGGCCTGGTCGACGTCGACGCCCTCGGTGACCCAGGCGTTGGCGATGAGGACGGCGCGCTGGCGGAGGTGGTCGTAGGCGGCCAGCTCGCTGATCACCGAGAACACGGCGTCGGGCACGTGCTGGTGGTCGGTCGGCACGTCGGGCAGGTGCTCGACCTCACGCACGACGTCGTAGCCCCAGTAGCCGAGCACGCCGCTGTGCAGGGGCGGCAGCTCGTCGAGGGTCGGTGCCCGGTAGACCCGCAGGACGTCCTCGAGGGCGGCGAGGATGCCCTCGTCGAGCCGGATCGACGGATCGACCCGGGCATCGACCTCGACCTTGCCGTCGCGGGCCACGAACGTGACCGCCGGGCGACGGCCGACGAACGACCAGCGACCCCAGCGCTCGCCGTGCTCGACCGACTCGAGCAGGAAGCCCGGCTCGTCGCCGACGATGCGGAGGAAGGCGGCGACGGGCGTCGTCAGGTCGGCGAGCACCTCGCGCCAGACGGGGACGACGGTGTGCTCCCGGGCGAGGGCCCGGAACTCCTCCCTAGTCGGTCGCAGCACTGCCGAAGGCCCGGAAGAAGCAGCTGTGCGCACCGGTGTGGCACGCGCCGGCACCTTCCTGCTCGACCACGAACAGCAGGGTGTCGCCGTCGCAGTCGTAGTACGCCTCGCGGATCCACTGCCGGTCGCCCGACGTGTCGCCCTTGGCCCAGCGCTCCTGGCGCGAACGGCTCCAGAACACTGTGCGGCCCGATTCGAGGCTCTCGCGCAGGGTCTCGGCGTTCATCCACGCCATCATCAGCACGTCGCCGGTGCCCTGTTCCTGGACGATGGCGGCGACGAGGCCGTCGGCGTTGTAGGTGACCGTGGCGAGCTGCTCGTCGGTCGCGTCGATGGGGGTGGTGAGCGACATCGTCGCCATCGTAGGGCGGCGACCCATGGGGCTCCGCCTCGTTTGCTCAGGCGAGCGGCGGCGCACCGACGTACGACGCACGGGGTCGGAACCGGAAGGGCCGCTCGTACTCCTCGGCGGCGTGGGCGAGCCACCCGGCGGTGCGGGCGATGGCGAAGATCGCCTCGCCGGCGCCGTCGATCATGTCGTGGTCGACGGCGAGGGCGGCCAGGGCCAGGTCGACGTTGGGCCGCTCGCTGGCCCGGACCGCCCGGGAGACCGGGGTGTCGGGCAGCAGCTCGAGCAACGCCGTGGAGCGCGGGTCGTCGCCCTCGTAGACGATGTGGCCGCACCACCGGCTCAGGTCGGCGTCGCCCCGCCTGAGCGCCTCCACGGCGTGGGTGCTCTCGGCGCCGTGGAGCACCCCGCTGTGGGCGGCGAGGCCGGCGAGGACGCATGCCGCGGGCGACGCCCACGCCGACGCGGCGACGCGTGCCGCCACCGTCGACACCGCCATCTCGTGGTCGGCGAGCAGGACGAGCGCGGCCTCGAGGAGCGCCAGCCGGTCGGAGGTGGCAGCGCCCGCGGTGAGCCGGGGCCACAGCTGCGCGGCGATCGAGCTGTCGTCGGTGGCGCGTCCGACTCGGGGCAGGGCGGCGACGAGGGCCGGGATCAGCGCCCGCCCGGTCGTGGCGACCGCGTCGACCGACTGCTCGGCGACGGTGCCCAGGGCCGCGGCGGCGACCCGGAGGCGGTCGGCGGGTCGGTCGCCGACGGCGGCCGCGGCGAGCGCCACCCAGTCGCTCGGTGCCTCCCAGCGCGGCGGGTCCTCGTCCTTGCCCGACCAGAGCCACTCGGCCGTCCGCTCGAACGACCACGAGCCGGCGATGGCCCGCACGTCGACGCCGCGGTAGTAGAGGGCACCGCGCCGGTCGAGGAGGGTGACCTCGGTGTCGATGAGCACCTCGAGCTTGCCGGCGCGGGTCGAACGGCGGCCGCGAGCGGCGAGATCGTCGAGCTCCCGCACGTCGAAGAAGCTGCGGCGACCCTCCCGGCGGGGCGTGAGCCGGCCCCGGCTCACGTAGGCGTAGAGCGTCTGGGGGCGCACCCCCAGGCGCTCGCACGCCTCTTCGCTCGAGACCCAGGTCGACATGTTGATCTGGTCAACGTTGACCAAGAGCGGGCCCGGGCGCAAGGTCGAATGGTGAACGACCCACGGAAGAAGGTGGCGACCGACCTCCGCCGCCAGTCGCAGATCACGTCCTGCCCGCTGACCGCCGGCCTGTGCGCCCGGGCCGCCGCCGACGTCGACGCCGGGGGCCCGCTGTGGGACGCCCTGCGACCGCATGCCCACCTGCCGTCCGACGCCATCCTGCCGCTGCGCCTCGCCGGCGCCGCCCACCGGGTGGCCCTCGCCGGCGACGCGCCTTCCTACGCCGCCCACCTGCCGACCTGCGGCGGCGACGGCGACCTCGACGGGGCCTGGCGCGCGCTGCGGGCGCTGGCCGCCGACGGGGCGCTGGCCGCCGGGCTCGAGCACCCGGTGCAGACGAACGAGCCGGGTCGGCTCCGTGCCCTGCGCCCGGCCTTCACCGCCGTCCAGGCCGAGACCGGTCTGCCGCTGCGCCTCCTCGAGGTGGGCGCGAGTGCAGGCCTGCTGCTGCGCCGCCCCGAGGGCATCGAGGTGATCGCCCGGCGCGGTTGCGACGCCAACCCGCTCGACCCGCGCTCGTCGACCGACCGACGGCTGCTCCAGTCGTTCGTGTGGGCCAGCCAGGTCGAGCGGTTCGAGAACCTCACTCGGGCGCTCGACGACGCCGCGCTCGACCCGGCCACCGTCGACCGGGCCGACGCCGGCGAGTGGGTGGCGGCCCAACTGGCCGGCCGCCGGGAAGGTCGGGCCACCGTCGTGTTCCACTCGGTCGTGTGGCAGTACCTCGCCCTCGACACGCGGCGCGAGATCGACCTGGCGCTGGAGCGGGCGGCCCGGCGCGCAACCGTCGACGCGCCGCTCGCCTACGTGCGCTTCGAACCCGTCGGCGACCACGCCGAGACGTGGCTGCGCACCTGGCCCGGCGGCCGCGACCGCCTCGTCGCCCGCTCCGGCTACCACGGCCAGGACCTCGAGCTCGCGGCCTGACCCCCCGGTCCCCCACCTTGTTCGCGACTCATGGTCGCTGTGACCTTCGATCGCGAAGAATCGGGGCGTCGGGCTAGAGGTAGAGGCCAGTGCTCCCGGCGTCGCCGAAGCGGGCCCCGGCGACGGCGTGGATGTCGCGCTCGCGGAGGATGAGGTAGTCGTCGCCGCGGACCTCGACCTCGAAGCGGTCCTCGGGGTTGAAGAGGACCAGATCGCCCTCCTCGATGAGGCGGACGTTGGGGCCGGTGGCGACGACCTCCGCCCACGAGAGGCGCTTGCCCATCACCGCGGTGGCCGGGATGAGGATCCCGGAGCGGGAGCGCCGCTCCCCCTCCGACGCCGGGATCTGCACCAGCACCCGGTCGTTCAGCATCTTGATCGGCTGCTTGTCGTCCGGCGGGGGCATCGCCTCGACCGTACCGTCAGACCGGGCGGACGCGAACCCCGGCCGCAGCCATCACCTGCTTGGCCTCGGCGACGGTGTGCTCGCCGAAGTGGAAGATCGACGCGGCGAGCACGGCGTCGGCGCCGCCTTCGGTCACCCCCTCGGTGAGGTGGTCGAGCGTGCCCACGCCACCGCTGGCGATGACGGGGATGCCGACGGCATCGGCAACAGCGCGGGTGAGCTCCAGGTCGAAGCCGTCGCGGGTTCCGTCGCGGTCCATCGAGGTGAGCAGGATCTCGCCTGCGCCCAGGCGCTCGGCGATCACCGCCCACGTCACCGCCTCCAGGCCAGCCGGGTTGCGCCCGCCGTGGGTGTGCACCTCGAACCCCTTCGCCGTGCGCCGGGCGTCGATGGCGACGACCACGCACTGGGCCCCGAACACCTCGGCGATCTCGGCGATGACCGCGGGGCGCTGGATCGCCGCGGTGTTGACGCCCACCTTGTCGGCGCCGGCGCGCAGCAGGCGGCGGGCGTCCTCGACCGTGCGCACGCCGCCGCCGACGGTCAGCGGGATGAACACCTGCTCGGCCGTGCGGCGCACGACGTCGACGATCGTCTCGCGGTCGTCGGACGACGCGGTGATGTCGAGGAAGACGAGCTCGTCGGCGCCCTCGGCGTCGTAGCGCGCCGCCAGCTCGACGGGATCACCGGCGTCGCGCAGGTCGACGAAGTTCACGCCCTTGACGACGCGACCAGCGTCGACGTCGAGGCACGGGATGACACGCGCGTTGGTCATGCTCACGCCATCCCCACCAGGTCGAGCATGTCGTCGGTCCAGTAGTCGAGCTGGCCCTCGGGCATCAGGAGCACACGCTGCGGTTGGAGCTCGCGGACGAAGTCGGGGTCGTGCGACACGAGCACCATCGAACCCGACCAACCCGACAGCGCGTCGGCGACGGCGGTGCGCGACGGCGGGTCGAGGTTGTTGGTGGGCTCGTCGAGCAGGAGCAGGTTGCGGCGACCGGCGGTGAGCATGGCGAGCGACAGCTTCGTCTTCTCGCCACCGGAGAGCGTGCTCGCGTCCTGGAAGGCCTTGTCGCCGACGAGGCCGTACATGCCGAGCAGGCCGCGCAGCTGGTCGAGGGGAAGGTCGGCCGACTCCTGCATGTGGGTCAGCAGGTCGACGCCGACGCGCACGTTCTCGTGCTCCTGTGCGTAGTACCCGACCGACACGCCGATGCCGAAGTGCGTGGTACCGGTGTCGGGTTCGGACTCGCCGGCGAGGATGCGCAGCAGCGACGTCTTGCCCGCGCCGTTCAGGCCCATGACCATGAGCCGCTCGCCACGCCCGAGGTCGAACGAGACGTCGGTGAAGATCGGCGGGCCGCCATACGACTTGGCCAGCTTGTCGACCTCGAGCACGACCCGCCCGGCGTGCGGCGGGTCGGGCAGCTTGACCGCCATCGCCTTCTTGTCCTTCTGCACGGACACGCCGTCGCGTTGGATGCGGGCGATGCGCTTCTCGATCTGGTGCGCCTGCGCCGCCTTGGTGGCCTTGGCACCGAAGCGGTCGACGAACGTCTGCAGGCGCTTCACCTCGGCTTCCTGGGCAGCCGCGACCTTGCGCAGTCGCACCTCATCCGCGGCGCGCGCCTTCTGGTATTGGCTGTAGGTGCCCTTGTACTCGACCATGTGGCCCTCGTCGAGGTGCAGCACGCGCGTGATCGCCTCGTCGAGGAGGTCGAGGTCGTGCGAGACGACGAGCAGCGCGCCGCGGTACTGGCGGAGGAAGCCCATGAGCCAGTGCTTGGCGTCGGTGTCGAGGTGGTTGGTCGGCTCGTCGAGGATCAGCACGTCACTGCCGGCGAACAGGATGCGGCTCAGCTCGACCCGTCGACGCTCGCCACCCGAGAGGACCTTGAGGGGGAGGTCGAGGCGATCGGCGCCCAGCCCGAGCCCGTTCGCGATCCTGCGGACCTCGGCCTCGGCCGCGTAGCCACCCTGGCGCTCGTACTCGTCGTGGGCCTTGCCGAGCCGGGCGATGTTGCGCTCGTTCGGGTCCTCCTCGACGCGCAGGCGCAACTTCTCCATGCGCTCGACCAGCTCGTCGAGGCCGCGGCCCGACAGCACGTGGTCGAGCGCTCGCCGTTCGGCTGCCTCCGGCTTCGTGCGCGGGTCCTGGTCGAGGTAGCCGAACTGACCGGTGATCGAGATGGCGCCGCCGTGGGGCGGGTTCTGGCCGGCGAGAACGCGGATGAGACTGGTCTTGCCCGCGCCGTTGCGCCCGACGAGGCCCGCCTTGTCGCCGGCGCGGATGGTGAACGACGCCTCGACCAGGGTCAGGCGCCCACCCACCTCCACCGAGAGGTTGCGGACCTGGAGCATCAGGCCAGTGTGGCAGTGCCCATGGTCTCGCTCCGCAGGCTTTGCTCGACGCCGCCTGCTCGCTGGCGCTCCCGACGGCGGTCGTTCGTCACCCTGCGAGCGCAGTCAATGCATCGGCGATGGTGAAGGCTCTTTCGTAGAGCGCCTTGCCGACGATCACGCCCTGCAGACCGTCGAGGGCGCTCAGCTGTCGCAGGTGCTCGAGGGTGCCGACGCCGCCGCTGGCGATGATGGGGACCTGCGTGGCCTCGAGGAGTGCTGCGTAGCCCTCGACGTCGGGGCCGACGAGCGCGCCGTCGCGGGAGATGTCGGTGACGACGAACGCAGCGACGTGGTCGCCCTCGAGCTCGCGCACCAGGTCGAGCAGCTGCTTGTTGCTGCTGTCCTCCCATCCACGGACCTTGACCTCGCCGGCCCAGTGGTCGAGCCCGACCGCGACCTGGCCGGGGTACTGCTCGCCGAGGGTCCGCACCAGCCTCGGGTCGTCGACCGCCGCGCTGCCGAGGACGACACGCTGCACACCGGCGTCGAGGAGGCTGCCGTCGCGCACGCCGCCGCCGGTCTGGACCGGGATGCCGGCGTGTTGGGCGAGGGCGATGACGAGGTCCTTGTTGGAGCCGTCGCGCCTCGACGCATCGAGATCGACGACGTGGACCCAGCGGGCGCCCTGGTCCTTGAAGCTGCGAGCCACGGCCAGCGGGTCGTCGCCGTAGACGGTCTCCTGGTCGAAGTCGCCCTGGAACAGGCGCACGCAGCGCCCGTGGCGCAGGTCGATGGCGGGATACAGCTCCATGTCGGCAGCCATGGTGGCAGAGGGGTACTGCCGTGCTGCCATCGCAGATGCACGGGGGTCGCGACCGGGAGCATCTCCCGGCTCGTCTGCTCTCGCCTCCTCAGGGCTCAAGGGAACGGGGGCGAGCGCCGATTGATCCCCGTGCCCCTGGACACGACCACTGACGAGCGCGACCTTCGGGAGATCGTCGGCGCCGCGCCCGAGACCTCCACTCCTCGCCGCAGCCGGCGCTGGCGGCGCCGGACCGTCCTCGGCATCGGCGTCGTCCTCGTCGTCCTCCTCGCCGGCGGCGGGGCGTGGTACGTCTTCGGCCGCGAGCGAGCGCGCTCGGTCTCGACCGAGGATGCGCTGTCGTCGTTCCGCAAGAACGGCGCCACCGCGGCCGACGCGGAGGGGCGAGCGCTGCTCGGCGTCTACCCCGCGACGGCGACCGGCTCCGAGTCCATCGGCATCCCTGGGTTCGACGAGTCGTTCGGGCCCAAGGCGCCGGTGACGGTGACCCAAGGCGACGGCGGCTGCTTCGCGTACCGCGCCGATCTCAACAGCCATCACTGGCGCACGTGGACGTTCTGCCCCACCGACGCCGCGACGTTCGCGCTGACCAAGTTCGAGAGCTGGACGGCGCGCAAGGCCCCGGGGCTCAACATCGACAGCCTCACGACTTCCACCTGCCGGACCCCCCTCGAGTTCGTCTGGCGATCGGCCACCGCCGGCGATACCCGCGATGGCGTCTGCGCCGGCACCACTGATTCCGACCCCGCCGTGACCAACGACGCCGGGACCTTCACGGTCGTTGGAACGAGCCGCATGCGCGTCGGCGACGAGACGATCGACGTCGTGCACGCTCGAACGACCGACGTCTTCACCGGCGCGCAGACGGGCACCGAACGCGACGAGTGGTGGCTCGATGCGCGCACTGGCCTTCCGGTCAAGATCACGTTCGACCTCAGCCTCGAGGGCGGCCCCTCCGACTACTCGGAGCACGGCACGCTCGTGCTCACGAGCACCCACGCTGCTCGCTGAGCGGCGCCGCGCATCCGGTTCTGCCGAGTTGATTGACCCCTGCCGGTTCGGGCACGAAGCTCGGGCGCGTGACTGCCGCTGACGTCGACGACTACCTCGGGTCCGTCGACGAACCGAAGCGGTCGACGCTCGAGGCGGTCCGGCGGACGATCCGCGAGATCGTGCCGGACGCCCAGGAGTGCATCTCGTACGGCATGCCCGCCTACCGGGTCGAGGGGAAGGTCGTCGCCGGCTTCGCCGCCTTCACGCGACACCTCAGCTACCTGCCTCACAGCGGGTCGGTCTTCCCGGAACTGGCCGACGACCTGGCCGCCTATCAGTACTCGAGTGGCTCGCTGCGGTTCGCCGTCGACACGCCGCTGCCCCGACCACTGATCGAGAAGCTCATCGCCGTCCGCATGCGCCAGCTCGGGATGGGTTGACGCTCGCCCCATAGCCTGAACCGATGGCCTCGAAGGCGGACGAGAGCGCGACTCGCAGCAAGCGCCTCGGCCTGCTGACCGGTGCCGCGATCGCAGCCGCCGGTGTCGCGATCAGCCTCGTCGGCGGCTTGCTCGGCCAGCGACGCATGCGCCGGTCGCGCTAGGAGCGCAGCAGTCCGATGACGGTCGCCAGCAGCACGACGGCGCCGAGGACCCGCCGGAACGGGCTGTCGCCGCGCGCGATCTCCAACCCGGCCCAGACGACGAGGCTCACCGTGCCGACGATCGACACGAGCGCGCCGAAGGTTCCGTGCGGTCGGAACACAAGCCGCGTCGCCGTCGCCGCGAGGAAGACCCACAGCGGGAGGTTCGGCATCTGGACCACGACGACGTCGCCGGTCCGCGGGTTGCGGAAGAAGCGGGAGGCAGCAGTCGTGGGCATGGGAACGTCTACCCCGCCCTCCCGAGGACACGCATCGAGGGGTGGCGGTCGGGGTCGTCGAGGAGGAGGATGGAGGTCCCAGGGCTCACCAGCATCGGGAGGCAGCCATGGCGAGGTACCTGATCATCGCGTCGTACAACGCCGAGGGCATGCAGGGGGTGATCGCCCACGGGGGCACGGCCCGGCAGGAGGCGGTCGAGAAGATGCTGTCGGACCTCGGCGGCACCGTGGAGAGCTTCTACTTCGCGTTCGGCGAAGGCGACGCCTACGTCACCGTCGAGCTGCCCGACAACACGACCGCGGCGGCCGTGGGCATGAGGGTCGCCGCCAGCGGCATGGTGTCGTGCAAGACGATCGTGCTCCTGACCCCGGCCGAGATCGACCGGGCGGCCCAGACCTCGGTCGGCTACCA
>Ga0075365_10001564_pt1 | contig 10493 bp, 5 predicted proteins | sample EndMetdeltDD1765_FD_71387 | JGI IMG/M metagenome (GOLD analysis project Ga0075365, IMG submission 71387) | Populus endosphere microbial communities from Tennessee, USA - Endosphere MetaG P. deltoides DD176-5 | ecosystem: Host-associated > Plants > Roots > Endosphere | place: USA: Tennessee... | reverse complement strand
GTTGTAGAGGTCGCCGGTGAGCACGTTGGCGAGCGCATTGCCGGAGCCGGCACTGTCGGCGAAGCCCTGCAATGTCAGGTTTTCGACCTCGGCGGTCAGCGTATAGCTGATGCTGGAAACGACCGTGTCGGTACCCTCGCTGGCATTCTCCATCACCACGTCGCTGGCGTTGTCGACGAAATACATATCGTTGCCCACGCCGCCATTCATGGTGTCGGCCCCGGTGCCTCCGTCGAGACTGTCGGCGCCGGTACCGCCGTTGAGAACATCATCGCCTCCGAGGCCCGGCAGAATGTCGTCGGCACTCGTTCCGTTGACGGTCTCGCCGTTGTCGGTGGCGATGGTGACGAGCTGGCCGCGAATCTCGCCGCCGGGGTTGGCGCCCGTGTGAATGTTCACGTAAAACGGCACGTCAGCACCGAGCACAGCGGCCGCGAACGTGGGGGCGAAGCCCGTGATCGGCTGAGCGTCCGTGGTCTCCCAATTGCTGGTCACCGTCCGCGATCCATCCGCAAGCACGCCGGACACGGCGAAATCGTCGGCATCGCCGCCACTGGGCCAGTCGAGGATGATACCGCCATTGACGCCGCGCGCCGCGTTGTGGATGTGCACGCCGTTGACGTCATCGAGAAGGCTTGGCGTCTCCGAAGCCTGGGACAGCAAAGGACCCCAGTCCAAGCCATGGACGTTGAAAGTGATGCGCATACTTGTCGTGGTGCTGTCGAAAATCGCCGTTCCGAGGCCGAACGCCGCGGTGGCAACGATCGGAACCTGTTGAAGGCCATCGAGGGAAATGCGGAAAGCTCTCGACATGACGTGTCCTCCGGTCCGGCAAGGGTTAAGCTACGTCGCATCCTTCTGCGCGGCATTTGCCGCCGCGGACGCTCGAGGCATACACCCCCGCCCCCCGGCAAGAGCTACCAGAGCCAGAGCGCCGATTGGTCTCACAGCACGCAACTGATGGGTACAACTCAGACAAGCTGACAAACACCGATACCCGCGAATTATTCCACTGGCATTGCAAAAGTTATGGTGGCTAATCGCCGGCTGGTTGAGGCGAGGTTCCTATCTGCTGCCGCAGCAAAAACCGATGTCGGCGATACTCTGCCGTGCAAAGCAGCAGCGGAAAGCGTCCGAGGGCACAAGGCGGGTTTCGGGTTCAACGCGCAACAAGCGGCACATGACACTCTCGCACCGATGCACTGGTCATTTGCACTGCCACAGAACTGAAGGCGATCTGATCCTCAATCGCATCCTCGCTGCAGCGATCCGGCGCGGACCCTCCCGTAAACTTCGGCGTTCGCTTGAGCGTCCAAAGCATCGACGCGCATCTGGCCCGGTACAACAGGCGCGCCGAGTGGACCGCCGCAAACGCCGAGTTGGCTTTGCAGATCACCAGTGCGGCACAGCGCCTGACACCAGAAGCTGCCGGGCCGAGGCCACTTGCCATTAGGCTCGGCTGGCCCGCTTGCGCCGCGCCGCTTGCGTTGACCGTCATCGGGCCGTTGGATATCTTCCCGACCTAAATTCCGAAACCAATCCGTCGAAGCGAGTACCCCCATTGGATTATGCGATCGCCGCAGCTACCGATCGCGAGTCGCTGACCAGTTTCGATTGCCGCCGCTTTGCACTCGCCTTGCTTGGATGCGTCGCTGTTTCGCCCATCTTGGTCGCCGCGTTCATCATCGCGGTCGACCCCTATTACGTATTCGGGTCCCCGAGCTGGCCCGGCATCAACGCGGTGCGTCCGTACTATGAAACCAACATATTCGCCGCAAAACCGTACCAGGTGCGACGGATTGCGCCGGCGGCCGTTGCACTGGGCAGCTCCCGGGTCGAGGTCGGTCTCGATCCGCGACATCCCGGCTGGGTCGACTCGCACAGCTTCAATTTCGGCCTTCCCGGAAGCACCAGCTACGAGGTCATGCTGGCCTTTCTCCATGCGCAGGCCGCCGGGCAGCCGCTGAAGCAGGCGGTCATCGGCCTCGATTTCTTCGGCTTCAACATTTTCTTTCCTCGCGCGCGCGAGCAGCAGGCGGCCCTCTTTGCGCGCGACGGGGTTCGCACGTTCGCCGATTTTCTCGCGACCGATCTCGCCAACCGGCCGCGCGGCGATACCGTCGCGACGCACGCTCCAGGTCGCGCCGCCGAGCAGGCCCGGGACCAGAGCGCGGCCCCGCAACTCGGCGCCGAACCGTTCGACCCGCAGCCATGGAACGAAGCGGTTTATCTGGCGATCCATCCTGACGTTGCAGCCGCGGTTGCCCGCAAGCAGTTCAAGTCCGGTCATCAGCACTACCAGCTCGCTGGTCGGGCCGAGGGCCGCGAAAGCGGAACGGCTCCGAGCAACTGGAACGAGGCGCTCTATCTCAAGCTCCACCTCGACGTCGCCGCCGAGGTGCGGCGGGGCACGTTCGTGAGCGGCTATCACCACTATCTCGCCGCGGGGCGGGCCGAGGGCCGCGAAAGCGGAATGGCTCCGGGCAGTTGGAACGAGACGCTCTATCTCAAGCTCCATCCCGACGTCGCCGCCGAAGTGCGACGGGGCACGTTCGTGAGCGGCTTTCACCACTATCTCGCCGCCGGGCGGGCCGAGGGCCGCGAAAGCGGAATGTTTCCGAGCCGCTGGAACGAGGCACTCTACCTCAAGCTCCATCCCGACGTCGCCGCCGAGGTGCAACGGGGCACGTTCTTGAACGGCTATCACCACTATCTCGCCGCCGGGCGGGCCGAGGGCCGCGAAGGGGGCAGGCTGCCCAGCGATTGGAACGAGGCGATCTACCTGCGGATCAATCCGGACGCACAAGCCGAGGTCGCGCGCGGCACGTTTATCAACGGCTACCATCACTATCTTGCAGTTGGGCGCGCGGAGCAACGCGAAGGCGGCTCGATCCCTCCCGATTGGGATGAAGCAGGATACCTCCAGGTCAATCCGGATGTGGTACCTCGGATTGAACGGGGTGAATTTCCGAGCGGCTACCACCACTATCGCGCCGCGGGACGCGTCAAAGGCCTGCTGGGGGGATTCCAGCCGTCCGACTGGAACGAGGCCGGCTATATCGCGGCGAACCCCGAGGTCCGCGTGGAGATCGCGCTCGGCGCCTTTCGCACCGGCTACCTGCACTATGCCGCGCTCGGTCGAGAGCAAGGTCTGCTGGGCGGTTTCCCGCCCGCCGACATCATCGAAAGGCTGCGGCTGCACTGGCCGCTGCTGGACGAGACGCTAGTTCGCGTCAACGAGATGTTCCGCATAGTCGCCTCCCGGACGGCCTTGAAAGCTGCTCTCGCCACCATCCTGCGACAATCCATGCCTGCGCCTTTCGATGACGCGGGCGTGCGCCTGTTTCCCGGCCAGGACGAAACGCTGCGACGGCTGGGGGGAGCCGGAAACCTGATCCGCAGCGGGCTGAGCAGCGGAGCCTGGGGCCCTTGGCTGAAGCTGCCGAGGCTGATGTACTGCTTCACGAATGCGGATACCGGCATGACCATGTTCGATCCCTATCGGTTCATGCTGCGACGGGCCTACGCCGAAGGCACCGACGTTCGAATGTTCGTGACACCGGTGCATGCGGTGATCCGTACGCTGCAGCAGGCCCTTGGACTCGGCGAGCGATACGAGTTCTGGCTCAAAGAGCTGGTGCGCATCAACGAGCAGGAAGCGGCGCGCGCTGGCAGACAACCCTTCCCGCTGTGGGATTTCAGCGACCCCAACACCATCACGCGCGACCCGGTTCCTCTGGCCTCCGATCCCGGGCCCATGCAGTGGTACTGGGAGCATTCGCACTATCGCAAAGTCGCCGGCGACCTCATCCTCGACCGCATCTTCGACCACAGAGAGCCTGGGCGTCCGCTTCCGAGCGATTTCGGCGTTCGGTTGGCCGGCGGCAACGTCGGTGCCCACATCGCGCGCGCCAGGACCAACCTCGAGGCCTGGGCCTCGGCCAATTCCGATCTGGTCGCGCCGATCGTACGGGCCGCCCGCACGTCTAAAACGCACAGCCACCAAGCCGAGGCTACCTGCTGGTAGTCGCTCATCGAGCCTTGAATATTGTCCGGCCTTTCGAGGAACACATGCTGTCATTGCTGCGAGAATTTTGGATGTTTCTGCGAGTTCGAAAGAAGTACTGGCTGATTCCAATACTTATCGTGACGACCCTCTTCGGAGGATTGATCGCGCTGATGCACGGATCGGATATCGTCTCGTTCAGCTACCCGTTATTCTGAAGTCTCAGAACTCGAAATAGATGAATTGTGCCGGGCTCTCAGCCCCGACGGCGATCACCAGCACGAACCCCAAGAAGATGATGGAGCCGACTACGGCAGGAGGCAGCTTTTTCGCCATGATGCGAACGCGCCGCCCATCATCCCAAGGGTGAATCAAGAAGAAGGCCACGATCAGCACGGATTCGAACAGGTGGCTCGCGAGGAAGCCGGTGGCGTTCTCGAAGGAAGCTCCGCCCAGGCAGCCATGCAGCACCACAAAGGCGGTTGTCAGATCGCTGGCGCGGAAGAACACCCAGAGCAGCGCGACCACATGAAAGGTCACCAGAATCAACACCCATTTTGGCGGCTGCGCCCAGGGCGGCGAATGGCGGCGGAGCAGTTGGCTCGCGGCAACCCCGATGCCGTGCAGAACGCCCCAGATCAGGAACGTCCAGTTGGCGCCATGCCACATTCCTCCTATCGCCATGGTGACCAGCAGGTTGCGGATCGTCTTGCCGGTGCCCTCGCGGCTCCCGCCGAGCGGGATGTAGATGTAATCGCGCAGCCAATGCGACAACGTGATGTGCCATCGTCGCCAAAAATCGGCGATAGATGTTGCCAGATAGGGCCGTAGGAAGTTACCGGGTAACCGCACCCCGAGGATCAGAGCCGTGCCGAGCGCCATGTCGGTATAGCCGCTGAAGTCGCAGTAGATTTGCACCGCGAAGCCATAAAGCGCGAACAGATACTCGGCGGCGCCGAGCCCTGCCGGCTGGCCGTAGATCCCCGTGACCACGGCGCCGATCGGATCGGCAAAGATGGTCTTCTTGATCAGCCCCACCGTGAACAGCGCCAGGCCAGGCAACAGGTTGTGCCGCCGGATTGGCATCTGCCGCTCGAGCTGCGGGATCAGCTCATGCGGACGCAGGATCGGACCCGCGATCAGATGCGGGAAGAACAGCGTATATCCGAGCAGCCAGCGCGGAGTCGGCTGAAACTTGTATTTGCCGGTCGCGCTGTCCACCAGGTATGCGATCAGGGTGAAGGTTACGAACGAGATGCCAAGCGGCAACGCGACCGTGATGAGCTTGCCGTCCGACACGCCGAGCACGTCATTGACGATGAAATTGGTGTACTTGAAGACCAGCAGCGGCAGCAGCAACGCCACGACGCCGACGGCCAGGCGAGCGTATCGCCCTTCCGGACCAGCCGCGACGGTCCACCACGTCGTCACGAAGGCGAGCAGCACCAGCACGAAGGGCAGCCCGGTGAAAACCCAATTCCAGTAGCCGTAGAACACCGCACTGCCGGCGATCATCGTCCACAGCCGAAAGCGCGGCGGCGTGAGCCAGTGAACGACGAGATAGCAAGCGAAGAAGACGAAGAAGACCGGCGAGTTGAACAGCACCTAGCGCGTTCCTTTGGCTTCCCGCGCTTGCGCCAATACACCATAGATCGCGTCGGCCATCAGGGCATGGCCACGCGCGTTGGGATGCGGATCGCCCGGCATTGCCCAAATATCTTCGGGTCTCAACCCCTGGAACGCCGGCAGCAGATCGACATACGCAAAGCCGTTGTCGCGCGCCGCCTGTGCAAACACCTCGTGCACGAAGCCGAGAGGGTAGCGCGTCAGGTCGACGTGGACATCCGGCACCATAGCCAGGGTGACGCGGATATCATGCTCCCTGGCATATTTCGCGAGCTTGCCTAACTCCGCCTGCATCAAGGCCAGCGATGGCGAGCCCGGCGCGTAAACCCGTTTGTAGTGCTCGACGAGGCCATCGCTCGCCTTCGCCATCACGCGGGTCGCCGCGACCCAGGCTGTGAGCGCCAGTTGGCTGTTGCGCAGCAGGATATTCCCGCTGTCGCGCGTCAGTTCCTCACCATCACGCACGAACGCGAGGATGAGCAAGTCCGTCGGTTGCAATGGGGCAAGCCGCGTGAGGAAGCGTTCGACATACCGTTCCGCATTGTAGTTACCGACGCCGCCGTTGAGCACCTCGACGTGTTGGCCGTCGGCCTCGAACTTCTTTTCGAGAAAGCTCGAGACCACCTTGTCTTCGTCGACGCCCCATCCCAACGCGATGGAGCTACCCAGCATGAGAATGCGGCGCGTTCCCGGCGCCGGAGCATCGCTGACGGGCCCCCCGCGAAGGCCCCAGTTGTTGGTGCGGATATTCACCGACTGCAGGACCGCATGCGAATTGGCGATGTGCTCGTGGCCGAGGCGCGGATCGGCGCTCGGAAGCTTCAATTCGCGGCCGTAACGCCACATCTCCGTGTTGTAGTCGCGCATCGAGGCGTTCTTGAGCCGCACGATTCCCTCGGCCACTCCGAACGACAGCGTGAGCGCGACAACGAGGCTCAGGCTGGCGAAGAGAAATGCCTTCAGCCGAGTAGGTAGGCGCATCACTCTTCCCCTGACCCTCTTCGGCGAAGCTTCAGAGCTCAACGGCGCGCGCCGAGAGCGCCGAAAACTGCCCAGTCCGGTCGACTTTGCCCGACATTACGGCCTCAATCCGGCGCGGCAGGTACCACGGGGCCGTCGCCCAAGCCAGCGGAATTAGCCGTGGCGTGGAAAGGCGCCGGAGATGCGGCGCCATCGATCCAAGGGAGCCGCCTCCCGCGGGCTATTCCCGCGGCGTGTAGGTTCCAAGCCGGACCGGTCTTCCCTCGGCAGCCCCTGCCAGATAGTAATGCTGCAAGCCCGATTTGAACATGCCAGTCTCAACCGCGTATCGCACATCGCCGTGGGCGAAAAGGTAGCCTTCCTCGTCCCATCCTGAGAAGCCGCCACCGCGGCCTTCCTTCGCCCCCAATTTCCGGTAGTGCTCAAGGCCACTCTTGAACTCGCCGCGTGCGATCGCCTCGCGCACGTCGCCGTGGCGCCGGAGGTAGCTCTCCTCCACCCAGCGCGGGCGCAAGCCTTTCAGCCGTCCTTCGGCGCGGCCGACCTTGAGATAGTGGTCGAAGCCGCTGGCAAAACGGCCTCCCTCGACGGCGGCGGCCACATCGGGATTGTCGGTGAGATATTGTTTCTCGCTCCAACGCGGGAAACCGCCGTCGCGCCCCTGCATGAACCCGGCGCTGACATAGTGCGCATAGCCGTTGGGGAACTCGCCTTTGGCGACGAGCGGCGCAATGTCGGGATTGGCATCGAGATAGGCCTGGTCGTTCCAGTCGTGCGGTGTGCCTTCGATATGGGTGCGGCGCCAGTCCGGCAACTGCTTGCCGCGATAAAGCCGCGCCACGATCTCGTCCGACATCCGTGCAGCCATGATCTCGTTGCCCGGCATGGTAAGCCGGTTCGTCTCGCAACGCACATGTGCATTGTCCTCGAACACCTGCTCGTCCGTGAACATCAGCGACAGGTCGACGAAATTTAGAGTAGGATGCTTGGCGGCGGCCGCTGTGAGCTTCTCACGCAACGCGGGATAGACCACGTCGAGCCATTCGAGCAGACCCGGCGAGCGCCCTTTGACAATCTCGATGACCTCGCGGTCTTTGTCGCCGACGACCTTATGCTCGAGCGAAAGGTATGGCTGCAGAAAAGCAATGAAGATCGCACCCGAACCCGCCACCAGATAGGACATCGTGAGTTCGCTATCGATATAGGGGTCGAGCCGCTTCAACCACTTGGACGACGGATGCAGCGGATCCGCGGTCGTGATGGTCGGATCATTCGCCGCGATTTTCGGATCCGGCTTCTGCCCAGTCCGGGGATCGTAGAGATTGGCAATCTGATTCTGCATCGCGTGATAGAGGACGCCGGGAAAGTGCCGCGGCTGGTCGAGGTACATCCACCACGTTCCGCTTTGCACGATCAGCAGATCGTTTCCGCCGTTGAGCGTCATGACGACGTCAGGCTTGAACCGCATCCCCTCATGCGCAAGCGTCGCCAGCGAGACGCTGGAAAAGGCGCCGGGGACGGCCATGTTGATGACCTCCCATTCCTCGCCGGTGCGCAACTCGAGTGCGCGTGTGAGCGCTCCGCCCAAAGTCACGCCCTCCCGGCACCCCCAGCCCGAGAACGCGACGCTGTCGCCGAGCAGGATTGCCCGCTTGACATTCTTTGGCCGATCGAGGGCCGGCTCCGGTCCCCTCCATCCATATTTGTTGATCTTGACGAAGTGCATATTCCCGACCGAGTAGTCGTAGCCGGGAGTGTTCCGAAACCCCGCCCAGGGATGATAGGCGAAAGTCTGGTTCTGGTGATCGATGACGACCTCCGGCGTCGCCCACTTCGCCCATAGCCAGAAGCCGCCAGCAACAGCCAAGCCAAGCACAACCGTGATGCCGGTAATGAGGCACGTCGCCTCAATCGCCCGCGCGAAACGCTTCATCCGCGCGGCCAACTCAGGTCTGGGATAAGCAGTCCAGGGCAGGCCGGATTTGGACCGAGCTCGCTCCGGCAAAAAGCGTCTACGCCTGCCGGCGGCGGTCCGGCAAACTGCGCGAGGCCGATAAGAACAGCGATAACCAGTACGAGGCTGATGGCCAATCGCGAGAGCAGGCTCATCGCGCGACCCGTATCGTGCCTCGAAGGCGGGGAGCATCCGACCTGTTCTTGTTCGGCAGCCCCAAGCGTATACGTTTTCGCCAATTGCACAGACCCAGCATCTCCTGTCATCACGACCGTGCGCCGCTGCGCGTCACGCATGCTGCTACTCCCGCGACGTGTAGCCGCCGAGCCGAATCGGCCGGCCTTCGGCGGCCCCTGCTCTGTAGTAATGGTCGAGCCCCGACGTAAACGTTCCCCGTTGTACTTCATTGCGGACGTCGCCATGGGCGAAGAGGTAGCCATCCTCATCCCATCCGGAAAACCCACCATCTCGACCTTCTTTGGCTCCAGCTCTCGCATAGTGATCGAGGCCGCTCTTGAAATCGCCGCGCTCGATCGCTTGACGGACGTCGCCGTGCCGCCAGAGATAGCTCTCCTCCATCCATCGCGGCCGCAATCCCTTGAGCCGACCCTCGGCGAGTCCGGCTTGTAAATAGTGATCGAACCCAGATGCAAACCGTCCTTCCGCCACGGCGACCGCCACATCGGGATTGTCGGCGAGATACTTATTCTCGTTCCAGCTCGGAAAGCCGCTGTGCAGCCCCTGCAAGAATCCGATCCCGATGTAGTGCGCATAGCCATCGGGGAATTCGCCTTTTGCCACGAGCTTGGCGACGTCCGGATTGGCATCCAGATAGGCCTGATCGTTCCAATTGTGCGGCGCGCCTTCGACGTGCGTCGGACGCCAGTCGGGAAGTTCTTTTCCCGGATAAACCTGCCGAACGATTTGATCAGCCATGCGGGCCGCGATCATCTCATTGCCCGGCATGCTGAGCCCACCGTCCTCGCAACGCATATGCGCATGGTCTGCAAAAACCTGCTCATGAGTGAACATCAAAGACAAATCAATGAAGTCAAGCGACGGATGCTCCGCCGCCGCAGCAGCCATCTTCTCTCTCAGCGCGGGGTAGACCGTATCGAGCCAAGGCAGCAGAATTGGCATGCGGTCATTGATAGATCTGATCAAGGCTTTGTCGGGGTCACCGCCGGCAGCCTCGTGTTTGAGCGAGAGATAGGGCTGCAGAAAGGCAATGAACGGCACGCCTGCACCGGCCGCGATATAGGACATCGCGAGTTCATTGCTCACATAGGGATCGAGGCGCTCTAGGCCTTCCTGCGAAGGAACCATAGGACCGCCTCCGTCATGCGGGATGGCGGCTGCCGCCCGCGACGTTTGCAGATAGGCGTCCGTGTATTTCTTGATTCTCTTCAGCAGTTCCGAGCGCGACAACACTTTATCGAAAATCGTGGGCTGATCGTAACGGCCCGTTCTGGGATCATGAATTTTCTGAATCTTATCTTGGATCGTGTGATAGAGCACATGTTTGAAGGCATGCCGATCTTCACTGAGATAAATTTCATGAAAACGCGGCTCCAACACCAGAAGATCATTGGCGCCATTCAATGAAACGACAACATCCGGCTTGAATCGCATTCCCTCCAACGCGAGCACGGCGAGCGACATGCTGGAAAAGCCGCCCGGAACGGCGGTGTTGATGACCTCCCAATCTTCGCCGGTGCGCAACTCGAGTGCGCGCGTCAGAGCGCCACCCAGCGTTACTCCTTCGCGGCAATGCCAGCCCGAGAACGCGACGCTGTCGCCCAGCAGGATAGCCCGTTTGACATTCTTCGGCCGATCGATCGTTGGCTCCGGGCCCCTCCACCCGTATTTATTGATTTTTGCATACTTCAAATTGCCGACTTGATACAGGAATCCCGGGGTGTTGCG
>Ga0075365_10001563_pt1 | contig 10495 bp, 6 predicted proteins | sample EndMetdeltDD1765_FD_71387 | JGI IMG/M metagenome (GOLD analysis project Ga0075365, IMG submission 71387) | Populus endosphere microbial communities from Tennessee, USA - Endosphere MetaG P. deltoides DD176-5 | ecosystem: Host-associated > Plants > Roots > Endosphere | place: USA: Tennessee... | reverse complement strand
CTTCCGAACGACGCAACCGCGGAGACCCGCGCGTTTCAGGCCGAGGTCTCCGAGCTGCTGCGGTTGATGGTGCATTCGGTCTATTCCGAGACCGACATTTTCCTGCGCGAGCTGATCTCCAACGCCTCCGACGCCTGCGATCGGCTGCGCTACGAGGCGATCGCCAGGCCCGAGCTCACTGCGGACGGCGTCCCGTTTGCGATCCGCATCGCGCCCGACAGCGCCGCCAATACGATCACCGTCACGGACAACGGGATCGGCATGAGCCGGCAGGAATTGATAGACAATCTCGGCACCGTCGCCCGTTCCGGCACCCGCGCCTTCATCGGCAAGCTCGCCGAGGCGAAGGACGGCGCGGGCCTGATCGGTCAATTCGGCGTGGGCTTCTATTCGGCCTTCATGGTGGCGGAGCGCATCGAGGTCGTGAGCCGCCGCGCGGGGTCGCGCGAGACCTGGGCATGGACCTCGTCGGGGGGCGACGGCTTCGAGATCGCGCCGGCCAGCGAGGCGCAGGCGGCGCGCGTTCCGCGCGGCACCGCGATCGTGCTGCATCTGAAGGCCGACGCGAAGAAATATGTCGAGCCGCATGAGATCAGGCGGGTGGTCTCGACCTATTCGGATCACATCCTGTTTCCGATCGAGCTCGTCGAGGCGGGGGGCAAGTCGGAGCAGATCAACTCGGCGAGCGCGATATGGCAGCGGCCGAAGTCCGAGCTCAAGCCGGACGACTATGTCCAGGCCTACCGCACGATCGCACATGCCTTCGACGAGCCGGCGATGACACTGCATTACCGGGCGGAAGGCCGGCAGTCCTATGCCGTGCTCCTGTTCGCGCCGTCGAGCCGGCCTTTCGATCTGTTCGATCCGTCACGCCGTAGGCACGTGAAGCTCTACGTGCGGCGCGTCTACATCACCAGCGATGCGGAGCTACTGCCCTCTTACCTGCGGTTCGTCCGTGGCGTGGTTGACAGCGAGGACCTGCCGCTCAACATCTCGCGCGAGATGCTGCAGAACAATCCGCAGGTCGCGCAGATGCGCAAGGCGCTGACCGGCCGCGTGATCTCGGAGCTGGAGAATCTCGTTGAGAAGCAGCCGGAAGCCTTTGCAAAGATCTGGGACGCATTCGGCGCGGTCATCAAGGAGGGCCTCTATGAGGATCACGAGCGGCGCGACGCCCTGCTCTCTCTAGCACGCTTCACGACGACCGCCGGCAGCGCCCGCACGCTCAAGGACTATGTCACCGACCTCAAGCCGAACCAGACCGAAATCTATTATCTGGTCGGTGACAGCACCGAACGGCTCAAGTCGAATCCCAAGCTCGAAGCGGCACGCGCGCGCGGCATCGAGGTGCTGCTGCTGAGCGATCCGATCGATGCGTTCTGGACCGCGATGCCGCTCGACTTCAGCGGCAAGCCGCTCAAGTCACTCAGCAAGGGCGAGGTGGATTTCGGCCTCGTGCCGATGCTCGACGAGAGCGCGAAAGAGCCTGCGAAGCCCGAGGTGCCGGACACGGCGGCGGTCCTTGCCGCGGTGAAGACCGCGCTCGGGGAGCGTGTCTCAGACGTGCGCGCATCGCAGCGCCTGGCGGACAGCCCCGCCTGCCTGGTGGCGGCAAAGCACGGGCCCGACCTCGAGATCGAACGCCTGCTGGCGCGCCAGAGCCGCGGCGTCGGGGCCAAGCCGATCCTGGAGCTCAACATGCGCCATGCCCTGGTGCAGGCGATCGCCAGCGCACAAAGGGATTCGCGCGAAGCCGACGTGAGCGATCTCTCCGCGCTGCTGTTCGAGCAGGCGCAGATCCTCGATGGCGAAGTGCCGGATGATCCCGCCGCCTTTGCCGCGCGCGTGAACCGGCTGGTGGCGCGGGGACTCGGCGCACCAAGCACGACCTGAACGGCGGCTGCGTGATTCCGACCTGCAATTTGACACCGCTCACGGTCGCTGCGGCATGCCAATTTCAAAACTGGAGCCGGCTCGAGTGCGACCTCGGGCCGGCCGAGCCTGTTGCCGGATTGTCGTGGTTTGATATAGGCCGCCGCCGATGAAACTTTTCCCGTGTTGTTCCTCTGTTGTTACAGAGGCATGGTTTCATTTGACCATTTCGCGGCTGTGCATGGGTGCGGGGATTCCAGAACGAGTGTGATTGCACCGCGCGCCGGCGAATACCAACAACACGGCGGGAGCGGCGATCAGGAGATAGCAGGCCGCTCCGACCTTGAGTGTCGTGTCGATGCTGAAGGCAATGCTGGTGACAACAGCAACGCTCGCAGCGAGAACACCTGCAGCGCCGTTGATGCCCCAGAACCATGGCGTGGGGCCGGTGCTGATTGCAGATACCAAACGCATGCCGGTCGGAAATCCAAAGCCCATCAGGAAGCCTGCCGGCGCCAGGACAAGAACACAAAAGCCGGCGCGAACGGAAAGGTCCGCTCCATCGAGATCGACGAGGAGCCGAGGCAGCCAGAACGGCAACATAAACAGGTAAGCGGAACTCCCTACGCTCCAGGCTATGAGCTTGCCAGCTCCGGCAAGACGCACGCGCTCGGATGCCATGCTGCCGAAGCCTGTCCAGAGGATCAGGCTGAACAGAACGACGCTCAGTGCATAGGTCGGATGACCGAGGAAGACGCTCATTCGCTGCAGGAGAGCGATCTCGACCATCATGAAGCCGACCCCGATCAGGCCGAAATAGACGGTGCCGCCCACGGCCAATTGCCATCCGGCTTCCCTCACCGTCGGCCCCAACGGAACAAGGATGGTAGCGCCGACGAGCGCGACCGAAATCAGAACGAGCATGGCGAGGGTCAACGTCGCGACAAGGTTGCCGGCGAAGACTCCGGTGTGAGACAAATGCGAGAGCACGTCCGCATCAAACAGCGTGGCGAACCGCAACTGGTTGAAGAAGAAAGGACGGGCATCGGTCGGCGGCGTGAGATCAAGATAGAACCCGGTTGTTGCCTGATCAAGCATAGCGCGGTCCGTAGCACTAACGATGTTCTCGAGCATAGCGGACGGCGCCGTCGTGTCGGGGCTCAGCAGCAGGATAAACTCATTATCTTTGGCGGCGTTCTTGAGCGCCCCGAGCGCTGCCGGCGAGAGCGGCAACTTCGTCACAATCAGTGTCGCCACATTCCCCGCCGCCGCGAGCAATAGGTGGCGCCTGGGCTCGGCGGCGCCGTTCGCGAGAAGTGTCGCGACGCCAAGGCTGACCAATCGCCCGGTCTCGTTCACTTCGCCGGGCGCGTACCAGCGGCTCACCGTGAATAGGCCGCCTGGGTTAAGCCGACCAAGAAAGCGTTGCCAGGCCTCGACGGTGTAAAGACCGTTCTCTGTGAGCGTGAAGGCGCCGGCGCCCGTCGCTGCCCAGGTATCGATGAGGCTCATCTGGATGACATCGAAGGAGCGCGGCGTGCGCGCAAACCAGCTGCGTGCCTCGTCTACTTCGAACTTCACTCCATCCAATGTCGCGATCGCCGTGTAATCCGAAAAGCGGCGCTTCAGGACATCGATGATAATCGGGTTGATCTCGATGCCCGTCACGTCCATCACGCCGAAGAGCCGCTGCGACAGAATATCCCGACCGCCGCCGACGCCGATAACGGCACCTGTCTTCAGGTTCGGAATGGCATACGCGAGGTTGCTTACATCGTGGCGCAGGAACCCCAAACTCGCGAGGTTTCCATCGAAGCGGTATATGCTGGTGCCCGCACCGCCATCAATCGTCAGCCATCGCTGCTCGATTGCCGAAGGCGGGAAGCGCGGCGAAGGCCCCCACATCGCCGGTGGGCCTGTGTAGCTTTGACCGACGGTGATGCGGGAAAACGAATTCCAGCGATCATGGGCAAAATCGGCCGGCGCTTCCAACTGGTCCTTGACGATCGTCGGACGAACGCCATAGATCGTAAACGTGTTGGCAATCGCAAAGAGCAGGCACCCTGTGAGGATGCTGCGGCGGTAGCGAAACAGCTTGGAACCGAACGAAGCGGATTCGTGAAAGTTGCCGAGTCTGGAGCTGGCGAAACCGAGCGCGGCAAGCCCTATGACGGCACCGACCCACAACACCGCTGACGGCCCGCTCGTCATATTCAGAAGAACAAGGGCCCCGATGCACCCCATGGCGGCGCCGATCAGATCCGCTGCGTAGACCTCCCCGATCGGGTAGGGGCTGCGCGTCAGCGCAAGGCTTACCACAACGCCTGAAAAGAAAAACGGAAAGGCGAGACAAAGCGCGAACTCCGCCCAGGCAACGAGAGAGGTGAGTGACGGCGAGGCGCCTGTCACCAGCGTTAATTGCACGAGGATGGCGAGATCGGTCGTCAAGGCGAAGGCCAGCGTCGCCACGGCCAAGTCGTACGACAGCCGCTCCGGTCTAAATTTCTCCTTGCGCAAATAGACAAAGACTGCGCCGGCGGTCAGGCCAAACATGGCAATGCTGATGACGAAGAAGGCCAGGTGGTACCAGGAGGTCACAGAAATGATTCTGGTCTCGATGATCTGCAGCATCAGCGTCGCTGCCGTCACCAGGCCAAGAGCCGCATAGAACCGGACTCTTGGGCCAATTTTGTCCGGTGCCTTGGGTTGATGCACACGCCCTCCCAGCAGATAGTCCCCGGACAACTAGTTTTCAGTGTTTAAGCTATCATCCTGCAGAGGCACGCGGAAGTCCGAGGTGCTGCCCGGTCGCCAGCCAAACCAGCTGCTGCTCGCGATCGGGATAGTCATCGCCGCTCGATCGCGCAGTTAAATCGCGGCGTTCCCCGTCCATCAATCACCGCCCGGGCCTGTTCGAATGCAATGGGCGAACGTTTGCCTTGAGTCGGTGAGTGGATATCAAGGTCGGGTTTGCGACGCAGCCGTGCTGGCCGCTGTGCGGCAGTCTCGGGGTGCGTGAAGTCGGCGAGACGACTGGAAGGGATTTTAGAGCTGTGATGACGGACGACGCTCAGGCGATTCGATGTCGGCGAGCACGGACAGGTGATCTGACACGGTCCGCGCGTTGCCCCAGCCAGCGAGACCGGTCTCTTCGCGTAGGCGAATGACGCTCAAGACGGCTCGATGCCGCGCAGGTCCGCCTCGTCGGCAGTCATCAACACGACGGCCGGCGCCGTTTTTGATGCTAGATCGCCAGGAAGCGCCGGACCCGGCTGACCAGAGCTCTCGCCGAAGCCCACTGTGTCTAGGAGGCCACACGAAACAGAGGAAATAAGATTGAAACACTCACGGAATGGCTCAGAAACCCTCCCCTGGCATGAACGAGGCTGCGCAGGGATAGACGTCTCGACTGTCGTCGAGAACCACCGCTCACCGCTATGGCCTGAACCGCTCGCGGCAGCAGTGCGACATAGAGACGACACGCACGACCACTCGTTGTGACTGAGGAACTTAGATGGACAATGTCGTGAGCTTCGAAACCGCAGCACGGTCAAAAGACGCCTACGTAGATACCAGAATGGGCGATATATGCGTAATTCTGATGTGGAGCGCGGCGATGTACAAGTCGGGGCGCATGCCGCAAGACATTGCGGAAGCGTTTTCACGCCACTTCAAAGAGGGCGTTGTACCAGGGTGGTTCTGACTCGTACTGCTGACCCCGGGCCCTATCCGAATCTTGGCGTCACCGATCCAGAACAGTTCACCCGTTTTGGTGCCAATTTACATTGGTCCAGGTTACGGCGACTCCGTTACTGATGTTCGGCTCAAGCACTGAAGCCGCCGGCGCGGCGCACGGGTCTCTTCGGCATCGATCGCGGCGAACAGCTTTTCCGCGACAAGATCCGATGGAGCACCAAGCGTCTCATTGAGGTAGATTGTTTCTACAAGCTCCTCGCGAATGCGATCATAGCACCGCGCGAGTTCACTATCCCCGGCAAGCGCGCGCTCGACACGATCGGCGTCGCTGCGGCTCAATGTCCCTGCTGCATACCACGGCAGCAGAGCTTCGATCTCATGCCGCGCCTCGATCCCATCCCGCCCTGGCTCTCCGCTCGACATCCACGATCCCCCGCAGCATTTGCGTTGATTACAAAAAGGGTTTGATAAGGCCACCCCTGCAAGGCCCCATCGAGCAGCACTGTTGCGGATAATCCGGCTCGAATTGGGGGCGCCTGGTCGCAATGCACTCAAATTCCCTGAGTGTGCCTTTCTGGCAACGGGGGCAGACCGAGGTCGAGCGTTAAAGGCGCTCGTGACGGCAGCACAGCGATCCGGAGGGGGAGAGGGCGGTATTGATAGACCATTTCCCAGCCTTTCCAGCCGTTGAACAACAACAGCAGCACCGTGATGAGGGACATCCAAAATCCCCAGCGCGCGCCTCCGACGCCAGCAGCGCTCTGTCGTGGGTCAGCGCTGGTCGGCGCTGCGCAAGAGCGTGTGCGAAGTAACTGCCTGCGATGCCGGCCCATCGGCCATTCGCCACTTGACTCGCCACGCTGTCAGGGTTGACCTGACTGTCAGGGTATTCCTGACATCCGATGGGGGTCGATATGTCAGAGCCAGCAAGAAAGAAGGCAGGGGCAGTGCAGCCGACGGCAGGCGGCTCTGTACCGACGAAAACCCTCTACTGCTCGTTCTGCATCAAGTCACAGCACGAGGTGAAGAAGTTGATCTCCGGCCCCGCAAACATCTTCATCTGCGACGAGTGCGTCAAACTGTGCAACGAGATCATTGCGGGTCGTCCAAGAGGCAAATCGAAATCCCCCTCCGACAAAGACTTGCCGACAGAACGTTTGCTGGAGCGCCTTCAATCAATCGAGGAAACGCTGCAAGGTAAGGGTAATCAACTGCAGAGGGTGGTCGAGATCCTTCGATCTCGCGAGGTGAGTTGGGCCCAAATTGGAGCTGCATTGGGTGTGACGCGCCAATCCGCGTGGGAGCGATTTACCTGAGTCGTGGCAGTTAACGAGGCGCCTTGAAGCGCTCATTTGACGAAAGATCAGGGTGACCACCTGATGTTCAAATCGAGACGCAGTGAATGTCGCCTAGGGTCATTAACTAGTCCCAACCGGGGACGACATACCCACGAGTTGACGGAAGCGCTATTTCGCCTGCCGCCGCGCATCCACCGGTTTCGTCGCGGTATCGGTCGTGGCCGCCCCGGGCTTTGCGTCCGGCCGGGAGTCGCCGGGACGGATCATCCAATCGAAGAACGATTCGATCTTCTGCAGGCTCGGCGGCCATGCGGAGCCGGTCTCACCCGGCGCCGTCGCAGATGAAGCGTCGGAGCGTGCTGGCGGCACCTTTTCAGGCGGTGCCGTCAGGCTGGAAGGAGCTGTCTTCTCCAACGGTGTCGCCGGGCCCGCCGCCGTGGTCGGGACATCCGTGCCGGTCTTTTCGTGTCCGGCCGGCGGCGTGCCGGCCGCCTGCTGCGCCCCATCCATGTTGCCGAGGATGATCGGCAAGCCGTCCTTGGCGTTGCCGATGATCACGACCTTCGAGTTGGTCGATTGCGACAGTTGAAGGGTAGCATCGATGCCGCGCCAACGCAGATACGAGTCCGAGATCCCCTGGCTCACGGTCTGCTGGAAGTCGCGGATGCCTTCCGCCTCGATTTTCTTACGTTCCGATTCCCGGCGCTCGCGCTCGATGCGGAACCTGAACTCCTCGGAAATGTAGTACTGCTCGGTCTTGCGGTTGATCGCATTGACCACGAACGGCGGCAGCTCGATGCCGTACAGGAGCGTATCGTAGAGGACGAACATGTCGGAGAGCGCAAGGGCGCCCATCCTTTTCTCGCCTGCCTTCTCCAATGTGCGTTGGCGAATCTTGTCCTGGATTTCCTGACGTGCAGTCGAATACACCTGCTCGGCGGTGTATTGCGCGATCACTTCACGCGTCAGGCTTCCGATGCCCGGTTGCGCAATCAGCCTCAGGTAGTCCGGCCCGATCGCCTTGTGCAGAACGCCCAGGGTATTGCGCTGTAGTCGAAACCGGGCATTGACCGATGCGGTCAGACTTACGCCGTCGCTGGAGATGGCGTCATAGGTCTCGGTGATGGATTGCAGCCTCACGTCGTAGATGAACAACTCGTTCCACGGCCAGATGAGGTGGAGACCCTCGTCCTTCAGTTGACGTGGATCGAGCACGGTGCCGCCCCCGAAGCGCTCCCAGAGGACCCCGACATGGCCACTCGACACCGTCACGACCACGTGCGGGAACAAGACGATCCCGATCAGCGTCAGGACCATCAGGTAGATCACGACCGTTGGCAGATGGCGGTCGATAAATCGCCGCCATTTCGAGGAACGCGTCGCGGGCCGCGCGCCGTCGAGCGACAGGGTGTGCATGTTCATCAACTGTCCTCCGCCGAATGGGGCCCGGCGACTTCAGCTCACCTCAGGTGCTACGGCTCGTGCCGGTGAGCGTCAGGCGGGACCCCGCGGCCGTGCTTTTGCACGGATTTGAAGCCACCCGCAGCCGTTATAGCCCAACGGCGTGGCTTGAGCGCGCCCCCCAGGCCGACATGGCTACCCCTTCCCGATGGCGGCGTCGACGGGTGCCTGCACGGCCGGGTGCAGGCGAGGCGGCCACCTGGGCCCCTTTCAGAGGGTAGGAACACCCTTCAGAGCGGAGCTATCGCATAGGCCGCGGATGATGGCAGTTGCTCGGCGATGTCGCATTTCCGTCCCTCCCTCGCGGGAGGGAGCAGTTCAAGGGATGAGGGGGCGGCTTCCCCAGTCTTGCCGCAGTCGGCCGCTGTTGCCGAAGGTGCCTCCGCCTGGAGCCCGCATCACAACATCAGGATGCGGCGAGCGACGGAGCCGGAGGAAGATGAGGGCAACATCGGATCAATCGCGGCAATCCTCGCAAATTCTGTTTGCGGATCGATGCGTAAGGTGATGTTCCCGGCTTCCTCCTCCCCGAACCGGGTCCTTCGTGACCGGCCCCGTCCCCCCCGGCCGGTCACTTTTCTCTCAATCCAAGTGTGAAGCTCCACCGGGAACGGGCGCCAGTTCGTCGCGTGTGCCGACAATGCCTTCAGACCTTCTCGACCGCGCCGCCGGATTCCACCCAGTCCTTGAAGCCGCCGAGATTTCGGACGTCCTTGTACCCCAGATCCTGCAACGTCTTGCCCGCCAGCGCGGATCGTCCGCCGGAGGCGCAGTAGACGAGAACGGTCTTGTCGCGGTTGAACGCCTTGTCGTGATACGGCGACTCCGCATCGGCCCGGAACTCGAGCATCCCGCGTGGCACGTGCACCGCGCCCCGGACCTTGCCGACGCTCTGCAGCTCGGTGCCGTCACGCACGTCAACCACGAGGACATTGGCGTCGCCCAGCAGGCCGGCCGCCTCCTGCGGGCTGATCTTCGGGACCGACGCATTCGCGGCGGCCAGCAATTCCTTCACTGAACTCGGCATCACATCCTCCCGTCTCGCTCCCGCCCTTCGCCCCGCCTGGTGGGGTTAGCTGGCGCCTCCAGCATTCTCCACCCAGGGCCCTTGATCAAGACGCAGCGCCGGCGCGCAGGTGGCTGACCCAGGGATGGCCGCAGTTTGCAGCTTCGCTGTCGAGATTGTCCGCACGTGCGCAAGCGGCAAGGTGGTGGGGCTTGCCTTTGGCGCCCCGACCGCACCGATCTAGGACGCCGCCGCGAAGAATTTATCGAGCTCCACCGCCGTCTGCTCCGGCATCTCCTCCGGAAAGAAATGGCCGCCGTCGAGCGGGGTGCCGCGAACGTCATCCGCCCAGGCCCGCCACAGCGCCAGCGGGCCGCCGGCCTCGGCGTACCATGAATTCAACGGTCCCCGGCCGCTCCACAGCGCCAGCACCGGACACGCAATGCGCCGGCCGGCGTGGCGATCCGCCGCATCGTGTTCGCGGTCGATCGTCGCCGCCGCCCGATACTCCTCGCAGATCGCGTGCACGTGCGCAGGATCGCGCAACGCATCGACATACGCCGCCCGCACCTCCTCGCCGAAGGCGCGCGCCGGGGAACCCCAGCCGCCGAGCGCGTCGTCGATCACGGCATCGGGAGCGCCGGTGATAAGCCGCTCGGGAAGCGGCGCGGGCTGCGCCAGCAGCGACCATGGCCAAAAGGCCGTCGCCACGCGGCTGTCGGCCCGCTCCCAGACGTCGGCGGTGGTCAGGATGTCGAGGACAGCGAGACGAACCACGCGTTGCGGGTGATCGAGCGCGAGCCGATAGGCGATGCGGCCGCCGCGGTCATGGCCGGCAAGCGAGAAGCGCGGGAAGCCGAGCGCCGCCATGACCGACACCATGTCGTTCGCCATCGCCCGTTTGGCGTAAGGCGCGTGATCCGCGCGCGAGGCCGGACAGCCGCTGCGGCCATAGCCGCGCAGGTCCGGACAGATCACCGTGAAGCGGCGCGCCAGCAAGGGCGCTACCGACCGCCACATCAGGTGCGTCTGCGGAAATCCGTGCAGCAGCAGAAGCCCTGGTCCGGAGCCACCGCGGCGCAGGAAGATCGTCGTGTCCTCCGTCTGCAGGTCAAGCGATTCGAAATCATTCCATGACACCGGAGACGTCATCACCTTGGTC
>Ga0075365_10001562_pt1 | contig 10495 bp, 8 predicted proteins | sample EndMetdeltDD1765_FD_71387 | JGI IMG/M metagenome (GOLD analysis project Ga0075365, IMG submission 71387) | Populus endosphere microbial communities from Tennessee, USA - Endosphere MetaG P. deltoides DD176-5 | ecosystem: Host-associated > Plants > Roots > Endosphere | place: USA: Tennessee... | reverse complement strand
GCTCGACGATACCCGCCAGAGCGTCCGCGCCACCGTCGGCCCCGGAGAGATCGTCATTCGCGACAAGGAACAGCAGGCGGCACTGGAGGCGGACGGCGCCTCCACCCTGCCGCTCGACGAGCTCAACCGCGATCCCGACGACGCGTACGAAATCACCAAAGACAAGCATGTCCGTCTTGAGGCCTACCTGTCGACCAACAGCCTCAATGCGATCGGCTCCGGACTGAAGGAAATGGTTGCGCCGGGTGGCTTCGTTGACAAATACCTGCTCGGCCGCGAACTGACAGCGGAGGAGCAGGCTCAGGTGAAGGCAGGAGTCGAGGCGCTCGCCAATGGTGGCTCCTTCGTTGGCTGCGGCCAGAAGCAGGGGTTCAACCTGTTCAACTGGATCGTCACACCCGCCTATGCTTACGAGACAAACTGCAAGATCCGCCAGGCGGACGGCACCTTCATCGAGCTTGGGATCAAGACCTACGAAGAATGCAAGGATGCAATCTACGCCTATTTGAACAGCCTGACGTTGGCCGAACGGGCGCAGACCCTACGCTCCGCCGGGTTCGCGGCCGGTAGCAGTATTTCCTCGAGTGGCGAGGGAGCAATGATGTCTTGGTGGCTGCTGAACGCCATCGACAAGCTTGACGGGCAGCCTTATGGCGGCAATCTCAAAGCCTATCTTGAAGGAACGGGTGAAGGTGTACGTTTCGCGGAACAGTTCGGACATGAGCGTTGGGGGATCTGGAACGACTCGTCGCTAACGTGGGAAGAGAAATCCGCCCAGCTCGAAAAGACTGGTCTTGACGTCAGCACAATCATCGCAATGGCTATATTGGGCGGGGTGGCCAAAAGTGGCGGTAGAGGGCCGGTTTATCAGTCCAATAAAGAGGCAAAGATAGCAGCCGAGGAGCTTGGATTTAAAAAAATAAATGAAACGATTCACGGTGGGCAACCGGTATACAAAAATGGGACGTTATACATAACGAGAGATTTGGATGGCCATAATGGAGGCGCTTGGAAGATGGCCACTTCCGTTAAGGACCTTGGAGGTAAGGGCACACGCCTCGGAACTTATGACTCAACTCTGAAACGCATAGGGGATTGATAGTGAACGTCAAAAACACAGATCATAAGGATTGGGTTAATAAAGGGAAAACCATTGAAGAGTTGATAAAGGAACTTCAGTCCTTTGAAAATCAAGGTTTGCCGGTAGAGATATCTATCGATGGAGGTGATGATGTTCGACCGATCAGTCTTGTGGGGAAAAAGGACGGTAAATGCTTGCTTATCTATTTGAAAGAATAGTTTTCATCAACTCCCACTAGCCCGCTACATGCCGTACGATTACCAATAAAAGCCGTCTAGTATCTGCGTAACCCTGCCAAACTTGTGGGCACATATCGATGGTTCCGGGCAGATATCCCGACATGGAAATGCGATCGGTCAATGGAGGCTTCGGTGGCCTCTCAAACCAGCGGCTGAAAGCGGCCGCTTACGCCGAACGTCTTTAGACAATCGAATTGGTAGCGCGATATCCGGATTCCGTCCAAGCCGAGCAAACGATTTCTAGGAGATGTATCTGGTGACTGAACATATTGATGCGATTATTAGTGAAGTGAATCGACTAGATGATCCGCGAAAACGTAAAACTCCGCTTCCAGATGATGCTCTAATAGCGAGATACGAAGCCGCCACGGGTTTCGAATTCTCGGAAGACTATAAAAAATTTCTCAAGAGCATATCTAACGCTTTCATCGGTTACCTGTCGCCACTTACTCTAAATGAAGAGATGGGTGGCGTTTATGGGGAATTGAGATCGGCTATTGAACAAGGCCGCAGCGCTGGCCTACCCCGCGATTGGCTTCCAATATGTGAAGACAACGGTGACTACTACTGCATCGCGCCCGATGGCAGAATACATTTCTGGGACCACAACGGTCCAACGACCGAGACTTCGCCCAACCTCGCAACGTGGGCAAACGATGTCTGGTTGGGTGGAGCGTAAGAATTTCGGCTATGCAATACGAGCCACCGTTGAGACAATTTGAGCCGCCCCGGCATTGCTGAAAAGCTCGGGCAGACCAGGCCCGGAAGCGCTGGGTCGAACGGCACTGCTGGACAAACTACTGAAGGCGCGGCAAATACTATAGCAACCGAAACCGCGCCAAAGATTGAGCGGCAAATCGGCCGGCGAGGCTTGGATAATTGTCGTCTCTCTTCTCTTAGGCGGATGCACCGTGTTGAATACAAAATCTTCGGCGATCCAGGGAGTGAATGACAGTTTCGTTACCACCATGTTGTCACTCTATGGGACGCGCTGCTGGAGGCGCTTGTCGAACTTAGGCTGGCCGATGACTGGCAGCATATGATCGACGGGTTCGCGGCCATTCTCAGGCTGCGGCGGCAAAAGGGGGACTTATAAGGAAGCTCTTGGTCAATCCCGCGGCGGCTTTTCGACGAAAATCCACGCCCGTGCAGACGGTCAGGGACGTTCTCTTCGCTTCATCCTAACAGGTAGCTTCGGATTACAATGCCGTTCCCGATCTTCTGGCAATGCCGGTTGGCAAGCTGAGACTGTTTCTTGCAGGGGCTATGACAGCGACGCTCTGCGCGAAGAGTTGTTGGTCCACGGGATCAAACTCGTCATCCCTTCGAGGGCCAACCGCAAAGACCCGCCCGCCTGTGACTTCAGAGCCTAGAGGGACCGAAACCGCATTGAGCGGCTGTTCAACAGGCTCAAGCAATTTCGTCGCGTCGCTACCCGATACGCCAAAACCCAAAAATCCTTCGCCACCTTTCTCGTGTTGGCCGCCGCAAAAATATGGTTGCCACACTTGCGCCGGTTCGTGAGTTGTGCAGCTTAGCTGAAGCTGCCACACGCTGTAAAAAACAGGAGATAAATCTTGTATAACTTCAATTATTTAGAGCGCCAAGCAAAAGACCTGATCGCAAGTGGGAAGAGAGCGGACGCGATTAAGATTTATCTTTTCATGGCAGATGGCGACCAGTCGTTGGATGCCGGATATCTCGGTGAGCGTTTGGGAGAGTGTTATGAGAAGATCGGCGACCTTCATGCCGCAAAATATTGGTATGGAAGGGCGGTGGAGGAAAATCCCGACGTCAGGCTGACGTCCGCGGCAGCGCGTCAAAGGCTTCACGGAGTTAGCATCGAAGCCTTTTTGGGAGACGCAGACAAGTAGTTTTCAACGCGCGGCTGAAGCTACTTTGTCAACAGGGCCTAGCACCGATCGCTGAGGAAGGCGTGAAGCGCCTCGGCAAGTCCTGGGCGGTTGGATATAGCAATTCATAAGAAATTAAGTGCACGAACTTGGTCTCAGTGAGCGATTGGTGCGAGGTCTTTTCTTTAATTAGGACATGGAACGATTAATGGCGCTTATTGGTATCGATCTTGGAACCTCAAACTCTTTAGTAGCACACTGGACTGATCAGGGCGTGAAACTGATCGAGAATGCGCTGGGCGACTTTCTGACACCATCGGTGGTCAGTATTGCGGATAACGGCGACGCAATTGTCGGACGTCCAGCTCTCGACAGGCTGGTTACTCACCCGGACAAAACGGTGGCATCCTTCAAACGGTGGATGGGGACAAATCACGAGGTGAAACTTGCGAAGAAGGCATGGCGCGCCGAGGAGTTGTCTGCGCTTGTCCTGAGAAGCCTGAAAAGAGACGCAGAGGCTGCGCTCGATATCGAAGTATCTGATGTGGTTATTTCTATCCCGGCCTATTTCAGCGATCCGCAGCGTAAGGCCACCATCAATGCCGCGCATCTGGCAGGGCTGAATGTAACGAGACTTATTAACGAACCGACTGCCGCTGCACTGGCCCATGGAATCGCAAGCTCCGAGGATGGGCAATTTCTGATTCTTGATCTCGGAGGAGGCACGTTTGACGTTTCCCTATTACGCAAGTTCGACGGGGTTATGGAGATAGGGGCGTCCGCCGGGGACTCTATGCTAGGTGGCAATGATTTCAGGGACAGCTTGGCTTCACACCTCATGAACCTCCACGATATCGATTTCGGAAGCCAGCGGCCTCTGGATCGGGCCAGGTTTTTGAACGAGGCCGAGCGGATTAAGGCAGCTCTGAGCGAGACCCAGGACGCGGTTTATCATATCAACATCTTTGGAAAAGACGTTGAGGGCAAAATTACGCGACTGGAGGCAGAGGAGCTGTGGAAGCCGCTGATCACTCGGTTGCGGAGACCGATTGAAAGGGTCATTCGCGATTCCGAAACAGATCCGTCGTCGCTTAGTCAGATTGTTCTGGTGGGTGGCGCATCGCGAATGCCGCTGCTCAAGACCATGACGACCCGTTTGTTCGGGCGGTTTCCCCTGTTGCATCCTAATCCCGATCACGCCATTGCCATCGGAACGGCGCTTCAATCTGCGCTCCATGCACGGCACGAAGCGCTTGACGAGATCATCATGACTGATGTGTGCCCCTATACATTGGGTATTGCGTCGGTTGAGCAAGCCTACGGCCTAAACGAGTTGCTGATGTCGCCCATTATCGAACGCAACGCGATCATTCCGCAAAGTCGCGAGCAGTTTTACTCCACCACCGTCGATGGGCAGACCAAGATTGATGTACAGGTCTATCAAGGCGAGAACATGCGGCCTTCACAGAACATTCTGATCGGAAATCTGGAGGTGCCGGTACCGCTTGGCAAGGCCGGATCTCAATGCATTGGGGTCCGCTTTACTTATGATGTCAGCGGCGCGCTCGAGGTCGAGGTCAAGATTCTCTCGACAGGAGAACTTAAGCGTAAAGTGTTCCAAAACCAATCCAGCCTGACCGAATCCGAAATCGCTCTGCGCTTCAAGGAACTATCGAAAATCAAGTTGGCCCCGCGCGAGCAGCAAGAAAACCTCGCCTTGGTCGCAAGGGCGGAGCGCCTCTACGCCGAGGCAATCGGCGAGCAGCGCCAACAGATATCAGCATTAATGGCGCAGTTTATCGCGGCTCTGGATAATCAGAGACTGCGGGATGCGAGGCCACTGCGGGAAAAGTTTGCCAAACAGCTGGACGCGCTTGATCAAATGTGGGGCCAGCCGCAATGAGTGGCGATTGTTGGGCGTTGCTCGGCATCAAGCCCCTGAGCAACGAGGAGGCGATCCGCAAAGCCTATTCGCGACGTCTCAGGGATTTTCGCCCGGATGAGGACCCAACAGGGTTCCAGCTTCTGGTCGAAGCTCGCAAGCAGGCGCTTGCGACGGTAAAGTGCCGGATGGTAGACGTGCTAATCGCCAACCCATCTTCGCCTGACGGCATAAGCACAGACGGAGTTGCAGAGGGTTCCGGCAGCTTCGGCAATTCTGAAAATCCCGACAATCCGGCTGAGCCTGAAAATGACTCACAACGCGCCGTAGCGCCGTTTTTTTTGGAGCCCACGCAGAAGGAGAAAGCCGGAAAAGAAAATCTACCTCGGCTGCTAGATGAATTGGGTGAACTTATCAGCTTTGGAAGAGAACGGACACGTGGAGTTGCGCAGAAAGGCAACTGGCGCGTCGACAAGTGGACAGAACTATTAAACCGCGCATCTAGTGAGCTAAGTTTTGCCGAACATGCAAACTTCATCCAAGCGCTCGCAAGAGGTATCGAGGGACTGTTGCCGCCCAAGGGTGATACAATCCCGTTGTCAGACTATACGGAGGGAAAAGGCGTCGCTGCAATGGTCAACGCCATTGAGGAGGGAGCGAATTTTTCGGAAAATCCGGGCCTTCTCACCACGGTCTGCGGCTGGCAATCGGCAAAACATTATTTCGACTGGCTCGCCGAAGCGCAGCGCGGCAATGCTATTTTGCGCAGAAGTAGTCAGGGCAAACCGGCTTACTTCAATGGAAAAATCCCGCTCTTCCCCTTGGAAGATCAACCACCACGCCTAGGGACAATTGATCTCAACTCATATTATCACGAGGCTTTGGAGAAGGGGCGCTGGCCTTTCTCGTTCGATTGCACCAAGACGCTGATGCCGTCGTATTACATCATGCGGTCGATAAATCTCTGGTTTGGTCTTACCATTTTCGGACTCACTCTTGTTACCGCCTATCTGGCATGGGGAATTGGTAAAGGCACAGACATTCGATTAGCCGCTGTCTCGCTTTTGTCCTTGCTAGCATTACGTCTGACTTTTGGGATCCTTTTCCGGAGGCTCACACTCCGATCCTGGATCAAACGTACTATCAAGACGGATAAAAAACACATTTGGGACTTGGTCCGGCGGCGCAACCACCTGCAGCCTTACTCGCCTGCCAGCCAAGACTGGCCATTAATTTTTGTCACCGGTATAGAAATAATTCCTATTGTTGTCGGACTTATAATCTTGGCGGCGAGTAGCAGCAACATATGGAGCAACAGGCACCTTTACCCCTTGCCCGCCGAAAAGCTCGTGACGGACATGGTTTTACCAGCGTTTGATGCGGCAATCAGAGCCGAGGCGTTTAGCTACGATTCATTTTTCGATTTCTTTCAAAGCATTAGATCGAGCAAACCGGACGGCTTTTCGACCCGCCTGATCACGCCCGATATTCCTGCTGGAAAGTTGTCCAACTTGCTATGGCTCCCCACCCTGACCCGGAACCAAGAGCGTTTTCTTAGCGCGAGCAGCGGTCCAACGCATACCGCCTTATTTGCGTCGCTCACTATTGACCCGTCCGCCAACAGGTTGCACGAGGTCCGAAACGCCAAACTGCGCGTTTGGTCGTTTCTCTATCGTATCGGTACACCACGGATGCGTGTGGATATTGAGAAGGCTCTGAACGAGTGGGGTCCTCTTATTAGGGATGCGAAATTCCGCAATGGTTGGCCGACCGAGCAGGCAATCTGGAGTTTCATGGCTCCAGAGCTTCAAGGACTCGTTTCCGCCGATGACAAAAAGTTTCTTAGAAAGGCCGTTTTATCTGAGTTTGCGCGTCAGGCGAGGCGCTATGACTCAAAATCGAAACCGGACATTCTCTATTCACAGTTCCATTGGCTGCTGTTTGCGCCTGATACCGCATTGTTTCAGCCGCAATCTCTTCTTGCCGACACACCGCTCCCAGAAATCAAGCTTGATAATGAGTCCATCAGACGTGAGGCTTTGCCCAGCAACCCTATCCTGAGTAACTTCCTGCGGGGATGGGCAAAAGGGACGCAGCCCGACCGCCCGTCCACGATTTCATCAACCGATAAGCTCCAAGTGCAGCCTGGAATGTTCTATATTGCACGCGTGCCTGACATATCGGCATTGGCTGGGAGGCGTGCATTTTTCTTCCTTCTCTGCACTATCCTGGAGACCGACAATACGCTGCTCAGCTTGAAGATTTCGCGCCGCGGTCTAGCAAAACTTCCGGAGTCGCTTCCGGAGGACACTCCCGGTTTCTGGACCACTGCGACAGCGTATCTGCTACGGGCCCAACAACAGGAAACCGGTAAAAATCTGTCCCGGTTTTATATCGAGCACAACAGTGATGACGACGTCAGGACAATCTTGAGCAGGCTTTTGGACGAGTTACATGGCACTCCCGAAGGACAGAAGGTATGCAATTCTCGTGTTCATTTGCCAGGAGGTTCTTGTTTTGACCTGTGAAAAAAATGCCAATAGCGCGTAAGCTGATAGCAATTTTCCTGAAACTACTTTTTTCGGCTGTGTGGACATCGTTGTGATGGCAAGCTGGAAGGTAACCGGTGGTGTGCCCCCACGTTACTCGCTGCCGCCTAATCTGAGATCGGCGTTCCATGGATGAAGAACTGGCCTGCTGCCGGTTTCGTGGACACCGAGCTATATCAGCCCTTTGGAATTTGAAAACAAGCTGGGATTAGCTTAACCCCGTGTCCCATAAACCGGCAGCAGGCCATGTCGATATTTCCTTATTTAGTCGACATGTGGGATTTAATATGTCGATGCAATCGACATATATCTTCTACTGCAAGGTGTTGTGCTTCCTGGGTTTATGCGTAGGTTGTGGCCCTATCCGCCCCGGGTATTTTGTTCCCTAAACTATGAACCGATCCATCAGGAAATTGGGACGAATATCATATCCAGCGGCAATTCCATCCGGTTCAGCATGGGGTGCGCTGGGAGGATGCCGGTCCTGACAAGGCATGAGGCAAGACCCGCGCCGGAAGCGCCCGCAATATCACGTTCCATGAGGCATTTATACTACTAAAAGTAGTAGTCGCCAAGTGGCAATTGCTCGTGTTTGAATAGGGACACAAGCGCGTCAATCAGGGGAGGGCGATATGCGTAAACCGATCGCACGATTGATCAGTGGCGGGGGACAAGGGGTGGACGATACGAGGATTGGGTTTGCTGGCGCGACTGGACAAACAGGTGAGGGCGCAGACAACGCGCCGGAAGATTGCGCTAGCGGGAGACAAGCATCCGATTGGCGGCGACCAAAAATCGGAGTTTCAAAGAAGTTTACAATGGCCCATAGAGGATACCGTCCAGAAACGGAGCAGACATGAAGACCAGCGTTGAACATTTGCCGGAACGAAAGCAGCGCGAGCTCGCGCGCGTCGTCGGAATTATTCAGGAAGAGTTTGCTGATCTGGTGGAGCGCTCGAAGTCGGACGCCAAGAAGGATGGACGGATTTTCAAAATCATTCTGTTCGGTTCTTACGCGCGTGGCACCTGGGTGGATGAACCGCATACGTCGAAAGGCTATCGCTCGGATTTCGACATCCTTGTCATCGTCAGCAACAAGGAACTTGCCGATCCCAAATACTGGGACAAGACAACAGACCGGCTGATGTGGGACAAGGAGATCGAGACGCCCGTGGGCCTCATTGTGCACGGCGCTCGCGAAATCAGTAATTTCCTAAATGATGGCCAATACTTCTTCGTTGATCTCGCCCGCGAAGGTGTTGTTCTTTACGAATTCGACGATCGGCCGCTCGCAGAGGCGAAACAACTCAGCCCTGCCGATGCACTCAGGGTGGCAGAAGATCATTTTTTGCGGCACTTCCCGGATGCGCGAGATTTCGCTGATGTGGCAAAATATCTCGTTGCGAAAGGTAACCTGCACCTAGCGGCCTTCAATCTCCATCAGGCAGTGGAGAGCGCCTACAACTGCTACCTCCTGACACTGACAAACTATTCCCCTGCGTCGCACAATCTCAAATTCCTGCGTGGACTTTCCGAAGGTCGTGATCACCGTTTGATCGACATCTGGCCGCGCGACCGTCAGCGATTTACCACGTGGTACAACATTCTGAATGAGGCCTACGTCAAGGCACGCTATTCGAAGCGTTTCGAGGTTTCCGAAGAGGCGCTCACCTGGCTTCTGGAGCGGACCGCCGAACTTCACAAGCTGGTTGAGACGCTCTGCCGCGAGCACATCGAAAAGCTCGAACAAGCCGCGAACGCCAGCGACTGAGCTTCACCCGTAGCACAAACTCGTTTGAGCTCAGGTCGCAGCCACCGCAGCGTGATGAACCACAGGGTACAACCTATTCTTTCAATCCTGTTCATCGTCTCGTTTTGGTCGGCATGGGTGGCCGTCATTTCCTCGAGCAAACGGGATTCGGTCGCGGCTCGCTTGTCTACATCACCCAGGTTTCTTAACGCTGCTGGCGCTTGCCGCGATAAGCATCCGCAGACGCGCTGTAGACTGGTAACCCAGTGGTGCCGACGCCACTCGTATAGTGAAGATGAACCGAAACGAAGTCCACGGGATGCGGCTTATGGACGGGCCTCGGTTCAAAACAAGACCTTTGGCGTCGATGACATATGCCGTCGTGATCCTTATGCGCCCAGGCGCGCTTTTTCGGGGATACGGATCGAGGATATGAAAAAGCAAGGCCAAATGAGAATTTGAGTCGCGCTAGATATGGTTGCGTCCCGAGGGGTTTTGCCATCAATCTGTTTCATATTTGGTGGGGCAGATGTTGCGGTGGATGGTGGCTAGATTTGGCCAATTGAGCTTGTTGACCTAGAGGTATTCGATCTTCCCGGATTTGCAACGGATCGTTTTTGACCGCGAGGTTGTAGCAACGGCGTAATGACCTTGACAGAGCACCCTAGGAGTCTAGAGGGGGTCTCATGTTCAACTTGGGAGTGTAGACATGAAATCGCTGGCAGCCGTTTCGGCTTTTGTGGGCAAAACCTTTGCGGTCTGGGTCATCTTGTTTGCCGTGCTCGGCTTTTATTTTCCAGATACGTTCAAGCAGATTGGACCGTGGATCGTCACGCTTCTGTCGATCATCATGTTCGGCATGGGGCTCACACTTTCGGTCGACGATTTTCGTGAAGTCGTAAAGCGTCCTGTCGATGTCACCATCGGTGTGCTCGGGCAGTTCCTCATCATGCCGTTACTTGCGGTGCTGCTGACTCTGCTAATCCCGATGCCACCGGAAGTGGCAGCGGGTGTCATCCTAGTTGGCTGCTGCCCGGGCGGCACATCGTCCAATGTCATGACATATCTTTCGAAGGGCGATGTCGCCCTTTCCGTCGCCTGCACGTCAGTGACGACGCTTGCTGCTCCCTTGGTGACGCCA
>Ga0075365_10001561_pt1 | contig 10495 bp, 10 predicted proteins | sample EndMetdeltDD1765_FD_71387 | JGI IMG/M metagenome (GOLD analysis project Ga0075365, IMG submission 71387) | Populus endosphere microbial communities from Tennessee, USA - Endosphere MetaG P. deltoides DD176-5 | ecosystem: Host-associated > Plants > Roots > Endosphere | place: USA: Tennessee... | reverse complement strand
AGACGATCATCGGGCCGGCCTGGAACATGACGATGTCCCCATCGGTGAACGTGAGCTTCCAGCCGAGCTTCTCGTAGAACTCCTGCGAGCGTGGCACGTCGGCCACGCCGAGGGTGATGACGTTGATGCGTTGGTCCATGTCGTCATGGTCGCGCTGCGCCGCAGGTGTGGACTTGGAAGAAACGGACACGTGTAGCGTCGCGGGCATGACGGCAACGCCGACGCTTCGGCCGCCTCGGCCGCGGGTGATCTTCCTCGGCAACGACGACATCGAGTACACCGAGCGCGTACCCGGCCCGGACCTCGCGCCGTGGGTGCAGGCGTTCTGGCACCTCAAATGCGTGCGACCGACGACGCTGCGTGTGCTGCCTGATGCCTGCATGGACATCATCAACGGCGATGTCATCGGCTCGCTGACCACAGTCATCGTCGCTGACCTGAAAGCGGGCGACGAGTCGTTCGGGGTGCGCCTGCGCCCCGGTGCGTTCACCACCCTGTACGGCGTGCCGGCGAGCGAGCTGACGGACTTCTCGATCCCGTTGCGCGAGCTCGTGCCAAACGCGCCGTCGCTCCTGGCGGCCGCCGCTGATGCCGACCGCCCGGACCCTGTCGCGGATGCCGCGATGTACCACCCGGACGTGAAGACGCTGTCGCGCGACTCCGGGTACAGCGAGCGCCACCTGCGCCGCCGCTTGCTGGCGGCCACCGGCCACAGCCCACGGAAGCTCGCGCGGATCGCGCGCATGCAGGCACTGCTCGCCGCCGGGCGAGGCGAGAGCTGGGCTCGCTCGGCCGCCGAGTTCGGCTACTACGACGAGTCGCACATGATCAACGACATCAAGGCGCTCGCCGACGCCACGCCGCAGGAACTGCTCGCCGGGCGCTGAGGTGTACGGCTGACTCAGCGCGGGCTACTCGTCGCGTGTGTCGAGCACCCGCGTCGGGGTGACCGTGTAGAAGCGCTCCGACGCCGACGCGGCGAATGAGCCCTGCAGATCGACCGCTAGGTCCAGCCAGTTGCTGTTGTATATGCAGAACGACCCGTCGGCATCGACCGGCACCACGGCCAAGTTCGATGTCGGCGTGCTGCCGGGATGGTTGCCGTTCGACTTCTCCTGCGGTGTCGCCGTCATGACCGAGCACCTGTCGGCGGTGATGTAGCCCGCCCATGGCGCGTTGACCATCGTGATGTTGACGAGCACCGATGTCGTTCCGGCAGCGACGCCGGTGTTCACCTTCGTGAGCGTGCCGGGCCGGATGGAGGCGATGTTGTTCCTGCGACTGTCGAGGACGCGCGTCGGGGCAACGAACTGGAAGCCGAGCCCGCCCGAAGTGGGGGAGGGGGATTCGGCAAACGAACCCTGCAGGTCGACGATGAGGTTGGAGGAAACGTTGGTGAAGATGCAGAAGGAACCGTCGGCGTCGACGTTCACGACGGAGAGGTTCGAGATCGCCGTCGCCGTCGGGACGTTGCCGTTCGAGCGGGTCTGCGCGCCGCTCGTCAGGACCGAGCAGCGGTCGGCGGTGATGTAGCCCGGCTGGACCCCGTCGACCATCGCGATGTTCACCAGCGCTGCCGCCGTTCCGGCGGCCACACCCGTCTGCACGCGCGTGATCGAGCCCGCCGCCGGCTTCGGGAATGGCGCCAGCCGCGTGTCGATCAGTCGACGCGGTGTTTCCGGCACGAACAGCAAGCCGCCTGCCGCTGGTGATGCGAAGTAGCCCTGGATGTCGACCGCGAGTTGGACGCGGAGCGAGTTGTAGAGGCAGAACCGCCCGTCCGGATCCATCGGGACCACGGCCAGGTTGGCGTTGGCTCCGTACTGACCATGGTTGGCGTTCGACTTCGTCTGCTGTCCGGGCACCAGCGCGGAACACTTGTCGGCCGTGATGTAACCCCACCCGGCACCATCGATCATGGTCAGGTTGGTGAGCACGGACGTCGCCGTTGCGGGCAGGCCGGTCAGCACGGGCGTGATGTCGCCGGGCGCAGCACCCGGTGGCGGGTTGCCGAAGCAGAACGGCCCCGCATCGGCCGGATTCGCCGGCAGGCGCGTGAGAGCGCTGCCGAAGTATTCGTCGACGTCGCATTCGCGAGCCAGCTGCGTCGCGCCGTTGGCGAGGAACAGCAGCCACCTGGTGCACTCACCACGCCCGTCGAACGTCGTGCACACCGGCGTCGGAGCGTTGGCCGGACACGGGTCGCGAGCCACCCGGATGCCGTGATCGAACACGTCGCATGACGCCGCGTGGACGGCGACCTCGTCGGCGGGGACGATCGTCGCGAGCGCCACCGCCGCGCCGAGGGCGGTCGTCACGACCATCGCGACCATTCGTCGTGCTCGGCTTGTAGAACCTCTCACGCCTCTCCTACTCCTCGATCCGGAACGCGCCCACCGGCAACACGCGAGTCGTCGCAGGGCCGTGTTGTCAAATGCGGATCCGATCGATGATCACTTCGCCCGTGACTCGGTTCCGATAGCGCCGGTGCGTCGCCGCGGCCAGGTCGGTGACGATGTAGTCGTCAGGCGAACCGTCACCGAGGATCCCGACGTCGACCTCGACCCAGTCACCCAAGTCAAACATGCTCACGGCGCGAACGTAGATGAAGTCGGGGTGCCGATGATCATCGGCGCAGACGGCCCACGGCGAGCGGGTCGTCGAGCACCTGATCGAAGGCCAGCTCCGCCGCACCGATCAACGCTGCCTGCTCGCCCAGCTGCGACGCGACGACCGTGACGTCGCCGCGGATCGGTGCGAGGGAGCGTCGGGCCAGCTCGGCCATCATCGCACCGCGGAGGTGGGGGTGCAGGCGCCCGAACAGACCGCCGAGCACGACCATGCGTGGGTTGAGGATGTTGATCAGGTTGCCGATGCCGAGACCGAGCCAGTGCCCGGTCGCCTCCGCCGCGGCACGGGCTGCGACATCGCCGGAGTCGGCCGCGGCGATGAGCTGCCCGATCGAGTCGACGCCGGCCCGACGGCGGCGACCGGCCCGGCGGAGCACGGCGACCTCGCCGATCTCTGTCTCCCAACACCCGGTGGAGCCACAGTGACAGCGCGCTCCCGTCGGGTCGACCACCATGTGACCGACTTCGCCACCGAATCCCGAGGTGCCGACCAGCGCCCGTCCACCCACGAGCAGCCCGCCGCCCACGCCGACTTCCCCGGACAGGTACAGCACATCGTCGATGCCGCGCGCAGCGCCGCGTCTGGCCTCGGCGAGGGTGCCGAGGTCGGCCTCGTTGGCGACGAGCACGGGCATGGCCGCGCCGAGCGCAAGCCGATCGCGCATCATCTCGTCGAGTGGTACGTCGTGCCAGCCGAGGTTGGGTGCGAACACCACCCTCGACGTCTGGCGGTCGACCACGCCGGCGACGGCAACGCCGACACCGGTGAGGCCGGCGCCGACAACACCGCGTGCGTCGTTCGCCGACCTCGGCCGGCGAAACCTTGACAACGACTCGAGCATCGCCTCCGCGATCGTGCCGAGTCGTCCGACGACGTACTCGACGTCGAGGCGACCTCTGGGCGACGCAGGCCGATGAGCCGAACGGTGAGCAGATCGATGAGCGGGACGGTTCGGTTCTCGTGTCATCGCGAGCACCTCGCCGCCCAGCCCGATCGCCGCCACGGCCAGAGAGTCACCGGCGACCTCCATCGCGAGCACCACGTTGGCCCTGGCATCGGCACTGACGACGGGGGACGGACGGCCCGGAGATCCATTCGTCTGCGCGGCCTGCTCGATCGCGAGGTCGAGATCGACGAGCTCACCGACGAGCGAAGCGATGGCGCTGCGGGCAAGGCCGGTGCTGGCGCCGAGTTGCGAGCGGGTGCGGGGACCGGCGAGGTGGAGCTCGCGAACGAGCGCGCGCAGATTCGACCGCCGCAGCAGTTCTGCGCGGACCCCAGAGGTGGCCGTCGGCCCACTCCCAATCGTCGCCTCAATGTTTGTTATGGTTGTGAACATACTTCGTCGAACTGACGGAACACGACACGCCGCAGCGAACAGGCAATGTAAACACGCCTACGCCAACAGGCCCAAGCAGACAGGAGAGTGACGATGACCGAGTTCTTCACGGAAGTGAGCGACCGCGTCGAGTACGAGGGGCCGGAGTCCGACAACCCGCTGGCGTTCCGGTGGTACGACCGCGACCGCGTCGTCGCCGGCCGGCGGATGGAGGATCACCTCCGTTTCGCTGTCTGCTACTGGCATTCGTTCGCGTGGGACGGATTCGACATCTTCGGTGCCGGAACGCTCGATCGGCCGTGGCATCCCACGTTCGCGCCGTCAGCCGATCCGATGACGGCGGCGCGCCTCAAGATGGACGCGGCGTTCGAGTTCGTCAGCAAGCTCGGCGTGCCTTTCTATTGCTTCCACGACCGTGACATCGCGCCGGAAGGCTCGTCGTTCAAGGAGTCTGCCGCGCGCCTCGACGAGATGGTCGATCTCGCGGCCGAGCACCAGCAACGCACCGGCGTGCAGTTGCTGTGGGGGACCGCCAACCTCTTCTCCAATCCCCGCTACCAGGCGGGCGCCGCCACCAACCCGGATCCGGAGGTGTTCGCGTACGCCGCGGGCCAGGTCGCGCGCTGCCTCGAAGCGACGCATCGCCTCGGCGGTCACAACTACGTGTTGTGGGGAGGCAGGGAGGGCTACGAGACGCTGCTCAACACCGACATGCGCCGCGAGCTCGATCAACTGGCCCGCTTCTTGACGATGGTCGTCGAGCACAAGCATCACATCGGCTTCACGGGCACGATCCTGCTCGAGCCGAAGCCGTTCGAGCCGACCAAGCACCAGTACGACTACGACGTCGCCACCGTCTACGCGTTCTTGCAGCGCTACGGGCTCGAGAACGAGATCAAGGTCAACATCGAGGTCAACCACGCGACGTTGTCGGGACACGACTTCGCCCACGAGATCGCGACCGCGTTCAACGCCGGCATCTTCGGATCGATCGATGCCAACGCCGGCGACGACCGACTTGGCTGGGATCTCGACCGCTTTCCGGTCTCGGTCGAGCAGATGAGCCTCGGCATGCTGGAGATCCTTCGCGGTGGCGGGTTCACGACGGGTGGGCTGAACTTCGACTCGAAGCTGCGCCGCCAATCGATCGACCGGACCGACCTCTTCCACGCCCACATCGGTGGCATCGACACCATGGCGCGGTCGTTGCTCGTTGCTGCTGCGATCACCGAGGCCGGCGATCTCGACGGCATGCGTCGAGCCCGCTACGCCGGTTGGGACGGTGCGCTCGGCGGCGAGATCCTCGCCGGTCCGGCGACGCTGGCGACGCTGCACGAGCGGGCGATGGGCGCCGGCGAACCCGACCGGGTGTCCGGCCGGCAAGAGCAGCTCGAGAACCTCGTCGCGCGGCACATCGAACGGGCCCGCTAGAACCTGCGGTCGGCGCTCGAGGTCTCAGGACCTGGAGCGCCGACGCGGAGGAGTCGAGCGCTCAGCTGCGCATCGATGCCCACGGCTCCTCGGTCGACACGTCGACCGTCTCGTAACCGGCCGGCCCGTGGCTCGGGCCGAGCACGACGAACAGCCGGGCCGTTTCGGTTGCATCCGGCGCGACGAACGTCGCGTGCACGGTTCCGAAGGGGATGAAGGCGACATCGCCCGGGCTCAGCTCTCGGCGCTCGTCGCCGACCCATTGCTCGATGGTGCCGCTCCGGAGCAGGATCACCTCCTCCTGGTTCGGGTGACGGTGAAAGCTATGGCCCTGCCCCGGCTGGATCTTCACATCGAGCACGCACAGCCTCTCGCCCTCGGGCACGTTGGCGGGTCGTACGACCCAGCCGAGTTGGCCCCAATCGAGTTCTTCCCACTCCACGTCAGCGACGCATATGAAGCACATTGGAATCTCCTTGGTTGTTCTTCAGAACGTGACGGCTTTGAACGCCTCTGTTTGAGATTTCAGGGCCTGTTCGGTCGGCAGCCGCTCCATGCTCGACGCGCCGTAGAAGCCGTTGATGTTCTTGGCCCGCTGCAGCACGTAGGCCGAATCCTCCGGGGTCGCGATCGGCCCGCCGTGGCACAGCACGATCACGTCGTCACGGACCCCGCGAGCAGCAGCAGCGCAGCGGTCGATCAACTCGACGCAGTCGTCGAGCGTTCGCGCGGTCTCGGCGCCGATGCTGCCGCCGGTGGTGAGACCCATGTGGCAGACGATGATGTCTGCCCCGGCATCGGTCATCGCCATCGCGCTCTCCTCGTCGAACACGTACGGCGTGGTCAACAGATCGAGACCACGGGCGATCGCGATCATGTCGACCTCGTGGTGGTAGCCCATCCCGGTCTCTTCCAGGTTCTGGCGGAACACGCCGTCGATCAACCCGACGGTGGGGAAGTTCTGCACTCCCGCAAACCCGATCCGCTTCAACTCCGGCAGGAAGACCTCCGGCATGTAGAACGGATCGGTCGCGTTGACACCCGCGAGCACCGGCGTGTGCTGCACAACTGGCAACACCTCGCGCGCCATGTCGACGACGATCTCGTTGGCGTTGCCGTACGCCAGCAGCCCCGCCAGTGAACCGCGCCCGGCCATGCGGTACCGACCGGAGTTGTAGATCACGATCAGATCGATGCCGCCTGCCTCTTCCCACTTGGCGGACAGGCCGGTGCCGGCGCCTCCCCCGACGATCGGGACGCGTCGCTCGATCATGTCGCGGAACCGGGCGAGGCACTCGGAACGAGATGGCGCCGTCACGAAGTCCGCCCGGCGATCTCATGGAACGCGGCGAGTGCGGCGGCCGCGAACTTGGGGTGGTTGATCGGGTGTGGCACGCGGATGACCTGCCGGTCCAAGGTCTGGTTGACCTCGGATTCGATCGTGGTGAAGAGGACCTCGTCCGCCTCCGGGTCGAAGAACGCCTGCCCAGAGGTGTCGAGCACGGACACACCGCCCTCGGGCAGCAGGAAGCGAACGGGTCCGTGGCAGTTGTTCAGCTTCCGTGCGATGAAGCTGCCGAACAGCTTGTTCTCGGGCGCTGTGGTGCGCATCAAGGTGACCTGCGGGTTGTGCATGTGAAGCAGCCGATCTGCGAATTTCGGGGGCACCGATTCCATTGCCCCAAAGTTGACCATGTCGAGCGCACCGCACGAGCCGACATAGGGGACGCGGGTGCGGGCGATCGCGCCGAACCGGTCCGGGCCCGCTGGGAACACGCCGCCCACGAGGAGATCGGCGACCTCGGTGGTCGTCATGTCCAGGACCGCGGTGATCATCCCGGAATCGACCAGCTTCTCCATCGACTGTCCACCCATGCCGGTGGCGTGGAACACGAGCGCGTCGTACTCGGCCTTCAGCGATTCGACGAGTTGCGTGACGAGCGGGGTGGTCACGCCGAACATCGTCAGGCCGACCGCCGGGAGATCGGACGCACTCGTCGACACCGGGTTGTTCACCATGCCGGCGAGGGCGTTGGCAGCGTTGCCGAGCACCTGGCGCGAGATCCGGTTGAGCCCCGCGACGTCGGTGACCGAGTACATCATCGCGATGTCGGCTGGACCCACGTACGGCGCGACGTTGCCGGAAGCCACCGTCGAGACCATCACCTTCGGTCGTCCGATCGGCAGCGCGCGCAGGCCGGGGGTCACGATCGCCGTGCCTCCGGACCCTCCGATGCCGATCATGCCGGCGATCGACGCCTCGTTGGCGCGGACGTAGGCTTCGAAGGCCACGGCCATCGCGCTGACAGCCTCGCCGCGGTCCGGTGAGGCGATCGCCGCCGCGCCCTCGGGATGGTGGTCGGCGACCTCTCCAGCCTTCACGTCGGCACTCGATTGGTGATCGGTGGTGCCGACGTCGACGAGCACGGCGACCAGACCGGTCGACTCGATGACGTCGCGGACGTATGCGAGCTCTTCACGTTTCGTGTCGAGCGTCCCCACGACGTAGACGGCCTTCATCATCAGCTCCGGAACGCCTCGCGCCCGACGCCTTGCACCGGGATGCCCTGCGCGGCCAACACCTCGGCCTGCAACGCGTACATCGAGGCCGCCGCCCGGTCGATGTGGCGGGTGAACGCCATCGAGCCTGCCAGGATCGGCTGGAGGAGCGCTTTGTCCTGCACCCGGGCTGCCCCGTACTCGTGCTCGACGATGAGGGGAGTGGTCGTCGGGTCGAAGTCGAGCAACTCGCGAGCGGCGAGTTGGTGATCGAGCCAGTCGACCGTTCGGTTCTGCAGGTAGGCGAGCGGATCGTGGCGGGCTGTTCCCGGCAACTCGTGCTCACACAGCACCGTCTGCTTCTTCCAGGAGTTGGCGAGGTCGGCCGGGTTGGCCGACACCTCGCCGCCGACCCAGTCGCCGCGCTGCACCGTCTGGCCGCCGTACCCCCACGCGGCCACGCCCTGGGAATGGATCACCTGACCCTTCACGTGCATGCCCGCGACCAAGAACGCGTAGCCGGCGTCTTTGAGGTACTGGAAGATCGAGCGCGTGTCCTGGCCCATCAAGATCGCGTGCGACGGGTCGTAGTGGATGCGGAACTGATCGCCCACGCCGTTGCGCTCACAGATCTGGTGCAGCGCGATCCACATCGCGGGCACATATCCGATGTTGTTGTGGAAGTTGTCGCCGGGGGTCCATCCGGGCATCGGGCACTGCTCGACTCGATACTGCAGCTCGCGCGCCTTGGCCTCCTTCAGCAGCGGAACGAAGCTGTCCTCGAAGTCGATCAGGTTCTGGTCCATCGACTTGCTCTGGTTGCGGCCGACGAAGCCGGTCACCGCAGGAACGCCGAGCATCGATGCGGCGTCCATCGTCGCCAGCATGAAGTCGTGCTTCTTCTTCCTGATCGCCGGGTTCTCGTGCAGCATGTCGTCGAAGTAGCTGATGTCGGCGATGGCGACGCCGGTTGCGTCGACGGCGGCGAGCACGCGCTTCGCTCGGGCGGCATCGAACGGGTCGCGTAGGTCGAGCGTGTTGGCCACCGGATCGAGCATCGCTTCGGCAGGGACGTCGGCCAGCGACGGGTGCAGCGCGGCGGAGAGCTCGATGCAGTCGGCGTCGAGGGTGACCGCGAAGTCGAGCCACTCCTCGATGGCCAGATCGGGATCGGGGTCGCGTCGCTCGCGTGGCGTCAGCTCCTGCAGCGCGGCGGTGAGCACGCCGATCGGCATGAACTTCGGTTCGAACTGTTTGACCTCTGGCATCGGAGGCTCCTTCGTCGGCATGGTGGATTGCGGCTTCGTGGATCGCGGCTTCGTGGGTCTCGGGGTGGTGGCTAGATGTCGGCGAGCATCACGCGAGCGTGGTGACGGGCCGACTCGATCGCGGCGTGGAGGACGCGCTGAGTGATCAGCGCGTCCGCAAAATCGACGAGGGGAACCACGGCAGCTCCTCCACCGATGACGTTCAGGATGTCGCCGGCCTGGTTGACGAACGCGTGCTCGTAGCCGAGTCCGTGGCTGTCCGGCCACCAGGCTGCTGCGTAGGGATGGCCGTCACCGCCGCGTGTGACGTCGATGGTCGTCCAACCCTGGACTGCCGCGTCGTTGGTGAGGTCGTAGAAGTCCAATTCGTTCATCCGCTCGAAGTTGAAGCGCAGTGCGCCCCGGTCGCCGTGGATCTCGAAGCGGTTGGCGTTGTGGTAGCCGGTGGCGAGGCGAGTGGCCTCGAAGCTGGCGACCGCACCGCCGCTCATCCGGGCGAGGAACAGCACGGCATCGTCGACCGTGCTCGCCGCCTTCGCACCTGTCGTGCCCGCGCCGGCGCCGGCGATCTCGCCACCCGTCTCACCTTCGAGGACGGCGCGCTCTTCGATGAAGGTGTGTTCGATCGCGCCCTCGATGCTGACGACCTCCTCGCCCGTGACGAAACGGACGGCGTCGATGATGTGCGCGTTGAGATCGCCGTGGGCGCCCGAGCCGGCGATGTCGCCCTGGAAGCGCCACAGCAGGGGAGTGTCGGGGCCGCCCCAGCTCTGCAGGTAGTTGGCCCGCACGTGGTAGATCCGGCCGAGCCTGCCGGCGGCGACGAGGCGGTGCGCCAGCGCAACGGCGGGCACCCGTCGATAGTTGAACCAGACCGAGGTCGTGCCGGTCGCCGTGGCCGCAGCAGCTGCCATCGCCCGCGCGTCGGCCAGCGTTCCCGCGAGCGGCTTCTCGCAGGCGACGTGCTTGCCGGCCTCGAGGGCGGCGATCGCCTGGTCGGCGTGAACGTCGTTGGGGGTGCCGATGTCGACGAGCCCGATGTCGTCTGCGGTGACGGCGGCATGCCAGTCCGTCGTGTGATGCAGCCAACCCCAGCGGTCGGCGAACTCGCGCAGCTCGGTCGGGTTGCGCCCGGCCACCGTGTGCATCGTCGGTAGCGGGTCGACCGAGAAGAACTTGGCGACGTTGAGCCACGCATTCGAGTGGGCCCGTCCCATGAACTTCGTCCCCAGCAGTGCGACGTTGATCGTGTCACTCACGACATCTCCCTCCTCAGCGTGCCGGCGCCCTCGACGCCGAGGTACATGTGTTGCAGTTCGGGATCGGC
>Ga0075365_10001560_pt1 | contig 10496 bp, 9 predicted proteins | sample EndMetdeltDD1765_FD_71387 | JGI IMG/M metagenome (GOLD analysis project Ga0075365, IMG submission 71387) | Populus endosphere microbial communities from Tennessee, USA - Endosphere MetaG P. deltoides DD176-5 | ecosystem: Host-associated > Plants > Roots > Endosphere | place: USA: Tennessee... | reverse complement strand
GTCTTCTGCACCGAGGCGAGGATCGGCGCGTAGTCGATCGGCGAGAGCGAGCGCAGGTCGACGACCTCGAGGCTCGTGCCCTCCTCCGCGGCGATCGCGGCCGCCTGCAGGAGCGTCGCCACCATCGCACCGTGCCCGACGAGCGTCGCGTCGGTGCCGGTGCGCACGACGCGGCTCGCGTGCAGCGGGGACTCGGAGGTCGCACGGTCGACCTCGCCCTTGGGCCAGTAGCGGCTCTTCGGTTCGAAGAACAGCACCGGGTCGTCGCTCGCGATCGCCTGCTGGATCATCCAGTACGCGTCGTGCGGGGTCGCGGGGCTGACCACCCGGAGTCCCGCGGTGTGCGCGAAATACGCCTCGGGGCTCTCCTGGTGGTGCTCGACCGCGCCGATGTGGCCGCCGTAGGGCACCCGGATGACGACGGGGAACGACTGGTTGCCCTCGTTGCGGGCGGTGAGCTTCGCCAGCTGCGAGGTGATCTGGTCGAAGCCCGGGTAGATGAATCCGTCGAACTGGATCTCGCACACCGGCCGGAAGCCGCGCAGGGCCAGGCCGATCGCGGTGCCGATGATGCCGGACTCGGCGAGCGGGGTGTCGAGCACACGGTTCTCGCCGAACTCGGCCTTGAGCCCCTCGGTCACGCGGAACACGCCGCCGAGCGTGCCGATGTCCTCGCCCATGAGCAGCACGCGGTCGTTGGCGGCGAGCGCCGCACGCAGGCCCTCGTTGAGCGCCTTCGTCATCGTCATCGACTCGGCCATCAGTGCGCCTCCGTCGGCTCGTCGTCGAGGGACGCCTCGTAGGCGGCGAGCCAGGCGCGCTGCTCGTCCATGAGCGGATGCGGCTCCGAGTAGACGGCGAACATCTTCTCCGCCGGCGGGGGCACGAGCGCGAGCGTGCGGGCCCGGACGTCGGCGGCGAGATCCTCGGCCTCGGTCGAGACCTCGGCGAAGAAGGCATCCGATTCGCCCTTCGCGCGCAGGAACGCCTCGAAGCGGGTGATCGGGTCGCGCTCACCCCAGAATCTGACGTCCTCGTTCTCGCGGTACTTGGTCGGATCGTCGCTCGTGGTGTGCGCGCCCATCCGGTAGGTGAGCGCCTCGATGAAGCGGGGGCCGCCGCCGGCGCGGGCCTCGTCGAGGAACGCCGAGCTCACGGCATAGGCGGCGAGCACGTCGTTGCCGTCGATCTGCAGCGACGGGATGCCGAACCCGGTGCCGCGCAGGTAGAGCGGCGTGCGCGACTGGCGTTCCACCGGGACCGAGATCGCCCAGTGGTTGTTCTGCAGGAAGAACAGGATCGGCGCCTGGTAGCTGGCGGCGAACACGAAGGCCTCGCTGACATCCCCCTGGCTCGTCGCCCCGTCGCCGAAGTAGGCGACGACCGCGGCGTCGGACGCGGGGTCGCCGGTCGCGGTCGCCCCGTCGAGGGTCAGACCCATCGCGTACCCGGTCGCGTGCAGCGCCTGGGAGCCGATGACGAGGGTGAAGAGGTGGAAGTTGCCCGTGTCGGCGGGGTTCCAGCCGCCGTGGCTCTGCCCGCGCAGCAGCTCGATGATGCGCATCGGGTCGAGCCCGCGGATGCGCCCGACGGCGTGCTCCCGGTAGGCGGGGAAGATGTGGTCCTGATCGCGTGCCGCGTAGGCCGAGCCGACCTGCGCCGCCTCCTGGCCGAGGCTCGGGATCCACAGGGCGAGCTGCCCCTGGCGCTGCAGGTTGCCGGCCTCGATGTCGAAGCGCCGGGTGACGACCATGTGCCGGTGGAAGTCGCGGAGCCGCTCGTCGCTCAGCGCGGCGACCGTCTCCAGGTACGGGGCGGTGACGTCGGATTCGACGAGCGACCCGTCCGGCGAGAGCAACTGGATCGTCGCCTCGGTGTAGGACATGCTGCCTACCCTAACCGGGCGTTTTCGGCCGCCTGCGGGAGGGTTGCCACAACGCGGGCGGCCGAATCCAGGAGTCTCTCCACAGACTCCTCCTCGCCGATGGAGATCCGGATGCCGTCCGAGCCGAGCACGCGGCCGACGATCCCGCCGTCCTCGAGCACCGCCGCGACCGCCGAGGTCTCGTCGCCGGCAGCGATCCAGACGAAGTTGCCGTGCGGTTCGGGCACGACCAGCCCGGCCGCGGTGAGTCCCGCGTAGACCCGCGTGCGGCGTTCGATCAGCTCGTCGACCCCCGACAGCAGGTCGGCTTCGACGTCGAGAGCCGCGATCGCGGCGCGCTGAGCCGGCTCGGTGACGGACAGCGGGATGGCCGCGCTGCGGGCGGCATCCAGGATGTACGACGGCCCGACCGCCCAGCCGACCCGGAGGCCGGCGAGCCCGAACGCCTTCGAGAAGGTGCGCAGCACGACGAGGTTGGGGTGGTTCTCCAGCTCGACGAGCCCGCTCACCGCGTGCGGGTCGGTGACGAACTCGACGTACGCCTCGTCGAGGATGACGAGCACGGTCGGCGGCACCTTCGCCATGAAGGCGCCGAACTGCGCCGCGGTGACGATCGTCGAGGTCGGGTTGTTCGGCGTGCACACGATGACGACGCGCGTGCGGTCGGTGATCGCCGCGGCCATCGCGTCGAGGTCGTGGTGACCGCCGGGAAGGTTCGGCACCTGCACGCTCGTCGCCCCGGCCACCGTGACGAGGCCCGGATAGGCCTCGAACGAGCGCCAGGCATAGACGACCTCGTCACCCGGGCCAGCCGCCGCCTGCACGAGCTGCTGCAGGATCGACACCGAACCCGCCCCGACGTGCACCTCGTCGATCGAGACCCCGGCGCGCTCGGCGAGCCGCGCCCGCAGAGCGGTCGCGGCACCGTCGGGATAGCGGTTGAGGTTCGACTCGCCGATCGCCGCGAGGATCGCGGGATGGGTCGGGCGCGGGTTCTCGTTGCTGGAGAGCTTGAACGCCTCGGCCGCCGCGGCCCGCCCCTGGCGATACGGCGGGAGCGCGGCGATCTCCGGGCGGAGGGTCACGGCCATGCGCTCCAGCCTAGGGTCGTGCGGGCGACACGGTGACCGGGCCGGTCGTCAACTCATGGCCCCCGACGGCCGCGCGCGCCATGATGGGCGCATGGGTCGCCTCATCCTCCGTCTCCTCATCAACGCGCTCGCCCTCTGGCTGACGGTGCTCATCCTGAGCCCGAACGTCACGATGCAGGCGTACAACGACCCGGCTCCGGGCGTGAGCGTCGAGCTCGTCGTCACCTACCTGCTCGTGGCGCTCATCTTCGGTCTCGTCAACGGCATCATCGGCGGCATCATCCGGGTCGTCGCGTTCCCGCTCTACGTGCTCACGCTCGGGCTCATCTCGCTCATCGTGAACGGCCTGCTCTTCCTGCTGGTCGCCTGGATCAGCAGCCTGCTCGGCTTCGGCCTGCAGGTGCCCGGCGGGTTCTGGTGGGGGGTGCTGGGCGCGATCGTGCTCGGCGTCATCAGCTGGCTCATCGGCATCATCCTGCGTCCGTTCGTCAAGCCGCAGACCCGCGGTCGCCGCTAGCCGGCCGGAAGCCGCACGGCGCGGTAGGTCGTCGACGTCGCCCGGCCACCCGGCAGGTCGAGGTACTCGGCGGTGAACGCGTCGATCGCGCCCACCTCCTGGCGGACGACGGAGGACTCCGCGTCGTCGATCGCGTTCGCGGTGTGGCCGTACGCCGACCGCTGGTGCCCGGGCGCCGGCAGCGCCGTCGGCATCTCGGACCCGTCGCGGTAGGCCTCGCGTTCGAGCTGCAGCACCGAGTGGTCGAGCTGCGGCCCGGCGAGGGCCGGGATGAAGTCGTCGGTGTTGCGGGCCGCGAACCCGCGGATGCCGTCGGGGAGGGGGATGTTGCCGGCGGGGGCGCCGTAGGTCTCCATGCCGTAGACGTTCCAGTCGCCGGAGCCGGCGACCATCGTCGCGACCAGTCCCCCTTGCGAGAATCCCGTGACGACGATCTCGTCGCCCGGGTCGATGCCGGCCTGGCGCATCGCCTCCTCGACGGCCCGGAACGACCCCGCGGACTGACCCGCCACCCCGCGCACGTTGCTCGTGAGGTCGAACGGCTCCTCTTCGGCGACCGGCGAGAAGGTCTCGGTGGGGCCCACGGAGACCACCCACCGCGGCGGTCGCCCGTCGGCCTCGTACTTCTCGATGCGGATCTGATCGCCCTCGGGGATCTCGTTCAACCGCTCGCGCGCCCCGGCCGGTGCGGCGTAGACGGTCGCCGACCCCGTCTTCTCGACCTGCACCGGGGTCTCGCGGAACAGGCCGAGCACCGACCCGAGGGAGGCGACCGTGAGCGCGCCGGCCGCGACGCCGCGGTCGGGACCCAGCTGGAGTGCCGCCGCGAACACCGGAGGGATGCCGGCGGCGCCGAGCACGCCCGCATCGATGCTCGTCGCGAACAGCGAGACGACGCGCACGAACTCGGGGCTCGTGATGAGCCCCGGGTTCTCCATGAGGAAGCGCTTCACCGTGGCCAGGCGCCCGTCGCCGGTGTCGGGCAGGGCGCTCCAGCCGAGCAGCGCCCCGGCGATGAGCAGCCCGGGGGCGACGATCACGAGTCGGGCGAAGGCCGCGAGGGCCGCGCCCCCCACCGTCGCCGCGAGCAGCGCCGCGAGGTCGCGCTGCGCCCCCTCGATCCTCGACTCGAGCCGGGTGTACTGCTCGGCGGCCCGGCCGAGCGCGTCCCGGGCCTCGGCGCAGCGACCACGGACCCCGTCGATGCGGGGGACGAGCCCCGGGTCGAGCGGCCAGCCGCCGATCGTGTCGGCGGTGCGGACCCGCCGGGCGAGTTCGTCGAGCCGCCGCTCGAGTGCGCGCAGCCGGTCGGCCGAGGCCAGGAGCGCATCGGTCGCCACCACGGTGCCGCCCGCACGGGTGACCAGCAGCTGGCCGCCGGGGTCGGCGGGCGGCGTGAACCGGTCGGCCGGGAAGCTCACGCCAGCTCCAGGAGACGATGACGCACCTCGGCGGCGGCATCCTCGACGGCGTCGGCCGTGCGCTGCAGGTCCGCCCGCAGGTCGACGAGGAAGTCGCGCGCGGCGTCGGCGGCGTGACCCCGCCACTCCTCGGCGACCAGCGGACTCGTGCCGGTCGCCGCGTCGCGGAGCCCGTCGACGACGGGCACGAGCAGCGCCCACTGCCGCTCGTAGACGGCACGCGTCGCGGCGGGGTCGAGGGGCAGGTCGGGCATGACGTCATCCTCGGCCGCTCGGGCGAGCGCTCGGCCGCGCCGGGAGGCGGCTCCGCACGATGCCGCCGCCGGAAAGCTGTGGAGGACTCGGGGAACGGGGGATGATGTCCCCATGGCACGGGACCCGGTGGAGGGACCGGTCTTCCGCATCTGCTTCGTCTGCACGGGCAACATCTGCCGGTCGCCGATGGCCGAGGCGGTCTTCCGGCGGCTCCTGGTCGAGGGCGGCTACGAGTCGCGCCTCGAGGTGAGCTCGGCCGCGACCGGGGACTGGCACGTGGGCGAACGCGCCGATGCCCGGACGATCGCCGCCCTGGCGAGTCGCGGGTACGACGCCGCGACGCACCGCGCGCGGCAGTTCGACCCCGCCTGGTTCGCCGACCTCGACCTCGTCGTCGTCTTCGACCGCGGCCAGGAACGCACTCTGCGAGAATGGGCGGGCGACGAGTCCGCGCGCGCGAAGGTGCAGATGCTCCTGTCGTTCGACGAGTCGAGCGCCGGGGTGGAGGTGCCCGATCCCTACTATTCGGATCCCGCGCTCTTCGACTCCGTCCTGTCCACCATCGAACGCGCGAGCATCGCGCTGTTCCGCCAGCTAGAACCGGTCCTCCGACAGGGAGTCTCATGAGCCCGCTGCCCCCGCAACCGCTGAGCCCCCTCGACGGCCGCTACCGTGCCGCGGTCGGCGACCTCGGCGAGCACCTCTCCGAGGCGGGGCTCAACCGGGCCCGCGTGCGCGTCGAGGTCGAGTGGCTCCTGTTCCTCACCGAGCGCGGGATGTTCGGCTCCGCCCCGCTCACCGCCGAGCAGGAGCGCGACCTGCGCCGCTTCGCGGCGGACTTCGGCGCCGACGAGATCGACCGTCTCGCCGAGCTCGAGGCGACGACGCGCCACGACGTGAAGGCCGTCGAATACCTCGTGCGCGAGCGGCTCGCCGAGCTCGGCCTGACCTCGGTCGCGGAGCTGGTGCACGTCGCGTGCACGAGCGAGGACGTCAACAACCTCTCCTACGCGCTCACCGTGCGCGCCGCCGTCACCGGCGTCTGGCTCCCGAAGCTCCGGGATGTCGTCGGCCGGCTGCGCGAGTTCGCGATCGCCGAGCGCGCGACCCCGCTGCTCGCCCGCACGCACGGCCAGCCGGCGACCCCGACGACCTTCGGCAAGGAGATCGCGGTCTTCGTGCACCGGCTCGAGCGGCAGATCGCCCGCATCGAGGCGACCGAGTACCTCGGCAAGTTCAGCGGCGCGACCGGCACGTTCTCGGCGCACGTCGCCGCCGACCCGGATGCCGACTGGCCCGCCCTCTCCCGCGAGTTCGTCACGTCGCTCGGCCTCGACTGGAATCCGCTGACGACGCAGATCGAGTCGCACGACTGGCAGGCCGAGCTCTACACCGCGATCGCGCACGCCGGCCGCATCCTGCACAACCTCTGCACCGATGTCTGGGCCTACATCTCGATCGGCTATCTGGCGCAGATCCCGCAGGCCGGGGCGACCGGCTCCTCGACGATGCCGCACAAGGTCAACCCGATCCGGTTCGAGAACGCCGAGGCGAACCTCGAGCTCTCCGCGGCCCTCCTCGATTCGCTCGCCCAGACGCTCGTCACGAGCCGCCTGCAGCGCGACCTCACCGACTCCACGACGCAGCGCAACATCGGCGTCGCCCTCGGGCATTCGCTCCTCGCCCTCGACAACATCCGCCGCGGCCTCGACGAGGTCGCCGTCGCGCCGGCGGTGCTCGCCGCCGACCTCGACGGCAACTGGGAGGTGCTCGGCGAGGCCATCCAGACGGTGATCCGCGCCGAGGTGACCGCCGGGCGTTCGTCGATCGCCGACCCCTACGCGCTGCTCAAGGAGCTGACCCGGGGCAAGCGCATCACCGGCGACGACCTGCGCGCCTTCGTCGACGGTCTCGACATCGGGGCGGAGGCCAAGGCGCGGTTGCTCGCCCTGACGCCCGGCACCTACACCGGGCTCGCCGACCGCCTGGTCGACCTGCTCCCGGAGGCCTGAGGGTCAGTGCCCCGACGGGCCGTCCTCGGGCGGTTCGGGCTTGGAGATCGCGAGCAGCAGCGTCGCGCAGATCACGATCGAGACGACGAACGCGGCGCCGAAGAACTCCACCGCGAGCAGCAGCTCGCGCGTCGCGAACAGCACCGCGAGTCCCACGAAGGCGGCGAGCACCGCCGCGAGGCCGAGCACCTCGGCGGGACGCGCCCGCTCCCGCAGCGTCGGCCGGTGCGGCCCCGGCCCGGTCACGGCGTGACCACCCGGTCGGTGCGGGCGGAACGGTCGGACCGCACGGTGACCGCCGAGATGACCTGCAGCACGCCGATCAGGATCGCCCACGCGCCGATCACCCCGATGAGGATGACCGAGGAGGTGAGGGTTCCGGCGTTGCCCTTCTCACCCGCGAACGCCTGCACGAAGTCCGGCGGGAGCGCGAACGCGACGACGCCGAGCACGACGGTGAGCGCCCCGGTGATGATCCAGTCCCGCGCGAGCGGCGCGACGGAGCGGGTCAGGATGCCGCTCGCCGCCTCGAGGAGTCCGCTGACGACCGCCCAGCCGCCGACGAGGAGCGCGAGGAACGCGACGCCCCCGGTCGGGACGGCGAGCGCGACGACCCCGGCCACGAGGCCCGCGGCGCCCTGGGCGAGGAATGCCGCGCGCATCCGGCCGGCGTAGGCCCCGCGCAGCGTGGCGACGAGCAGCACGGCACCGCTGAGCACCGCGAAGCCGCCGAAGGTCAGCAGGCCGAAGAGCGGGGAGTGCTCGAGGGTCAGGGTGATCGTGACGCCGAGCACGAGCGCCAGGACTCCGCGCGCGAGTTGTGCGATCCAGGCGGCTACCACGCCGATCAGTCTACGTCCGCGATCGGGTGGGGCCGCCGAAGGCATTCTCACCTCATCCGCAGCTCCCAGGGCGGTCACGCCCTCGATACGATCGGCTCCTGTTAGGGTCATCGCAAAGTCGGGCGTGTGGCACGCGCCGCAACAGTCGCGGTGCTCGCGGAGGACATGTGGAAACAGGCCAGCCCAAACTGTCCCTCACCCTGGGTCAGGCGTTCGGCGAGGGCTCTCTGCACATCATTGCGACCAAGGACGGTGCGACGTCCCCTGCCACAGACAAAGCGGTTCCCCTTGGCGCGGGGGGCTCGGGGAGTGTCTACGCCTGCCTGTACGGCAAGCACAAGCAGCGCCGCGCAGTGAAGTTCCTGACCTTCAATAAACTCGACGACGAGAGGACTGGGCGCCGCCGCGACGACTTCGAGGCGACCTTCGAGCAGGAGCGCGCGGTGCTCTCGCAGTTGTCGCACTCGAACATCAGCATCTTCCACGAGGACGGGGTGTTCGTCGATGCCGACGGCGGCAACTGGCCCTACATCGTCACCGACCACGTCGCCGGGCCGATGCTCGCCGACGCTCTGGACTCGCCGGACATCGGCGGGGAGGACATCTACAACATCCTCTCCGACCTGTTCGATGCGGTCGCCTACCTGAACCGTCGAGGCGTCTATCACTGCGACATCAAGCTGGACAACATCAGGATGCGGGAGGGCGGCGCCGGCCAGCCGCTGGACGTCGTGCTCCTGGACTGGGGCGCCGCCCAGTTCTTCGAGCCGCGAGCCGCGCCGACCGATCAGACGACCCTCGACATCGTGCTCGATCAGCAGGCGCCACGGCCCTTCATCAGCACCAAGGAGATCACGCACGACAGCCATCGACACCACCTGGGACGCAGCCTCGACCCCCAGGAGCTCGCGGACTTCGTCCCCGCCCACGAACTCCACACGCTCGGCGTGCTGATCGAGAACATCATTTCCCCAGGCGGCCGGGGCGACCGCATCAGGCGCGAGCTCAGCCGCACCCTCGGCGACCAGGGCATCCGCGTGCTCGACGAGGTCGTCGTGGACCTGAAGACCGCGCCCCAAGGGGCCGGCTACTCGAGTGTCGAGGAGCTCGTCTCCGATTTCCGAAAGCTGCACCGCAACTACCTCTCGCCGGCTGGCGTCGCCGAGCTGAGCCTGGCGGGCGAATTCCAGACTTCGATGCCGACGGCGACCGGACGCGCGGTCCTGACCCGCCGGTTCGCGCGGCTCACCGGTCACCGGCTCGTGAACCGACTGCATCAGGTCCATCAGCTGGAATCGACGTACGAGACCTTCCCGGGAGCCACCCACACCCGCTTCAGCCACAGCGGTGCCGTGCTGCGCAATGCGCGGTACTACGTGAGCCACCTGCTGAACGACAGCCGGTTCCGGCGCGAGGCGGAGCGCGTCGACCTCGAAGCGACGCTCCTGCTCGCCCTCCTGCACGACATCGGACACTTCCAGCTGAGCCACATGTTCGAGGATCTCGCCTCGGACCAATCTCGGCGCGGCGCGGAATGGTCGGAATTCGACTTCGACATCCCGACCGACGACACGCTGTTCCAGGAGGTGCTCGGCTTTGCCGGCCGCAAGCCGCTCCGAGGCGAATACCGGGAGTCCATCCAGACGCGTGCGGCCGACCTGCACGGCGCCGCTCTGTCGCCCGCCGAGGAGGAGACCTACCTCTCGCCCTGGGATGTGATCATCGAGGAGTTCGGCCACGAGACGGCGAACTCCGTCATCCGGCTCCACGACATCATCCACGCGTCCCCGAAGCCGGATGACAGCACCCCCGCTCAGCGGGCCCTGGCGGCCTTGCTCTCGTCGGATATCGATGCCGACAAGACCGCCTACCTGGTCGAGGACGCCAAGCGGACAGGAGTGGCCTACGGACTGGGCGTCGAGCTCGAGGGAATCCTCGGCAACCTCTGCATGCCGACGCACGACGACTTCAAACGCGCGCATCCGAATCCAGTCATCGGGATCCGGCGCGCCGGCGTCCAGGCCGCCCAATCGGTGGCGGTCAACCGCAACCAGATGTTGTCACAGGTCTACTGGCATCCGAACAATCGCGCAATTACCGCGATGGTCAAGTACCCGACGATGAGGTTGCTCCAGGAGAGATCGTTCGACATGCGCGCCTACCTCGAGTACGCGATGTTCAACTCGCGGCAGTCGTGTCTCGAGTTCATTGCGGGCGAGTTCGACAAGATACGCGGCGACAAAGAGGTCAATCCGATCGCCGGGGTCATCGCGGGGGGACGGACGCTCTACCGACGGGTGTGCGAGGTCCGCATCGGCCTCGTGGATGACGCCGCCGACCTCAACGCGAAGCTACTGTCGAGATCCTTCGTCCAGGTCCTCGCCCTCCAAGAGCGGATCCGGGAAGATCTCTCCCGGCGACCGGAGTTCCGTGGGATCAGCGCAGGTGAGGTGCTCGTCGACATCCCCTCGAA
>Ga0075365_10001559_pt1 | contig 10497 bp, 13 predicted proteins | sample EndMetdeltDD1765_FD_71387 | JGI IMG/M metagenome (GOLD analysis project Ga0075365, IMG submission 71387) | Populus endosphere microbial communities from Tennessee, USA - Endosphere MetaG P. deltoides DD176-5 | ecosystem: Host-associated > Plants > Roots > Endosphere | place: USA: Tennessee... | reverse complement strand
CCGGTGGCGACGAACTCCTGCTCCTCGTAGCGGCCACCGGTGACGTCGTAGGCCCACAGCCGGCCCTCACCGCGGCGCTGATCGAAGCCGGCGAAGATCGGCACGACGACCATCCCCTGCATCGCGGAGGGAAGGTTGCCACGCACCATCATCGACAGCTGGTTGGCCTTGCCTTCAAGGCTGAGGAACGATCCTTCGACCTTCTCGTAGTGCTCGAGCTGCAGCTGGAACAGCTTGATCATCTCCATCGCCGGACCGGCCGCGCCGGCGATCGCGACACCGCTGTAGCGATCGGCCTGGACGACCTTCTCCATCGAGCGATGGCTGATCAGGTTCCCTGACGTGGCCCGGCGGTCGCCGGCCATCACCACGCCATCGGCGTACCGAAGCGCGATGCAGGTGGTCGCGTGGGGAACGCCCATGTCGACTCCCGTGCCGGTCGGCGTTTCGGGTTTGAGCCCGACGCGCCGAAGCAGCTCGGGGAAGCTCGCACCCGGATCATCACCGGGTACGAAGAACGGCATCGACATCAGCGGTTACTCTCCGCCCTTTTGCACGTAGCTCTTGACGAAGTCCTCGGCGTTGGTCTCGAGCACCTCATCGATCTCATCGAGCAGGTCGTCGAGCTCGGCCTTCAGCTTCTCGCCCTGCGGCGCGGCTGGTGTCGCTTCTGTGACGACCTCGTCGGTGCGGGACGGGGTCGGCTTCTGTTTCTGTGTGCGCTCGGCCATTGGTGATCACTCCCCTTGTCGTGCGGTTGGTTCGGTCGAATCGGTCGATCTCACTGTTGCCGCCAGCCTACGAGCCCAACCGTGACAACAACTCGGATGCTGTCTCGCAGGTGTCGAGCAGCTCGGCGACGTGATCGGCGGTGCCCTTCAGCGGCTCCATCATCGGCACCCGCCGCAGCGGATCGCGGCCGATGTCGAACACCATCGAATCCCAGTTGGCGGCGACGATGTCGTCGGGCCACTTCTGCAGGCAACGGCCACGGAAGTAGGCGCGGGTCGTGGTGGGCGGCTGCGTCATCGCGATCCGCACATCCTCGTCCGAGACGAGCGTCTCCAGGCCGACGCGGCGGGCCAGGCAGCGTTCCGAACGCAGGTCGGCGTACTGCAGATCGAGTGCTTTCAACTTGGGGTCGGCGGGGCGAAGATCGTGGCGCTCGGCGTAGGCGTTGATCAAGCGCTCCTTGGCGACCCAGTCGACCCACGAGGCGACGGTGTTGCGGTCGTTCTCCAGCCCGGACAGGATCGTCTCCCAGCGCGCCAACACATCGGCGCCGACGGCCTCGCCGACCGATTCGAGGCCGTGGCTGTGCTCGTACTTCTTGGCCCGCTCGAGCAGCGCCCACTGCAGTTCGAGCGCTGTGATGCGCTTGCCCTCGCGGAGCAGCACGGTTCGCTTCAGTTGCGGGTCGTGGCTCACCTGCCTGATCGCCGACACGGGGTTGGCCAGGGCGAGGTCGTTGCCGAGCGCGTCGTCCTCGATCATCGCCAGCACGATCGCCGTCGTGCCGACCTTCAAGAACGTGGCGACCTCGGACATGTTCGCGTCGCCGACGATGACGTGCAGGCGGCGGTACTTCTGCGGATCGCAGTGCGGCTCGTCGCGGGTGTTGACGATCGGCCGCTTGAGCGTCGTCTCCAGCCCGACCTCTTCTTCGAAGAAGTCGGCGCGCTGGCTGATCTGGAACGGCACGGTCTGGGCCGCGCTGCCGGGGAACTCGGAGCCGACCTTGCCGGCACCGCAGAACACCTGACGAGTGACGAAGTGCGGAGTGATCTGGCCGACGATGCGCCCGAACGGCGTGGCCCGATCGACGAGGTAGTTCTCGTGGCAGCCGTAGCTGTTGCCCTTGCCGTCGGAGTTGTTCTTGTAGGCGACGATCTCGCTGCCGTCGTTGAGCAGCCGCCACGCGGATTCCATGCTGACCCGAACGATCTCTTCCGCGGCGCGGTCCCACTGGACGACCTCGAGCGCGGTGCGGCACTCGGGCGTGGAGATCTCGGGATGGGCGTGATCGACGTAGTAGCGGGCACCGTTGGTGAGCACGGCGTTGACGAGCTGTGTCTCGACCTCGGGAGCGAAGACCTCCTCGTAGCGGAAACCGCGCGCGTCGTTGCCGGGCTGTTCGTCCTCGAAGTCCCAACCGACCTTGCGCAGGACGCCGCTGACGTAGGCGTTGATCAGCACGCTGGAGGCCGCGACAGGATTCGACTCCGCGCCGCGTACGAGGATTGCGTACTCGGTCTCGATGCCGCACACCTTGGCGATCGCCATACGCGTGACCCTAGCCCCACCCAGCCAGAAAAAGCGGCAGCTGGGCTGCCCCTGATCGTGGGCGTCTTGCGCGACCGTGACGGGGACCCGCGGCGTCGGGAGCGCTAGCGAGCAGCCGCCGTGAGGGAGCGGCGAAAGTGCGCACCGCCGAAGGCGCCCGTCACGGACGCCAGTCCCGAACAGGCATTAGAGGTACTGTCCTGTTCCGACCCGTTCGATCGCCCGGCCACCTTCGACGGCGGCCGCTGCCTTGCCCTCGTTGACGAGGGTGCGGATGAACACGATGCGCTCGCCCTTCTTGCCGCTGATCTTGGCCCAGTCGTCGGGGTTGGTGGTGTTCGGCAGGTCCTCGTGCTCCTTGTACTCCTGCTTGATGGAGTCGAGCATGTCCTGGGTGCTGACACCCTTCACTCCGCCCGCGATCAGGCGCTTGATGGCCAGCTTCTTGGCCCGGCGAACGATGTTCTCGATCATCGCGCCCGACGAGAAGTCCTTGTAGTAGAGGATCTCCTTGTCGCCGTTCTGATACGTGACCTCGAGGAAGCGGTTGGCTTCGTCGTCCTTGTACATCTCCTCGACGGTCTTGTCGATCATGTCGGGCACCGAGTGGTCGGGCGCGATCGGGATCTCGTCGGTGAGGTACTGGGCGAAGATCTGCGCCGCGGCAGCCTGATTGGGCCGTTCGATCTTGATCTTCACGTCGAGACGACCGGGGCGCAGGATGGCCGGGTCGATCAGGTCCTCACGGTTGGTGGCACCGATCACGATCACGTTGCGCAGGCCCTCGACACCGTCGATCTCCGCCAGCAGCTGGGGAACGATGGTGCTCTCCATGTCGGAGCTGATGCCGGAGCCACGGGTGCGGAACATGCTGTCCATCTCGTCGAAGAACACGATGACCGGCCAGCCCTCCTCGCTCTTCTCCCGTGCCCGCTGGAACACGAGACGGATCTGCCGCTCGGTTTCGCCGACGTATTTGTTGAGCAGCTCGGGGCCCTTGATGTTGATGAAGTAACTGCGGCCCTTCTCGTCGCCAGTGGCGGAGGCGACCTTCTTGGCGAGGCTGTTGGCGACGGCCTTGGCGATCAGCGTCTTGCCACATCCAGGCGGGCCGTACAGGAGGATGCCCTTCGGCGCCGGCAGGCGGTGCTCGGCGAACAGCTCTTGATAGAGGTATGGCAGCTCGACTGCATCGGCGATCTGCTCGATCTGGTCGTCGAGGCCGCCGATGTCGGCATAGGAGATGTCGGGCACTTCCTCGAGCAGGAGGTCTTCGACCTCCGGCCGGGCCAGCTTCTCGAGCAGCATCCCGGTGCGCGGGTCCATGCGGATGCTGTCGCCCGAGCGCAGGTGGGTGCCGCGGATGGAGTCGGCGAGCTCGCAGATGCGTTCCTCGTCGGCGCGGCCGATGACCAGCGCGCGCACGCCGTCGTCGAGCATCTCTTTGATGGTGACGACTTCACCGGTGCTGTCGGGCGAGCGGGCGAGGATGACGTTGAAGCTCTCGTTGAGCACGACCTCGGCGCCACGTTCAAGGGTGTCGTGCTCGATGTCGGGATGAAGGCTGACGCGCATCTTGCGACCACTGGAGAGCACGTCGACCGTGCCGTCGTCGTTCTTGCCGACGACCACGCCGTACGCCGATGGCGGCTGGGTCAGCTTCTCGACCTCGTCGCGCAGCGACGCGATGTGCTCGCGCGCTTCACGGAGGGTGTAGCTGAGCCGCTCGTTCTGGGATGTGAGATGGGCCAGCTGGCCCTTGGTCTCGAGCAGACGCTCTTCCAGGGCACGAACCCGCTTGGGGGCATCGACGACCTTGTGGCGCAGGTGGGCGATCTCTTCTTCGAGGACGACGACCTGCGCGCGCAGGATGTCGATGGACTCGTCGGGATCGGCTGTCATCCGGGTCACCTCCTTGTTGCCGGCATCGTCCGCAAACCTCGCTACGACGCCATCATCTGATCGAACATACACCTGATGTGACGCAAGAGGCGCGCTCTCCCAAAGTCCACTTTCGCGGCGACTCCCGTGTACAGTGATCAGCGCTTCGTCTGCGAACCCAGGAGACAAATACATCATGAAGGTCTGGATCGATCAGGATCTGTGCACCGGCGACGGACTCTGCGAAGAGATCGCTCCCGACGTCTTCACCCTCCTCGATGATGGTTTGGCGTACGTGCGCGAAGGCGCCAAGATCTATGCCACGGCCAAGGGCAATCCGCAGGGAGCCGACGGCATGGCCGAGATCCCCGACGGTCAGCTCGACGGCGTCATCGAGAGCGCCGAGGAGTGCCCCGGCGAGTGCATTTTCATCGAGCCGTAAGACCGGTTCGACCACAGTTCTTGTCGAGGAGGGGCGCCGAGGCGCCCCTCCTCCGCGTTTTCGGTCACCGCTTTCGTCGCGCGCTGGTGACGGCTGCAAACCCCGCGATGACGGGGGCGATGTTGGCGCAGCTGACGGCTCCGGCCGTTTGCAGCCGACACCAACAACTGTCGCCAGTCGGCGACCGCCTCCGACGTACGCTCGCCGGATGGAAGCGTGCGAGGTGTGTGGGTACGAATGGGACGCGGTCACGGCGGCGGAGATCCCGGGGCGGCTGCGGCGCGGCGCAGACGGGTTCGGTGCGGTGCTCGCCGGCGACCCGGCGAACTTCGCGGTGCGACCTGATCCGAACACGTGGTCGATCGCGCTCTACTGCTCGCACACTCGCGACGTGATGCTCAACCTGCGCGACCGCATCGTGTGCGGGCTGGCCGAGGACAACCCGACGCCGAAGGCGATGTTCAGCGACGTGCGCATCGACAACGGCGTGTACGCGGCAGACACATCAGAGCGGCTGCAGGTCGAGCTCGACGTCGCCGCCGGTCTCCTGGCCCGGCTCGTGGAAGCGCTCGACGACACCCAGCTCTCGCGGCCGATCTTCTACCCGTGGCCACGGCCGGAAACGCGCACGCTGCTCTGGGTCGCGTCGCAGGCACTGCACGAAGTCGAACACCATCTCGCCGACGCCGAGCGGCTGGCCGCCCGCGGCTGATCACTCCCCCAGCGTCGGGCGCTCCAGGTCGTCGAGCGTGACGTCGTCCTGCGGCGTGAGATCGTCGAGGTCGTCGACCTCTGGCAGCGGCTCGGCCATCGGCGCATGCTCGTGCACCCCGAGGAACCTCGCCGTCGTCAAGAACGCGGTGTGGGCGACCATGCGGTGGTCGGGGCGCACGGCCTGACCCTCGATGTGCCAGCCGCGGTGCAGCACCTCCAGCGTGCGCGCACCGTTCCAGGCGCGGCTGGCGGCGAGGGTGTCGCGCACCTTCGCCGCCTGGGTGATCGACGGCGTGTAGGCGACGAAGATGCCGCCCAGCCGCAGCGACTTCTCCGCGTGCGGGATCACCTGCCACGGCTCGGGCAGATCGAGCACGACACGATCGAAGTCGGTCTCGTCGATGCCCTCGTATGCATCGCGCAACTGCACGTGGTAGCGGCTCAGCGCGTCCTCGCCGAGGAACGAGCGCACGTTGCTCGTGGCCCGATTGAGGAAGTCTTCGCGGATCTCGTAGCCGACGATCTCTGCGCCCCAGCGCAGCATCGTCATCGACAACGCGCCGCTGCCGACGCCGCTCTCGAAGACGCGGACGCCGGGGCCGATGTCGGCGAGCATGCAGATCGGGGCGAGATCCTTCGGGTAGATCACCTGCGCGCCGCGGGGCATCTGCACCACGAAGTCCTCGAGCGTCGGTCGCAACACGGTGTACGAGCTGCCGCGTGTCGATCGCGCGATGAGCCCCTCGTGGTTGCCGACGATGTCGGCGTGCGGCACGAAGCCGTTGTGGCTGTGGAACTCGCCGCCCTCTTTGAGGACGAGGAGATAGCGGCGTTGCTTGCTGTCGAGCAGCAGCACGCGCTCGCCGTAGTCGAAAGGCTTGTTCATCGTTTCCTCGACCCTCGTCCGGTGATCAGCTCGACGGCCACGGGCTCGTGCTCGGCCGACTTGGCGACCAGGTTGCAGAACGCGCACACCTCGCCAGTTGTCGGCGACCCGCACTCGCGGCAGGGCCGCAGCTCGACATCGTCGGGCAAGGCGTAGGCGGCCAGCAACGGCGCGACCTTCTCGACGAAGTTGAGGTAGAACGCTGTCTTCGTCCCGGGCGACTGGGTCTCGATCGTGTTGAGCGCGTCCTTGAAGCCGAGGTGCCGGTTGCCGGCCGCGATCGGGCACTCATCGACGAGGTAGTCGATGCCGCGGATGACACACCACGCCGCGGTCTCGCGCTCGGAAAGGCGCACGAGCGGCTTGACCTTCTTCGGGAAGCCGTTGCGGGCGGGCAGCGTCGGCAGCTGGCGGGCGAGGTACTCGAGCTCCCAGCGCAACGTGTTGCCGTACAGCACGGCCGCTTCGTCGTCGAGGTTGTGGCCGGTGACGAGCACTGAGTAGCCGCCGTCGATCGCAGCCTTGTCGAAGAGATGGCGCTTGCTCATCCCGCACGCGGAACAGGGCACGCGCCGTGTCGCGACGGTTGCCGTCGGCACGTCGTATCCGTAGTCGTCGCGCAGCGAGATCTCGATCAGGTTCAGCCCGCGCTCGGTCGCGAACGCGCGCGCATACTCACCCGACACGTCGCTGTAGCTGCCGATGCCCAACCCGATGTACAAGCCGTCGGCCTGGTAGCCGAGGTCGAGCAGCATGTCCCACACCGCGAGGCTGTCCTTACCGCCCGACACCGCGATCAGGATGCGGTCGTCCTTGGCGAGCATGTCGAAGTCGTCGATCGCCTTCATCACCTGCCGGCGGCACATGTCGAGGAAGTGCGGACCGCAGAAGTTGGCGTTGTGCCGGGGCACGTCGATGACGGCCGGCTGGCGGCAGACGCGGCACTTCACGGGGAGCCGATCATCAGGTTCCGCCGCTGATGACGGGTCGGATCTCGACCACATCGTCGGCGGCCAGCTCCTCGTCGCTCGGCACCAACGTGCCGTTGCGGATGACGAGGTGCGATTCGCGGTTCAGCTCGAGATCGGCGAGCAGCGCATGCACGCGGCGCGGTCCGGCGATCTCCAACTCGCGGCGCGGGTTGCGCAGCAGCACCTTCACGACACACCGGCCCGGCGCGCCGCTTTGCGCTGCTTGCGCGTCGTCGGCGGGATCGTGCGCAGCGACATCCACTGACCGGGTTCGAGCTTCTCGATCGTCACCAACTGCTCGCTCTTGCCGAGCGCCTTGCGCAAGAAGCGAACGCCCCACACGGTGCCTCCGATGATCATCCACTTGCGATCGCCGCCGAGCACACCCTTGTAGATCGCGTTGCGCCGGGCCAGTGCGAACGGCGACAGCATCGAGGGCCGGCGTTTGACGGCCATGTCAGAGCCTGCGGATCTCGACCAGCGTGGTCTTCTTCTTGCCGCTGCGCTTGCCGATGAGGAAAACGAGCAACAGCAGCAGGAACCCGCCGACTGCGGCGCCGGCCAGGAGCGTCTGCTTGCTGCCTTCGACCTTGTCCTGCACGCCGCCCTGGAACGCGCGGAACTTCGACTCGAGGTCGTCGCGCGACACCCGCTTCGGCTGTGTTGGAGTCTCGGCCATCAGTTCAGTTCCTTCTCGGTCTTCTTGATGCGCGTCAGCGCGATGACGGTGACGATGGCACAGAACGCAACCACGATGAAGTACGGCGACCATGACCACGACCCGCGCGCCAGCCGCGGGATCTTGTCCTGGATCAGGCGCAACAGGCCGACGGCGAGGAAGAACAGGCCGAGTCCGATGAGCAGCGCGCCCGCGACGCCGACGCCGACCTTGCGGCCGAGGCCCTTCAATGGCCCGACGGTCTCCTGCCTGACGTACGTCTTGACGAGGTCGAGGACTTCGCCGATGTCCCCGGGCTGGCCTGATTGGGGATCGCCGGATTTGCTCGGCGCCTTGGCAGCGTCTGCAGTGCGTTTCTGGTCTGCCACGGCATCTATATGTAGCAGGTCGGCGAAGTCGATCCTACGGCTCGTCGAAATCGGAGTCGAGGCCAGTGCCCTGCGAAGGATGTTGCAAACGGAACTGTTGCATCGCTTCGGCGTCGTCGAGGGCCTGGGCGAGCAGGAGGATCCGCACGCGCACGCTCGGGGCCGCGAGCAGGCGTTGCTGATCCGCCGGACCCAACGGCGCGAGCGAGCACAGGTGGTAGGAGGCAACGAGCGGATCAGACGAGATCTCGGCCGCGACTTCGGCATGAACGTCGCCGAGCTCAGCCGCCAGCGCGTTCATCCGCCGCACCCTCGACCATGTGGCTGCGATCGCTTCGGACATGTCTGCCTCCAACGACTCGTCGTGGGCGTCGTCGTCGGGCCAGTCCCGTACCTCGGCCAACGGATACGGGTCGTCCGGCAACCACTGATCGACGCGGATGCGTCGTGTGCCGACGGTGAGCAGCGCGTACCTGCCGTCCTCTAGCTCGGCCACCTGCATCAGCCTCGCGACCGTGCCGATCATCGTGCGCACGTCGCCGCCGCCTACCTCGAAGCCGCGTTCGATCAGCGTGACGCCGAACTCGTGCTCGTCGCTCGCCATGCAGTCCTTCACCAACTGCCGATAGCGCGGCTCGAACACGTGCAGCGGCAGCACTCCACCCGGCAACAGCACCGACCCCAACGGAAACATCGGCATGATCGCCATCGATCGATGGTAGGCCGTGAGGCGGTTCAGCCCCCCACCCGATCAGCCCACCCGATCAGCCCGCCTGATCAGCGCGGCTGCAGGGCGTCGACCGACGGACCGCTCGGGTACGGACCGAGAACGGCCGCGAGTTGGTCCCACACCGGCTGGTAGTTGGCTGGCGCGTCGATGTCGGGGCCGGCGAGCAGCATCGCGAAGACGATCGGTCCGGCGCTGGTCGTCACGAATCCGGTCAAGGCCTTGACGTTGGCGAGCGTGCCGGTCTTCGCATGCAGCCGTCCCGCCACCGACGAGCCGGCGAACAGGGTCTCGAGCGTGGTTCCTGCTTGGCCCGCGATCGGAAGGCCCGCGCCGACGGGACCGTCGAGCGGCGAGTGCTCGAGCACCTGCAGCAGAAGATCGCACGTGACGACGTTGCCGGAGTCGAGTCCGGAGCCGTCGATCACGTTCAACGGCGTCGTGTCGATGTCCCAGGTGACGAGCGTGCCCTTGATCGCATCGATGCCGCCCTGCCGGGTTCCCGGTGCACCGTTGACGTGGTAGCCCATCTCCTTCATCAACATCTCGGCCGTGTTGTCGTCGCTCGTGCGCAACATCTCGCCGACGATCGTCGACAACGGCACCGATGTCACCGATGTGATCTCGGGAGTGCCCGCAGGGGTCAAGCCCGACGCGGCGCGGCCCCCCACCGTGATGCCGACCTTCTTCAGCTCAGCGATGAGATCGGTGGCCGCGCCAACGGCAGGGTCGGCATAGCGCTTGGGCGGATTGCCGTTCTGCGCAAGTCGTTGCGTGGCGTCGTTGACGAGCAGCGCGCCGAGCGGGCCGGCTTCCTTGTTCTGGATCTCCGTTGCCGACCAAGTGGGAACGAACCGCTCCGTGTCATATCGCGACTCGTCTCCGATCACGTTCCCGTTCACGTGGGTGATCCCCGCGGCCGTCATCTGGAACACGATCACCTCGAGCGCGGTGACGTCGGTCGGCGGGTCGGGCGCAACCGTCGGCGGATATGCCGCCGTGGAAAGCAACGGGTCCCCGCCGCCGAGCAGGTACAGGTCGCCGGTGACGACGCCGTCCGCGACGGTGCCGAGCGCCTTGGTGGTGAACGTGTAGTCGGCGCCGAGCACTTCGAGCGCGACGGCGGCCGTGATCAGCTTCTCGTTGCTCGCCGGCGTGACGGGTGTCGTGTCGCCCTTGGTGTAGATCGTTTGCTCGCCGAGCCGCACCTCGAGGCACGACGCATCGCCGATCAAGGGTGTCATCGTCTGCAGCGCGGACACGAGCGCACCTTCACTCGATGTCGTGGCCAACGTCTGCGGCGCGCGCCGAACCGAGAGCAGCGGCGTCGACAGTGCGGCGGGCAGCGTCGGCTCCTTGATGACGGCTTCTTTGGGCTTCGCGTCCGGCACTTTGGTCTCGGCCCAACGCCAGAGGTAGCCCAAACCGAACGCCGGGATCGCGGCCGCGATCACGAGCAGGAACACCGGGCCCATGCCCTCCCGTCGGCCGCCGTATGCCATCAGCTCGCGCTCGGGCCTTGATCGCCGTCGACCGCGCGGGTGCG
>Ga0075365_10001558_pt1 | contig 10499 bp, 9 predicted proteins | sample EndMetdeltDD1765_FD_71387 | JGI IMG/M metagenome (GOLD analysis project Ga0075365, IMG submission 71387) | Populus endosphere microbial communities from Tennessee, USA - Endosphere MetaG P. deltoides DD176-5 | ecosystem: Host-associated > Plants > Roots > Endosphere | place: USA: Tennessee... | reverse complement strand
CGCGCGAAGGAAGCGCTGTGGCCATCGACCCGTTCAAGCGCAAAACAATGCCGACAGCCGGACAAGCGGTGGATCTGTCCGGATGCGGACAGAACTTTGTCGGCGGCGGCGGTGGTGGCGGCACCTGCAATGGTACGGGCAAGACACCAAATAAACTTCCCGAAGGATATGCCGTGACGCTGAAGCCGGGGACGTACGGCGGTCTCGAAATCAAGGGCAATGTGAAGCTGCAGCCCGGCAATTACATCATCAACGGCGGCGCTTTGAAGTTCGCCAGCCAGTCGGTCATCACCGGCGATCAGGTCACCTTCTTCCTGCTGAACGGTGCTGCAATCGACATCCATGGCGGCTCGACCTTCAACGTCACCGCGCCGACATCGGGCGCATGGGCCGGGTTCTCGATCGTCGCCGACCGGAGCAACACAGCTCCTGCGGTCATCAACGGGAACAGCAACTCGCACCTCAACGGCATCATCTACATGCCGGCGGCCCAGGAAGTCCAGTACGCCGGCAATGGCGGGACGGGTGGCGAATGCGTCCGCATCATCGCCCAGGAGATCACTATGATCGGAAACAGCACGTTCAAGCTGGATTGCAAGTCGGAACTGGCGAGCAACGAGATCAACAATCCCGGTGCCACCCGACTTGTCGAATGAGGGCAGACAATCGGCGGACTGCTGGGTGAGCGTGTACGTTTCTTGTCCGATTTCGAAGTCGGCACAAATGAATGTGGTGCGCGCCAGCACGTCGGCGGGAATCCTTGCCACCCGGCTCTCCGACTTCTCCTTGAGAAGGGCGAAGTTTAGGAATTCGATGCACAGCGACTTCCCGACGCCGTTGTTCCTGGAGCTAGAATCGTCCTTCTCGCCGAGAACGATGTTCATGCCCTTCTCGAATGCTGACCGACAGCCCCTCGACCGCCTCGTCCTAGCAGTCGTAGACGCCCACCGCGCAGCGCCGGACCGTGCGCCGTGCCACTCCGGCGACGCTGACCGGCGTCAGCGGCCGGCCGATCCGGGCTTCGGCCGGGGTTACGATGCCGTCTGGCACAGGAATTGAAAATTTCTCGGCGACCTCAAGCCCGGAAATTCCAACGGCCGCGGCAATCAGGAGAACTCTCACGCGTCTGAACAGGGTCATTGCTTCGCTCCTTTTGCGAGGTGATCGGGAAGCTCGTCGGTGTCCTTGAGCTTCGACAGATCGACCTTCTTGGCGCCCGTGGTGTTTTTGAACGTGTAGTCTGCCGCCACTCCGTCGAGGCGACAATCGCTCTGAGCATTGTTTTTCTGGCGCAAGAGCTCGCAAAGGGCGGAAGCAGCTTTATGCGCTCCTGCCCTTGGCTGGTTGCTTTCTGTTTCGGTCTGTTACATGGACTCGGCTTTGCGGGTGCGCTTGCAGAGCTCGGCCTACCACAAGGAGGCATCCCACTGGCCCTGTTCGCATTCAATATTGGCGTCGAACTCGGTCAACTCGGCTTTATCGCAATCGTCCCTACGGCGGGATGGTGTGTGCGACGCGGCTTGGGTCACGTTCCGACTTGGACTTACTCACACAGCCTCATACACAATCGGCGCTACGGCGTCGTTGTGGATGTTCGACCGCATAGCCTCCGGTTAGAGCTCATCGTGTCAGCCACTTGTCCATGGGAAGCTTTGAGCCGTTCTCGTCGCCTCGCGTAGGACGCCGTTCACCGCAATTGCTTGTGGACGAATGGCCGCTTAAGAGCCAGAAACCGCCTCGCCATAACAGCCTGCGTCCGGGGGCGTCGAATTCAGGCACGCTTGACGCACCTGAAGCCGACATGACTGGTGGACGTGTCCTCGGGCTCGGCATGCCTCGCCGCCGGACGATAGCGGCGGCAGTAGTTCGGCGCACAAAGATGCGACCCACCCTTCAGGACGCGCCTCGGAATTCGGATTTCCGGCTGGCGGGGGTCGTAGCTGGTTTCCCGGTCGCCGCCGCGCGGGTTCTGGGGAATGCAGCACGATTTAGCGGCAGGCTCCGGATGGCGAGCCGACCAGAAGTCGGACGTCCACTCCCAGACGTTGCCGATCATGTCATGGATGCCATATCCGTTCGCAGGGAACGCGCCGACGGGCAACGTCCTGTCGGCTCCGGCCGATTTGCTGCTTTGCGTAGGAAACGTACCCTGCCATGTGTTCGCCATGAGCTTTCCGTCCGGGCTCAGTTCGTCGCCCCAGGCAAACTCGGCGTTCTCCAGCCCACCACGTGCGGCCAGTTCCCATTCGGCCTCTGATGGCAAGGCCTTCCCCGCCCAGTCCGCATAGGCGCGGGCGTCGCCATAGGCGACATGAACGACCGGGTGGTCGAGCTTGCCGCGGATGTCGCTGCGGCCGCCGTAAGGATGTCGCCAGTCGGCTCCAAACTTGAACGACCACCACTGGCTTATGTCCGGTCCAACGATGGTCCTCGGTTGGGTGAACACGAGCGATCCGGCCCTGAGCATCTTAGGAAGCGCTCCGGGATAGTCGGCTGCATCCGGCGTTCTTTCCGCAACGGTGACATATCCGGTTGCTTTGACGAATGCGGCGAACTGTCGATTGGTCACGGGTGTCACATCGATCCAGAAGCCGTCGACCGTGACAGGATGGGCGGGGGCCTCTTCCGGATAGTGCTCGTTTGACCCCATTGTGAAGGTTCGGCCCGGCACCCATACAAGGCCATTCGGTCCTGCATCATTGGTATGCGCTCGTGTCAGCAATGTCATCCTGAGGTCCTTGCCGTTAATTGCAACGACGGGAGTAGGATAAGCCCCGCCGGCGACGCCCACATATGTCGCCGACACGGGGATAGGGCGGCGAAAGCCCGTCGGTCGTTACCTGTCTGTCCACACCGTGTAGCGGACCGAGGGCCACGCGGCCCTCGGTCGAGAACGCATATTACTTCGCGTCCTGTGCAGTTTGATTGGCCTCCATCAGCTTCTTCTCGTCGTCCGGCGTCAGCTTCGGGGGCTCGACCGAAATTGTCAGCTTATTGAGCTTGCCGGTGAACGGGAATGGAACCTGATAGTCGCGGTCATCGATCGGGGTGCCGGTCTTGGACCCGATGTCGAAGGTCTCATCGACCGGCAGGATGAGTGGGACGGAACGCTGTATCGCCTGCGTCGCGACTGTCTTGCCGTCGACGGTCAGCGTCCCCGTGCCGCCACGACCGATGCCGCTGAGGTTGTTGAAGGCAAGCGTTGCGAAGCCAAGGCCGTCATATTTGAAGTCAAACTCGACGGTGTGCTTGCCGGGCGAGAGTGCTTCGGGGCCTTCCCAACGGATCCGGTCAAGACCGAGAAGGTTCCAGGTCACGACTGGCTTGCCTTTCAGCAGGTACACCCCGTATCCGCCAAACCGTCCACCTTGGGAAACAATGGCGCCATCGCCACCTCCTTGTGGCACATCGATGTCCGCGGTGATCGTGTAGGAGGTATTGAGAAGATTGGGCGCCACGCTTTCCGGCAGGCCGGTCACCGGTTGCTTATAGGTGAACACGTTCCGTCCCGCCGTCACCGACGGGCGTGGGGAAGCTAAACGAGTCGCCGCTGAGGCGTCCAGCGGCAGGACCTGATACTTCGCAAACTCACCGAACATCAGGTCCTTCATTTCCTGGACCTTCGCAGGATTGGCGGCGGCCAGGTCGTTGTTCTGGGTCCAGTCATGCTGGACGTCATAGAGCTCCATCTTGAAGGCGGTGGCGGGATCGTCAACCGCCTTGCCGGCCAACTCCCAGGGCGCACGGATAGGGACTGCGCTCAGCATCCAGCCGTCGTCGTATAGTCCCTGCGCGCCCATCATCTCGAAATACTGCGTGCGGTGTCGCGAGGGTGCCTCGGCATTGGCCTTGTCGAAGGCGTAGGCCATGCTCACCCCCTCGATCGGTTTTTGCGCGATGCCATCGACCATGATCGGTGCAGGAACGCCAGTCGCCTCAAGAATTGTCGGTACCACGTCGATCACATGATGGAATTGCCACCGAATTCCGCCCTTGTCGGTAATGCGCGCGGGCCAGGAGATGGCCATGCCGTTGCGGGTGCCGCCGAAGAAGGATGGGATCTGCTTCGTCCATTTGAAGGGTGTGTCGAGGGCCCAGGCCCACGGGACGGCATAGTGCGGATAGGTCTCGTTGCTGCCCCACTGGTCATAAAACTTCAAGTTCTGGGCAACAGTTGGATTGATGCCGTTGAACGGAACCAACTCTGCGAAGGTGCCGTTCATCGTGCCTTCGGCGCTCGCGCCATTATCGCCGCTGATGAAGATGATCAGGGTGTTGTCGAGCTTGCCCATGTCCGCGACGGCCTGGACCACGCGGCCGATCTCGTGATCGGTGTACATCAGGTAGGCCGCGTAGACGTCCGCCTGCCGAATGAACAGCTTCTTTTCGTCGGCCGACAAACTATCCCACTTCTTCAACATATCCGGCCATGGTGTGAGCTGGGCGTCCTGCGGGACAACGCCAAGTCTTTTCTGGTTGGCGAAGATCTGGTCACGAACGTCGTTCCAGCCTTTGTCGAACAAGTGAAGATCGCTGGCGGTCTTGATCCACTCCGGCGTCGGGTGGTGTGGTGCGTGTGTGCCCCCCGGCGCGTAGTAGAGCAGGAACGGCATCGACGGATCGATCGAATTCAACTGGTTCAGCCAGCCGACGGCCTCGTCGGCCATGGCGGTGATCAGGTTCCATTGCGGATTGCCGACAAAGGGAGCGATCTGGGTCGTGTTGCGAAACAGCATGGGCGACCACTGGCTGCTGTCGCCACCCATGAAGCCGTAGAAATATTCAAACCCCATGCCGGTCGGCCATTGATAGAACGGGCCAGCCTGGCTGGTCTGATAGGTCGGCGTGTTGTGATCCTTGCCGAACCAGGAGGTGCGGAAGCCGTTTTCCAAAAGGATGCGGCCGATCGTGGCGGTGTCCTTGGGAAGGACGCTGTCGTAGCCTGGGAAGCCGGTCGCCTGTTCGGAGATCACGCCGAAACCTTCGGAGTGGTGATTGCGACCCGTGATGAGAGACGCACGCGTCGGCGAGCAGAGCGAGGTTGTGTGAAAGTTCGTGAAACGCAGGCCGTCGGCGGCGATGCGGTCCAGAGTGGGCGTCGGAATGACACCGCCGAACGTCGAAGGAGCGCCGAAGCCAACGTCATCTGTGATAATCAAGAGAACATTTGGCGCGCCCCTTGGCGGTACGACACGCGCCGGCCATGCCTGTTTGGACTGCAAGGCGTTGAGATTGATGGTGCCCTCAAACGGCTGCGGCGGCGGCGGCAGATAACGCCCGTCGATCGTCGTCGTGGCGTTGGGGGAGCCGAGCGTCCCGGTAACCTGCTGTGACTTTGCGGGCATGGCTGCAAAAAGGGCCGCCGTGGCGGCCAGAAGCGCTGCACGTATCATTAGACATCCTCCCGAGTGTGTCGGCATGTCACGCCGCCCATTGCGGCTTTCGCGCATTCAGTCTGCTCGAGGAGGACCTGCCCTTCTTTAGCCCTGGAAATCCAAGCATTTAGATGGATCCACAGCAGACACCCCTTGGTCGTAATACAGCTTCCCCGGCCGTATTCGTCTCTCCCGGCTAGGAGCGCCGGGCGAACTCTGGCCATCCCGGCACCCGCCCACTTTATCGGATGGGGGCGTCCTCCGATATTGTACTTTGGGGAATCGTCGGGCCTTCAGAGCAATCAGTGGTAGCGGTTTGTCAGATGACACCACAGCGTGAAGCTGTTATTGTCGTGAGGCATCTGGGGGAAGGCTGATGGGCTGGGGATGCGGTTATTCGGCTAGGTTGCAACATGCGGCCGCTCGGTTGACGGCTGTATCCGTGGTTGTTTGCGGATGCGCTGCTGTGGCCTCAGCCGCGCCGCCCTTGATCGTCGATCGGGTTGCGCGTGTCCTCGTTCTCTATCCCTACGATGAGCGGATCGCGGCAACGACCATGATCGGGGAAGCGCTGCGAAGCCGCCTGTTGCAGGCGACGGATGGCAAGATCGACCTGTTTTCGGAGTTCCTGGACCTGTCGCGCTTTCCAGAAGCCGAGCACGTCGGCCGCATGGGACGATACCTCGCGGAGAAATACGCGGCTCGTCGCCCGGACGTCGTGGTCGCGATTGGCAGCGATTCCGCGAGTTTCATATCGGCGAACCGCAATTCGATCGCACCCGGCGCGAAAATCGTCGCGACCGGTTTCGGCAACACCGAAACCAACGACCTGCCGGGTGACGTGATCGGCGCCTTCGCCACGTTCGACATTCTCAAGACGGTTGAAATGGCCCGCAAGTTGCAGCCTGACGCGCACCACCTCTATATCCTGGGCGGATCGTCGAACTTCGACCGGAAATGGCTGGCGACGGCGCGAGCCGATCTGCGCGAATTCGCCAAATCATACGAAACGACGTACATCGAAGATCTGACGATCGAGGAATTTGTCGAACGCGCATCTCATGTCCCTTCCGACAGCATCGTCGTGGTGTTGACGGTTTCCAAAGATCGGAACGGACGGAATTTCATTCCGCGCGACGCGATGAGGCAGATCGCGGCAACCGCCACTGCGCCGATCTACGGTCCCTATCAGACCTACATCGACAACGGCGCCGTCGGCGCGTATACCGTCACGTTCGATAGTTTGGGCCAAACTGTCGGGAGCTTCGTCATCGATGCCATTGCCGGCAAGCCGGTGTCGAGCGTTGACGCGCCGGCGACGTACATCGTGGATGCTCGACAACTCCGGCGCTGGGGGCTGTCGGAGAAGAACCTGCCTCCGGGCACCGTTCAGATGCATAGGGAAAAAAGCTTCTGGGAGGATCACTGGCTGGCGGCGACCGGAGCGTTTGGCATCGTCGTGATGCAGACTGGCATTATCGCAATCCTCCTGCTCGAGCGACGCCGTCGGCACGATGCGGAGGCCAAGTCTCGCCTTCACCTCCTCGAAGCCATTCACCTCAACCAGTCCGCAACGGCGGGCGCCTTGTCGTCATCGATCGCTCACGAACTGAACCAGCCCCTATCGGCCATTCGAAACAATGCGGAGGCAGCGTCCGTGCTGCTTCGAAGCGAGAGCCCCGATCTGGAACTGATCAAGCAAATCCTGATCGACATCCAGGAGGACGATCAGCGTGCGGGCGATATCATTGGCCGAATGAGAGGCCTGCTCAAGAAGCGAAGCGAGATCGACTGGCAGGAGTTCGACCTGAACGACGTGACGTCAAGCGCGATCCGCATCCTTCACGGCGAGGCCGAACGCAGGAGTATCACGCTGGATTCGGACCAACGCTCCATTAAGCTGCCAGTCCGCGCGGACAGGGTTCATGTGCAGCAGGTCATCCTCAATCTGGCGACCAACGCGATGGACGCCATGTCGGATGCTGCCACAATCAAGAGAACCATTACGTTTGCGACGGGCCGTTCCAATGAGAAGGCGGAGCTTTGTGTCTCGGACACAGGCAACGGCATTCCCGAGGAGCGCCTGTCCAGCATCTTCGAACCGTTCTACACCACCAAGCAGGCGGGAACGGGGTTGGGCCTTTCCATAGCCCGCGCCATTCTCGAGACATATGGCGGCGCGATCTCCGCATGCAACCGGCCTGAAGGCGGCGCCGTCTTCCGCATGGTCCTGCCTCTCGCCAGAAGCGAGGAGCGGGACTGCTGAAACAAGTCGTCCATATCGTCGACGACGACGAATCCTATCGCACAGCGACGGCAAGAATGCTCGCCGCATACGGTCTCGAGGTCGTGCCTATGACTCCGGCGACCGGTTTCTGGCGTGCCTTCCAAACTGTGAGCCGGGCTGCGTCCTGCTCGACCTGCAGATGCCGGGCCTGTCCGGCCTGCAATTGCAGCGTCAACTGCGCGAGCGGGCGTCCTTGTTTCCGCTTGTGTTGCTTACCGGCGAAGGGGACATCAAGGCCGGCGTCGAGGCAATGAAGGCGGGCGCCCAGGACTTTCCGGAGAAGTCCAGCTCGGGCGCAGTACTTCTGAAGGCGATCGAACAAGCATTGGGGCAATAAGATCAGCAGCGGGCCGAGCACGCGCGTGTTCAAGAGCACTTGACCTTGGTGGCGAGCCTGACCGCTCGCGAAGCCGAAGTCTTCGAGCCGATCATCGGGGCCAGCTCAACAAGCAGATCGCTTATGCTCTTGGGACTACGGAGCGGACGGTGAAGGTCCACGGCCACCGGGTGATGGAAAAGCTCGGGGTGCGATCGGTGGTCGGGGCGGTGTCGATAGCAGCCAGCATGGGCTTGACCAGTCGCTAGTCAGGAACGATCCGCCAGCCTTCCCCTTAGGACAATATCAAGCGACCGCCAACCGGCCTACTGTGCGGGGGAACCGCGTAAAGTTATGAAAGGGTGTGAATTGGGAGACCCGCGCCGCACGATCGCTGTTGTCGATGACGACGCAAGCCTCCGGCGAAGCGTCGGTCGCCTCCTCAATGCCTACGGATTTCCGGCGATCGAGTACGCATCCGCGGAAGCCTTTCTCAGTCGCGATTCCGACACCGCGGTCGACTGTCTCATCCTCGATATCGATCTCGGCGGCATGTCCGGCATCCAATTGCAGCGCAGATTGAGGGAGGCCGGTTCGAACCTCCCGGTGATCCTTATCACGGCCCTTGATGATGACGGCCTGAAAGTCGAGGCGGAAAACGCGGGTTGCATCGCCTACTTGCGAAAACCCTTCGCAGCCTCCGCCCTCGTCGCTGCGGTCAGGAGGGCGCTCCAAATGTGAAAGGGTCCACAGATACCACCTCTACGTCCTGCACTTGCCGAAACCGGAGCCTCAGGGTCTCGAGCGCGAGTTCTGCACAAGCAGAGGCGGACAATCCAGATCCTGATCCAAATTATGCATCGCTGCCTGCTTGCAAACGTCGGCGCTGGCAGGTGGCGCTAGCTCCGCGGGCCGACATCGACGATTCAAACGGAAGGAAAGGCAATGTCTAAACACTGGATAGCTTCCCTGGTATGCTCAGTTTTTCTGATGCCGATAGCAGCGAGTGCTGCACAGCTCGAGGTCGGCAAGCTCGACTGCGACATATCAGCGGGCGTCGGAATGATCATCGAGACGAAACAGGACGTCTCCTGCACATTTACGCCATCGCCATCCGCATCTGGCGCGGTTCAGAGCTACAAGGGATCGATCGACGAGTTCGGCCTCGCCATCGGGGACGTGAAGGAGGGGCGCATGGTTTGGCTTGTTTCCAGCATCAAGGGCCAGCCGCTGGATGGGTTGCAGGGGACGTATCGAGGCGTCGAGGCGGATGCCAGCCTTGGCCTTGGTGGCGGTGCTAAGGTGCTGGTCGGCGGAAGCAAGGACAGCGTGTCGTTGCAGCCCCTTTCCCTGGAAGGGGAAGCCGGCGTCAACGTTGCGATCGGAGTGGCCTCCCTCAAGCTTCGCGCTGTGGACTAGGCAACTCCACACCTCTGCAACTACCACAATGCACCGTCATCCCGAGGGCGTCCCGTCCACGACCGGACGCCGGAAGGGCGTGATTGCCCCTGTGCGGCGCTAGCAAGCAAGCGCTCCATGATTCCGCGATTGCGGCTCTTCAGCACGTGGTTGGAAGGACACTAGCGTCCGTAAAGCAAGGGACGACGTGCTGAAGAGCGGTGTCCTGGATCCTCCTGAAAACGCAGCCAATTTTCTTGTTGACGCCTTGGATCATGTTCTCTAAACGTTCTCGCCATCATGTCTTATATCGCTCGCCATCACTCGGTCCGAATATGATGACTGACTGCCGGACGTAGTTCGGCGTCCGCCTTATCGTATTGTGTTTCCGAGGGTGCCATGACGAGCATTCCATTCGAGACCCCGCCGGGCGATGTCGACCCGCGACGAGCGTCTCCGTGCTTCCACTATCCGCTTGCTACCATCAAATGCGTCGGGTCTCCGATCTTCCGCACTCAGGACGCCCGCGACTTTGCATGCCTTCTCGACGTCGATCCGGACGTTGCCAGTTGGAGCTGCGACGGCGTCGAGCTGTCCTACGGCGGCGAGACCTATCTAACCGACTTCGTCGTCACGGGCGTCGATGGCCGTACCTTCGTCGTCGATGTTTCCCACGATCTTCCGAGATCGCCGGACTGGATCGAGCTGGCCGCCGAGCGGGCAGGATACGGCTACCGTCCCATCGCCATGAAGGAATTCACCGACGGCTACCGGCTACGCAATGCTAAAGACCTCCTCCGCTGTGGCTTCTATCGCCCGCTCGGAGACCGGATTCGACTCCTCGCCGCACTCGAGGAATAGGATCGCTCACCGTTGCCGAATCCCTTGCCGCATTCCGGGAAGGGCGGCCGATGGGATGCCTCGCGGCGCTCATCCTTCAAGGATTCCTGGAGATCGAACTGGACGACGCCCTGATCGGCCCCGACACGGCCGTCCGCCGGATACGCGACTGAGAGACTGCCGCCATGCACCTCCAGTATCGAATCCAGGACAGGATCATGAGAAATCCGAAATCCCTTAAGGACGGCCACGGCCTTCCTGAATGCATTGCCTATTGCAACAT
>Ga0075365_10001555_pt1 | contig 10502 bp, 12 predicted proteins | sample EndMetdeltDD1765_FD_71387 | JGI IMG/M metagenome (GOLD analysis project Ga0075365, IMG submission 71387) | Populus endosphere microbial communities from Tennessee, USA - Endosphere MetaG P. deltoides DD176-5 | ecosystem: Host-associated > Plants > Roots > Endosphere | place: USA: Tennessee... | reverse complement strand
CCGTGAGACCGCCGACGCGCTCAATGCCGCCAAGAGAAACGGCGGGCGCATCGTGTGTGTCGGCTCGACCTCGCTGCGGCTGATCGAAAGCGCGGCGGACGAGAGCGGCGCCCTCCATCCCTTCGCCGACGACACCGCGATCTTCATCACGCCGGGCTACCGGTTCCGTGCCGCCGACGTGATGCTGACGAACTTCCACCTGCCGCGCTCGACGCTGTTCATGCTGGTGTCGGCGTTCTCCGGCCTCGAGACGATGCAGCGCGCCTACGCCCATGCCATCGCGGCGAACTACCGTTTCTACTCCTATGGCGATGCCTGTCTTCTATTCCGCTAGTTTGCTGTCGCGCGCCGCACGGCGTTCGCGCTCGCGCAGGCGGCTGCGGTACAGCCGCAGATCCTCCGACAGGGACGACAGGACGATGATCTTGGTGCGGCGCTGCTCGATCAGCCACAGGCCCGGAATATCGGCGGGTCCGCTCTCGACATCGTCGAGGCAGACCTTGACGACATCGAGCGCCTGGTCGAAGTCATCGGTCGTCATGACGCTGGGAGATTTACCGAAACTCAGTTCGATCGGATCGACCCGCGCGCCAAGTGCAAACGCAACAATGGCCTCGCACGAGGGCGCGCGAATGCCGGCCGCGGTGAACGGCGGCGAAAGCAGCGATGCCAAGGCTACTCCGGCTATTCCCAGCAACACCCGCCGCATGACGGCTCCTGTGCAACGACTCGGGAAGTCACACACAGCAGCCCCAGACTAAGACATTCCCGCGGCTAAGACAGTCCCGTTTCTTGGGGTAGAACGCTTTCCATGACCGAATTTTCCTTCCGCCTGACAGCGACCGACGGAGCCGCCCGGACCGGGGAGATCGCGACGTCGCGCGGAGCGATCCGCACGCCGGCCTTCATGCCGGTCGCCACGCAGGGCACCATCAAGGGCGTGACCTGGCCGGATGTCGCGGCGTCAGGCGCTGACATCGTGCTTGGCAACACCTATCACCTGATGCTGCGGCCCGGCGCGGAACGCGTCGCGGCGCTCGGCGGCCTGCACAAGTTCATCGGCTGGCCAAAGCCGATCCTGACCGACAGCGGCGGCTTTCAGGTCATGTCGCTGTCGGACCTGCGCAAGGTGACGGAAAATTCCGTGACGTTCCGCTCGCATCTCGACGGCGCGAAATTCGAACTCACGCCCGAGCGCGCCATCGAAATCCAGACACTGCTCGGCTCCGACATCGCCATGCAACTCGACGAGTGCATCCGTCTGCCGGCGCCGAAGGAAGATATCGCCCGCGCCATGAACCTGTCGCTGCGCTGGGCCGAGCGTTGCAAGCGCGCGTTCGGCGCTGAAACGCGCAGGGCATTGTTCGGCATCGTGCAGGGCGGCGACGTGAAGGAATTGCGCATCGAGAGCGCCAAGGCGCTCGCGGGGATCGGTTTCCAGGGCTACGCCATCGGCGGACTTGCGGTTGGCGAACCGCAGGACGTGATGCTGGCGATGATCGAGGAAACCGTACCGTACTTGCCGGAAGACAAGCCGCACTACTTGATGGGCGTCGGCACGCCGGACGATCTTCTCGAAGCAATTGCGCGCGGCATCGACATGTTCGACTGCGTGATGCCGACGCGAAACGGCCGTCATGGCCAGGCTTTCACGCGCTTCGGGCCGGTCAATCTTGCCAACGCGCGCCACGCCGGCGATTCGCGTCCACTCGATGAGGAAAGCGACTGCCCGGCGGCGCGGGACTATTCGCGTGCCTATCTGCACCACCTCATCAAGGCCAATGAAATCCTCGGCGCGACGCTGCTCTCCACCGTCAACCTGTTTTACTACCAGCAACTGATGGCCGGAGCGCGGGCCGCTATCGCGGAAGGGCGTTTTGGGGCCTATCGCGAGGCTACGAAAGCCGGCTGGGCGCGAGGCGACATCCCGGCGCCCTAGGCAGAAAAGCTTTTGGAACCGGGGAGGTAGCCCTCGACGGTGGGGGCCTGGATAAGCGATATTACGGTCGGGGTCGGCGTCAGGGGCGAAGCGTTTTCAAGCTATTTCCAGGGAGACCAGAATGACAAACGTTCGGCTTTTCGCAGCCGTTGTGGCAACGCTCGCGGGTTTTGCTTCCGCACCGTCGTTCGGCGCGGACAAGCTCGTGCTTGTGACTAATGAAGAAGCATCACGTCCATCGCAGCCCGCCGGCGAACTTAACCGCCGCGGCATCACCCGCGGTCCGCAGGTCACCCAGGTCGATCCGGCGCCGGGTCCCGACGCGGTCAAGTCGCCGATGCATCTGCACATCAAGTTCGAGAGCCGGGGTGGATCGAAGATCGACACATCGGCCGTCAAGGTCACCTACATGAAGACCCCTGCGATCGATCTGACCGACCGCGTGAAGCCGTTCCTGAAAGACGGTGGCATCGACATCGGAGAGGCGGAATTGCCGCCGGGCAATCATCTCATCCGCGTTGACGTCAAGGATTCCGAAGGCCGCGTCACGACCTCGCTTCTCAACCTCACCGTCGCGAAATAACAGCGCCGATCAAAGGGCGGCTTCAGGGCGAGGGAAGGCTGCAAATGGAGTGCCCGTTCTGCGCGGAGGAGATCAAGGACGAGGCACTCGTTTGCAAGCATTGTTCGCGCGATCTGAAAGTTCCGGCGGCACTGGTTGAGGAAAATGAGGAGTTGATCGCCAAGCTGGCGGAACTCCAGCAGGAAGTTCGCGATCTTCGGTCCGAGCTCGAGCGGATCAGGCGTCCGGTCCGGCTCTGGGGCAGCCGCACCAAATAGCAGCCGTTCGACGTCGGCTGAGGTTCAGGAAAGCTTGCTATGGAGTGCCCGTTCTGCGCTGAGGAGATCAAGGACGAGGCGCTCGTTTGCAAGCATTGCTCGCGTGATCTGAAAATCCCCAAACCGCTGATCGAGGAAAACGAGGAACTGATCGTCAAGCTGGAAGAACTCCAGCAAGAGGCGCACGATCTGCGCACCAAATTGGCGCGGATCAAGCATCCGGTTGAATTCTGGGGCCAGCGGGCGATCCGTTTCGTTTTTCCGACGATGCTGCTGTTGCTGATCGCGCACTACATCATCGTCGTGCGCTTCGACCTCAATCCGCTGTACCTGCGCGCGGTGTCGATGGTGGTGCCGCTGCCGTTCGGCTTTGCGCTGCGTTTTTTCTATCACAACAAGCTCGGCGGCGCGGCGCTGTTCGGCATCGTGACGGGCATCATCGCGGTCATCGCGATGTCGGCGGTGGTTGGCTACATCGACCGGATTCCGATCCTGCCGGAGACTGCGCGCGATTGGCGCGAGTTCGTCGAATACATGGCAAGTATCGCGCTCGCGGCCATCACCGGCAGCATTCTGGCGCTGGTCGCCAAGCGGCTGTTGAACAAGTCCATGATCAACACCAACCAGGTAAACCCGATGGCGGCCAAGATCAGCAAGATCCTGTGGCCCCATATTGGGACTGCGTCGCTTCGCCGCCGGGCCGAAAAGGTGCAAAGCATCATCGAAACCATGACGGCCTCGAGTGCCGCAGTTGGCACCGCGCTGGGCTCGGTCTATACCGGCGTCCGGGCTCTAATCCCGTCGATCTCGTCGCTGTTCTAGGCGCATTCCGCCTGCGGCGTATCCGAATGAGGAAAAACCAGATGAAACTTGCGACTTCCGTATTTTCGCTTGCCGCACTCGCATTGGTGGCCGCCACCACTGCGCCGGTTCGCGCGCAGACCTATCCCGATCGTCCCGTGCGCATTGTATTGCCGTTCGGGGCAGGTGGCGTTGCCGACATCACCGCGCGCATCGTCGCCGACGCGCTCGGCACCGAACTGAAGCAGCGCTTCGTGGTCGAGAACGCACCGGGCGCCGGTGGCATCGCCGCTGCGCGCGCCGTGCTCTCGTCGCCGGCCGACGGCTATACGCTCGCCATGCTGACCAACGGCACGGCGATCAGCGTACCGCTGTTCAAGTCGCTGCCGTTCGACCCGCTCAAGGATTTCATGCCGATCTCGAGCCTCGGCTATTTCGACTTCGTCATCGGCACCAATGCGGAAGCCGGATTCAAGACGTTGAACGATGCCTTGAAGGTCGCGAAGGCCGATCCGGGCAAACTCAACGTCGGCACCATCAACATCGGTTCGAGCCAGAATCTGTCCGCCGAACTCCTGAAGACCTCCGCCGGCGTCCAGTTCACGATCATCCCGTATCGCGGCACGCCGGAAGTCATCGTCGGCGTTCTGCGCAACGACGTGCAACTGATGATCGACAGCTACGCCGCGATGAAGTCGGGTCTGCAGGACGGCAAGATCATTCCGCTCGCCACCACCGGCAAGACACGCTCGCAGTCGCTGCCGAACGTGTCGACGGTCGAGCAGGCGGGTGTCCCGGGTTACGAAGTGCTGTCGTGGAACGCGCTGTTCGCACCCAAGGGCACGCCGCAGGCCGTAGTCGACGCGCTCAATGCGGCGCTGCGCAAGGTGCTCGCCGACGCCGAAGTGAAAAAGCGGATGCTCGACCTCGGCATTGAAGCAAAGTCGTCAACGCCTGCGGAAATCGCCGGACGCCTTACCGACGACATCAAGAAGTGGGGTGCGGTGATCGAGAAGGCGAATATCCCGAAGCAGTAAACGCAACGCCAGCGGGCCGGGTCGGGCGCTTCCGCGCCGCGATCCGGTATCGCATCAAATCTCCTCAACCGGAATTTTCATGAAACGCCTCTGGACCGCTTTTTTCTCGACGCGCGACGGCTTGGTCTGGGCCGGGCGCTACGAGACCGCGGTGACGCAGGAACTGTTCGTCCTGTTGTTCGCGACGCCGCTGGCGTTCTTCATCTCGCCGTCGGGCTGGGTGCGGATCGCGCTGATCGGCTCGCTGCTGCTGGTGCTGATCGTCGAACTGATCAACACGGCGCTGGAAAAGCTGTGCGATCATCTGGCGCCGGAGCTCAACCCCAATATCAAGGTCGTGAAGGATCTCGGATCGGCCGCGGTGTTCGTGGCGATCCTGATCGCGGGCGCAGTCTGGGTTTACGTGCTGTGGGGATTGTGGCGCTAGGCGCGCCCAAGAGTCGCGTCAGAACCACATCGAGAGCGCAAGCGGATCTGCGGGCGCCGGTGCGCTGGCAGCCGCGGCCGGCTTGGCGTCGGACTGCTTCGCCGCAACCGTGATGACCGGAGCGCCGAACTGGCGGACGCCGCCGGCATCGAGCGCGAACAGCGGCAGGATGTCGTGGGCCTGCTTGTCCTCGACCAGCACCATGCTGCGGTTGTCGAGAATGAGCCAGTGGCCTTCGTTGCGCACTGCGAGCACCGCATGGGTGTCGCCGCCGCGCAGGCGCGCGACGAGAATGCGCAGGTCGTCCGCCGGAATGCCGGCGGCACGCAGCGCGAACATCTTGGCAATCGCGTAGTCCTCGCAGTCGCCACGGCCTGAGACGAAGGTCGCCACCGGGCTCGACCACACGTCCATCGCGCCGAACTGCACCATGTCGCTGGTGTAGGCGATCGAGAGATTGATTTCGCGGTTGATGACGGCGAGGCGGCGGCGGCCGGTAAGATCCTTGGCTTCGTCGATCAGCGCGATCAGGCGCTTCTCTGCAGCCGAGCAGGCGACCTTGCCGGTGCGGCAGTTTGCGATGGCATCTTCGTCCCTGGCAAAACTGTCGTCGACGCCGCGCCACTTGATCCACAGCGGACCGGCGGGAACAAAATTGGTCGCGCGGCCGAACGGCTCGTCGGCGCGGTCGATCTTGTCGACCGGGATTGCATCCATCCGGATCATCTGCGCGTTCGCAGGAGCAGTCGCGGCGGCAACGCAAAGCAGCGTCAGCGCGCCAGCAATCTTGCCACGCGAAAAAATCCTGTCCGCAAATGCAATCAACATGAACCGCATCCCTGTCTTTCGCGGACAGGATTACGGGACGGCCGCTTCCGGCTGGTTAAATGGCGTTCATTCCCGAGGGAGAACTCGCGGCCACAGTGAACCGCGCTTAAGCGGTTCCTCTGCAATTTAGTTACAATTTTATCGAAGCGGCTTTCAGGCCGATTTTACGCGGTTTTCCGGGCTTTTTGCGCACCCTTTTCCAGCAGCGAAACCATCTCGTTCGTCGAGCGGACGTCGCCGAAACTGCCGATGAAGCTCGACAGCGTGGCGAGGTGGGCCTCATCGGTGATCGCCGCGTTGGCGTCGGAAACCATGAAGGTCTTGAAGTCCATCATGGCGGCGTCGCGCGCCGAGCTTTCGCAGCACACGTTGGTCAGCGTACCGGTGACGATCACGTATTCAATGCCGCGCCCGCGCAGCAGTTCGGCGATGTTGCTGGAGGAGGGCAGGAACGCGCTGAAGCGGTTCTTGGCGACATAGAGATCGCCCTGCGCGGGCTCCATCTTGGGCCACAGCGCATGGCCTTCGCTGCCGGGCTTGATGCCGGCGAGCGTCGTTGCGCCGACTTCCGGCGTAACGAGATTGTCGAGCACCAGCGCCCAGTCCTCGTGGCGCGCGACGGTCATCTGCACCCAGACGACAAGGCCGCCAGCATCGCGCGTAGCGTGCGCAAGGCGGTTGATGTTCGGGACGATTTCGCGCGCGGTCGGCACTTCGACGGCGGCGCCCGGCGCGCAGAACACATTCTGCATGTCGACCACGACAAGGGCGGTCTTTGCGGAATCGACCTGCTCGAAGCCGTGCAGCCGGCCGCGGCGCACGACGATCCGGTCGACGACATAAGACGGAAGCTCGGTCGGGTGCATCGGCGTCCTCCTCGTTGTTAACGCTATCGGACACCGATTTATGCCGTCACGCAACCGACATGGGTGTGCAGGCAGGACTGTCATAAAAGCAATATCCGGAACTTTTACGGTCCTGCGAATGAGATTCGCCAGCCCGACTTGAACCGGAGAATTCGTTTTGAACGCAGTCGCAAAATCGCAATCCAACGCCCGGTTGAAAGAAGCGGTAAAAAGCTCGTCGGGCTTTTCCCGCCAGTCGATGCTTGAGGCGGCCTTCGCCTTCGCTTTCAAGGGGCTCGTCTATCCGCAAATCTGGGAAGACCCGGAAATCGACATGGAAGCGCTGGCGATCACGCCGGATTGTCATGTGCTCGCGATTGCGTCGGGCGGCTGCAACATCCTGTCGTATCTGACCGCCGATCCGCAAAAGATCACCGCGGTCGACCTCAATACCGCACATGTGGCGCTCAACCGGCTGAAGCTTGCCGCGGCGATGCACCTGCCGGCGTGGGGCAACTTCTACCGGTTTTTCGGCGAAGCGGATGAAAAGGCGAACGTCGAGGCTTACTGGCGCTTCCTTTCATCGAAGCTTGATACTGAGACGCGGACCTACTGGGAGCAGCGCGGGCTTGGCGGTCTTGGCCGCCGCCGCATCTCGATGTTTTCGCGCAACTTCTATCGTCATGGTTTGCTCGGCACGTTCATCGGCATGGGGCATCTCGTCGCCAGGCTCTACGGCGTCGATCCGCGCGATGTGTTGCGCGCACGCAGCGTCAGCGAGCAGCGCACCTTCTTCGACACGGCCTTTGCGCCGCTGTTCGACAAGCGCATCGTGCGCTGGGCGACCACCCATCCGGCGTCGCTTTACGGCCTCGGCATTCCGCCGGCACAGCACGCCGCGCTTGCGGGCGGCGATGGCATGGCCAACGTGCTGCGCGAGCGGCTTGAGAAGCTCACCTGTGATTTTTCATTCGACGACAACTATTTCGCCTGGCAGGCATTTGGGCGTTCCTATGCGGGCGGCGAGGCGGGTCCGCTGCCGCCATACCTCAAGCGCGACAACTTCGACAAGGTCGCCTCGCGCGCCCATCGCGTCGAAGTGCTCAACCGCTCGTTCACGGAATATCTCGGCGAACGCCCGGCGCAGTCGCTCGACCGCTATGTGCTGCTCGACGCGCAGGATTGGATGACATCGGACAAGATGAACGCACTGTGGTGCGAAATCACCCGCACAGCGAAACCTGGCGCCCGCGTGATCTTCCGCACCGCCGCCGCGGAAACGCCGCTGCCGGAGATGGTCGAGCCCGAAACGCTCGATCACTGGCGCTACGAGCATGAAGCCTCGAAGGATTACACCGCGCGCGATCGTTCGGCGATCTACGGCGGCTTCCATCTCTACGTGCTGAAACAATAGCGCCATGGCTCACGCAGCACTCGCGGCCGCCGACGCCACCACGGCGATGGATGCCATGTACCGCTACCAGCGGCACATCTACGATCTGACGCGCAAATATTATTTGCTCGGCCGCGATGACATGATCGCGCGGCTCGACGCCAGGCCCGGCACCAGAGTCCTCGAAATCGGCTGCGGAACGGGGCGCAATCTGATCGCCGCGGCGGAGCGCTATCCGCATGCGCGGTTCTTCGGCCTCGATGTCTCGCACGAAATGCTGGCCTCGGCGGAAAAGTCGATTGCAAGGGCCGGTCTTTGCGAGTGCGTGCAGGTTGCGCATGCCGACGCCACCGCTTTCGATCCGGCGAAACTCCTCGGCGCGTCGAAATTCGACCGCGTGTTCATTTCCTACACGCTCTCGATGATCCCGGCCTGGCAAGGCGTGCTCGACGCGGCGCTGTCGCTGCTCGCACCGGGCGGGGAGTTGCACATCGTCGATTTCGGCGGGCAGGAGAAATTGCCAGGCTGGTTCCGTGCCGTGTTGCGGCGCTGGTTGACGACGTTCAGCGTGACGCCGCGCGACGACATGGAAGCCGAAATCCGCGCGCGCCTTTCCGGCGGAAAATTTCAGCTCGTGATGATGCGGCCCTATCGCGGTTATGCGCAGCACGCCGTCGTTACCGAAAACATTGCTGCAAAAACGAAGCAGCCGCCCGGAAATGAATCGCGGGCGGCTGCGTAGTTTGTAGCGAACGCTTTAGCGGCGCGGCGGACCGCCGGCATCACCGGTCAGCAACGGCGTGATGTTGCGCACCGTAACGCGGCGATTTTCAGGCTCCGGTCCCTGTGTTGGCACCTTGAGGTACTGCTCGCCGTAGCCTTGCGTCGTCAGGTTTTCCGCCGGCACGCCGAACTGCTGGCTCAGCGCGATGGCGACCGACTCGGCGCGGCGATCCGACAGCGACAGGTTGTCGACGTCGTTGCCGGTGGCGTCGGTATGACCCTCGACCAGGAATACCGCGCGCGGATTGCGCGAGATCACCTGATTCATGCCGTCTGCGATCGGTCCTAGCCTTTGGATCTGATCGTCGGTCAATTCCCACGAACCGGTTTCGAAATTCACCGTGTTGAGGTCGATGCGCGGCATGCGGTCGCGCAGCGGTGCGTTGTAGCGAATTTCATCGAGCGTATAGGGGCGTTCGATGAAATCGACCGGCGGGGCCATCATGGTGTCGTAGAGGTAACGCGGGTCGTTGTAGTACTGACCGTAGTCGACGATGTAGCGCTCGCGCGGAATGCGAATGCGCGGCGGGCCGATGTCGATGAAGAAATTCATCGGCGACCAGTCGCGTCCGCGCGGACGATTGTCGATCAGGATGATTTCCCGGCCGCTCGGCAGGATGCGCGAGCGGCGAATGAGGAAGCCATTGTCGTCGACAATGTTGACGACGCGGTCGCCCGTCGGCAGGACGATTGTCGTGACGTTGGTGATGCCACGCCGCGACGTCTGCACGTCACGCGCACCGTAGGCGAAACGCGCGTTGTCGCTATGACGGATGAACGTGCGTCCGCCATCGCGAATGATGGTGCGATCCGGTTCGCGGAAGATCGTTCGCCCGCCTTCGGTGCTTTCACGGCGTTCGCCGCGAAGCTGGTTCATGTTGCGCAATGCCTGACCCTGCGCGGATTGCGGCGTCAGGCCCTGACCGGCGCTGGCGTTGGGCGCAATCGGCCGAAGCTGCGGTTGCTGCTGCGGCGCGGGTACACCGGATGGCGCAAGCGGGGCTGCCTGCGTGTTCGGCGCAACACCAGCGTTGGCTGGCGGAGCAGCAGCTGGAGCGCCTGGCTGTCCCGGTGGCGGACCGAAGCGGCGTCCGCCCGGACCCGGCTGGAATTGGCCGGGCTGGAACTGACCTTGCGGACGTCCTGATGGCGGTTGACCCGGCGCTGGAGGTGCAGGTGGCGGAGGCGCGGCATTGTTCTGCGTACCGCCCGGCGGCGGTGAAGCAGGCGGCGATGCCGGTGGCGGCGCAGCCTGCGGAGTTGAAGGTGGCGGGCCGGGTTGACGCGCATTCGGGGCGGGTGCCGCCGGAGGCGCTCCCGCAGGCGGAGCTGCGGCCGGAGGGGGTGGCGGTGCGGCTGGCTGACCGGCTGGCGGCGGACCGCCGGGCCGACCGTCGGGGCGTCCACCTTCCGGACGGCCGGGACCGCCGGGGCCACCAGGTCCACCCGGACGGAAATCACGGCGCTCACCTTGTGGCGGAGCGGCCGGCGGTGGAGCCGGAGGTTGTGACGGCGCGGCTGCCGGCGGCGGAGGTGCCGCGCGCTCGGGAGGCCGAACTGCAGGTGGTGGTGCAGGCGGAGGTGGTGGCGGCGGAGCCGGACGAGCCGC
>Ga0075365_10001553_pt1 | contig 10503 bp, 13 predicted proteins | sample EndMetdeltDD1765_FD_71387 | JGI IMG/M metagenome (GOLD analysis project Ga0075365, IMG submission 71387) | Populus endosphere microbial communities from Tennessee, USA - Endosphere MetaG P. deltoides DD176-5 | ecosystem: Host-associated > Plants > Roots > Endosphere | place: USA: Tennessee... | reverse complement strand
CGGATCGAGCTCGACTGGATCCAGGCCGAGGAGGTCGAGGGGCTGCTCGCCGAAGGTCGTCTGCACGGTCTCGACGGCATCGTCATCCCCGGCGGCTTCGGCGAGCGCGGCATCGAGGGGAAGATCGCCGCGGCCGGCTATGCGCGCGAGCACGAGATCCCTTGTCTCGGGCTGTGCCTCGGCATGCAGGTGATGACCATCGAATACGCCCGCAACGTGCTCGGGCTCACCGGCGCCAACTCCGCGGAGTTCGACCGCTCGTCGCCGCACCCGGTGATCGACCTCATGGACGCACAGCGCGAGGTCGTCGACATGGGCGGGACCATGCGTCTCGGTCTCTACCCGGCGAAGCTGCTACCTGGTTCGCAGGTGCACGGCGCGTACGGCGAGGAGGTCGTCTACGAGCGGCACCGCCACCGCTACGAGTTCAACCCCAAGTACCGCTCGCGGTTCGACGAGAGCGACTTCCGCTGCTCGGGTACGTCGCTCGACGGCCGCCTCGTGGAGTTCGTCGAGCTCGAGGGGCACCCGTTCTGGATCGGGACGCAGGCCCACCCCGAGTTCAAGAGCCGGCCCGACCGGCCGGCGCCGCTGTTCCGCGAGTTCGTCGGCGCCGCCCTCGCCCGCGCCGACGGTCGCAGCCCGCAGCTGCTGCATGTTCCGGCCGGTTCGTGACGAGGTCCGCTACCGCGGCCCGTTCCTGACCGTCGTCGGGGCCACCTTCGCCACCGAGGACGGCGACGAGATCGTCCGGGAGTACCTACGGCACACGGGTGCCGTCGCGGTCGTCCCGGTCGTCGGCGACGAGGTCGTGCTCGTCCGGCAGTTCCGGGCCGCCGTCGGTCGTGACCTGCTGGAGATCCCCGCCGGGCTCCTCGACGTCGAGGGCGAGGACCGGGAGGTGGCCGCAGCCCGCGAGCTCGAGGAGGAGGCCGGCCTCCGCAACGTGGGGGAGCTCGAGCTGCTGACCACCTACTACCCGACAGCGGGGATGGCCGATCACCAGGTCTGGATCTACCTGGCGCGCGCCACCGAGCCGTGCGCGGTGCGGCCGGCCAGCATCGAGGAGCAGCACATGACGATCGAGCGGATCGCGCTCGACGCGGTGCCCGGCCTGATCGAGTCGGGCGAGATCGCCGACGGCAAGACGATCATCGGGCTCCTCCTCGCACGCGATCGGCTCTAGGTGGCGCTGCCGCTCGAGGCGGAGGAGTTCCTCGGCTGGCTCGTGGCGGAGCGCGGCCGCGCCGCCAACACGGTCGGCGCCTACCGGCGTGATCTCCTCGCCTACACGCGCTGGCTCGGCGACCGCCCGCTCGCCACGGTCGACGCGGCGACGATCGAGTCGTACGTCGGCGCGTTGCGGGCGGAGGGGAAGGCCCCGGCGAGCGTGGCCCGGTCGGTCGTCGCGGTCCGATCCCTTCACCGCTTCCTCGCCGAGGAGGGCGTCGTCGCCGTCGACCCCGGCGCCGGGGTCGAGACCCCCCGGGTGCCGCGTGGGCTGCCGAAGGCCCTGCGCGAAGAGGAGGTAGAGGCCCTCCTCGCGTCGGTGAGCGGCTCCGACCCGCTCGCCCGGCGCGATCGCGCCATCCTCGAGGTCCTCTACGGGGCCGGTCTGCGCATCTCGGAGCTCGTGGGATTGTCGCTCGGGGACCTCGATCTCGACGGCGGGTCGCTGCGGGCATTCGGCAAGGGGTCGCGGGAGCGGGTCGTGCCGCTCGTCGGGATGGCCCAGGAGGCGATGCGCGCCTGGCTCGCACCGGCGGGCCGCGGCGCCGTCGAGCCGGAGCGGTGGGCGCGGCGCGGCGACGCCGAGGCGGTGTTCCTCAACGCCCGTGGGGGCCGTCTCGGGCGCCAGGGCGCCTGGGGCATCGTGCGCCGGTACGGCGAGCGCGTCGGCCTGGGCGACAAGCTCTCGCCGCACGTGCTGCGGCACTCGTGCGCGACGCATCTGCTCGATCACGGCGCCGACATCCGCGTGGTGCAGGAGCTGTTGGGGCACGCGTCGATCTCGACCACCCAGGTCTACACGAGGGTGTCCGCGGAGCGGTTGCGCGCCGCGTGGGCGTCGGCCCACCCTCGCGCTTCCCTTCGGTAGCCTGAACGGATGGCTGGAGCCGATGAGACCACGCGCACTGCCCTCGAGGAGGAGCGCGATCAGTTGCGCCACCAGCTCAGCGACCTCGGAGTCGAGGTGGACTACGACGAGAACTTCGCCGATTCGGGGCAGGTCGCCGCCGAACAGGGCGAGAACCGCGCGCTCATCAGCCAGCTCGAGGAGACGCTGCTCGCGGTCGAGCAGGCGCTCTCGAAGCTCGATGCGGGCACCTACGGGGTGTGCGAGAGCTGTGGGAAGGTGATCGGCGAGGACCGGCTCGAGGCCATGCCAGCGAGCCGCTACTGCATCGACTGCGCCAGCGCGCGTTGAACGGCGAGGACTGGGGTCGCGTCGCGATCCTGATCGCCGTCGTCGTTCCCTCGGTGATCCTGCACGAGGTGTCCCACGGCGCCGTCGCCAACCACTTCGGCGACGACACGGCCAAGCGGGCCGGTCGTCTGACCCTGAACCCGGTCGCCCACATCGACCCGTTCGGCACGCTGCTGCTGCCCCTGCTCCTCGCCCTCAGTGGGGTCGGGGCGTTCGGCTACGCCAAGCCGGTGCCCGTGAACGTCCGACGTCTCCGCAACCCCCGGCAGCACTCCCTCTACGTGAGCTTGGCCGGGCCGGCGACCAACCTCTGCCTGGCCCTGCTCGGGATGATCGCCCTCCGCACCTGGTTTCCGGTCGAGTCGTCGATCGCCGCGCAGTTCCACGCCCCCGAGTTCCTCGCGCTCGGGCCCCAGCTGCTGTTCTGGTTCGCCTTCGTCAACCTGCTGCTCGCCGTGTTCAACCTGCTCCCCATCCCCCCGCTCGACGGCTCGGCCCTCGTCGAACGGGTGCTGCCTCGTTCGTGGTGGCCGAACTGGTTGCGCTTCCGCCAGTGGGGCTTCCTCCTCCTCCTCGTGCTGCTCCTCGTCACGCCGGGGCTGCTCGACCGGATCTTCGATCCGGTGATCGAGGCGTTCCTCGACTTCCTGGCGTGAAGCTGCTGCACCTCGCCCGGCGGTTCTTCGGCTCCCTGAGCCGGCGGGAGCCGGATCCGGCCGACGAGGCCTGGGTCGCGGCGCGACTCACACCGGAGGAGCACCAGCTGTGGTGTCGCATGAGCGTCGCCGACCGACGCCACGCGATCGAGGTCGCGCGGGCTGTGCCGGTCGAGCTCGCTCCCGCGGCGCTGCTCCACGACGTCGGCAAGACGGTGAGCGGGCTCGGGACCTTCGCCCGCGTGGGTGCGACGGTGCTCGGCTGGGCGGGCCGGGAGCGGTGGCACGGGCGGGTCGATGACTACCTGCACCACGACCAGATGGGCGCCGCTCTCCTCCGTGACGCCGGCAGCAGCGCGCTCACCGTCGCCTGGGCCCGCGAGCACCACCTGCCACCGGCCCGCTGGACGGTCCCCCCGGAAGCGGGCGCGCTGCTCGCCGCCGCCGACAACGACTGACCCACTCGTTTCGCGTCACCAGATGTACCGAATCGGTACATCTGGTGACGCGAAACAGCAGGGGGGGGAGTCAGCGGGGGAGCAGCCCGACCGCGGCGCGGGCGCGGGTCATGGTCACCGAGGCGATGGCCGAGGCCTTGGCGGCACCGTCGGCGAGGACGGCGCGCAGCCCGGCCTCGTCGGCGATCAGCTCGGCGTAGCGGGCCTGCACCGGCGCCAGCACCTCGATCACGGCGGCGGCAGTGTCGGCCTTCAACGGGCCGTACTGGGTGTAGCCCTCGGCCAGCTTCACCGGGTCGTCGCCGGTGCACCCCGAGAGGATCGAGAGCAGGTTCGACACGCCGGGCTTCCCGGCGACGTCGAAGCGGACCTCGCCGTCGGCGTCGGTGACGGCTCGCTTGATCTTCCGCTCGATGTCCTTGGGCGTGTCGAGCATCAGCACGGTGCCCTGTGGGGAGGACACCGACTTCGACATCTTCGCGGTCGGGTTCTGCAGGTCCATGATCCGGGCGCCGACCTTGGCGATGGCGGCGTCGGGCACCACGAAGGTCGCGCCGAACCGCCCGTTGAACCGCTCGGCCACGTCGCGGGCCAGCTCGAGGTGCTGGCGCTGGTCGTCGCCGACGGGGACCCGATCGGTGTCGTACAGGAGGATGTCGGCTGCCATGAGCGCCGGGTAGGTGAACAGCGCGGCCGAGACGAACTCGCCCCGCGACGACTTGTCCTTGAACTGCGTCATGCGGCTGAGCTCGCCGTGGGCCACGTTGCACTCCATGAGCCACGCGAGCTCGGCATGCTCGTGCACGTGCGACTGCACGAAGAGGGTGCACACCTCGGGATCGAGCCCGGCGGCGAGGTACATGGCGGCCGCCTCGAGCGTCTTGCGGGGGAGCGCCGTCGCGTCGTGGGGCAGCGTCAGGGCATGCAGGTCGACGATGCAGAAGAGCGAGTCGCTCTCGTGCTGCTCGTCGACGAACCGCCGGAGCGCCCCGAGGTAGTTTCCGAGGTGCAGATCGCCCGACGGTTGGATGCCCGAAAAAACCCGTGCCACAGGCCGACAGGGTAGAGACGCCCGGGAGGCTCCATGGCGAATTACACTCTTGTCATGCCGTACGAGGTCCAGACGCCCGTGTTCGAAGGGCCCTTCGACCTGCTGCTGCACCTGATCATGCGCGAGCAGGTCGACGTGTACGAGGTCTCCCTGAGCACCATCGTCGACGCCTACCTCGCCGAGCTCGACCGCCTGCAGTCGGGGGAGACCCGACTCGACCTGGATCGGGCCACCGAGTTCCTGCTCATCGCCGCCACCCTGATCGAACTGAAGGCCCGCCGCCTGCTGCCGGGTCGTGACGACGTCGACCTCGACGAGGAGCTGGCCCTCTGGGAGGAGCGCGACCTGCTCCTCGCCCGCCTGCTCGAGTGCAAGACCTTCAAGGACGCCGCCCGCAGCCTCGCCGCCATGGGCACCGAAGCCGATCGCTCCTTCCCTCGGACCGCCGGGCCCGAGGAGCACTTCTTCGCCGTCACGCCCGATCTCCTCGCCGGCGTGACGCCCGCCGACCTCAAGGCCGCGTACCTGCGTGCCGTCGCGCCCAAGCCGGTGCCTCGGGTCGACGTGACCCACCTCCACATGGTGAAGGCCAACGTCAGCGACGCGGTGGTCGAGCTCCTCGACGAGCTGCCTCGCATCGGGCGGATCTCCTTCCGCGCCCTCACCCAGGCGCTCGTCGAGCGACTCGAGGTCGTCGTGCGCTTCCTCGCCGTCCTCGAGCTCTTCAAGCAGGGCCTCGTCGACATCGAGCAGACCTACGCCTTCGGCGATCTCGAGGTCATCTGGATCGGCGACCAGCAGGGCGCCGAGCTCGCCCTCGCCGGCATCGACAGCTACGACGGCTGAGGGGCCGAGCGCCGTGGAGCTGACCGAGACCCACCGCGCCCTGGAGGCGATCGTCCTCGTCGCCGACCAGCCGGTCGAGCCCAACTTGCTGGCCCAGCTCCTCGAGGTCCCGGCGACTCGCGTCGAAGCGCTGTGCGCCGAGCTGGCCGCCGCCTACGAGGCCGAGGGTCACGGCTTCGTGCTGGCACGGGTCGCCGGTGGCTACCGCTTCCAGACCGCGCCCGACCTCGCTCCCTACATCGAGCGGTTCGTCCTCGAGGGCCAGAGCGCGCGGCTGTCGGCGGCCGCCCTCGAGACCCTGTCGATCGTCGCCTACAAGCAGCCGCTCTCCCGTGCCCAGGTCGCGGCCATTCGCGGCGTCAACGTCGACGGCGTCATGCGCACGCTGCAGCAGCGGGGCTACATCGAAGAGGTCGCGCGCGACTCCGGTCCGGGCCAGGCCGTGCTGTTCGGTACGACCCGGCTGTTCCTCGAGAAGCTCGGGCTCGATTCCCTCGACGACCTCCCACCGCTGGGGGCGTTCGTGCCCGGCGCCGACGCCGTGGAGGCGCTCGAGGCAGGCCTGCGCTTCGCACCCGACGCGCCGGAAGCGGGCGATGCGCCCGTCGACGTCGCGGCCCACGAGGAGTCAGCGCCCGACGGCGATGCCTGAGGGCGAGCGGCTCCAGAAGGTCCTTGCCCGGACCGGGATCGGGAGCCGGCGGGTGTGCGAGGACCTCATCGCCGAGGGGCGGGTCACGGTGAACGGCACCGTGGCCGAGCTCGGTCGGCGCGTCGATCCCGAGGTCGACCGCGTCGAGGTCGACGGGGTACCGATCTCCGTACGTGAGGGGCTCGTGCACTACCTGCTCAACAAGCCGGCCGGCGTGGTGACGACCGCCTCCGACCCGCAGGGTCGCCCCACCGTCGTCGAGCTCGTTCCGGCCGAGCCGCGGGTCTTCCCCGTCGGTCGCCTCGACGCCGAGACCGAGGGTCTCCTGCTGCTCACCAACGACGGCGACCTCACCCACCGGCTGACGCATCCCTCCTTCGGCGTCGAGAAGGAGTACCTGGCACTGGTCGAGGGCACCCCGAGCGCCGGCTCGCTGCGACGCCTCCGCGAAGGCATCGAGCTCGACGACGGGCGTACGGCGCCCGCTCGCGCGTCGCTGCAACCCCCGAGCTCGCTCACCCTCGTCATCCACGAGGGGCGGAACCGTCAGGTGCGGCGGATGTGCGAGGCGATCGGTCATCCGGTGCAGCGACTCGTGCGGGTGCGGATCGGACCCATCGCCGATCGGCAGCTCGCCCCCGGGTCGTGGCGACCGCTCACCCAGGACGAGGTGCGGGCGCTCGAACGGTCCGTCGCCACCGGGGCCCGGCGATAATCTCGCCCGCTGTGCCCGTTCGAGCGCTCCGTGGCGCCACCACCGTCGAAGCCGACGAGCCGGCGCAGATCACCGAGCGGGTCGTCGCCCTGCTGAGCGAAATGCTCGAGCGCAATGGCATCGACAAGGACAGCCTGGTCTCCATCATCTTCACCACGACCCCCGACATCCGCTCGATGTTCCCCGCCGCGGCCGCCCGCACGATCGGCCTCGGCGACGTCCCCCTGCTCGGCGCGCAGGAGGCCGACATCGAGGGTGGGACGCCACGCTGCATCCGGGTCCTGGTGCACCTCGAGTCCGACCGGCCGCGCGGGGAGCTCCGGCACGTGTACCTCGAGGGCGCCAAGGGTCTCCGCGACGACCTTCCCGGCTGACATGCCGGCTCGTCGCGCCCAGCTGGTCGGCACCGGCCTCATCGGCGGCTCGATCGGCCTCGCCCTCCGGGCCGCCGGTTGGCACGTCACGGGCACCGATCTCGACGCGGCCTCGGTGGCCAGGGCGCGTGAGCTCGGGGCCATCGACGAGATCGGCGACGACCCGTCTGCCGAGCTGACCTTCGTGGCCACGCCGGTGGGCACCGTCGCCGACATCGCGCGCGGCCGCTCCGGCGTCGTGACCGACGTGGGCTCGGTGAAGGCGTCGATCGTCGCTGCTGTCGACGATCCCGCGTTCGTCGGGGGCCATCCCATGGCCGGGAGCGAGCAGGAAGGCGTCGAAGGGTCCCGCGCCGATCTGTTCCGCGGCGCCGTCTGGGTGCTCACGCCCGTTGCCGGCACCGATCCCGCGGCCCACGCCCTGGTCCGATCGGTCGTGTCGTCGTTCGGTGCCGAGGTCGTCGAGCTCGGACCGGAGCGCCACGACGCCCTCGTCGCGGTGGTGTCCCACGTCCCCCACCTCACGGCCGCGTCGTTGATGCGTCTCGCCTCCGAGCGGTCCGAGGAGCACGCCGCTCTGCTGCGCCTCGCGGCGGGTGGCTTCCGCGACATGACACGGATCGCCGCCGGACACCCCGGCATCTGGCCCGACATCTGCATCGAGAACCGTGACGCGATCCTCGAGGTGCTCGACCTCCTGGTCGGGGAGCTCACCGCGATGCGCGACCGGATCGACCACGCCGACCGCGACGGGCTGCTCGACGCCCTGACCCGCGCCCGCGCCGCGCGCCTGAACCTGCCCGGACGGCTCGCGGCGACCGCCGAGTTGGCCGAGATCCGCCTGCCCGTGCCCGACCGGCCGGGGGTCCTCGCCGAGATCACCACCCTCGCCAGCGAGCTCGGCGTCAACATCCACGACCTCGAGATCGCCCACTCGAGCGAGGGTTCGGCCGGTGTGCTGCTGCTCATCGTCGACGCCGGGCTCGTCCAGCGGTTCCTCGACGGGCTGGCGGCACGCGACTACCGGGCGAGCGCCCGAGGCCTGGAGTGATCGAGGTCGTCGTCCCCGGCTCCAAGAGCCTCACCAACCGCGCCCTCGTCTGCGCCGCTCTGGCGCGCGGCACGAGCACGATCACCGGCGCCCTGGTGGCCGACGACACCGCGGCGATGACCGACTGCCTCCGGGCGCTCGGTGCGGGGGTCGCCTGGCGCGGCACGACGGTCGAGGTCGAAGGGCTCGCGGGCACGGTGACGGTCAGCGGGGCCAGGCTCGACGCCCGCCTCTCGGGTACGACCAGCCGGTTCGTGCTCCCGCTCCTGGCCCTCGCCCACGGCACGAACCACCTCGACGGCGCGCCACCACTGCGGCGTCGGCCGATGGGTCCGGTCCTCGACGCGTTGCGCGAGCTCGGGGCACTGGTCGTGGAGGACGGCGAGCCCGGACACCTGCCTGTCGGTGTCAGTGGCCCGGTGCGCGCCGCCGAGGTGCGCGTGCGGGCCGACGTGTCGAGCCAGTTCGTCTCGGGCCTGCTGCTCGCCGCCCCGGCCATGCCGAGCGGCCTGCGGGTGGAGCTCGACGGCGAGCTCGTCGCGGCTCCGTTCGTGGCGATGACGCTCGAGGTCATGCGCCAGTTCGGCGCCTCGGTCGAGGGGCTCGCTGTCGCGCCGGGGCCTTATCGAGCCCGGACCTACGCGATCGAGCCCGACGCCTCGGCCGCGTCGTACTTCTTCGCCGCCGCCGCCATCACCGGGCAGGAGATCCGGGTCGCGGGTCTCGGCGCGCCGAGCCTCCAAGGCGACCTCGCCTTCCGGGACGTGATCGCCCGGATGGGACACCCGTTGCGGGGCATCGACGTCGACCTCGGCGACATGCCCGACATGGCCCAGACCTTCGCGGTCCTGGCTGCCGTCGCCGACGGCCCGAGCCGGGTGCGAGGCGTCGGCGTCATCCGTGGCCACGAGACCGATCGCATCGCTGCGGTGGTGCAAGAGCTCCGCCGCGTCGGGGTCGGCGCCGAAGAGACCGATGACGGCTTCGTCGTCGAACCCGCGCCCCTCCGTCCCGCCGTCGTCCAGACGTACGACGATCACCGGATGGCGATGGCCTTCGCCCTGTTGGGCCTGGTCGAGCCCGGCATCGAGATCGCGGATCCCGAGGTGGTGGCGAAGACGTTTCCCGGCTTCTGGGACGCGCTGGCTACCGTGCGCTCATGACGGTGGTGGCCATCGACGGTCCGTCGGGCTCGGGGAAGTCGACGGTCGCCCGGGCGCTCGCCGAGCGGCTCGGACTCGAGTACCTCGACACCGGCGCCATGTACCGGGCGATCGCGTTCGCCGCCCTCCAGCGGGGGCTCGACCCGCTCGACGGCGCGCTGATGGACAAGCTGGCGGCCGACGTCGACCTCGTCACAGCCGGTCCCGACGTGGTCGTCGACGGGTACGACGCGTCGATCGAGATCCGGGGCCCCGAGGTCACCAAGGCGGTCAGCGCCGTCGCCGCCCACCCTGGGGTTCGCCAGGAGATGGTCAGCCGGCAGCGGGAGTGGATCCGCAGCCATGGGGGTGGCGTCGTGGAGGGACGCGACATCGGCTCGGAGGTCTGGCCCGACGCCGAGCTCAAGGTGTACCTCACGGCCGATCTGGCGGTGCGGGCGGCGCGTCGCAAGGCCGAGATGGCCGCCGAGGACCGCCAGGAGGTCGCCGACGACCTCGCACGGCGCGACGCACTGGATTCGAGTCGCGCCACCTCGCCACTTCGTCGGGCCGACGGTGCCATCGAGCTCGACACCACCCACCTCACGGTCGAGGAGATCGTCGAGGCCCTGCTCGCGAGGCTGCCGTGAGCGACCGCTTCTTCGCGTCCCACTCCCGCCGGATCGCCTACGAGGCCCTCCGTCGGACCGTCGTCGCCTTCACGCGCGTCTACTGGCGGGTCACGGTCGACGGCCGCGAGAACATCCCCGCCGGCCCATACATCCTGGCCCCCTCGCACCGCAGCAACATCGACGGGCCGCTCATGTGCAACGTCACCAAGCGGCCGATGCTCTACCTGATCAAGAAGGAGGCGTGGAAGTACGGCGTCTCCCGAGCCTTCTTCGACTACTTCGGTGGGATCCCCGTCGACCGAGGCGAGCCCGACCGGGCGGCGATGCGCCGTTGCCAGCAGGTGCTCGAGACAGGTGACTCGCTCGTCCTCTTCCCCGAGGGGACCCGGCAGTCCGGGCCCCTCATCGCCTCGGTGTTCGACGGGGTTGCCTTCCTCGCCCTGCGCGCCGGGGTGCCCATCGTCCCCGTCGGCATCGGGGGGTCGGCACGGGTGCAAC
>Ga0075365_10001551_pt1 | contig 10507 bp, 8 predicted proteins | sample EndMetdeltDD1765_FD_71387 | JGI IMG/M metagenome (GOLD analysis project Ga0075365, IMG submission 71387) | Populus endosphere microbial communities from Tennessee, USA - Endosphere MetaG P. deltoides DD176-5 | ecosystem: Host-associated > Plants > Roots > Endosphere | place: USA: Tennessee... | reverse complement strand
GACGCTGACCTACTACGGCGCCGAGAAGTGGATGCCGCATTACAACGTCATGGGCGTGGCGAAGGCGGCGCTGGAGGCGAGCGTGCGCTACCTCGCCGCCGATCTCGGCGAGAAGAACATCCGCGTCAACGCGATCTCCGCCGGGCCGATCAAGACGCTGGCGGCCTCCGGTATCGGCGACTTCCGCTACATCCTGAAGTGGAACGAGTATAACGCGCCGCTCAAGCGCAACGTCTCCATCGAGGAGGTCGGCGACAGCGGCGTCTATCTGTTGTCCGATCTGTCGCGCGGCGTCACGGGCGAGGTGCATCACGTCGATGCCGGCTATCATGTCGTCGGCATGAAGCGTCCCGACGCGCCGGACATGACGCTCGTCAACTCGAAGGAATAGCGGCCCGGGAAGGCCCATCGCACCATGCCTTCGCCGGTCATCTACTACATCAGGCACGGTGAAACGCCGTGGAACGCGGAAGGGCGCTTTCAAGGCAGCCGCGATATTCCGCTTAACGACCGCGGCCGCGCGCAGGCAGCGACCGCAGGTGGTATCCTGCGTGATCTGATTTCGCGCGCGACGCGCGAGCCGCATCACTTCACCTATGTGTCGAGCCCGCTCACGCGTGCACGCACGACGATGGATCTGCTGCGCGGAGCGCTCGGCATGCCGAGCGACGGCTACGCGGTGGAGCATCGTCTGCGCGAGATCGGCTGGGGCGAATGGGAAGGACTGACGGTTCCGGAGATGCAGGTGCACGATCCGGTGACGTTCGCCGCTCGTCGTAACGACCGCTGGAACGTCACCGCGCCGAAGGGCGAGACCTATGCCCAGGTCACGACGCGCCTGCGTGCGTGGCTGGCCGAGCTGACCTCCGACACGGTTGCGGTGGCGCACGGCGGCACCATGCGGGCGCTGATGGTGGCGACCGGCGCTGCGACCACGCTGGAGGCGATCGAGGCGCGGGTGGAGCAGGGCGTCGTCTACGTGTTTTCAGGCGGCAAGCTGAGCAAGCACGGTTAATCACGCGCAGCAGCTTGAATTGACCACTTTGCCCCAGCGGGCTACCACAGCCGCGAACAGGGCGAGCCGATGTCGTTCAACACGTTTGGGCATATGTTCCGCGTCACCACCTTTGGCGAAAGCCATGGGGTTGCGATCGGCTGCGTGGTCGACGGTTGCCCGCCGCAGATTCCACTGTCAGTGGAGGAGATCCAGCGCGATCTCGATCGGCGCCGGCCGGGGCAGTCGCGCTTCACCACCCAGCGGCAGGAGCCGGACAAGGTGAAAATCCTGTCGGGCGTGATGGAGCACCCGGACACGGGTGTGCAGGTCACGACCGGAACGCCGATCGGCCTCCTGATCGAGAACACCGACCAGCGCTCGAAGGATTACTCCGACATCAAGGAGAAGTTTCGGCCGGGCCACGCCGACTTCACCTACGACGCCAAATACGGCCTGCGCGATTTTCGTGGTGGCGGCCGGTCCTCGGCACGCGAAACAGCAATGCGCGTTGCCGCCGGCGCGATCGCGCGCAAGGTGGTGCCGGGCATGATCGTGCGCGGCGCGCTGGTGCAGATGGGGCCTCACAAGATCGACCGCGAGCGCTGGAATTGGGCCGAGGTCGGCAACAACCCGTTCTTCTGCCCGGACAAGACCACCGCCGAGTTCTGGGAAAGCTATCTCGATGGCGTGCGCAAGGCCGGCTCGTCGATCGGCGCGGTGATCGAGATCGTCGCCGAAGGCGTGCCGGCAGGGCTCGGCGCGCCGATCTACGGCAAGCTCGACGGTGATCTGGCGTCGGCATTGATGAGCATCAACGCGGTGAAGGGCGTTGAGATCGGCGCCGGCTTCGCTGCGGCGGAAAAGTCCGGCGAGGAAAACGCCGACGAGATACGCATGGGCAATCAGGGGCCGGTGTTCCTGTCGAACAATGCCGGCGGCATCCTCGGCGGCATCTCGACGGGCCAGCCGGTAGTCGCGCGCTTCGCGGTGAAGCCGACCTCGTCGATCCTGACGCCGCGACAGACCATCGACCGCAGCGGCGCGAACACCGAGATCATGACCAAAGGCCGGCACGATCCGTGCGTCGGCATCCGCGCCGTGCCGGTCGGCGAGGCGATGGTCGCCTGCGTGATCGCCGATCACTTCCTCCGCCATCGCGGCCAGGTGGGTTGACGCGGCAGCCTACCTTCCAAGCAGCAGCGCCACGCCGGCGACGGTGATGAGAACTCCCGCGAAGAGCGGCAGCGTGATTTTTTCTGCGCGCAGCAACACCGCACCGAGCACCAGCGTGACGAGCGGGTAGGTGGCGGCAAGCGGAGCGACCAGCACGACCGAGCCGTGCGTCAACGCCGCGTAGAGGGCGAGAACGGCAAGGCCGTTGCTGAGGCCGATGCAAGCGAACCAAAGGATGCCTTTGGGCGCGAAATTCACACGCCCATGACGGTGCTGCACGAAGGCAACGATTGCGACGACGAACGTGGACGCCGTGTAGCCGAGCAACACCGCGGCGAATGAACTCGGCCAGATCGAGAGACCGACCTTGCCGATCGGCTGAACCGCGCCTCTGATCACCGAGGCCGCGAGCGGCAGAAGGATCGCCCACAGCGGCCAGCTGCGGGTTACACCATCCCGACTCAGCGACAACAGGATGATTCCGAGCACAATGGTGAGGATGCCGAGAATCTGGAGCGCGGCCGGCCTTTCGCCGAACAACAGCATCCCGCCGAGCACGGCAAACAGCGGCGCAAGATTGCCCAAGGCGCCTGCGACCGCCGGGCCCATCAGATCGTTGGCCTGATAGGTCAGCATCGTCACCGCCGCGGGATAGACGAGGCCGATAGCCAGAAAGACGGCGGCCGCTCGGAGGTCAAAGCCCTCAAGGGCAACGACAGGCGCCGCAAGCCAGACGATCACAGTGACCAGCGGGATGCTGATCAGGATGCCCTCGCTCGGGCGCGCATATCTGAGGCCGAACTGCGTCAGCACCAGCGCGAGGCCGAAGAAAAACGAGGCGCCGAGGGCGAGAGCGACCGGATTGCCGAGCAGCCACATGATGTCGAACCCGCCTTGCCGCCGGAGTCCGGCAATTTGCTGCCGTTACGCGGACCAAATCCACCTTTTTGCGGTATGGGGAGGGCTGGCGATCACAAAAACGCTGTCAAAGCAAGCGGCGGCGCAATAGGATGGGTTTGTTCCACGCCGGTGCAGCGAAGTCGCGAGCACGCGCGTCTTAGCTGCAATTCACACAACCACGGGAATCGTTTTGATACACCGCAGGACTTCTGCCAGTACATTCGTGCAAGACGCGCGGAGCTGGTCCCAGACGTTGCTTGCCTACCGCCAGCCCAATCACGCACGCAGCATCGTTGAGCTTGTCATTACTTTCGTGCCGCTCGTCGCGCTGTGGGCGATTTCCTGGGCAACCATCCACTTCGGATACTGGTGGGCTTCGCCACCAATCGCCGTGCTTGCAGCCGGATTTCTCCTCCGGCTGTTCATGATCCAGCATGACTGCGGCCACGGCTCTTTTTTCCGCCAGCGCCTCGTGAACGACTGGGTCGGCAGAGTGCTCGGCGTGCTGACACTCACACCTTACGATTACTGGCGACAGAACCACGCTGTTCATCACGCCACATCGGGTAATCTCGACCGCCGCGGCATCGGCGACGTCGACACGCTGACGGTGAACGAATATCGGGCGCGATCACCCTGGGGCAGGCTGCTCTACCGTCTCTACCGGCATCCGCTGCTGATGTTCGGGGTCGGTCCAGCCTATCTGTTCGTGCTGCGGCACCGCTTGCCGGTCGGCCTCACGCGCGGAGGCTGGCGGCCGTGGGTCAGCGTCATGGCGACCAATCTCGGCATTGCCGCGATTGTGGCGCTGCTGATGTGGCTGATCGGAATCGGCTCGTTTCTGCTGGTGCACACGCCAATCATGCTCGTAGCGGCATCGATCGGCGTCTGGCTGTTCTACGTGCAGCATCAGTTCGAAGAGACGTCATGGGACAAGAACGCCGAGTGGACCGCCCAGACTGCCGCGTTGCACGGCAGCTCCCACTACGACCTGCCGGCGGTGCTGCGCTGGTTCACCGCGAATATCGGCATGCACCATATCCATCACCTGAGCAGCCGCATTCCGTACTACCGGCTGCCGCGTGTGCTGCGCGATCATCCCGAGCTTCGCGACATCAGCAGATTGTCGCTGCTTGAAAGCTTTCGCTGCGTGCGTTTCGTGCTGTGGGACGAGAGCCGCCGGCGCCTCGTCTCATTCCGCGAGGCGCGGATCAACACCTGACCGTTCAGGCCGGCGCGATCACGCGCTGGCCTTCACCTCGGTCTTTGCCGCATCCTTCATCACGCCGGCGACGAGGGTATAGGCAGCAACCCAGGCGTCCTTCACGGCGGGCGTCCACGCCTCTTTCAGGCCCTGCTCAAGCGTCCACAGCAGGGCTGAGCCGACGGAGTCGTAGTGCTTGTCGGTGACTCCGTAGCGCACATGGCTGCGGCCGAGGGACTGGATCGTCGGCACAAGCTGCTCGGTCTTTTCGAGGCCGCCGATGACGAAGGCCAGCGCCTGCATCAGCTTCTTCTTCTGCTCGGCCATGTTGGCGCTCGAAAACATCGCGCGCGTCGACGTATCGATCGCGAACAGGCGATCGTAAAACAAACCGGCCGCGGTGTCGGCGATCGGCACCACCATCGTCCATGTGCTCTGGACCAACTGCTTCTGCTCTGGGGACATCGCTACCTCCGAATTCTTTGGTCTGTTGCGTCGCGCAAAGGTTCAACGCGTGTCTGCAGACAGCCGTCCACAATCACGCACGCGGCCTCACCGCCGCGCGTCAGGTCCCGCGTGTCCGCCAGCCATTGGTCGCTTGAGGCGCTTCCTCGCGCGGTGGCGATCGGTTCGTGACGTTTCCGGTCATGCGAAATCCGTGCCGCACGCAACTTGCGCCAATGCAGAAGGTACGATGCTCCCGCGCAATGCCGCCTGCGCCAAAGAAAATCGGCGGCTGGAGAGCCCCAGCCGCCGATCGATTGCCTGGATAATGTGCGTTCGTTACGCCGCGCGCATGGCGGTCAGGAACTTGTCGACCTCTAGCCGCAGCTGGCCACTTTCCTTCGACAGCGACTGCGCCGAGGACAGCACCTGCGTGGAGGCGGAGCCGGTCTCGCCGGCTCCCTTGCTCACATCGATAACGTTGGAGGCGACTTGGGTGGAGAGCCGCGCGGCCTCCTGCATGTTGCGCGCAATCTCCTTGGTCGCGGCGCCCTGTTCTTCGACGGCGGAAGCGATGGTCGCGGAAATTTCCGAGATCGACGCGATGGTCTTGCCGATCTCGCGGATCGCCGTCACCGAGGTTTCGGTCGCGCTCTGCATGCCTTCGATCTGCGTGCTGATCTCCTCGGTGGCTTTCGCGGTCTGTGCCGCCAGCGCCTTCACCTCGGACGCGACGACGGCAAAGCCGCGGCCGGCGTCGCCGGCGCGCGCCGCCTCGATCGTTGCGTTCAGCGCGAGCAGGTTGGTCTGCTCGGCCACCGCCGTGATCAGCTTCACCACGTCGCCGATGCGGCCCGCGGCCTTCGACAGCTCGGCGATGCTGGCGTCGGTCTGCTGGGCCTGCTGCACGGCGCTTTGGGCGATCTGGCTCGACTCCTGCACCTGACGGCTGATCTCGGTGACCGAAGAGGTGATCTGTCCGGAGGCCGCGGCGACCGACTGCACGTTGTCGGAGACGTCGCGCGAGGCAGACGCGGCCGATCCGGACAACTTCTGCGTCGTCTCGGCGGTGCTGGTCAGCGTGTTGGCAGCTGCTTCGAGTTCGGTCGAGGCCGACGACAGCTGGGAGACCATGTCGCCGACCATCGTCTCGAACTTGCGGGTGATGGTATCGACGCGCTGGCCACGCTGGATCTTTGCCTCCGCGTCAGCCGCGGCAGCCTGGTCGGCTGCCTTCTTGGCGATCAGGGCGTCCTTGAACACCTGCAGGGTGTCGGCCATCTGGCCGATCTCGGTCTTTTCGCCCTGGTGCGGAACGATAGCCGAGAGGTCGCCTGCGCCCAGCGAGCGCATCGGCGCGATGATCGAGGCGATGCCGCTCGAAACATCGCGGATCAGGTAGACCGCGGCAACGATGCCGGCCAACGTCAGCAGGACGAGCGCGCCGAGCACCATCCAGAAGGCGCGGTTGTATTCCTGCTCGGCGACGCTGGCCGCTTCCGCTGCGCCCTTGTTATTCAGCTCGATGTCCTTGCGCAGTGCCGCATCCGCCTTCAGGCCGATCGGATTGACCTTGCTGGCGTTGAGCTCACGGGCCTCGTTGTTCTGGCCCTTGGCGGCCATCGCGATCAGGTCGCGAACTTCCACCGCATAGCTGCCCCAGGCTTGCGAAAACTCCTTGTAGATGCTGCGCTCTTCCTCCGAGGTGATCAGCGGCTCATAGGCCTTGCGAACCTTGTCGATGCTCTGCGAGACGGTCTCGAGGGTCTTTTCGGTCCTGGCGCGTGCTTCCGGGTCGGTGAGCGCCACCATGTCGCGAACCACGACGCGGTAGGTGATGGTGTTGGCCCGCAGGTCGCCCAGCGTCTGCACGCTCGGCAGCCAGCTGGTCTGGATGTCCATCAGATGTGCATTCTGCGAGCGCATCTGCAGCAGGCCGAACCCGCCCATGGCGGCGAGTGAAATCAGCAACAGCGAGACGACCGCGACGAGCTTGGCGCGGATGGAGAGTTTGGCAAGCATCGTAAGTCCTTGTCAGTTCCTTGGGGCATTCAGCCCATTTAGTCCGAATCAGACGCATACGGCGTCCGCCCCGGAAGAGGCGCTACTGGCGCAAGGGACGTCGGGAGTGACCCGTCGAAGCGGCTGCCCGGAACAGGCTTTGGATTCGCGGGTTCCAACTTCTGCGAGTTCGGTGAAATGTTCGTAAACGGCTGAATTCGTGGGAGAGTTGACCGAGGCAAACTCTCGATAATGTGCGCGTTTTTGGCAGCTTCGCCCCGTCAAGGTGAATGTTAAAGCTTTCATGACTCTGAAAGCCGTGGCAGCATCGTCGAAACGACGGGAGGGCCGCTATGCGCTGGTGTGTCTCGATCGGAGCCGCGCTGGTCGCGGGAGCGTTGGTCGGCGGCGACGTCGCGAGCTTTGCCGCGCCGAACGCGCCGCAATTTGCCCAGAAAGCCTCGGAAGCCCAGGTCGACGTCGAGCTGATCCTCGCGGTCGACGTGTCCTACTCGATGGATCTCGAGGAACTCGCCGTCCAGCGCGAAGGCTACGCCCAGGCGCTGATCTCGGCCGACTTCCTGAAGGCCTTGAAGACCGGGCCGCATGGCAAGGTGGCCGTTACTTATTTCGAATGGGCTGCTGCGCACGACCAGAAGGTCATCATTCCCTGGCGCATCGTCGACGGGCCGGAGAGCGCAGACGCGGTCGCCGCCGAAGTCATGAAGGCACCGCTGCGGCGCGCCTCGCGCACCTCGATTTCGGGCGCGATCAATTTCGGCATGCAGCTGTTCGGCGAGAACCCTTACAAGGGTTTGAGGAAGGTGATCGACATCTCCGGCGACGGGCCCAACAACAACGGCGAGCCGGTGCTGATCGCACGCGATGCCGCGCTGGAGAAGGGTATCACCATCAATGGCTTGCCGGTGATGGTGAAACAGGCGTCTTATGCGACGATGGATATAGAGCAGCTTGATCTCTACTACGAGGATTGCGTGATCGGCGGGCCCGGCTCATTCGTGATCCCGATCAAGGAGCGCGCAAAGTTCAAGGAAGCGATCCGCACCAAGTTGATCCTCGAGGTCGCGGGCCTGCAGCCGCAGGTGATCCCGGCGCAGGCGAAGGCCAAGGAACCGCGCGTTCCGTGCACCATCGGCGAGCAGCTCTGGCGTGAGCGGTGGGGGCGGTAGCGGCGGAATTCACCGCAAATTCGGCCGTCGTACCTTAACCGCTCCGGTACTCCGCCGCCGTCTGACGGATCAGCTCTGCGACCGGCATGACCTTCGTCACGCCCGAAATGGAATGGCCGGCGCTCCAGATGTCGCGCCAGCGCTTTGGGTGGGCGTCGCGCGCGGCCACGTCGATATCCTTGCTGATGTCGATGCCGCCGCGTTCCGGCAGCGCGTCCGGATCAAGGCCCGCCGCCTCGATCGACGGGCGCAGCATGTTGGTCTGCAGCCCGGTGAAGGCGCGCGTCAGAAGGATGTCGTCGGCCGTGCTGTTCACCAGCATGGCCTTGTAGCGGGCGTCCGCCATGCTCTCGTCGGTGGCGATGAATTTCGTTCCCATGTAGGCAAGCACGCAGCCCAGTGCCTCGGCGGCGCGCAGCGCGTGGCCATCGCTGATGCCGCCGGCGAGCACCAGCGGGCCATCGAAGAATGCGCGCACCGCACGCACGAACGCGAATGGATTGAGCCAGCCGGTCTGGCCGCCTGCACCGGCGGAGAGCAGGACGAGGCCGTCGGCACCGGCGGCGACCGCGCGTTCGGCATGGCGGACGCTCGCGACATCGGCCAGCACCAATGCGCCGACGTCGTGCAGCGGCCCAAGCACCGGGGCGGGTGAGCCGACGCTGGTGATCACCAACTCCGGCTCATGGCGCAGCAGCGTGCGAAGATCGTCGTCGAGCCGCGTGTTCGAGCGATGCACGATCAGATTTGGGCAGATCGGCGCCGCCGCGCTGCCGGTGTCATCGCGATGCTGCTGCAATCTGGCCTCGATCTCGACCAGCCAGCCGTCCAGCTCCTCGACGGTGCGGCAGTTCGCGGTCGGAAACGCGCCGATCACGCCGCCCTTGCACGCTGCAGCGACAAGATCGACGCCGGAAACCAGAAACATCGGCGCGGCGATCAGCGGCAGCTGAAGGCGGTCGCGAAAGCGGCCGAACGGACCGGCCGCATTGAGGGGAGTTGCATCTTTGTCGGCCAACTCGCTTGTTCCGGGCAATGTGCTAGGTTCGGTCCAACAAGAACTAGCACGGCTCGCGATCCGTCAAGAAGCCGAGCGAGGTGTGGGAGGACATCATGGGTCTTCACGATCTGCCGACGATCGGCGCGCAGACGCTGCAGGCGCTCGGCCGCTATCCCGATCGCACCGCATTCGTCTGGCCGGGCGGAACTCTCACTTATCGCGGCGCGACCGAGCTGATCGGGCGGATGCAGCAGGTCTTCATGCGGCTCAATCTTGCGCCCGGCACCCGCATCGCGTTTCTGACCGCAAACCGCGCTGACAGCTGGTGCGCGGGCGTCGCCGCGGGGTTGTCGCGCTGCACGACCACCTGGCTGCATCCGCTGGGCTCGCTCGACGATCAGCTGTTCCAGATCGAGGACTCCGAAACGCGCGTGCTCGTTGTCGATGCGGATGCATTCCACGACCGGGGCGGCGAGCTTGCGTCGAAATCGAACGGGCTCGTCGCGGTGTTCACGCTGGGCCGCGCGGGCTACGGCGTCGACCTCAAGGCGGCGGCCGAGGGCGCAGGCGTTGCGACAGCAAGGTGTTTTGCCAATCCCGAGGACGACGCGATCCTGACCTATACCGGCGGCACAACCGGCAGGAGCAAGGGCGCGCTGCGCCAGCACAAGCACTATGCGGGCTTCGCCTGCGCAATCCTCGCCGACTTCGAGTTTCCCGACAGGCCGCGCTATCTCACCGTCGCGCCGATCAGCCATGTGGCCGGCACAAAAGTTCTGCCGACGCTGATGCGCGGCGGCACCGTGCACATGCTGAAGGGTTTTGATCCCGAGGCCGTGCTGTCGACCATCGCGCGCGAAAAGATCAATTTTACGCTGTTCGTGCCGACGATGATCTATGTCCTGCTGGACCATCCGTCACTGCCGAAGACCGATCTCTCCTCGCTGGAACTGGTGCTGTACGGCGCGTCGCCAATGGCGCCTAGCCGATTGGTGGAAGGCATCGAGCGGATCGGACCGGTGTTCTCGCAGCTCTACGGCCAGACCGAATGCTATCCGGTCTCGGTGCTGCGCAAGACCGATCACGACCCGAAGCGGCCGGAGCTGTTCCTGTCCTGCGGTTTCCCGGTCGCGGGCGTTCAAGCGAAGATCCTCAACGACGACGATCAGGAAGTTACGGTCGGTGAGGCCGGCGAAATCTGCGTGCGCGCGCCGCATGCGATGAGCGAATACTGGAAGCGGCCCGAGCAGACCGCCGAGACATTGAAGAACGGCTGGCTGCACACCGGCGACATCGCCCGCGCCGACGAGCAGGGCTACATGTTCATTCTCGACCGCAAGAAGGACATGATCGTCAGCGGCGGCTTCAACATATTCCCGCGCGAGGTCGAAGACGTGATCGCGACCCACGCAGACGTGGCCGTGGTCGCCGTCATCGGCGTGCCAGACGAGAAATGGGGCGAGGCGGTGACTGCGGTCGTGGTGCCGAAGCCCGGCGCGAAACCGACTGCGCAGGCGCTGATCGATCTGGTCAAGCAGCGCAAGGGCTCGACGCACGCGCCGAAGCAGGTGCAGTTCGTGGACGCGCTGCCGATGACC
>Ga0075365_10001550_pt1 | contig 10510 bp, 11 predicted proteins | sample EndMetdeltDD1765_FD_71387 | JGI IMG/M metagenome (GOLD analysis project Ga0075365, IMG submission 71387) | Populus endosphere microbial communities from Tennessee, USA - Endosphere MetaG P. deltoides DD176-5 | ecosystem: Host-associated > Plants > Roots > Endosphere | place: USA: Tennessee... | reverse complement strand
CAATAATAGACTGTCCTTTATAAATTCCAACCGAAACAGATGCTACTAATTGCTTAATAGGATTCTTGGTAATTTTTCCTTGTTTTTGCATATGTTGAATTGCTTTGACTAATGCAACGCATCCTCCCGTAATCGACGCCGTTCGAGTTCCGCCATCTGCCTGAATAACATCACAGTCAACCGTAATGGTATATTCACCTAATACGGTTAAATCAATTGCCGCACGCAATGAGCGCGCAATTAAACGCTGTATTTCTTGAGTGCGTCCTGTTTGCTTCCCTTTTGCTGCTTCGCGAATCATGCGATCGTGGGTGGAGCGAGGTAGCATGCCATATTCAGCCGTTATCCAACCTTGCTTTTTATCTCTTAAAAAAGGAGGAACACCGGGAACGATGCTTGCCGTACAGATTACCTTGGTGTCCCCAAATTCAACAAGTACAGATCCTTCTGCATGCTTTGTAAAATTGGGTGTTAAGCGGATTTCACGCAGTTGGTTGTTTGTTCTATTGCTGGGACGCATAATCTTTTCTCTTTGCCTTATTTAAAATGAAAGCCATTATAGTGAGTATTGTTTTATAAGAACAAGACTTACATTGCTGAATAAAGCATTCTATAGAATAATATCAATCAATTTATGGATAAATAAAAGAGACAATTATGATCCAAAGTATGACAGCATTTGCTAGGGCTCAAAGTCAAGGTAAGTGGGGAAGTGCAGTCTGCGAGCTGCGCTCAATTAATCACCGTTATTTAGAATTAATTGTGCGTTTGCCTGATACTTTGCATGAATTTGAATCTGCTATCCGTGAACGTATTCGCCAGCACATTAAGCGTGGCAAAATTGAATGTTATTTGCGCTATCAGCCGGGTGATGCATCGGGTCCGGCAATCACAATTAATACACATTTGGCCGCTGAATTATGTAAGGCCAATGAAGCTATTGCTCAGCTTTTAAAAACCCCAGCACCTATAGATACGATGGCTATTTTACAATGGCCAGGCATTTTAAAAATGGATGAGCTCGATTTAGAAGCAATAGAAGACGAAGTTCTTTTGTTATTGGATAAAGGCTTAGAGGATTTAGTGGCTGCACGAGCAAGAGAAGGTGATGAGCTTAAACAATTATTTCTGCAACGCTTAGAAGGTATGAAAGCTGAAATTGGTAAAGTTCGACAACGAATGCCAGAAATTTTAAAAGAACAAAGAGAACGTTTAATTAAACGTTTTTCGGATGTTAAATTAGAATTAGATACCGGACGTTTAGAACAGGAAATGGTATTGTTTTCGCAAAAAACCGATGTGATGGAAGAGTTAGACCGTATAGATGCTCATATTTCAGAAGTGCGCCGCGTATTAAAACAGGGTGGCATGGTAGGAAGACGTTTGGATTTTTTAATGCAGGAATTGAATAGAGAAGCTAATACATTAGGCGCAAAATCCGTTAGCCTCGATACCACAAGGGCGTCTGTTGAATTAAAAGTATTAATCGAACAGATTCGTGAGCAAGTGCAGAATGTAGAGTAGATGTAGAGTAGACGCGGAAATAGGCGCATCACCCCGTCATTGCGAGCGAGAGCGAAGCAATCCAGGACTTATTGGCATGACTAAAGAACGCAAACTTAAAGTTTTAAGCATGACATTTTAATTATTCATTATACTAAGCTATGCCAATAAAGCCTGGATTGCTTCGCTCTCGCTCGCAATGACGGAGTTAAAATCAAGTTAACCCAGACGCTCTTGATCGTAATGTTTCTCCCACGGTTTCCGAAGCTTGAATAACCAGTAATGTATTCGTCATCGCTTGTGCAGCTAAATGCTGCTGTTGAAGCGTAATGAGTCGATCCAGTTGTACAAAGACTTGCGAGTTAAACATCAGAATTTGACGTAGTACCATGCCTAAGTCTTCCGACGCAATTTGCTGAAACCATTTTTCACTGTCATTGGTTAAATCGAGTAATGCGGTTCGGGTTTTGTTATCTCGCTGAGTGTAGAGACTAGAAATCGCAAAGGCATTAAACGACTGAATCGCAGCAATAGAATTATAAAAAGTTCTATACGTCATACGTGCTTGCGAAGGGATGCCTGGTATAGGTTGTTTGATAACAAAATTTGAGCCTGATAAATTAGCAATATAATTTCTAGCATATTCTTCTAATTTTCCACTGACCTTTGCTTTATCAGCTTGGCTAGTAGCAAAAATCGGCTTGCCGGATAAAATCGAATAAGAAAGAGCGTTTGGCTCTATTGGTTCTTCGACAGGGGGCTTGTTTGCGGTAGGTGGTAGACCCGCTCTTAAAAAGTTTTCGGTTAATGCCATATCTAAACTAATCTGTGATTCCAAATTTGTTTTATATTCTTTATTTAATGTGGCAAATTGACTTTGAAAAATACTGATACCTTTATCGGGCTCATCATCTAGTTTATTAAAACTTTGTGCCATTTTTTTCACATCTTCTAAATATATTTTTAGAAGATTAGGTAGTCCATTAACAGCTTGCAGTGTGCCGTAGGTGTAATCAGATATTTGTTTTAGATACATCATGGCAGCAAAATCATCAGCGCGTACGGATGAGATAAGAAGAAAAAAACTAGCGGCACCCGATGCTAAAACGATGCTGGTAGTGCGTATCCATTTTTTTAAATGTTTCATCTTCATAAAAAGTGATCCTTAATATTTTATATTCCAATTGCTAGGTGCTTTTGTTTGACCACTAGGTTGAGTTGTTTGGCTAGGTGGTGGAGCATTAGCAGGGAATCCTGTATAGACCGGTTGTTGACTTTGTACAGGCGCGGTAGGCGCAGAAGGTAATCTTTGCACTGGAGTAGGTGAAGTTGTAATAGGAGCTGTATTAGGTACTGTTGTGGATTGCTGGTTAAATTGATTCGCACTAGAAGGTGATGAAACGCCAGGTTGTTGCATGGTATTGCTAGGCTGTAATGGTTGTGTGCCAAAAGAAGAAGGTGCAGTGGGTGCAGGTGATGATCCAACGGGTGTAGTCGGTGGGGCTACAGCAGCTTTAGGTACTTGGGATAATTGTTGATTAAGCTGTCGTTGAAATGCATCATTTTGTTGAGCACCAATTTTAGATACACCCTTAGCAAAATCTGCAGGAGCCAATACTTTTCCACTTCCTATGGGGCGATTTTGATCTGGGCTCGTGCCTAGAAATACGTTTGGTTGAGCAACAGCAGTTGACATGAGTGTCGTTGCACATCCCGCAGTAATAATTAATATTTTCCATGTTTGTTTAAGCATGCTCTTGCTCCATAGCTTTTAGCACTAATTCAAACCGTTGAGGGGAGAAAACTCTAGATAATAAGCGCAATCGTTCAAATACAATATTTCGTCGTAAAAATAAACCAGTAAGAATATTGTCAGGCGTATTATTTTCTTCAGCATACATCAATACTTTAGAGGCAGAGCCTGGCTCAATGGTATCAATGGCTTGAAGAATGCGCAGGATACGTGATGTTTTAAGATGAGCTAAGAGAGTAATAAATTGCTCTTCTTTGCTGAGTTCTAAACGTGTAATTGCTTCTAGGTTTTCGCCTAATTTATCAAGAAGTTGCTCTATCGTGGGATAGCCATCATATGTCCATGTTTCGACCGTTTCCATGAAGGCAATCACACGATAAATAGTGGGATCCCCATAGTTCTTCCAAAAGGCATGCGCAGCTTGTAAATCGAGTTGTGGCATGAACATTTATCCTATTTATGAGAAAGTGGCGAGTTTTCTATTCTGTAGTATACTGGATCGAAATGAAAAGCCAAACTGCATAGAGGTAATCATGGCGCTTAAAGATATCGTTAAAGTTAATCGCAAAACCTTTTTTGATCCTCGGGCTTGGCTTGATTTTGATAGTCTTAAGCAGCAAACCGGTTTAGTGTGGGGTATCGTTAAGCAAGCCTTTGTTACGGAACAGCCCGGTACTCCAGAAACGTTTGAAGAAGCTAAAACACGTTTAAGCTTAAATGAGGATGATATTAAAGCAGCTGGTGAAAATTATTTCTTGTTTGCAATTATGTTCCTAGTTTCAGGCATTATGCTTTTTCTCTTTTCGCTCTATTTATTATTTTCAGGATCTTTTTTAGGATTTTTACTTGCGTTAGCTCTTTGCGCTTTTTTATTTGGTCAAACATTTAGAAATCATTTTTTATACTTTCAAATTAAACACCGTAAGCTAGGCTGTACTTATGAAGAGTGGCGAAAAGGCCGGATCAACGAAGAGGGTCCTGCTGAATGAATATTTTCCAACTCGCTCCTAATGATCAGGCTGTTTATTATCTAGGGCAATTATTTGGTAATGTAGGATCGGCTCTAACCGGTGGCGGACCTGTTTTATTAGGAACAATGTTTAAAACACTTAATACCGCTTTATTGGTTGTAGCGGCATTTTTTGTGACATTTACCACGGTAGTCGGTGTTGTAAAAACATCTCAAGAAGGTGAGTTCTTAGGTAAAAAATGGGATTCTTTATGGGTTCCTTTGCGGATTTTATTGGGTGTTGCGGCTCTATTCCCAACAAAGTCAGGTTATTGTGCGATTCAAGTGATCGTAATGTGGTGCATCATTCAAGGTGTGGGCGCTGCAGATATGGTTTGGAAAACGGCAATTGATTATTTTGGTAAGGGAGGCGCTTCTACTACAAAGGCTCCGACCCCAAGTGATCTGACGGGAACAATTCCTACTTTAATGAAAAACATACTTGCCAGCGCTGTTTGTCAAGCGACGGTAGTGAAGCTTGCTCCTGGCAATAATAATCCAAGTTTGGTCGCTCATGCTACGGTAGCAAGAGATGAGGAAGGTCATACTAAGTATCAATTTGGACGACCAGAATCTCCCGAAGAGTGTGGGACAGTCATTATAAAAGGTGATGCAGAATCGGGTATGCGTGAGGCACAAGCAACCGCTTTGCAAACAATCATTCCGGTTTTAGAGTCATTAGCTAATCAATATGTAAATCTTGTTATTGAAGATAAAAGTTGCTGGTATCAAGGACAATGTGGTGGGCAGGAAAGTATGATGCCTTGCCGCTACTTTGAAAAATACGCTACTTTTATTGGGGGTCAACAACCCGGTCGATGTAATTTAGTGACTAGGCCTGCTGAAGCTGCTCAAAGACTGATATCTTATGCGGGTTCTAACTTTATGTTGGATGCCGTTAAATTATTTACAGGTTATGCGAATAACTTTGCTATTAATAATGCGCTGAAACCGCAAAATAATCCCTCAAATACCTCCGGAACCACAGATAATCTTGTTGATAAGCCTTATGAAAAAGCACAAGCCAATGGTTGGTTTTTTGCGGGAGCTTATTATTACTATATTGCTGTGCATGCCAATGCTGGAGCTGCGGACATTAATTCGTTTGCTTCAACAATAATTGTTGATAATGATGAGGTTAAAAAGCGGTTTCAAGAACAATCTAGTAGTTATCCTGATTATCAATCTGGTACATATCCTGATAATGCGCCTAAAGTACTTTATTGCGGCCAATATAAAAATAATCAACCCTGTGTTTCACCCGAAGGTGGGGCTTTAGGATTGGGACAAGCTGCGATTACCGCTATGACGGATTCTGTTGCTGCAGGACAAGGAGTTGCTACCTCGCAAGATAAGCGAGGTATAAAAATTAGGTTTACTGCTAGTGATCCGGTTACTGCTGTTATAAGTTACATTGTTGGAAATATGGTACAAAGTTTTTATGCCAATATTGCACCTCAACATGATGATACTGATAATCCTTTGGTGAGAATGCAGGGTTTTGGTCATGGGTTATTGGATGCAGCGACTCAAACATTTACTGTATTAGTTGCCTTAGTAATAGGGTTTGGTGCTGCTACTGCAGATATTGTGGCTTTTGGAACGACACTTAATCCTCTTACAGGGTTTTTTGGCTCTCTTGTCACTCTAGTTCTCTCCTTAGGTGGAGCAATACTTGCTTACATGGTGACTATTGGTGGTTTGCTAGGGGTGTATGTGCCATTACTGCCCTATATCCTTTTTACATTTGGGGTTGTTGGTTGGATGCTTGCAGTCATTGATGCAATGGTCGCGGCTCCATTTGTTGCCTTGGGGATTCTAAGTCCAGGGGGGCAACATGAAATTTTAAGCCGAGCTGAGCCTTCACTGAATCTTCTTTTATCGGTTGTGTCTAGGCCAGTTCTGATGGTGTTTGGCATGATGTCTGCCATGTTGCTTTCTTATTTAGTTGTAAAATTTATTAATGCAGGGTTTTATAGTGTGTTTGCTGCGGTAACCGGAAGAGAAATAGGATGGATTGAAGCTCTTTTATTTATTATGGCTTATGCGGGATTAATTATTACAGCGCTAAATAAGTGCTTTTCTTTAATTCATTTATTACCAGAGAAAGTATTGCGTTGGATTGGCGGTCATGCAGAAGCTTATGGTGAAGGCGAGGCTGCTGAGCAAGTTAAAGGCAAGACAGCTGCAGGCGGTGAAGTGGCGTCTTCTGCTGGTAAAGGTGCGGCGGGAACGGCTAGTAAAGCAATCGGTGAAGTTCAGGCGGATGCGAGAAGAGACCCAGGGAAGTATAAGAAAGATGATGAGATTGGCTAGGATGCTTAGATTAAACCAGCATCCTTATCTTCTCGTTTAGCTTGTTCGGCGATAATATGATAATTACGTTCAGAAATAATACCGGCATCAAATTTTTCTTTAGCATCTGCTTCCATGGTGCGGCCTTGTTCGCGCACCAGTTTACGCGTAATAGCTGTCACATTGGCTGGGTCAGCTTCTAGAAGAACATCACGTACACTTTCATCAAAAACTAAATATTCGCGCAACGCAACGCGTTTATCATCAACTGTGGGAATTAATCGTTGAGATACAATTAAACGTAATGTTTCAATGATATCGATTGTACGGCCTAAACGTTCTTCGGCTGGAAACGTTGTCACAAGACGACGGACGGTTTCAGCTACACCATTACTATGCAATGTTGTATAAACAGGATGACCTGTCATCGCTGCTTCCATAACCGCACTGATGGTTTCTGGATCTCTTGCTTCCCCCACTAAGATCAAGCGCGGTTTTCTACGTAATGCATTGCGCACACCGGCCGCAAAGCTGGGCAAATGTCGAGGAATCTCAGATTGGCTGACAATACTGGATATTTTTTCCACGCTGTCATATACAAATTCTATTGGTGCTTCGTAGGTTAAGATTTTACGATGACTTTCTTTATTTTCAGCAATATCACGAATAACTGCGGCGAGTAGGGTACTTTTACCCGATCCTGTTGCACCGGTAATATACACAACGCCTTGTTCGGGTTCGATTGCATCAACAATAGCGGAAGGTAAATTCATGCTCGCAAGCGTTGGTGGATCCCCAGGAATGGTACGAGCAGTAATTTGAATGCCATCATGACCTTCTACTTGGCAGCCTGTTGCATTAATACGAAAACGATAACGTTCTGAGCGACTAGGACGAATTTCATAATGCGTGTCTACATCTTTGCCTGACATAATTTGTGCGGTTCCGTTGGGACCATACATTTCATTTAAAGTTTCGCCCACTTCTGTATTTGATAAGCGTCTTCTGGTGACTTTATTTAAGCGACCAAACACTTCCGCAAAAATAGGTTCACCCGTTTGAAAGGTAATATCCGATGCTCCCATTTTGACGCAATGAATTAAAATATCATTGGCGGTATCGATAGAGAGTCGAATCGGTTCTTGAGGATAAATAAAATCATTTGGTGTCGTTGTCATTCTTTCACCACGATGGCTTTCCAGCCTTTGCTGTCGGTTTGAAGTTGTGGAAGTGCAGTAATACGTAGCACTTGGTCATTAATACGCATATCAGAACCATCACCTGTTACACCTAGCTCTGTTCTAGAGACATAAGGTGCGCTAATCATTTTTTCTTGCAACAACTTGCGATATAAAATCATACCTTGATAATCACGTTTTAAACGAGCTAAATTTTGCTGAAAAATACTATAAGACTGCTGCGTTCCTTTTTCCCAACCCATTTTAATGGCTTTGCGCCAAATTCTGCTTTCTTCTCTGTTTTTAGGTAGTAAAAATCTGTGAGGCATTTCAGGTTGCGTAAAATTCATTACTAAGTATTCACGCCAGTTAGGAGGCGTGGTGGCAAATCGAGCTTGTTGTACGATCCGATACGTTTTATCAGCTACGCGAATAGTCGTAGGATCCGCTAAATTTAAACTATTGTCTCCCTGTTCCAACACAGGTGGTAAGACGCCATGACTTAACATCATGCCATTAAAGTTATAAATAGTTTCAAGCGACCATTTTTGTTTTTCTAAATGTTGATTAATTTGTTTTGAAGCGGATGCAAGGCCACCTTGAGCGGCTAGACTAAGAGCAGTATCTTCTAAGGCTTTTACACGTATTTGGCTTAGCTCGGGAGCGCTAGAAGGATTGCCTCTAGTAGGTTCTTCTTGTAGATTTTGAAGTTGTTCGAAATTAGTTGGGTCAATTTCTTGTCTATGTGAGGAAGCACATGCTGTTAATAAGCACGTTAGAATAACAAAAATAATAAGCTTTAGGTCAATCTTAGCCAACTTAAATTATCCCTTTTTAAAAATGGAGCTGTTATTCTTGCGTTATACCTGGCCGCCTATGTCTACGAGCCTGGCTTGTTGAATAATATTCGCCATTTGTCATACCGGTGTCATGCCAGCATGCTTCTAGCTGGCATCCAGAATGCCATAGCCTTAGTTTACTTACGCTTAATGAGTCACCTCTGGATGCCAGCTTTCGCTGGCATGACAAAAAAGCGTAGGCGGTGCTCAATTCTTCGCATACCGAATCTCAATCACCCGACTATCCGGATAAACCACCACCGCTGCACGACGGCCCGCTTGATAGCCAATATCACGTAGTATATCTGCAATCATCATATTTTTATCATAAACTGTTACCAGCACAGGTATAGCAGGTGCTGTACCTAATATTCGTACACGATATCCAGTCATTTTTGCAATTTGGATGACAATAGGTTCCACAGGACCTGACCAATCCACAGAAGCCAGTCCACCCATGCCATAACTCGCCGGATTCGGTGGTGGATCCAACTTTGGTAAAGGATGCGCAGCTTGGGCTGTTTCAGATAAGCTCACAATTGAGCGACTGACAGAATAAGAAGCTTCAGCAAGAGAGGCACCTGTATTATCTACATGAACTTCGCAGGGTGCTGATGCGCAAGCGTTCAGCAAAAGTGCTAAAAGCGTAATTAAGGCATATTTTATTTTCATAAACGGGTTATATCCTCGAGGCCGTTTGATGGATTGAATCAAGATGGGCTCTTGATGTCAAGATCACCTGTTGAGTATAGGCTAATTACGTTATAGGATGAATAGGGCCTAAAAACATTTCTTTATTGCTATAATAAATGAAGTAGGTCTAGAGAAGAAATAAGAGGTTTATTATGGCGCATTGGCGTGATTCGGCAAGAAATGTCAGATTTTGGTTCATTGATTTTAGAGCCTGCTTTCCGCTGCTTATTTTATTATTCCACATTCGTTGGTGGACATTTGTGCTAGCCGTTATTGCGACTTTGTTTTTTACTTCACTAGAGCGTTATGGATTTTCAGTAGCCGTATTTTTGCGATGGTTACGTGCTTATTTAGCAGGGCCTAGAAAAGTCGCCCAACCTTGGTGGAGAAGATAGTATGAATATTTCTGAACAATTAGGAAAGGTCGCGCGCCTGATGAATGCCCGTTTTGTTTTAAACGGCAGACCAATGACAATTGATGAAGTGTTAGCGCCAACCGGGCTATTGCCAGGATTAACACGACGTGCTGACCAACTAAGCTCATTGTGCTTAGGATATGGGTTAGGCGCTACGTTTGAAGAAGCAGAAGGGTCAACGCTAGGTGTAAAAGTTATTTTTGATGATATAACGCCGAATGTATTGCGATTGCTTTGTTTAACGGATGTGTTAAGTGAGCTTGTACAAAGTACGCCGCCGGGTGATATGACTGTTTTGGATCAGCTAATGTATGATTAATGTAGAAGACTTTGTTTGTTCTATTTGAGTAAATTTTAATTAAGATGATTTAATAACTCATTTTGAGCTAATTTCATTGCCTTAAGATAAGCTTCCTGGAAGTTTGGATATACAGGAGGTTGGTCCCAATCACCTTTTATCGGTTGCGAAACATCAACAGAATAACGCCAAAGTATTTTTTTGTCTTTTATGCTAATTAACTCGCCTGTCACTTTGAAGTAAGCATATGGAGATGATAGAGGGATGCCAAAGCCATAAGATCGCTCTATGCCGATAGTAATTATTTTAACGAAAAAAATATGTGTAGCTTGGTAAAGAGGGTGTTCTGTTAAAGTTTTTAAATAATCTGGGTCACTCTCTACTAATCCTGGGATTATTTTGGTTGTAGAATAGCGGCATGATAATTGTGCAGACATATTTTTAGCGAACCGTAAGTATTGAGTTGGATTTATTTCGTCCAAAACTTTTATCAATGGTTGCATCGACACATTGCCCACTATGTCTG
>Ga0075365_10001549_pt1 | contig 10510 bp, 6 predicted proteins | sample EndMetdeltDD1765_FD_71387 | JGI IMG/M metagenome (GOLD analysis project Ga0075365, IMG submission 71387) | Populus endosphere microbial communities from Tennessee, USA - Endosphere MetaG P. deltoides DD176-5 | ecosystem: Host-associated > Plants > Roots > Endosphere | place: USA: Tennessee... | reverse complement strand
CAACTGATGCGGGTAGACCGCGGCGAACGCCGTGAGGCCGATCAGATCGAGCAGCGCATCCGCGCGCCGCCGCCGCTCGCCCCGATCGGGCAGCTGCGGCAATCCGAGCAGGATGTTCTCGTCCACGGTCAGCCACGGAAACAGCCCGTCCTGCTGAAAGACCATGCGCAGGCGGGCCGGCCGGTCGACGCGCCCGCCGTCGGGCGAGAGCCATCCCGAGCACAAGTTCAGCAGCGTCGTCTTGCCGCAGCCGGAGGGGCCGACGAGCGCGACGAATTCACCCTCGCGCACCTCGAAGTCGATGCCGGCGAGAACGGCGACGGCGCCGAAGGCCAGCGTCACGCCCTCGAAGCGCAGGAGGGGCGCCGGCGTCATCGCTCGTATCCCCATCGCACGCTCGGGATCTTGGTGAGCTGCACGAGCAGCCGATCCAGCGCCGCGCCGATCACGCCGATCGCGAGCATCGCCGCGGCCAGCAGATCGATGCGCAGCCCGTTGCGCGCGTCCCACACCGCGAACCCGAGGCCGTCGCGTCCGGCGATCATCTCCGCCGCGACGACCACCAGCCACGACAGTCCGGCGGCGACCCGCAGCGCGGTGATCACCTGCGGAGCGATGGCCGGCAGCGTGACCCCGCTCAGCAACGCCGGGCCCTTGAGGCCGAGATCGCGAGCCACCCGGAAGTAGACGCTCGGAATATTGGCGACGGCCGCGCTCGTCGAGAGCACGATGGGAAAGAACGCCGCCATGAAGATCAGAAAGATGGCGGGTGGATCGCCAATACCCAGCCAGAGGATCGCGAAGGGAATCCAGGCCAGCGGCGACAGGCTCCTGAAGAAGTTGACCAGCGGAAGAAAGGCCGCGCGCGCGCGCGCCGAGTGCCCGAGAAGCAGGCCCGCCGGCAGCCCCATGGCTACCGCCAGGAGGAACCCCGCCGATACCCGGAACAGCGACGCGACCGCATCGGTGGCGAGGCGCCCGCTGCGGAGCTCGGCCGCCACGCCGCGGGCCACGTCCCAGGGGTGCGGAAAGAGCGACGGCGGAAAGAGCTGCGCCGACGACACGATCGCCCACGCCGCGACGAGCACAAGGGGCATCACGAGCGCGAGCAGGGGGGTCCGTGTCGGTGTCTGTGAAACGGGTTGGGCCATGGTCCGCCGATTCCGAGCGAGGCGCGCCAGTATCGCATCAGCGGACCCCGATCGCTTCCGTCTTTTTCGGTGAAGCAAGAGCCGCTAGTGCGAACAGGTTAGTCCACGCGGCCTGCTTCACGGACGATCTCACGCAGAGCCGCAAAGCAGCCGAGAGCGCAGGGCACATTCCTTTCGAGAAGACACGTTGGTCGACGCTACCTGCTTCTCGGACGATCTCGCATGGAGCCCGCAGAGAGAAGGCGAATGCAGCGTTTTCTGAACAAACAGTGCTTGGCGCGATCCGATCCTCCGTGACCTCTGGGTGAGATCGTCGTACGACGCGAACACGCTGCACGTCAGCCTCGGTTACCTGCTAGGATCGCGCGTCACGCGCTGAACCCGTCACTGATGTCCACACGAGTCCTGCTCCCCAGGTCTGTGCTCCTCGTCGCGATTGGCGCCGCCTGCGCGTCGTGGTTGTCATGCTCGCGCGAGCGGCCGCCGGAAACGCCACCGGAGGCGTACCGCGAGGCGGTGACGGCGTTCCATACCGGGCTCTCCGCCATGCAGACGACGCAGGAGGTGCTGGCGAGGGAGAAACTCGACCGCGCCGTGGCGCTCGTTCCGCAGGAGCCCGCCGTGTGGGCCAACCTCGGCCTCCTCCTGCTGCGCCAGCAGGAGCTGGACCAGGCCGCGCAGAGCCTGGCGCGTGCCGCGGCGCTCGCACCCGAGAGCGCGGCGATCCAGCGGCTGCAGGCGCTGGCCGAGAGCCGGCGCGGGAATCTTGCCGACGCGCTCCGTCACTGGCGGCGCGCCCTGGAGATCGATCCTGCGGATCTGGAGTCTGCCTACGCGCTGGCCCTCGAGACCGAGCGCCTCGGCGGCCCGGTGAACGACGCGGAGGCAGAGCGTCTGCTCGGGCAACTCCTCGCGCGCAGGGAGAACCTGGCCGCACGTCTCGAGTACCTGCGCCTCGCCGCGAAACGCGGCGACCAGGCGGCGATCAAGGCTGCCCTCGGCCCGCTGTCGGCCGCGTCCCGCGCCTGGCCGCCGGCCGCGCAGGATCAGCTGACCGCCGTCATCACGACGGCCGCGGACAACCCGAGAGCCGCGGCGACGCGCGTCGCGTTCCTGAAGAACGTGCTCCTGCGCGAGCCGGCCTATCGCGCGGCCCTCGCCGAGATCAGCACGCCGCGCGAGGAAGTGGGCCGGCCCGTGATGCGCTTCCTGGTGCTGAAGAATCCCGATCCCCAGCCGGCCGCGGCGGACGAGGCGCTGGCATTCACGATCGAACCCCTGCCCGAGGCCGCCGGTCGCGACTCGTGGGTCGGGGCCGTATCGCTCGCCGGCGAGGCGCGTCCGGTCGTCGGCGCCGCGGGCCTGTCAGGCGTGCGCCTCGCGGGCACGCCGGGCGAAGCGGGCTGTCGCGCCTGGAGCGCCGCGGGCAGCGGTCCTTTGACGGCCGACGCGGTAGCCGCCGCGGATCTCAACTACGATTTCCGCACCGACCTGGCGCTCGCCGGGGCCAACGGACTGTGTCTGCTGCGCCAGGAGAATGGCGGCCGCTTCGCCGACGTGACCGCGGCGACGAAGCTGCCGGCGGCCGTCCTTCGCGGGCCAGCCTCCGGCGTCTGGCCCGCCGATATCGATCTCGACGGCGACCTCGACCTGGTGGTCGCGGCGCGCGACGGCCATCCGCGCGTCCTGCGCAACAACGGCGACCAGACGTTTGCGCCACGCGACCTGTTCGCCGTCACGCGTGCGCGCGGCTTCGTCTGGGCCGACGTCGACGGAGACGGCGTGCCCGACGCGTCATTCCTGGACGCGATGGGACTGGTCCAGGTGTTCGTGAACCTTCGCGGCGGCACGTTCCGGGGCGAGACGATCGCGGACACCAACGGCCCTGCCGTGGCGATCGCGGTGGCGCAGCGCGGTGGCGACGCGCTGTTCCATCTTCTCGTGCTCGGCCGCGACGGCGCCGTCACCGGCCTGGCGCGCGGTCCCGGCGATGGGACGTGGACGAAGACGCCGGTGGCGCGCGTCGATCCGCCCGCGGGGATGGAACCCGGCGTCGCGCGTCTCCTCACCGCCGATCTCGACAACAACGGCGCCGCCGATCTGATCGTCGCCGGCCCGTCGGCCACGCGCATCGCGCTCGGAGCTCCGGGCGGCACCCACATCGTCCTGCGCACGCCGCCGGCGCTCGGCGCGCAGGCGGCGGCCGATCTCGACGGCGACGGACGGCTCGACCTGGTGGGGCTCGGGCCGGACGGGCGCACGGTGCGCGCGGTCGGTCGAGGGGCGAAGTCGTATCACTGGCAGATCATCCGCCCTCGCGCCGCCACCGCGACCGGCGATCAGCGGATCAACGCCTTCGGCATCGGCGGCGAGATCGAGATCCGCTCCGGACTGCATCTTCAGAAGCAGGTCATCACGTCGCCGCTCGTCCACGTCGGCCTCGGCGAGGCGACAGGCGCCGATCTGGTCCGGATCACCTGGCCGAACGGTGTCCTGCAGGCGGAATTCGACACCAAGGCGGACCAGGCGGTCACCGCGACGCAGCGTCTCAAGGGATCGTGCCCGTGGCTCTTCGCCTGGAACGGACGCGAGATGGCCTTCGTCACCGACCTCATCTGGCGGTCGCCCTTGGGCCTGCGCATCAATGCGCAGGCGACCGCCGACGTGCTGATGACCGAGGATTGGGTCAAGGTCCGCGGCGATCAGCTCGCGCCGCGGGACGGCGCCTACGATCTCCGCATCACGGCGGAGCTCTGGGAAACGCATTTCTTCGATCTCACGTCGCTGCTGGCCGTCGACCATCCGGAGGGCACGGAAGTCTTCGTCGACGAACGGTTCGCCGTGCCGCCGCCACAGCTGCGGGTCGTCCCGACCGGGCCGGTCCAGCGGTTCGCGGCGGTTCGCGACGATCGCGGCGGCGACGTCTCGGATGTCGCCGCCGCGCGCGATTCGCGCTACGTCGACTTCGCCGGCCGCGGACCGTATCAGGGCATCACGCGCGCGCACTTCGTCGAACTGGAGTTGCCGGACGCGGCGCCGCGTAGCGGTCCGCTGTGGCTGGTCGCGCAGGGCTGGATCCATCCCACCGACAGCTCGATCAACGTCGCCATCGCGCAGGGCGCGCACGCGGCGCCGCAGGGGCTGTCGCTGCACGTGGCCGACGCCGCGGGCCGCTTCCGCGAAGTGCGTGCGGGCCTCGGCTTTCCGTCGGGCAAGGACAAGACGATCCTCGTGGATCTGACGGGGCTGTTCGGCGCCGCCGGTCCGCGACGCCTGCGGCTGGCGACCAACCTCGAGATCTTCTGGGACACGCTGGGATGGGCGATCGGGCGCCCGGACGTGACGCTGCAGCCTCGCCGGCTCGACCTGCTGGCCGCGGATCTCTCCTATCGCGGCTACTCCGTGCTCGAGCCGCACGCCGCCAGCGTGCCCGAGCGTCCGCGTTATGCGCTGGCCGGGACGCGCCCGCGCTGGCGGGATCTCGAGGGCTACTACACGCGCTTCGGCGACGTGCGCGACCTCCTGCGCACGGTGGACGACCGCTACGTGATCATGAACGCCGGCGACGAGCTCCGCCTGCGCTTCTCGGAAGCGCCGGCCCCGGCGCGCGGGCTGGTGCGTGACTTCATCGCGATCGGCGACGGGTGGGTGAAGGACGGCGACTACAATACGACCTTCTCGCGCACCGTGCTGCCGTTGCCGACGCATCGGACCGGCCGCTACGACACGCCGCCGCGGCAACTGGAAGACGATCCGGTCTACCGCCGTGACGCGCGCGACTTCGCCGAGTACCATACGCGATACGTGACCTCCGATCCCCTGCGCGACGCGCTCCGCGCGCCGGCCGGGGCCAGGAACGAATGAAGATTTCCGCCCGGGCCGTGCTGGCCCTGATCTTCGCCGGCCTGCTGCTCACGCCGTACCTGGTGCGCCGCTTCGGCCGTCCGCCGGGCGCGCGGGCCGCGTCCGGGCAGGTCGACGCCCTGGCGCAGTACGGGTTCCGCTTGACGGAATCGGCGCAGGCCGCCGGTCTCGCCTTCGTCCACCAGGCGCCGACCCTCGACGCCCGGCTCGCGCACATCATGCCGCAGGTGGCGTCGATGGGCGCCGCCGTCTCGGTCGTCGACGTCGACCGGGACGGCCGGCCCGATCTCTACGTCACCAACAGCGGCGCAGGATCCAGGAACCGGCTGTTCCGCAACCGGGGTGACGGCACCTTCGAGGACGTGGCCGGGCGGCTCGGTGTCGCGGACCTCAACCATCCGGAGACCGGCGCCTCGATGGGCGCCGTCTGGGGCGACTACGACAACGACGGCTTCGACGATCTGTTCCTCTATCGCTGGGGCCGTCCCGAGATCTTTCACAACGATCGCGGCCAGGGCTTCACGCCGGTGGCCACGGCCGGCCTGCCGGCCTGGGCCAACATCAACACCGCCGTGTGGCTCGACGCCGATCGCGACGGACTTCTGGATCTCTTCGCCGGCGGCTACTACGCCGAATCCGTCAACCTCTGGAAGCTCGCCGACACGCGCATGATGCCGGAGAGCTTCGAGTACGCGACCAACGGCGGCCGCAAGTACCTGTTCCGCAATCTCGGCGGCGGCCGCTTCGAGGAGGTCAGCGGCCCGGCCGGTCTCGCCTCGCGGCGCTGGGCGCTGGCGGCGGTCGCGGCCGATCTGCGCGGCAGCGGCTATCCGGATCTCTTCGTCGCCAACGACTACGGGGTGTCGGAGCTGTTCGCCAACGATCGCGGCCGCTTTCGCGAGATCGGCCGCGACACGGGCGTCGGCTACGCGCCCAAGAGCGGCATGAACGCGTCGGTCGGCGACGTGCTCAACCAGGGGCGCCTGGCGATCTACGTCTCCAACATCTCCGAAGAAGGGATCCTGCTCCAGGGCAACAACCTCTGGGTGCCGTCAGGCCCGGCGGGCGGCCCGCTTCGCTACGAGAATCTCGCGCGCGCGATGGGCGTGGATCTTGGAGGATGGAGCTTCGGCGCGCAGTTCGCCGATCTCAACAACGACGGGTTCCTCGACCTCTATCTCGTCAACGGCTACGTCTCGGCGTCGCGGCAGGAGAGCTACTGGTACGACTTCTCGAAAATCGCCGGCGGGCACCAGGCCGTGATCGGCGACGCGCGGAACTGGCCGGCCATGGGGACGCGCAGCCTCGCCGGCTACCAGCAGAAGAAGGTCTGGATCAGCGACGGCGCGGGCCGCTTTCTCGACGTGGCCCAGATGGTCGGTGCCACCGACCGCTATGACGGGCGGGCGGTCGCCGTGGCCGATCTCTCGGACCGCGGCGTGCTCGACGTGATCGTCGCGAATCAGCGCGGGCCGCTGCTGCTCTACCGGAACGAGGTTGCGCCGGACCGCGCCTGGGTGGCCTTCGATCTCGAGGGAGGCTGCCGGCCCGAGCGCGCCGCGGCGCCGTGCACGAACCGCAGCGCCATCGGGGCCCAGGTCACCGTGTTCTGGAACGGCCAGCAGCAGCTGCAGGAAGTGTCGGGCGGATCGGGATTCTGCGCGCAGAACCAGCGCCGCCTGCACTTCGGCCTCGGCGCGGGCGCCACCGTGGAGAAGGCCGTCGTCCGCTGGCCGTCCGGCAAGGTCCAGGAGCTGGCGCGGCCGGCGCCCAACCGCGTTCACAAGCTCGAGGAGCCACGATGACGACCGGCACGATGACGGCGCCGCGCCGCATGCCCTTCGATCATCGCTATCTCGCGCCGGCGCTGATCACCTGCGTGCTCGTCGCGGGCCAGCTCTCTTTCGGTTTTCTCGAGAGCTGGTCGCGCACCTTCCTGGCCATCGCCACGGCGATCCTCGTCGAGCTGCTGGTCGGCCGCGTACTCTACGGCCGATGGCCTCACCTCGCCAGCGCCTATATCTCGGGCATCAGCGTCGGCATCCTGGTGCGCTCGCCCGCCTTCTGGCCCTACGCCCTGTGCTCGGCCATCTCGATCGTCTCGAAGTACGTGCTTCGCGTCGAAGGGCGGCACATCTGGAACCCGACGAATTTCGGCGTCGTCGCGATGCTGGTGCTGGCGCCCGACGCCGTGGCGGGCCTGAGCGTGCAGTGGGGCAACACGCTGCTGCCGATGGTCATCGTCTGGATCTTCGGCACGGTGATCCTGTGGATGGTCGGACGGATTCACATCACGCTCGTCTACGTCGCGTCGTTCGTGCTCTTCGCCGCGCTGCGGGCGTTACTCACCGGCCACCCGTTCCTGAGCGAGGTCGCGCCGATCACGGGACCGATGTATCAGCTCTTCATCTTCTTCATGATCACAGACCCGAAGACCACCGTCGGCCCGACCTGGGCGCAATCGATCGTCGCGTTCCTCGTCGCGGCGGTCGAAGCGGTCTTCAGGCTGCTCGAGTTCGTCCACGCCCCGTTCTACGCGCTGTTCCTCGTCGGCCCGATCGCCAACCTGATCGAGATCGCGCTCAAGAAGAGAACCGCGGCCCGACCAGCAGCGCACTAGCGGGCACCGCCGCCGCACGCGAGGAGACCACGACAGCGTTCAACGGAGGCCGACTCAGTCCTCCCTCAAGCCAGCCGCTGGATCGAGTAAAGCGACCGACCGGGCGGGGAGCCACGTGGCCGCAAGGGTCACCGCCGCGAGCGGCACGGCGACGGCGGCGAGGGTCACCGGATCGCTCGGCTCTACCCCGAACAGCAGCGAGCGGAACGTCGTCGTCAGCGCGAGACATGTCGCGAGCCCGGCGACCAGTCCGACCGCCGCCAGGGCGGCGCCTTCGCTCACGACCGCGCGTACCAACGATGCCGGGGTCGCGCCGAGGGCCAGTCGCAGCGCCAGTTCGCGCCGCCGCGCTCGGAACAGATGGCTGATGACGGCGAACATGCCAAGACCGGACAGCAGCAGTCCCGCGGCTGCGAGCCACGCCAGGATTCGCGAGACGACACGCTCCCGCGCAAGGTGGCCCGCGAGACGTTGATCCACTGTGCGGACGTCGTAGAGAGGCACGCGCAGGCCCGCTGCCGCGACGGCGTGGCGCAGCGTTGGCGTGAGCTCCGCCGGACCGCCGCCGCGCACGGCGAGCATCGCCTGGTTTCCCATCCAACCGAACACCTCGGACGGCGCCTGGGCCAGCGGCACGAAGATCTCGGGCTGCACCGTCTGGCGCGGTCCCCGATCGAACGTGTCCGCCACGACGCCGACGACTTCCCAAGGCGAGACGCGTCCGGGCTGATTGAACGGCCGCAACTCGAACTTGACCGGCGTCCCGACGAGGCCGCGGCCCTGGTCCAGCCGCCGCGCCAGCGTCTCGTTGACGATCACCACACGACGGCCGTCTTCTCGATCGCGCGCCTCGAACTCGCGCCCGTGGAGGAGTGCGATACCCATCGTGGCGAAATAGCCCTGACTGACCAGACGAATGCGCACCTGGCGATCCGTTCCGTCGTCGAACGGTTGATCCATACGCGCCACGTCAGAGCCGGCGCCTGATCCGGCAAGCGGTACGCGCGTGGCGATCGCGGCGCGGGCAATGCCGGGACTCTCCCGCACGGCGTTGACGAGGCGATCGAGCGCGTTCGCCCGCGACATCCCGTCCGGCAGCGACGACGACGGCAGCGTGAATGCAGCGGTGAGCACGGTCGCGTCGTAGCCGCGCGGCGCCCGCTCGAGCGCGCGCGTACTGCGAAGCATCAACGCGCCGGAGGCGGCCAGGGCCATCGTCAATGCGACCTGGCCGATGACAAACCCCCGCCGGAGCCTCACGTGTCCCCCGGTTGATGCCCGTCCTCGAGCGCGCAGGGCATCCAGGACGTCCACGCGCGATCCGCGAAGCGCCGGAAACACACCGCCGGCGAGCGCCGCGCACAAGCCGGCCAGCGTCGCGAACAGCGCGGTCCTGGCGTCAATGCGCACGAGTGCCAGCCGCGGAACGTCGGGAGGCAGCATCGCGATCAGTGCGTCCGTGAACCACTGCGCCAGCACGAGCCCGAGTCCAGCCGCACAAACGGCCACGAGAAGGATCTCCATCGCGATCTGTCCGACCAAAACCCCGCGTGTCGCGCCGAGCGACGCCCGTACGGCCATCTCCCCGCGCCGGCTGATCCCATCGGCGAGCAACAGGTTGGCGACGTTCGCACACGCGATCGCGAACAACACCAGCACCGCACCGAAAAGGAGCACGAGTGTCGAACGGTGCGGGCCGGTCACCTGTTCGCCGAACGGCACCACGCGCACACCGCGGGTCGAGCCATCCTCGGTCTTGGCGCCAATCGACCGGGCCACCGCCGCCAGCTCGGACTGCGCGACATCGCGCGCCGTTCCGGGCGTCACCCGTCCGACGACGTCGAGATAGCCGGCACCGAGATTGGTGCGCTGCGATTCGGGGAGGGCCAGCGGCGCCCACCAGTCGGCGTCCTCACCGATCTCGTCGAGGCTGCGTGACATGACCCCGATGATGGTGCGCGGCTGGCCGTTGAAGAGGACCGTTCGTCCGATCGTCCCTTCGGCGCCGGCGTATCGCTGTTGCCAGAGGCGGTAGCTGACGACCACGACCGCATCGCCGCCCGGCCGATCGAGATCGCGGTCAAACACGCGGCCGCGCTCGGTGACCAGGCCGAGCACCTCGAAGTAGGAGGCGGTCACATAGGCGCCCCGCAGGCGGTCGATGCCATGGACGTCGTCTACCGTCGCGTCGGCGGAGCGGATGGCACTGACGACGCTGAGGGTCCGGGCGCGGTCCCGCCACGCCAGGAACAGCCCGGGCGACGACCCGTCAGGCACACCCGCCGCCAGCGTGTCGATCGACACCACGTGCTGGACATCGGGCAACGGAAGCGGCCGCCATAACACGGCATCGAGGACGGCGAACAAGCTGGCCGTCAGTCCGATGCCGGCCGCGAGCGTCACGAGCGTCGCACCGGCGACGGCCGGGCGGCGCCAGCACCGCTTCACCGCCATCTGCGAGAGTTCGAGGAAGGTCATCGAACCAGGAAGTGCAACTCCGGTACCGCGGCCAATGCTGTCATTTCACGTGCGAACGTGCGTGTACGGGCGCGCTGGCACCGCGTCCACGCGACCGATTGCGGACGATCGAGTGTCCGATAACGACGAGCGATCCAGACTACCTGGCGAGGATCCTGGCCTGGTTGGCGAGGATCTTCGCCTGGTTCGCCTCGATCGTCTTCTGGTTGCGCAGCACCTGATCGAGCTTGCGCTGGTTGGCGATGATCGTGGCCTGGTTGGCCTTGATCGCCTGCTGATTCTTGATCACCCGATCGAGCTTCGCCTGGTTGCGCAGGATCTTCGCCTGGTTGGCCAGCACTTGACGTTCACTCATCACCACTCCTCCTTTTTATCCGAGGGGCTTCGCCCCTCGAAC
>Ga0075365_10001548_pt1 | contig 10515 bp, 10 predicted proteins | sample EndMetdeltDD1765_FD_71387 | JGI IMG/M metagenome (GOLD analysis project Ga0075365, IMG submission 71387) | Populus endosphere microbial communities from Tennessee, USA - Endosphere MetaG P. deltoides DD176-5 | ecosystem: Host-associated > Plants > Roots > Endosphere | place: USA: Tennessee... | reverse complement strand
AGGTGACGGTGACGGCTTCGGTGGCGATGGGCGCCTTGGTGGCATCGATCTCATGGTCGACTCGCGCCTCGGGCTCGCGGGGGCCGTAACGAACTGTGTTGGTGCTCAACGCTTTCCTCCTTCAGAATCGGCGGCCTTGCTGAGGACATCCACGAGATAGTCCGGCTCGCCACGAGCCAGGATCGATGCCGCCTTCTTGCTCACGACCTGATCGGACGGCGCAGGCGGGCCCATCATCCAGAAGGTGTCCGCCCGGATCCCGTCGATGACCTGGTCGGCGACCGTCTCCAGGGGCGTGAATTCGATGTGTACGCCGGCAGATTCGAAGCGGTCCATGACCTTCTCCAGTGTCGTGTCGGGGGTGTGACGTTCCTGCGTCGCGGCGTACTGCGTCGGACGGTGCCGCCATGACTCCCAGATGCCGGTGTTCAAGAACCCGCCGGGGAACAGGACGTGCGCGCGCACCCCTGTTCCCGTCATCTCCAAGTGCGTGTAGAGGCTTTCGGTCAGACACAGCACCGCGGCCTTGGTCATCGGGTAGACCGCCGTGGCGGCGCCGCCCAGCGCTCCCCGGGCGATCGGCGCGAAACCGCCGTTGCCCGAGCAGGTGTTGACCACGTGCCCTTCACCCTGTTCCAGCAGGACCGGGACGAACGCCTTGATGCCGTGGATGACGCCGAGCACGTTGACGTCGATCCCCCAGCGCCAATCGGCGAGGTCGTGTTCCCACAGATAGCCCTCGGAGACTGCACCCGTCCCTGCGTTGTTGCACACGACGTGCACCGCCCCGAAGCGGTCGAGAGTCTCCTTGGCGAGCGATTCCACTGACGAAAAGTCGGTGACGTCGGTGACCACACCGAGGGCTTCGATGCCCTCGTCCGCCAATGCCCGGGTCGCGTCGACGAGTGGTTTGGCGAGGACGTCGGCGAGGACGACCTTCATGCCCTCCTGGCCGAAACGTCTGCCCATCGCCCGGCCGATTCCACCGGCTCCTCCGGTCACGACGGCCACTTTGCCTCGAAGGTCGTTCATTGTGGCCATCGTCACATGGTCGCTTATGACACCGCAAGCAGTCGCACTATGCGACCATCGACGGATGGTTCCACGCCCGTCACCGCAGACCGAACGGGTCGTGAACCTGTTCGAGCACTTGGCGGAGGACGGCGGCCGCGGGGTGACCCTGGCGGAGGTATCGCGGCACTTGAGCGTCCACAAGGCCAGCTGTCATTCGATGCTGTCGGAGCTGCTGAAAGCCGGGTGGCTGCTGCGGGATCCTCTGCGCAAGACCTACCACCTCGGGCCCGCGCTGGTACGCCTCGGGCGGGAGGCTGCCGGTCGCTTCCCGGCGTTGGCGTTGGCGCGCTCTGCGATGACCGAGTTGTCGGCTGCGACGGGTGCGCATTGTGTGGCGTTCTCGGTGGACGAGGACTACTCGACCGTCGTCGACCAGGTGCGAAGCGTGCACGGCGGGGGTCACCCGATGCCGATCGGCACGCAGTTTCCACACCGCCCGCCGTACGGGGCGTCGACGGTCGCTTGGGCTGGAGCAGACGACCGGGAGCGTTGGTTGACGACGCTGCCCGCCGACGTGCGCGACCGCTACCGCACAGCGATCACCACCGCCAACGATCGCGGATACGCTGTGGGCCTTCACATTTTGCCCGATCTGCGACTCCAGGAATTGGCGCTGATCGTACGTAGCGCCGAAGTGCGGTCCGGCCGATTGAGCCAGCTGGCCCAGGAATTGACCGACGAACTGGTCCATCAGGAGGACTGGTTCCCCAACAGCCTCGACCCGGACCGTTCCTACGAGGTGAGCCACATCGACTCGCCCATCCTTGGTCCGGGCTCGCGCGTTGTCCTGATGCTGAGTCTGGTCCCCACCGCCGAACCGATCCGCGGTGCGGAAGTCATGCGGATCGGATCGCAGCTCGCAACAGCAACGCGCCGCCTCACCGCAGCCTTGGCTGGAGCAGGACGCTATCCAAATAACGAATAGCTGGTAGAGGTTGCGACCTGAGAACTTATTACGGATCGCCAACGACGCTGTGTCTATTGCGCCCGCAACCAATACAGTGCAATGAGCGACCCGTCTCGAAAAACAGGGACACCTATCGACCATGGTCGCGGGTCAGCTTCACTGTCGCGTGAATGCGCGCCGAGCGGCAAGGCCGCTGGAAAGGTCTCATGCGCGAAACTGCCGTCACGCTTGACGCAGCGCGTGACGCGGCGTGGGCCCGAGTCCCTCACCCGGTGTTGGTCATCGACCGCGCCGGCGTCGTGCGTGCGGTGAGCGCGCTCGCCCAGCCGTTGCTGCCCGACGTGTTGCGCGGAACCCTGCTCCGCGAGACCGGACCGTCCTGGCTTTCCCGGGCGCACCACGACGTCGTGCATGCACAACCCGACGACGACGAGGATGCCGGCATCGTCACCGGCGCCGTCGACCAGCGCACGTTCACCGCTCGGCCGACCGTACTGCCGGGCCACAAGATCGCGTGGTGGCTGATCGAGGACGCCGACCGCACACTGCAGGACGCCCAGGAGGCCTTGGCGCGCGAACGTGAGCGCGCGGAGTTCCTCGACGAGGCTTCCGCGGTGTTGATGGCGTCATTGAACATCGACCGGTGCATGGAGGCGACGGTCCAGATGGCCGCGCGCCATCTGGCCGACGCCGCGGTCGTGGTGGCGCCGTCGAGCGGTCCGCAAGTGCCGGTCGTGTGCAGTGTGGCTGCCGGTGCTGTCGAGCACCGCACGATCGACGTCGACCCCGCCGATGTCGCCGGGCTGGCCGAAGCCCTGCGCGGGTTCCCGCCGGTGCCGTCGCGGTGGATCGACCCGGCCACGGTGCCGGACTGGTTGATTCCACGCGAATTCAGCGGGCCGGTGGGCTCGGTGGTGATCACGCCGCTGCCCGGCCATGGTGTGCCGGCAGGCGCGCTGGTGCTCCTGCGACGCAGCTCCCACACGGCGTTCAGTGAGGGTGAGGAGCTGTTCGCTCGCCTGTTCGCCGCGCGCGCCGGCGCGGCGCTGTCGGCGGCGCGGTTGTACGGGGAACAGTCCGCGATCACCCGCACCCTGATGCGCGAGCTACTCCCCCCGCAGTTACACCGGCTGCACGGGTTCGAACTGGCCGGCGGGTACCGAGCCTCGGAGGACCACCAACTCGTCGGCGGCGACTTCTACGACGTCCATCCTGCGTCGACGCCGGAGGACGAGACGCTCGTGGTGCTCGGCGACGTGTGCGGTAAGGGTCTGGACGCAGCCGTGCTCACCGGCAAGATCCGCAACACTCTGCAGGCACTCGCGCCGTTGGCCAATCACCACGAAGACGTACTCAAGCTGCTCAACAGCGCCCTGCTGTCCCCGGACAACAGTCGCTTCGCCACAGTGGTCCTGGCGTCGGTCGCTCGCCGCGACGGTCAGTTGATGCTTCGCCTGACGTGTGCCGGACATCCGGCGCCCATGATCGTGCGTCAAGACGGCACGCTTGAACTCGCCGACACCCGCGGCACGTTGGTCGGAGCGCTGCCGCAGTTCAAGGCACGCTCGTACGAGACCACGCTGGCGCCGGGCGAGGTGTGCCTGCTTTTCACCGACGGCGTCACCGAGGCCCGCGGCGGCCCGTTCAACAAGGACGTCTTCGGGGAGGAACGGCTGTCCGCCGCCCTGGCCGAATGCGCGGGCATGCCCGCCGAGGCAGTGGTCGAACGGATCATGATGCTCGCAAGTCAGTGGGTCGGGACACGGACGCACGACGATATGGCCGTGGTGGCGATCGCCTCCCCGCATCGCAACCACCTCGCCGCCGTCAATGGCCACACCGCGGGGAGGTACACCGCTTGACGGAGACGCGATCCGCTGTGGTGACCGAGACGGAGGTCCTGGAGCGGCTGTGGGGTGCGGTCATCGACGGCGACGAATACGCCGCTGTGGGAACGGTTTTCGCCGCCCTCGACGAGGGCATGAATCCGGAGCGCGCGTTGCTCGAGTTGATCGCCCCGGTCCAGCACCGGATCGGAACGGAGTGGGCCGCCAACAGGCTCACAGTGGCGCAGGAACATGCGGCCACCGCGATCAATGAACGGGTGATCGCCGCACTGGCCCACCATCCCGGCTGCCGGCGCACCGCTGACGCCGGTCGGGTGACGGTGGCGTGCGTGGACGGAGAATGGCATGCCCTGCCGGCGCGGCTGCTCGCCGAGGTACTACGGCTACGGGGTTGGCAGGTCGACTTCCTTGGGGCACAGGTGCCCACGCCGCACCTCATTGCGCACCTGCACCAGCACGGACCCGATGCGGTGGCGCTGTCATGCTCGATACCGACCCGGTTGCCGACCGCCCATGCCGCGATCACCGCGTGTCAGGCGGCAGGGCTGTACGTGCTCGCCGGGGGCGCGGCCTTCGGCCGCGATGGCCGGTACGCCCGGTTGCTCGGCGCCGATGCGTGGGCGCCCGATGCGCAGTCGGCAGCGGAGTGCCTGAGCGGTGACTTTCCGCGCGTGCGCTTCTCGTCGAATCATCAACCGATCGACGACCTCCCACATCTGGCGGACCAGGAATTCACGATGGTCAGCCGCAGTGCGGCGCAACTGGTCGAAACGACCGTCGGCGAGCTCGAGCACCGCTATCCAGCGATGGCCGGTTACACCGACGCGCAACGTCAGCACACCGTCGAGGACATCGCGCACATCGTCGACTTCCTCGCGACCGCGCTCTACACCGACGACGACGAGCTGTTCACCGAGTTCGTCGTATGGACCGCAGGCATTCTCGATGCCCGCGGTGTCCCGACCGAATCGCTTTACCCGGCGCTGGAACTCCTCGCTGCGCAGCTCCGGGACTTTCCCCGCACCCAGCGGATCCTCAGCGCAGCACGCACCGCACTCACCGACACCCACAACAAACACCACGTATGAATCTCACACTGACTTCTGACACCACGTCACGATCGGCGATCCTGCACATCGCGGGCGACGTCGACTACACAACCACGCCGGCGTTGGTCGAGGCCGCCGTGAAGCTGCTCGCGGACCAGCCCGCGCTGCGGGACCTTCACCTGGACTGCGCCCAGATGACCATCTGTGACTCGTCCGGGATCTCCGGGTTGATCGCGATCCACAACAGGACCTCCACCGCTGGGGTGCACCTGCATCTGGACCGGCGCCCGAAATTCTTCGATCGCATCCTCGAGATCACCGGCATCCTCGAGCACCTCATCTCGGCGCCGAGCGCTCGCCCCGGGCGCGCGGCGGACGTCGAGATGGCCGACGAATCCGGCGCCGTCTGACCTTTCGTTGGCACGACGAGTGTCGTTGCGACGGCGATTCGCGTCCGTTTGGCCGCCTGGTCGATCACAATCGGTGCAAACGCGGGCCGGTCGGATTGCACGCGCATCGCGGAGGGACCACCGATGAGGGAAGTGCGCCGCACGCTACGACTGGCGGGAATGAGACCGCTCCCCCGTGTGCCGGTTCGTTCTCCGATTGATCTGCGCGGCAAGCGGATTCTGCTGACTGGAGCATCGTCGGGTATCGGCGAGGTCGCCGCCGAGATGCTCGCGGCGTGCGGCGCGACGGTGATCGTCGTGGCGCGTCGCGAACACCTGCTGGAAGCGGTCGTCGACCGGATTTCAAGGCGCGGTGGCGAGGCGATTTCCATACCGACCGACCTGACCGACTTAGACGCCGTCGATGAGCTCGCACGCGCTGCCGGACCGGTCGACATCCTGATCAACAACGCGGCGCGGTCGATCCGCCGCCCATTGCTCGAATCGCTGGACCGGTGGCACGACGTCGAACGCACGATCGCGCTGAACTACTACGCGCCATTACGGCTGATTCGCGGCGTGGGGCCCGGGATGGTCGAACGCGGTGACGGGCACATCATCAACGTCTCGAGCTGGCGGGTAATGCCCGAATCGTCACCGCTGTTCGGTGTGTACAACGCCTCCAAAGCCGCGCTGAGCGCTGTCAGCCGGGTCATCGACAACGAGCTGGCCGAATCAGGCGTGCAGTCGACGACCATCTACTACCCGTTGGTGGCCACCCCGATGATCGCGCCAACCCGCGCCTACGACGGCCTGGCAGCCTTGAGTGCCGAGGAGGCCGCCGAGTGGATGGTCGTCGCGGCACGTACCCGGCCGGTGCGCATCGCGCCACGCAAAATGCTTCCGCTCCGTGCGCTCGATCTTCTGTCTCCGCGTCTGCTCAACGGAGTGATGAAGCGCTCGACACCACACTTGGGACTTGCCGCCGGTGAGCGCTGATTCCGTCGGCTACCGGGATGAAAACCTCCTTGTAGGAGCGCTTCTCACCACCGCGGCGTTCTTCTGCGTGGCGTTGGTCGGGACGCTGGCAAAGGTGTCAGGGCAGTACACGTCCACCGGTGTTCTGCTGCTTTTCCAAAACGCAATCTGCCTGTTGTTCATCCTCCCGGTCGCCTGGCGGGGTGGATTCGCGGCATTGCGCACGAAGAGAATTGGGCTACATGTCCTCCGGGCGGCCACCGGAACGGGTTGCTGGTACGCGCTGTTCGTCGCGATCAAACTCATTCCTCTGGCCAATGCGACTCTGCTGACGTACAGCGCACCGCTGTGGATGCCAATGATCGCGTGGGCGGTGACTCGGCAGCGTGTCGCGGCACCGACGTGGCTGGGTGCCGCAATTGGTTTCGTTGGAATACTTCTGGTGCTGCAGCCTCAAGGGCACGGCTTCTCGGCGGGTGAATTGTCCGCGTTGGCAGGCGCCTCACTGCTCGCGGTGGCGATGATGTCGGTGCGCTGGCTCGGCGCCACCGAACCCGTCACCCGAATCCTGTTCTACTACTTTCTGTTATCGACGGTCATGTCGCTTCCCATTGCGGTTGTCGACTGGGATCCGATTGCCTCGCCGGGATGGCCGTGGCTCGTGGGCCTCGGCTTCGCCCAACTGTTTTCCCAGGCGTTGATCGTCGTGGCTTATCGCTACGCGTCGGCAGAAAAGGTCGGACCGTTCATCTACACCGTGATCGTCTTCACCGCGGTCATCGACTGGATCGTGTGGGATCACCAGCCAACGGCGGCGACCTACCTCGGCATGGCGCTGGTGATCGGCGGTGGGGTGCTCGCGATGCGCGCCAAAAGACAACAGCCTCAATCTCATTCGACCGCGCCGTCTGTCGAGGGCAGGCGCCCATGATCGACGTCGCGTTGGCACCGACGCCTGCGCTGGTCCCCTACCCTCAAGGATGCTGGTCGAGAACGCGAACGACCTCCTGCAACGGATCCGACGAGGTCGAGATCGCGCCTACATACGGGTGCGACAGCTCCAAAACGAGAAACAGGTTCGCGGCCACGATCACGCTCACGATCGCGACCATTGAATAGTGGAACGTGGACCGCTCCACGCCATAGATGATCACCGTGCCGACGACCATAGTGCTGGTGACGATGATGACAGCCCATAGCGGCCATGCCGGCCCAGTGTCCGCGCGGGCGGTCATCAAGCGGACTGTACGAGCTTGACTGGTTTTGTCGAGGTTGGAGAGTGACGTGGCGAGCGCGGCCTTCTGCGCATCCGTCGTTGGCTGCACCTGCCGGTAGGTGGCATAGACATCAGCCAGCCCGGCATCGGCCTCCGGCGAGCTCGCGCTGTCGGCAGCGTCCCACTCCGCGATGGCGGCCTCCTCGTAACGAAGCAGCGCCTGCTGAATGCGGTTTCGGACCGGGCCATCGAACACGGCGGCGTCATGGACCATCTGGACGGCCGCAGCGCCCTCCGCGCGTGCGTTGCCGTCAGCTGTGTTGATTTGGCCCCACATATTCGACACGACGAAGCCGATGAAGAAGGCGTAGACGAAGCCGATGAATCCGTAAGTGAACCTGGTGACGTCGTTGTGGTCGTCACCGGCGAGGGCGGGAAATCGCTTGCGGACGACTCGCTGAACCAGGATCGCTGCGCCTGCGATGGATACGACGAGCAGGACAAGCAACAAACCGGAGGGAATATGGGTGACCAACCATCGACTCACGTTCGCCACAGCCTTTCCGGCATCGATGCTAGTCCGCGAATGTCACGCGCTTGGCTCTGGCGAGTCCTTTGCTTCGCGGTATGCCGACTCGAGAGTGGCTGGAACCTCTTCCAGGTCGCGGTACACGCCCATCAGTTGCTCCAGAATGCTAATTCGTTGCTCTCTGGCTTCGTGCACCTCACGCCGGGCCTGCTCGCGGTAGTAGTCAGCCTCCTGCTTTGCGTCCGCGAGGAGTTGCTCACGTTGAAGTTGAGCGTCCTGCTGAGCCGCGTCGATTTCCGATTGGGTCTCGGCGCGCATCGTGGCCAATTCTTCGTCGAGTTCTTTCTTGGCTGCTTCGTACTCAGTCGAAAGGGCATCTTGTTTTGCGACCATGTCCGCCAACAACTCTCGGTGTTTTTGTTGCTCGGCCTCGACTTCGGCCGCGGCTGACGCGATCAGCGCCTGCGCCTCAGCTCGCGCCTCGGCCTGCATCTCGGAAACCTCGTCCACCGCGCGCTGCAGCATTCTGGCCATTCGCTGCTGCACCGCTCGCGGAGAAGATGAAGTGTCGACGAGATCAGCCAGTTCCTTGCGCAGGACGGTTACTTCACGGTCGCGCTCCTTGAGTCGGCCCATCAGGCTCTCGATGTCGTTGAGCAAGAATTGCTGCTTGGTCGTGAACGCCTCGATGGACGCATCAACCGCAGTCGGCTCATATCCTCTGAACGCGCGAGAAAAGGTCGTGGCAGGTTCGATTGTCAATGCACATTCCTCTGAAACTATCTGGAACTATCTGGTGGACTCTCGACACCGACCCCAACGTCGAGTAACGCTCGCAGGCGACCGAGCACTCCGACGCAAGATCGTGCGAAGCACTTCCAGAGTGCCCCGGAGACGACGTCGTCAACCAGTTGCCACCAAAGTGGCAACCAACTCAGGTCGGGCTGACAGGCCGAACGCGTGCAGCTGTCAAGCTGCCATGAACGTCGCGGTCCGTGACCTTCATGTACGACCCTTTTACTTGCAGCCTCGTCTGCGGGTGAGCCGGAGCCTCATCATCGGCATCGTCGAGAATCTTGATGCTTCCGCTCTCCAATGGCGGTCCGAATCGGTCCAGGGCGCCCCGCACCCGGCGCCGCTCCAACTTCCGAACCATAGGTCACCTCTCTCGCCAAGCGAATTGATTGCCACGTCGACTCTCGCTGGCTTGGCTTGGAGCTTCCTAAATGAGAACGAGGGAGCGCGCACCGCGCAGGCTCGGTGGTCTCAGAGCGCACCCGCCGGTTTCAGGACCAGCTGTAGGTGCCGTGTCGGTGAAAGACGAAACACCGCTGTTTGCTCAACGTTGCGGCTGCACCCGTCAGTCACCTCTCGGTGGACCAGATGCAGCCTTTACCTTCATCCACCGCCACAGGCAAATTACCCCAGTAAAGAGAATTGTCATACCCTGGACAAAGTCCACCCGAAGCCAAATGTCGCAAACCGTTGCCCAGCCGTTGAACGAGCACCGTTCGGTTTCGTGTCTCTGATGCCCGGCGGCGTGACGCGCTCGATGGGTGAGATGGCTACAGCGCAACGACGCCGTACTCGCCCAGCCGACCGCTGAGATAACGCAGGTGATCGGTTGCCGACCCGAAAGTCTGATCGATCGCGGTCAGCCTCGCCGCGTAGTGCGCGATCGGGTACTCGGCAGTGACGCCTATGCCGCCGTGCATCTGGATCGACTCCTGCGCAATGTGCTTGCCCGAGCGGCCGATCTGCACCTTCGCCCGCGCTGCCGCCACCGTGTCGAATCGGCCGTCTGCGACGCACACTGTCGCGTAGTAGTTCATGCTGCGCGCCAGCTCCAGCGATACATACATGTCGGCGGCCCGCTGTGTCAGCGTCTGGAACGTCTTGAGTGGCACTCCGAACTGCTTGCGCGTCTTGAGGTAATCGGTCGTCAGCCTCAAGGCTTCATCCATCGCCCCAACCGCTTCAGCGCACAGCGCTGACTGGAAGCGAATCACCGTTTCGTCGATGACCGCCGAGGCGTCGCCGCCCGCGCCAAGCTGCTGGGCGGCCGCGTTGTCAAAGGTGATATCCGCCCCTCGCTGACCGTCAAAGGTCCGATACGACGTGCGGGTCGCCCCCGAATTATCTTGCGACGAAAAGTCCACCAGGAACAGACCTGAGCCGCCATCCGGTAACGCGGCACTGACCAGGATCACGTCGGCGCTGTCCCCGGCGATCACCGGGCTCTTGCGGCCAGTGATCATCCACGCATCGCCCTGCCGAGATGCCTTGGTGCTCAGGGCCTTTGCACCGCGACGGTCGCCCTCTGTGTGGGCGAAGGCGAGCAGCTGCTCCCCGCCCGCGACGCCGTCGAGAAGCGCGCGCTGCTCATCTGTTCCGTGGGCCGCGATCACTGCGCCAGGGATGAGCGCGGCGGCTGCGACCGGTTCGGGAGCCAGCCGCCGGCCGATCTCGGTCATCACGACCATCACCTCAGTCGGGCCGGAGTCCTCGTCGAAACCCATTCCCAGG
>Ga0075365_10001547_pt1 | contig 10516 bp, 9 predicted proteins | sample EndMetdeltDD1765_FD_71387 | JGI IMG/M metagenome (GOLD analysis project Ga0075365, IMG submission 71387) | Populus endosphere microbial communities from Tennessee, USA - Endosphere MetaG P. deltoides DD176-5 | ecosystem: Host-associated > Plants > Roots > Endosphere | place: USA: Tennessee... | reverse complement strand
GATAGCGGTCGCCGGCGCCAAGGAGGTCAAGGCCTTCGGCGATAACCCCGGGATCCTCGGCTCGATCGCTCATGATGTCCTCGGGCCGTTCGCGTTCCTCGTCACGATCGCGATCATCATCTCGGGGCTCGCCTCGGCCCAGACGACGATCATCCCCAGCTCGCGGACGTCCCTCTCGATGGCGCACGCCGGCGCCCTGCCGAGGATGTTCGCCCGGATACACCCCCGCTTCCAGACCCCCGACGTCTCGACGATCGTGGTCGGGATCGTCGCGACGGCCTGGTACATCGGCGGGAGCATCGCCTCATCCAACTTCCTCGCCGACTCGCTCAGCGCGCTGTCCCTGGCAATTGCCTTCTACTACCTGCTGACCGGTGTCGCGTGCGTCATCTACTGGCGCCACCACCTGACCGAGTCGGTGAAGAACTTCCTGTTCATCGGGGTGGCGCCGCTGCTGGGCGCGGCCGGCCTCGGCTACCTCCTCGTCGAGTCGGCGATCCGCCTCGCGAACCCGGGCGACTCGAGCACGGGCAGCTCGGTGCTGGGCGTCGGCATGCCGCTCGTGATCGCAATCGGATTCGCGCTCATCGGCTTCGTCCTGATGGCGGCGTGGTGGGCGTTCGGGGAGCGCGGCTTCTTCTCCCGGCCTGGCTTCGAGGCGGTGCCACCGAAGATCGCGGACGGCACCGGCGCGGCGGCCGAGCTTCCGCCCCTCTAGGCGCTTCCCGCGGCCGACTCAATAGCCTCCAAGCCGTGAGCGCCTACGACGCGATCGCGGAGCTTCCGGTCACCGTCGAGTCCTATGAGCTCGAGGCCAACGACCACGAATACTCGCCGGAGTTCACCCGCGGGTCCACGATCGTCCACCTCCACGGAGGCGGCGAGGAGGGCATCGGCGAGGACGTCATCTACGACGTGCTGGACCACATCGCCCATCGCGATGCCGGGCCTGTCCACGACCTGAGCGGCCCGAGCACGCTCGGTGAGCTGTGCGAGCTCCTCGGCGAGCTCGACCTCTTTCCGGGCGCCCCGCCCGTGCGCGACGAGACCTCACGCCTCTACCGCCGGTGGGCGTACGAGAGCGCAGCCCTGGACCTCGCCCTGCGCCAGGCCGGCAAGCCCCTGTGGGAAGTCGTCGGCCACGACCCGCAGCCCGTCAACTTCGTCTGCTCCACCCGCCTCACGGTCTTCGGCGAGGAGCCGCGGCGATCCAGCACCGACGCCATCCGGCGGCGGCTCGACAAGTATCCGACGCTGCGCTTCAAGCTCGACCCGGAGAACGACTGGGACGAGGCGCTGATCGCCGAGATCCGCGAGGTCGCCGACGTCGACATCCTCGACCTCAAGGGCCTCTACCGCGGGACGCCCGTCGACGTCGAGACCGACCCGGTGCTCTACCGCGCCGTCGCCGAGGCCTTCCCGGAGGCATACCTGGAGGATCCCGACCTGAACGACGAGACGCGGGAGGTGCTCGAGCCTCACATGGACCGCGTCACCTGGGACGCGCTCCTTCACTCGGTGGCGGACATCCAGAACCTCGATCACAAGCCGCGCGCCATCAACTCGAAGCCCTCGCGCTTCGGATCGCTTCGGGAGCTGACGTCCGTCTATGAGTTCTGCGAGCGCGAGGGGATCAGGGTGTACGGCGGCGGCCAGGGCGAGCTCGGCGTCGGGCGCCAGCAGATCCAGTACCTGGCCTCGCTCTTCCATCCCGATACGCCAAACGACACTGCGCCGTCCGGCTACAACGACCCAAGCGTCCCGGACGGTCTCGCCACGAGCCCGCTGGAGCCCAGACCCGCGCAGACCGGCTTCCGCTGGGCCTCCTAAACCGCGGAAGTTGTCGGATTTCCCGGTATATGTCCGGGAAATCCGACAATCGCGGTGAGTGGCGGGTTCCGGTACCGTCGCGGCCACCCGCTAATCAACAGGAGACCCGATGCCAGAGCAGTCCTTCGCCGCAGCCCTCAACGAGCAGATCGCCAACGAGTTCGGCGCCCACCAGCAGTACATCGGCGCCGCCGTGTACTACGACTCGGAGACGCTGCCGCGCCTCGCCGCCTTCTTCTACCGCCAGGCGGTCGAGGAGCGCAACCACGCGATGATGATGGTCCAGTACCTGCTCGACGCGAGCGAGGAGGTGCGGATCCCCGACATCGAGTCGAAACTCACCCGGTTCGACGACGTGGTCGCACCGGTCAAGATGGCCCTCGAGCAGGAGAAGCGGGTGACCGACGAGATCAACGCTCTCTTCAAGCTGGCGCGAGACTCCGAGGACTTCCAGGCCGAGCAGTTCATGCAGTGGTTCGTCAAGGAGCAGGTCGAGGAGGTCGCGACCATGACCGACCTCCTGACGGTCGTCGAGCGCTCCTCCGACAACGCCCCCCTGATCGAGGAGTACCTCGCGCGCGAGGCACTGGGCGAGGAGGGAGCGGATCCCACCGCGCCCCCCGCCGCCGGCGGCGCGCTCTAGGCGCGACTCAGGGGCTGGTGTAGGTTTGGCGCGAATGCGCGCACGCTGTGGATGGATCCTCGGCGGGGTTGCCTGCCTCGCGCTCCTGCCAGCCGTCGCTCAGGCCAGGCCCGGCGATCTGTACGTCGGCGATCCCGGGGCGCACGCCGTGATCAAGATCGATCACCAGAGCGGCAACCAGCGAATCGTCGCCTCCGGTCACAACCTGTCGGACCCTGACAGCGGGGCGTTCGCGGGCAGGCACACGTTGTTCATCGCCGACTACGGCGCCTTCGGCGGCGACGGCGCCGTGTTCCGGGTGAACACGAAGACCGGGCACGTCGGCACCGTCTCCAAGGATCCGCAGTTCAAGGGCCCCACCGACGTCGCAATCGCCGCCAACGGCAAGCTCGATGTGGTGGATCCCTTCGCCGGTGCCGGTCTTCTGGGCGCCATCTTCAAGGTCAGCCCGCAGAGCGGGAACACGTCTCTCGTCTCCGACGACCAGCACTTCAACGGCGGGCCGCTCGGGATCGCCGTCATGCCCTCCGGGAAGCTGCTGGTCGCCGACCAGGCTGCGGGGCCCGGCGGAAGCGGCGCGCTCCTGCGGGTCAACCCCACCGGCGGGCACCAGAGCTTCGTCACCAAGGGCGGGCACCTCGACGACCCCTACGGGATGACGCTGACATCGAACGGCAAGATCGCCTACCTCGCGGATTCGTCCGGGAACAGGATCGTGCGAGTGAACGTCCGCTCTGGCGCGCAGAAGGTGGTCGCGCATGGCGGCAAGATCGATGACCCAACCGACGTCGCCCTCGGGTTGGACGGGAAGCTCTACGTGGTCAACGACGCGAAGAACCCGAAGGTGCTGCGCATCAACCCCGGGACCGGCCATCAGAGCGTGTTCGCGTCGGGCCACAAGCTCGTGTTTCCCGAGGGGATCACGGTCCAGCCTCGGCCGTAGGCCGAGCGCCGCCGCAGGGCAAGTTCAGCCTTCGCCGCTCGTCATCTGCTCCGCGATCTCCGTGAGCTTGTCGTCCGGAGCGTGCTGGAACGCCTCGTTTCGCATCCAGTAGAAGACCGGGTTGGGCGGCATCATCATCCACTCGTTGCGGCGGCCGGTCTTCTCGATCCTGATGACGTCGCCCTCCCGCTCTGACTGAAACGAGCCGAGGGCCGCATCCAGGTCGTCCTCCGATTCGAGCAGGCGAACCAGGTGGGCGACGTCCTCGATCGTGGAACAGGCGCCCATCCCCGCGAACGGCGAGAGCGTATGGGCGGAATCGCCGAGCAGAACGACGCGCCCCTGGTGCCAGGACTTCGGCGGGAACCCGTGTCGCACCTCGGTTCGCACGATCTGCTCGTCGGGCGTGGCGTCAACCGCCGCGGGCACGATCTCGGGCAGATCGGCGACCCGGTCGAGCAGCTCCTGCTTGGACGGCGGCGGCTCATCCACGAGCGCGACGCTGCGTCCGCCGAGGAACCAGCGCACCCGATCGTGGCCGACCCAGCCGACCCCGGCACGCGCCTTCGAACCCCAGACCTGCTTGTGGCGGCCCTGCGGGAGGAGCTTCTCGTCGAACGGCGCGATTCCCTCGATGACCATGTAGCGAGATCGCTCCAGGTCTACCTCCTGCTCGAGTACGCGGTCGCGCACGACCGAGTGAATGCCGTCGCCGCCCAGCACGAGGTCGCCGGACGCGCGCGAACCATCGGCGGTGACGACCGTCGCCGAGTCGGAGTCCCGCTCGACGTCGACGACCTCCGAGTTGAAGTGGTAGCGATCGGCACCGAGGAGGTCGATCATCGCTTCCTGAAGCCGGCGCCGGTCGACGTCCATGCTGGGCGCGCCGACCTCATGCGAGGCCTGCCGGATCGGCAGCGTCATCAGCGGCCGATCCGAGCCGTCGACGATGTGCGACTCGACGATCTCGCGTCCGATCGCGTCCAGACGCTGCTGGTCGAAGCCGAACTCGACCAGGTGCTTGACCGCGTAGGCCCAGATCGAGAACCCGGTCGCCCGACCCTGGAGCTCGCCGAACTTCTCGTGGATTTCCACGTCGACGCCGCGCTGCCTCAGAGCCACGCCCGCGGTCAGCCCCGCGACGCCGCCGCCCACGATCTGGACCTTCTCGAGCCTCATGTCGCTGGCCGGCCGGGTCGTCCTACCGAAGGTCGTCGATCACGTACGCATCGGAGCGACAATATCCCGGCTCGTTCGGGCGCTGCATGATCACTCCCTGGATCCAGGTCCGATAGCCATGGTTCCTCAGCCGCCGGTAGGCGTCGTCGCGGGCGAGGTTGACGCCGGCGACGATCCGCTCGAGCCCTTGCGCCGACGCGAGGACGTCGCATGCCTCCAGCAACCGGTCGAACCGTTCCCCGGCCTCCGGGCCTGGGCGAGCGGCGGCGAACTTCACGAAGCAGGTCCCGCTCCCGGCCTCACCGGCTCCGCAGTGGCAGACGGCGAAGCCATCCAGCTGCGAGCCACCGTCGACGAGCACGGTTTCTCCCAGGGATTGATCCGCGACAGCGCGGATCTCGTGGGAGACGTCCAGGCCCTCGTAGATCGAGTCCGTGAGCTCGGCGCACGCGGCGACGATCCCCTCGCGATCGGATTCAGAAGCGCTCGAGAGGGTGAACGGCGAGGTGGCCTCGCCGTCACGCGCGACCGGCTTCTCCATGATCGGCGTCAGATACTGCGGCCAGAAGCCGAACTTCTGGTAGAGCCCGTTGTGCTTGGGGCTATGAGCAAACGTGAAGAGACCAGCTTGGCGAACCCCCCAATCGTCGAACAGGTCGACCACGGGCTCCATCAGCCGGCTGGCGATCCCACGGTCCCACAGGTCCGGCCGCACCGTGAGCGGTCCGAAGAACCCGAAGCTGCCCCAGCGCGCAGCGAGGTTCGACCCCACGACCTCCCCGTCGATCTCAGCCGCGAACGCCCAGGCCGGCTCGGCCCTGTACCGAGGACGCACGTACTCGGCGTCCCCGAACACGGCTACCGGGTCCGGGGCGCCCATGAACGTGCCAAAGGCCGTTCGCATGATCCGATCGGCCGTGTCGAGATCGTCCTCTCGAAGCGGCCGGACCGTTACTCCGCCTCGGATACGACCCCGCCCTCTCGCTCTGTCATTGCCATTCTCCTCAGATGGTTCACGGCCCGGCTGCGGGCCGCAGCGGCGGCGATCATATGCAGGGCGGGCCCGCCCGTTCGGTCAAACGAGGTGCGGCCGTCCTTGCGCTGACACCGCGACGCGGGGAGCGGGGGTCGGCGGTGGAGAGGTCTATCCGCTGAGACCGAGTTCGACGAAGATCCAATGGGGCTTGTATTCGTCGGGAATCTCACTCTCGGGGTACGGATCAATGGCGACGAAGCCGCGGGAGCGATACAGCCCGTGCGCCGCCGTCATGAAGTCCGGGCTGTCGAGCCTAATCCGGCTGTAACCCGCGGCCCTTGCCATTCGGATGAGCTCGTCAAGCATTTCGCGCCCGTGCCCGGCGCCGCGATGGTCTGGGTCGACATACATACGCTTGATCTCAGCGATGCCTGGACCGATCCGCTGCATACTCGCGGTCCCCACCACCTCCCCGGATTCCACAGCTACCAGCAGCGCCCCATCAGGAGGCTGGAACTTTGCGAGTGACGCGAGGTCACGGTCGACGGCCTCGTGCACCGGAAGCCGAAAGCCATACCTCGCCTCCAGCCCATCGTTGCCCCAGGTGAGATAGGCGAGCCAAAGCCGTGCAACCGCGTCAAGGTCGCGGGCCGGGTCAGCAGCGCGAACCGTCACCGCCGCGACATTATCCGGAGCGGCGTTCTTGCGCCGCGCAGTGGCTTCGGCGGCGGGCACCACGGGCGAGCACGCGAGTCTTGTCCGGCCTGACCACGACGCGCGGCCGACGCAGCTGAGATCGGCGGAGCGACGGGACTCGAACCCCAGGGCCGCAGGGAAGCGGCCGGTAGCCGCGGGTTCGAGCGCCGGCGCGACTGCCGAGCAGGGACTGCGAGACGGGAGCGACGGGACTCGAACCCGCGGCCTCCGGCGTGACAGGCCGGCGCTCTAACCAACTGAGCTACGCCCCCAGGAATAGCGGTCCCCGGGGGACCGCCGGAGTGATTCTAGGGGCCGGATAGTCTCCGCCGCGATGCGGATCGTGACCTACCGCGGTGATGGCGGGGATCGCGCCGGGGTGCTCGTCGGCGACGGGGTGGTCGATGCCTGGAACGCGCTCGGCGGGGATGGATCCACCGTCCGCGAGCTGCTCGCCTCGGGCGAGGTCGAAGAGCTGCGAAGGGCGGCGGAGTCCGCTCCGGCGATCCCGCTGGCCGACGTGGAGCTCCTGCCCCCCGTGCCAGACCCGGACAAGATCGTCTGCATCGGCCTGAACTACCGCTCGCACGCGGCCGAGGCTGGGATCGACCCGCCCGAGTCACCGACGTTCTTCGCCAAGTTCCGCAACGCTCTGACGGCGCCCGGAACCGCCGTGGCGCTGCCGGCCGCCAGCAGCAAGGTCGACTTCGAGGCGGAGGTGGCGTTCGTCATCGGCACCGAATGCCACGAGGTCGAGGAGGTCGAGGCGGGGCGCTACGTCGGCGGCTACATGCTGTTGAACGACCTGTCGGCTCGGGACCTTCAGTTCGCGACGCCGCAGTGGATGCCCGGCAAGGTCTTCGACGGCTCGGCGCCCTGCGGGCCGGCGCTGGTGACGCCCGACGAGGGCGAGGTCGACGGGTCGATCTCCTTCTCGCTCGAGTTGAACGGCGAGCTCATGCAGGACGCTTCGACCGACGACCTCATCTTCGGCATCCCCGAGCTCGTCGCGCACCTGTCGCGCCTGATGACTCTGGTGCCTGGCGACATCGTGTCGACAGGGACGCCGTCGGGAGTCGGCTCGACCCGCGACCCGCGTGTGTGGCTGAAGGCAGGCGACGAGGTCGTGATCAGCTCGCCGACGCTCGGGCGGCTCGAGACGCGGCTCGCGTAACCGTGGGACGCGGTTCCCGCTGCGCCCAGAAGCTCGCCGCCAGCACCAGCGGCAGGAACCACACCACGTAGAAGTAGAACCAGTGCGTCGCCCCGAGCTGGACCGCGATCACGACCGCGGCCGCCAGAGCCGCCACCTGCGCGGCGCTCTTTCGCCGTGGCCACAGGGCGACGGCTACCGCCAGCGCCGCGGCTCCCACCCGCTCGACCGACCGGAGGAAGTGGATCGACGGCGCCTGCCCCCAGACGCTGAACGGGGAGCTGCGAGTCGCCTGGTAACCGAGGGTGTGGTCGTAGAACTCCCGAACGCCCCCCGGCGGCAGGAACGGGATCACGAGCGCCACGCCGATCGCCACGAAGACGACTCCGAAGATCAGCGCTGAGCGCCATCGGCGCTCACCCGTCCCGGTCGCGAACAGGGGCGCGAGGGCGGCCGGCCCGAACTTGGCGGCCGACGCCAGGGCGACCATCAGCGCGCGTGCCGGCGCCGAGGTCAGCGCGAGCATCGCCCCGACCAAAAGCATCGCGATGAGGGAGTCGTTGGCGTTGGCGTTCATCGTGTAGAGCGTGAACGGGTAGGCGAGCCAGGCGAAGGCGAGGCCGACCCCGAGCGACTGCCCGCCCGCTCCGGGCCGCAGGCGCCGACCCAGAAACCACAGCCCGATCGCCGTGAGCAGATCGAACGTGATCGCCGCCGCGTGAGCCGCGGGTACGTCTCCCCAGTGGCCGCTCCAGGGGAAGACGAGCTCGAACGGCACGTAGGCCAGGTAGTTGAACGGCGCGTAGACGTCGCCTCGGATCGCGAGTCCCGGGGCGAAGTTGCCCGCGTACAGCTCCTGCCCGTGGGTGATGTGGTCGGCGCCCACCACTCCCGCGACGCCGATGTCGATCACGTGCGAGTCGACGATGTTCAGCGCGATCCGGCCGCATGCAAGCGCGACCGCCGCGATCACGACCCATCGCAGCGGAATCCAGGGAATGAGCGGACCGTCCCGCTCACGCGGAAAGAACCCGGCCCACAGCATCCGCGCGAGGACGTAGAGCAGCACCGGATAGGTGAGAAAGACGGACGCGCCGATCTGGGCACGGTTGTAGAAGAAGAGGGAGACCCCGAGCCCGAGCAGCACGAGCAGGTCGAGATGCAGCAATCGAAGCGGCCGCCGGGGGTCGAAGAAGGGGACGAGGAAGAGCACGCACAGCCCCAGCCAGACGTACGGGGCGTTCACCTTCTGCGCGATCGCGCCGCTGTAGCCGCGCGCCAGCGGGTCGTGAAGCTGCGTGTCGTGCCAGGCGCCAAGGAGCTCCCCGGTTTGGCCATCGACGATCGCGACCGCAACCTCGGTGCGATTGGAGTCCGGGCCGGTGAAGTAGCTCACCTGCCACCCGTCACCGCGCGTAAAGACGATCGGATACATGCCGGGGCTCTGGACGCGCTCGTCCTGCACGGCACCCGCGCGGTCGGCGACCCCGATCGCCTCGCGGGCGCTCAGCTCGAACCCGGACGGCGTTTTGGAGAGCGCATGCACGCGCTCGAGCGGCGGCGGGAGTTGGCCGCCGAATGGCGGCTCCGCCGTGAAGTCCTCAGCCGCGACCGCCTGCGCGGGCGCCGCGACCGCCAGCGCCAGCGCGCAGAGGAGGGCGATCAGCAAGTGAGGTGAAGCGCGGCGGCAACCGCCGCCGGATTCCGGGCCTCGAGCTCGGAGAAGCGCTCGACCGCCTGATCGGTTGGGAGCGCCTCGACCTTCACGCCGCGCTCGGCCAGCGCGTCGATCACCGCCGGCTCGGGCTGGAGTTGACTCGAGTACCCGCAGCCGAGGATGAGGCGCTCCGGCAGTTCCTCGAGGACGTCGTTCAGGTCCTCCATCGCGAGCGAGTGCCCGTCGCGGCGCCACCACTCGGTCAGCACCCGGTCCGGGAGGACGATGACGTCGCGATGGAGCTCGACGCCGTCGACGACGACTCGCCCCGGGGTGTAGCTCTCAATCCGCGCCACGATCGACCTGGCGCTCGATCGTAGCCGGTGACGAGGGGCCGGTCCCGGGTGGCTCCGCGTGGGCGGCCTCTCCGCCGAGAAGCCCGACGCGAAGCAGCAGGGCGTCGGTGCCCGCGGCATCGAGTGGCTCCGACAGGAGGTGCCCCTGGCCGAGCTCGCAGCCGAGCTCGAGGAGGCGATCGCGCTGGTCCGCCCGCTCGATTCCCTCGGCGACCACGCGAAGGCCGAAGATGCCGGCGAGGTCGACGATCGCGCGAAGGAGCTCCGCCTCCTCGCCCGGGCCACCGATGCCGCCGATGAACGACCTCTCGATCTTCATCACGTCCAGGGGCAGCCGGCGCAGGTAGCGGAGCGACGAGTAGCCGGTCCCGAAGTCGTCGATCGCCAGGTGGACGCCCAGCTCGTTCAGCCCGTCCATCTGCTCGATCGCGTTGTCGAAGCTCTCCATCAGGGCCGTCTCGGTGATCTCGAGGGTCAGGCCGGCGGCCTCGAGCTGGGACTCCGCGAGCGAATCGGCGACCTCCTGGACCAGCCCGGGCTCGCGGAGCTGGGCGCCCGAGATGTTCACGCCGATGCCGAGGCCGGGGTGCCCGGGGTACTTGGCCCGCCACAGGGCGCCCTGGTGGCAGGCCTTGCGCAGGACCCACCGTCCCAGCTCGCCGATCAGCCCGCTCTCCTCCGCCAGCGGGACGAAGCTCTCGGGCATCACGATCCCGCGCGTCGGGTGGTTCCACCGGACCAGGGCCTCGACCCCCGTGACCCTTCCGTCCGTGAGGTTGAAGATCGGCTGATAGACGACCGCGAGCTCCTCGCGCTCGAGGGCCCGCTTCAGGTCGACCTCGAGCTCCAGACGCTCGACGATCGCCGTGTGCATGCTCGGCTCATAGACGGCGTAGCGGCCCTTGCCGCGGGACTTCGCCCGGTACATCGCGAGGTCGGCGTCGCGCAGCAGCGTCTCGGCGTCGCCGGCCCCGGCGGCGATGCCGATGCTGGCGCTGACGTAGAACTCGCGGCCGCGAAGATCGAAGGGCGGCTTCAGCGCGTCCAGCACGCGCTGCGCGGCGCGGGCGGCATCTCCCGGCT
>Ga0075365_10001546_pt1 | contig 10532 bp, 14 predicted proteins | sample EndMetdeltDD1765_FD_71387 | JGI IMG/M metagenome (GOLD analysis project Ga0075365, IMG submission 71387) | Populus endosphere microbial communities from Tennessee, USA - Endosphere MetaG P. deltoides DD176-5 | ecosystem: Host-associated > Plants > Roots > Endosphere | place: USA: Tennessee... | reverse complement strand
ACTGTGCGCCGTAGCTCTTTGCAGTACGCACCCGTCCCGAGAGACTCACCAATATCTGAGGCTAACGTACGGATATAGGTTCCGCTACTCACGTGCGTTGTTATGGTTAAATCTGGGTATTCGTATGAATCAAGCTCGAGGCTGTGTATGGTTATTTCGCGCGTTGGCATCTCGACTTCTTTGCCCTCACGCGCAAGTTTATAGGCACGAACGCCATCAATTTTGATTGCGCTGTAGCTGGGCGGCGTCTGCGTAATAGTACCCGTAAAAGCCTGCACACTGGCCGCAATGTCGCCGTCGGTCGGGCGCTCCTGTGATATAGCCGTTATATCACCCTCGGGGTCACCCGTACTGCTTGTTTTGCCAAGCTCTATCACTGCTTCGTACGTTTTATCCAGCTTGCTAAATTCGCTGGCGCGTTTGCAGTACGTGCCCACCACAATAATCATCAGCCCCGAAGCAAAGGGGTCAAGCGTGCCAGTGTGGCCAACTTTTACTTTCTTGCCGGCCGCCTGGCTCAAAATGCGGCGGACCCGCGCCACCACGCCAAAACTGGACATGCCAGTTGGTTTGTCGATTAAAATAATGCCATCCATACGACCAATCATAATACTCTTCACTGTTACAAGCTAGCGACGAGGTGGGCCCAAGCGGGCAGCCACCTCGCCGCCGACCAAAAAAACTACGACCGAGGAACTCCCGGAAGACGCACAATGCCCTGGGCCGAGATATCGCAGTAGATATCTGCCTCGCCCGTACGGCGCACCACGTATCGAAGCGTACGCGCCCGGCCCATCATGGCGTCCATCTCGTACTCACCCATCAGGTGCAGCTCAGCCGTCACGCCGGGCCTGTTGTACTGCGCAGCAAACAATTGTCGCAGGCGCTGAACCAGCCGCCCAACCGTCGCCTCGGCAACGGCCCGGCTCGCCAAGCCGGTAAAACCGCACGAGTCGCGCCCACTCATAACGCTGAGCGCGGCAGCCTCGAGCTCACTCAAAGGCGTCGTCATACAATAGCTCCCTGTGCTGGAACAAAATTGGCCGCCAGAATTATACTATGCCCAACCTCGGCAGACAAACTATTGCTGCGTCGGAATACGAAACTGGCCAGGATCAGGCGGCGCCTGAGGCTTTTCTGGCTCTACCACTGGCTGCGTGTCAGGCGGGAGCGGTGGCAACTGTGGTGTTGGCTGAGATTCGGCCTGCGGCGCAGGCGCACCAGGAAGCGGTGGTAGCGTGCTAAAGTCCGGCATCGGCGGCACATTTGGCGGCGCCGTTGGTACCTGCGGAGGTACACCAGCATCTGCGGCGGTGTGCTGACGCGCAGCAGCTTCCAGCTCGCTCAATGTTTGCGGCGCGCTGGTCGTGACGGCGGCCTGGGCAGCGTGGTGCGCAGCTTGGCGCTCAAGCTCCTCAAGAGTTGGCTCATTGTGCGGTGCTTGGTTGGCCTCTGGACCAGCTGGCATATCTGGCTGCGGCACTGGCGGCAACGACATAGCACCAGGGTTTTGCGCTGGCGCCGGGGTTGGCGGGAGCTGCGGCTGCGATAAAGGCTCCGACACAACAAGTGGTGGTGGCGCAACCGGAATCTCTGGCTCTGGCATAGGTGCAGGCTCAGGGGTTGGCGCTGTTACGATTTCGGGTGCAGGTGGCGGTGGCAACGGCGCAGTTTCAACTGGTTCCGGCGTAGGTGCGGGTTCCACGGGTGCAGGTTCTGGGGCCGGCGGCTGCGGTACTGGCTCGGGCTGAGGTGCTGGAGCTGGCTCTTCTTGTACCGGTGGCTGTGGCGCTGGAGCAGACTGAGGCTTTGGCTTTTGCTGCGACTGTTTTTGCTGCTTTTGTCGCTTAGATTTTTGCTGCGACTGCTGCGGTGATTGCTCTGGCGCGGCAGGGCCACCGTGCGTCAAAATTTTGTGATTACGATGTTCTTCTGCTTCTTCGCGCTGCTTATCTTCGAGCGCTTGCTCTGCGGTCGCGCTCAAAGTACCGCCCATGCTGGGCGGCTGGATCTCGCGGCCCTGCCATGACGGATGTGTGGTAAGGTAACTTTCGTCTTCGCCTTTTTGCGCCGGCTGATCATCTTCGGCATTAATATTGTGATTGCCTGGCGTTGGCGGCTCGGTGAGCATCTCGCGGTGAGCTTGCTCTGGCTTAGGTTGTGTGTCTTCTTTGATTGCTTGCTTTAAATCGTCAAAATTTTGCGCAGCTGGTGGAGCGATAGGAATCTCTGGCTCTGTTTCAGGTTCTGACGTAGGCTCGGGCTGAGGTGCTGGAGCTGGCTCTTCTTGTACCGGTGGCTGTGGCGCTTCTTCGTGCTCTTCGCCGTGATTGATGTGCATTTCGCCATCAGCACCGGCAGCGGCGTTATTGTTAGCTGCAGCCGGCTTGTTGTTTTGCTGCTTTGGCTTTTCGCGGCGTGGCGAAACGGGCGCAGGAATGCTTTGTAGTTTTGTTGCAATAAGTTGCTGATTGGCGCCAGCGGCCATCAGACCGGCGGCAACGGTCATCACATGCGGCGTTGTTGCCTGATTGCTAAAGCGTTCGGTTGAGGCCACAATACCCGTCAAAAGCGCGGTGCTAATTTGTTGATCCAAAATACCTTGTTTTAGCGAGTCAGCAATACTCGCGACCATCTCGCTGAGCGAACTTGCTTTGCCGTCTTGCCAATCAATTGAACCAAGCGAACTTTTTTGAGAGCTAGGGTTAATGGTGGCAACAGTCGCATCGTGCAAAATCCGGCCGTGAGCCATAATAGCTTGGTCGAGATCTTTTTGGTCCTCTACCCCAAGCGCAATGATAAGGTCAACATTAAAATCGCCCTGGCTAAATTGGAGATCATTTTGTGAAATTTTGGTACGGTACGGTGTAATAAAAATACGTACCACGTCGTCCTCTACTTTATAGCGCAGACGATCGGCCTTGTCTTTATCAAGGGCGATAATAAAATCACGCAAGCTATCAACGTTGTTTTCAAACGTTTTATTTGGCTGCAAAAAGCTAATTGCCGGCGGCACAACACCACTAAATACAGCAGTGGCATGTTTGTCCAACTTGTTCAGCATCAGGCTAAGACCCAGCGCAGCCGTCAGCGCGTCGACCGATGGATTAGCGCTTACTGTCACTAAAATATTCGCCGATTGTTTTATTTTTTCGGCGATGAGTTGTTTAGCGTTTGGACCGTCCTGCATTGAGGTGAACCTTGTTTCTATTTTTATCTTTTAGTCAATTAAGCTCACTGTAGCATAAGCGTTAAGGGCGGTCAACAAGGGTCACAAATCGAAAAGGCCAGCCCCGCACACATAAACGGTGCGTGGGCTGACCTCAACGGAATGAGAACTACTCGATCGGATTCTCCAACGTGCTAATAATCGCTCCCTTACCCAGTACGTTGGCGATGGCGTCGCTGATTCCCGACATGATCGTCGGCCAATCGCCGGTGTCGTAACGGTACACGTCGAAATCGACGCTGTCAGAGCCTGAATCGAGCGGATTCACCCCTGCCACGCCATCGACCCCGCGAATGCGGTCAAAAAGCCAACCGCGCTGGGCGCATAGCTGCGCCTCTGTTTCTGCGCCCTCAGATGTCCGAGGACGAAGATGCGATCCAGCATCACGCAACCTCTGAACGGACTGCTGTTCGCCCTGGACGAACACGCGCCGCTTCAGACCGTCAGCAGCTGACTGTCTGAAGTACAAGAATGCGGTCCGAGTCATATTCACTCATTTCGCCGCTACTCGGGTTACCCCTCCACATACGTGGCGGGCACCTTCTTTTTAAGGCGCCGCGGAGTAGCACGTTTATAAACTATACAATAATTAATATTATCTTACAATTTTGTGCACCCCTTTCGCTTTACAACTCTAGCTAACTGAGGTATAATCTTGTTTTGAAACTGTTAAAAATTTAAGGGATACATACACGCGTTATGCCTATCATCAAATCTGCTATCAAGCGAATGCGCCAGACCGAAAAGCGTCGCGCACGCAACATCAGCACTAAGCGCACCTTGCGCACCGCCCTCAAGGACTTCTTCACCAGCAAGAGTGCTGAAGACCTTAAGAAGGCACAATCAGCCCTCGACGTTGCCGTTAAAAAGAACGTCATGGACAAAAACACCGCTTCTCGCAAGAAAGCACAGCTCGCTAAGCAAGCAAAAGAAGCCGGTGCGAAGCCAGCTAAGGCTACAAAAGCTCCAGCTGCCAAGGCCGCCGCAAAACCAGCTGCTACCAAGAAGCCAGCAACCGCCGCTAAGAAAGCTGCTCCAGCCAAAAAGCCAGCAGTCAAGAAGGCTCCAGCTAAAAAAGCTGAGTAATCCTTTCTACACAAAAACAGCCCCACTTTACGGGGCTGTTTTTACTATCTGCAAAATTCAGTGTCTGGACAGAGCGCATTGCAGCGCCCCGTCCAGACCTCTCCGTTCGCTACACATGCTTCCCGTAGGCATACATCATGGCATCGCGCAGCCGCTGCCAAACCTCTGGCTTGGTCGTGACGACGTCGAAATCCAGTGGCGAGCCATCGAGCGTGTCCGTCTGTACGGTCAAGACACCAATGCAGCCCTGCAGGTACACCAGAAACTCGTCGGCGATGTACGGGCTTTCGACAAACAGAAAGTAAAAACCTCTCTCGTCGGGCTCCATCACCGCCTCTCTGCCGGCCAGTTTACGACCGACAAGCTGCAGGCTTTTCAGACAGCTCAGTGCGCTTTTGTACGAAAGGCCGCGCGGCCCCTGGCTGTTCAGCAAAAAAACTCGCATGGCGCATAGTTCCTTCCACACCTCGTGACCTCGGAACTGCTTTGAACTAATATATTATGCCACTTTAACACTTGCGAGTAAATATGCTAGGCCGCAATCTTGCCCAGGCACTGTGCTAGCAAAATCCACGGATCAATGCCAGTTGATTTCATCTGAGTATCAACGCGGGCAACTGCCGCTATCACCTCTTTGAGCCGCTGGCCTTGGATGCGCCGAGCTGCTGATTGCATTTTGCGGACCACAAACGGGTGAATCCCCGCCTCTTTGGCGATTGCCTCTGCCGGCTTACCCTGTGCGCTCGCAACAAGCGCCAGTGTTTGCACCTGGCTCACAAGCAAACCAAACAATTTGTACGGATCTTCGCTGGCTTTCAGCCGCGCCAAGAGCTGGTGTGTTTTTGCCACGTTGCCGCCTAGCGCCGCATCGAGCAGCTCAAAGGCGGTAGCCTGAGGACTCGGCTCAATCATGGCGTTGATTGATTCGGTAGTGATGACCGGGTTATATGCAATGAGTTTTTCAATCTCGTTGCTTAAGCGCCATTGATCCGTCCCAATCTGCTGGATAAGATACGCTGCCGCGCGGGGGTCCAGCGTCGCGCCTTGTTCGGCGGCTGTTTTGACAGCCCATCGTGCCAGCTCAGGCTCGCTCATATCAGCAAAATCTTGGATACGACCATGTTTTTGCAGTTGTTTGTATGTACGCGTGCGTTTGTCAGGCGCCGTTTCGATAAGAACCAAAACAACTTCTTTTGGCACGCGGTCGGTCCACTCCCCTAACGCCTCCCAAAGAGGTTTGTTTTTGCTGGCGTCACGCAGGAGCACCAAACGCTCACTCGCAAAAAGGGATGCGCCTTGGAGTAGTTCTGGCAAACGTAGCACATCAAACGATTCACCATCCACTCGCTCAAGCGCATGCGCACCATTTTTGTTCAAAAAATTTCCCACAAGCGTATCAAGGGTTTGGCGAATGGCAAAGCCGTTTGCACCTGTTAGCAAAATAATCATACGAGCTCCTTTTGGCAATGAGGGCAAAGATGCGTGCCACGACCAGCAACGCGTGTTTTGATAATTGTGGTTCCACAGCGAGGGCAGGGCTTACCCTCGCGGCGAAAGACGTTGGCAAATGTTAGGTAACTACCGCGCTTGCCCTCAGCGTCGACGTAGTTTTTATCGGTCGAGCCGCCCTTTTCGATACTCAAACGCAAAACATCAACGAGCTTCTGATAGAGCATTTTGAGCCTGGCGTCACTCACCTGGCCTACCTTTTCGAGGGGGTGAATTTTGGCGCCCCACAAGGATTCGTCGGCATAAATATTACCGATACCGGCCACCACTGTTTGGTCTAGCAAGACTGCTTTTATACCGCTACCGTTTCTGCGGCGGAGGCGATTAGCGAAATCGGTTGCCGTAAAATCTTTGGCAAGCGGCTCTGGGCCAACCTTTTGGAAAAAATCAATCTGCGGAACTTCGGCTGTCGGCAGCAGCCGCACCCACCCAAATTTTCGTTGATCGTTAAAAAACAAGTGGTCGCCGCCTTTAAACGTAAACGTTACGCGGGTTGATTTGTCTGGTAAGTTACCCACCAAGCTAGCATTTGGATGGCCGGCGCCAAATGCCTGCTCTGCCCCGCGAAACACCAATTGACCAGTCATTTTAAGATGAATCACCAGAGAATATTTTGAATCTAACTCAATAAGAAGTACTTTTGCCCGACGTTTTACGGCGGTAATACGAGCGCCCACTAAAAACGCGTCAACATCGGCGGGGGTGTTTGGAAACCCTTTTGGCCAATCAAACGTTACGCGTTCTATAATCTTACCTGGCAATAAACGGTCCAGACCGATGCGAACGGTCTCTACCTCTGGCAACTCTGGCATATGTATCTATTCTAACCCAAAAGGCGACGAAATACCCCTGGACTGAATTAATAAAAAGTTGTATAAATTACTTGTAGCTTCCCACTCAAGGAGTCATCAGTGAGATCACCTCGCGCGTTCACCGCGCCTCAGTGGGGCGTGACTGACGATGCAGCCTGCACCTTCCAGATTCTCTACACCCTTGGCCTGATCGAGGCAGACAGCTTCTTCGAGGTCACCAGCCAAATAGCAAGCAAGGCCGACATGCTCGAAGTGGCCCTGCGTCACGGCGCGTACGCCCACTCCATTACTCCGATCCATCCCCAGCTGGTACAAGGGGAAGCCGGCGAACAGCACCTGATCGACGCCCTTCGCCAGCTCCGCGTTCCTCAGGAGGCCATGTACGCACAGGCCCTCCTTCCCAGCACACAGTTGGCGATGCGTAGCCGACTTGAAATCGCCAAGAAATACAAAAAGCAGTACGCACACGACTGTCGCGTAAGCACTGCCGAGGACATCAAGCGAGCGCTCTGCAGCAACCAGGTCATCTGCGCATATTCGACCGAGGTCGGTGACCACCTGGTCGTCGTTACGCCTGGCGACGGACAAGCAGAGTGCCTCATGTTCGACCCATACCTGCACGGCGTTATCCCGTCGACGTACGACATGGTGGCGTTCTTCACCACTAGGATGCTCACCATCTACAGCGAGAGACCCATTGTGTAGGCGGCTACTCGTTCACCCCTCGCCCCGACATACCGGACGGCGAGGGGTGGGCAGCACAACATAAACTTATATATGCAAAAGAGACCTCAGTACAGCGGTTGTTTGCGGAAGTGATTCATACCGTATCGCCAAAAGTCCTGCGGCGCGAGCACCAGCGCAGTTTTCTTCGACATCATCAATCATAACCGCCTCAGCCGGCTGCACGCCCAGTTGACGGCAAGTGTACGCAAAAATTTCTGGCTGCGGTTTTACCATGCCAATACTGCTGCTAATAACTGTCTTATCGAACAATTGTTCGCGCTCTGCCTCTGTAAAATAATCGCTTATCGAGTCGGCGCCGAGATTACTTAAAAGCGCTACCTTTCGCTGCGGTCGCAAACTTTGCGCGTATGATAGGAGATCATCGTTCCGAATAAAATCTTTCGCCAAATATTGACGGATCTCGGCGAGCGAACGGCCGGTATAGCCGGCAATAGCTTCATACAGCTGTTCTCGCGTAATCATACCGTAGTCGCACTGCTTTACGAGGTCACGGATTTCGTCATGATGTACGGTTGGGTTGACCAAAAGTGACTGATATAAATAGGCGTGTGCGGGCACATACAGCACGCCAAAACAATCCAGAATAATCGCTTTAATCATGCATACTCCCAAAAGCGCCAGCCAAGGTGCTACCGAGCGGCGTCAGGCGATAAAACGTTCGCAATTCTTCACTCCGCTGCTCTTCGGGTAAAGGTGGCTCGGTCGTCATGAGTCCACGCGTGACAAAGAGCGCAGCATATCGCTCGCCCACTTCCTTTTCGGCAAAGATAATACCTTTGCCAGAAAGCTTCGCGAGTCTGGCTAAATCGCCATACGACAATCTAGAGACTGTTTCGATAAAATCGTAATACTCTCCCCGCTTAATATTGCCGCGTAAGTACTGCGTAGTTAGTATGCCGAGCAGCCGACACTTGTCGAGGTCTTCTTGTTGCTCGAGGATAAAGAGTAGCTTTTCTGTGAATGCGCGCGGTTTCTTTTGAAATTTTTGATACACGCTGCGGCGCTCGGCTTGGGGAAGCGCCTCCCAAGCTGTATAAAATTGCTGCACTTTGCGCGTAAGCAGATAGTCGCCCACTGCACCGACCGATTTATACGCTGCAATTGCCACCGACAAAAGCGGCACCTGCGCCAGTGCTGGCGAAGATTTTTCTAAACCTTTTTCAAGCAACATTTCGCCGACCGCTTCGGCCGGATCGCGCCAAATTTCGTTCAGTTTTTCGGCGGCCATACGTTACCGCCCCGTGTGACCAAAGCCACCGGCACCGCGAGCAGTCTCGTCAAGCTCGGCAACTTCTTGCCAGGCAATTGTTTCGTGACGAGCAACAACCATTTGGGCAATCCGCTCACCGTCTTTCACAATAAAAGGTTCCTCGCTAAGATTCACCAAAATAACTCCCAGCTCACCGCGATAATCTGCATCGATGGTACCGGGCGTATTTGCAACAGTTACGCCATGTTTTAAAGCGAGTCCACTCCGAGGACGAATCTGTGCTTCGTACCCTGGCGGCAACGCAATAAATAGGCCGGTCGAAATAAGCGCGCGGGACCTGGGCGCTAACGTCACGGGGGCGTCAATATTTGCGCACACGTCAACTGCGGCAGCATGCTCTGTCTGGTAGTCAGGCAAGGCATGCCGCGAGCGATTGATAATTTTTACTTGAACCTCACTCATGGGGCTTATTGTGTCAGAGTTAGGCTAAAGCGGCAACCGTTTGCCGTAGCGTTCCCATAGCTCATACAAGTTTGGCGCTAAATCGTCTGGGGAGTGTTCGATAATTTCCCGAAATGCCCGAGGTGAAATCGTCACTAGCCCAGCAATATCAGTCGCGCTATAGACCTCTGGTGCCCGAGCGACCACATAATACACGCTGACGTAGGTTTGGCGGCCATCTGTTTTAAATAAACCGCCGCCAACAGGCACGACAGCGGCGTCGTCGATATATAGCTCCCGAGCCACCGCGCGCCGCGCCGCAGCCATAGGCGACTCACCACTACGCCGAATAGTCGCTGCAGCCGCGCCTAACTGGCCGGCATACAGATTCGGTAAATCTTTACGTTCAGGTATGCGCGACAGGACCAACTCGCCTTCCGGCGTAACGAGTAACACGTACACGGTATGGTAGGTATCATACTTTTTATCTATGTCGCGACGTGATTTTACACCTACAACATGGCCGTTTTCATCAACTAAATCTACCTTGTGGCTGCCGTGTTCCATGCGTTCTCCCTTTTTATGGCTCGATATCGGCAAGTGTGATCGGCACTCGCTCGTCAGTTATAAAATATCCATCGTCGTCTTTCACAGCGTGGTGCATCCACATGTTTTCTGGGATAAACCGATAAATACGCTGTGGACCATTGCCACGAAAACGATCGATGCTATCCATGTCGCGTGCCCGCACTCTTTTTAGTAGACCGTAGGCATATTCCAGAGACTCACCTTCTTCGAGCGCCTGAGCCTTGCCAGCCATATACAGCCCTGCGCCACCGCGCTCGGAATCAAATAAAACGATATATGCCGAACCGTCCCGTGCGATGTTTTGCGAATGTTCGGCTTGCGGCGACGAAGCCCAAAATACATGCATAACATTGTTAAAGACACCACGGACCGGTGTGTTATGCGGCTCACCCATAGCACCAACCGTTGCAACAGCAATATGGGGTACGTGTGCTAACAAATGTCGGATACTTTCCTGAGCTGCCATCTACCCTCCCTTGAGTTAAAGGTTGCGATTAGGCGATTTTTCCCAGGCTACAAGCGCCGTCGCAACCAAATGTTTACAGAATAATGTCGAATCTTTTGTACAGGTACACGACCATTGTAACCCTTTTTGCGGATCAGATGCGAGATGCGTCTTTTGCGGGGCACTCATGCCAGGCGCCATAACAGTGGCGCTGGCGCGTATAGGATTAAGCTCATCGAGCACTACCCCACCTGCACGAGCAATTGTTTGACCTTCTTGATAATCTGCCGGTCGGGCACGCACTTTTACCTTTACTGGCTCAACTAAATCTGCAACCGAATCCATATCCGCTGTCTCCCGTTTGCTTACCGCTTAACCGTAGCACACTTTGGCCCCGGGGGCATCGGAAACGCTCACATACTAGACTTTTATTTACATTTATTTTCTTACAAGTTAAGCTAGTAC